>Ga0209530_1000473_pt1 | contig 28714 bp, 22 predicted proteins | sample BlaSpr_A8_Ref_O1_FD_187987 | JGI IMG/M metagenome (GOLD analysis project Ga0209530, IMG submission 187987) | Forest soil microbial communities from Thunder Bay, Ontario, Canada - Black Spruce, Ontario site 2_A8_Ref_O1 (SPAdes) (version 2) | ecosystem: Environmental > Terrestrial > Soil > Boreal...
CGTCAAGCAGGACGGTGTGGAGTTTGGAGGCGGCGCGGGCGGTGCGCCAGCGCGACCAGAGGCCGCGGCCTCCGCTATCGAGAAAGTCGTACACCACTTCGAGCTGCTTGGTGAGCAGGTCGTCGTAGTGGCGGAACTCGAGCAGCTGCGAGTTGGCGTATTGCAGGAGCTGGATGGCGGTTTCCGCGCCGGAGGGACTGTCGTAGATGAAGGCGGCATTCCATCCGATGACCGCGAGGTCGTTGGGATAGTAGGAAATGCGCGACTGGAGAATCTCCTGGCGTTCGCCATCGGAGAGTGGCTGGTTCTCGCCGCGAACCACTTGTGAGATGCCGTCGCCGTGGGTGGCGAGGAGATCGGAGGCGGTGGGCGAACCGGCGATCTCGCGCAGGTGGAAGATGAAATAGTCTTCCTTGAGCCACTCGGCCGTGTAGGGCTTGACGATGGCGGCGGCGGCGCGCTCGAGCTTTTCTTTGACGATGCGGGTGGCGAGGGCCTCGAAATTGGTGTCCCAAACCCAGCGGCTGGAGAGTTGGACGAGTTTGTCCCAATCGCCGGAGAATGGCAGCTCGAAGACCACGCTGATGACGCCGTAGTCGAAGTATTTGATGTCGCCTTGCAGGCGCTCGCCGCTTTCGAGGACCAGAGGTTCGAGGGCTTCTTCGACGGGGGGACGCTGGAAGCGGACGTATCCAGGAGCAAGGTGCTTGAAGCTGGTATCGGCGGTGCGCGCGCCCAGGATGTGGCGGAGTTCGTCGAGGCGAATTTCTTCGCAGACGTCGAATTGAATCAGAACCAGGACGGAGCCGCAGAGTGGGGCGCTGGGCGGCTTGGCCGCGACCAGAGTGGGCAGGGCCTCGACGGGAACTTTGCCGATGGCTGGCGCGCTGGTTAGGGTTTCGTTTTGCATGGCGGCGAACCTGCCGGGCGAGAACAAACTAATGAGAGTCCTATTGTTTCAGAAGAGGGGGAATTTGGCGAGAGGGGAGCGTTCTGCGGAAGCTATAATAGGGTTAAGTCTATATTAATCAGTGACTTCCTAGTGTCGAGTGCAAAGGTCCCGAGGACAGCCGTCCGGGAAGATTACTAGCCCTTGCACAAGACGAGGTCGACCGCCCTCCCTTGCTTGAGCACAACCGCCCAACGGCTACGCCTTAAGTAGACCAGATCAGCTGGCAAGGGGTAGCAGCCCCTAACGTCAGGCGCTTCTGATTCAGTGCGGATGTATCCGAATTTCTCCCTGATTTGTTCCTCGGACAGGCCGATCACGAGCCTCTCGGGGTGCCCGTCGTGCGTCATGGCATCGACGGCATTGTCGAGGTTCATGTTCTGATTTAATCCATGTGTCCACAGGACGTATTCCACGTTCTTCGGGTCGTCGCCGTTGGGATACATCTTGATCCACGCGACGCTGACGCAAAACGACAGGAAGACGCCGAACGAGACAAGGGCGATTGCGACAATTGCTTTTCGAAGGGAATTTTTCATTTGCTCTGTGTTTCTTTGTCGGCATCATGTTGTGCGCCGCGCAGAGCCATCTGGAGAACCTCGGAGAGGTGCAGAGCGCGGCGGCCTGTGCTTTGCGCGATCTGCTCACGGCAGCTAAAGCCGTCGGCGATGATTAGCCAGTCGGCGGGGGCTTGGCGGATGGCAGGGAGGAGTTCGAGTTCGCCGATGGCGATGGAGATATCGTATTTGTCGCGCTCGAAGCCGAAGGAGCCGGCCATGCCGCAGCAACCGGGAGCGGGCGATTGGAACTCGATGCCGATGCGGCGCAGGATGGATTCTTCGGCGGTCATCTTCATGAGAGATTTTTGGTGGCAGTGGCCGTGAAGGATGGCCTTACGGTTTATCTTGGGCGGGGCGAAATGCGGGGCGTGGATTTCGAGGAATTCGCTGAGCAGGAAAGTCTGGCGGGATAGAGTCTGGGCTCGTTTGTCGTCAGGAAATAAGTTGAGTAGTTCGTCACGGAAGACGGCTACGCAGCTGGGCTCCAGGCCGACGATGGGGATGCCAGCTTCGATTTCGGGGGCAAGTTCGTTCAGTATTTGAAGCAGGAGCTTTTGTGCGCGGTCGAGCATGCCGTGGTCGTAGAGGGGGCGTCCGCAGCAGAGGTGGGCTTTGGGAATGATGACACGGAAGCCGGCGGCCTCTAGGACTTCAACGGCGGCTATGGCTGTAGAGGGATGGAAGTGATTGTTGAAAGTGTCGGGCCAGAGGAGGACGGGCTTTCCCTCTGGGGCTAAAGCCCCTGCATTTTCAGCGTTCAACGGCACGACTGAAGTCGTGCCCTTCCCGAGCCCGCTCTGCGACGAGTTTCCGGCGGAGTCATCTCTCTGTTTCTCGAATTCTCTTTTTTTGAACCAGGCTTTAAAGGTTTCGGGAGCGAAAGCCGGAATGGTTCGCTGGTGCGGGATTCCGGCGATGAGTTTCGAGATGTCTCGCAGTATTGGGAGCTGCGTGGCTAGATTAACCAGGCTGGGGGCGTGCGAGGCGAGACGTGCCCAGCGGTCGATGTGGCCGAAGGCGTAGGCGCTGCGCGGGCGCAGGCGGCCGTTGTAGTAGTGGGAGAGGAATTCGGATTTGTAAGTTGCGACGTCCACGCCGACCGGGCATTCGCTTTTGCAGCCTTTGCAGGCGAGGCAAAGATCGAGCGATTCTTTTACCTCTTCGCTGCGCCAGCCGTCGCGAATAAGGCCATCTTTTTTGTTTTGACCCTGTTGGTTCTGGCCCTGGGTCATCTCAAAGAGCAGGTGGGCGCGGCCGCGGGTGGAGTGTTCTTCTTCGCGGGTGGCGCGGTAGCTGGGGCACATCAGGCCGCCATCTTCGCGACGGCATTTGCCCACGCCGACGCATCGGAGCGTGGCTTGGGCGAGGCTGCCGTGGTCGGTTGGAAATTTGAAAATTGTCTGTGGCTGCCAGGGAGAATAGTTCGCGCCGAGGCGCAAGTTTTCGTCGAGCTTGTAGGGCTCGACCACTTTTCCGGGATTCATCTTCCAATCGGGATCCCACGCAGATTTAAATTCGCGGAAGGCCTGGACGAGCTCGGGGCCAAACATTTTCGGAAGCAGTTCGGCGCGGGCCTGGCCGTCGCCGTGTTCGCCGGAGATGGAGCCGCCATAGCCGACGACGAGGTCGGCGGCTGCTTCCATGAACTCACGGAATTTTGCGATACCATCTTTCGATTGCAGGTCGAAGTTGATGCGGGTGTGAACGCAGCCGTGGCCGAAGTGGCCGTAGAACGAGCCGGAGTAACCATAGCTGGCCATCAGCTTGCGCAGGTCGCGAAGATAGGCCCCGAGTTTTTCCGGGGCGACGGCGGAGTCTTCCCAGCCTTCCCACTTCAAGGTTTCGCCATGCACGTGCGAAGTTACGCCTAGAGCGGATTCGCGAACTTCCCAAACCAGTTTGGCTTGATTTCGATCGGGGAAAACTCGCATGTCTGGAGGAGATGGTCCGCGGGCTAGCGCCTGCATCATGCCTGCAGCTTGCGATTCAGCTTCATTGAGCGTTGAAGCGCCAAACTCTACCATGAGCCATCCTTGGCCATCGGGCAGGAGCGCGAGGCCTTCGGAGTTGATCCCTTTCGAGCGGGTGTTGCCGACCAGAATATCGTCGAAGCCCTCGAGGCCGATTGGCTTATGCGTCATGATTTCCGGCACGTGATCGGCGCATTGATATATGTCCGCGTAGCCGAGCACGATCAGCACGCGTTCGGGTGGGCTTTCGACGAGGCGGCAGGTTGCTTCGAGAATTGTTACGCAGGTGCCTTCGGAGCCGACGAGGGCGCGGGCGACGTGGAAATTATTTTCGGGAAGAAGGTAGTTGAGGTTGTAGCCCGAGACGCGGCGCGGAATGTTGGGGAAGCGTTGGCGCACGAGCGGGGCGTAGGTGGCGGCGATTTGCTTTAGTGTGGCGTGGAGTTGGGTGGCGCGGTGGGAGCCACTGCTGGAGCCACTGCGGCCCGATACTTCCTGGCCGCTGGGCTGCCGAGGGCGGCTGTCCCTACGTGAGGCTTCTTCCCAGGGCTCGATCAGATTCTGGCCGACTCGCAGGCGAAGGCCATCGTAGGTGAGGACATCGAGTTCCTCGATGTTGTCATCGGTCTTTCCCGCCATGATGGAGTGCACGCCGCAGGAGTTGTTGCCGATCATGCCTCCAAGGGTGCAGCGGTTATGCGTGGCGGGATCGGGACCGAAGGTGAGATGGTGTTTTTCGGCGGCGGCGCGGAGGTGGTCGAGCACCACTCCGGGTTGAACGCGCGCGATGCGGCGGGTGGGATCGATCTCCAGGATACCCGCCATGTATTTGGAAAAATCGAGAATTACGGCGACGTTACAGCACTGGCCGGCAAGAGATGTGCCGCCGCCACGGCAGAGAAGCGGAGCGCCAAACTCACGGCAGAGCGCGACGGCGGCGATCACGTCTTCGACATCGCGGGGAAGAACAACTCCGATGGGGACTTGCCGGTAGTTCGAGCCGTCGGTGGCGTAGAGGGCGCGAGAGCTAGAGTCGAAATGGACTTCGCCGCGAACGTTCTTTCGGAGAGCGCCGGCCAGACTGGGAGCGTCTACTGCAACCGATTTTGCGGCGCGGGCGAGTTCTCGAAAGCTGTCTGGCATGCCGCTGGTTATTGTAGTTGGAGTAGAAGTGTTCTACTTGTGGGTCACGTTGCTGATCTGCAGTTTTGTTTTATCGCCCTCCGCCTTGATATTGATGGTGACGATATTGTGGCGGTCGTTGGAAACGATAGTGCAGCGGCCAGAATCAGAAGTGGTGACGACCGGGTTGGGAAACTTTGCCTTGTAAAAGCCGCAAACTTTATCGACCGGGTCTGAACTTTCGGCGGTGAGCGATGCCGTGTGAACGCCGCCGAAACTGGCTGAAGTAGAACCGTTTTGTTGAACTTCCGCGCCCGGATAAAGATCCACTCCGAGATTGCGGGCGACTTCCGCGGGGTCTTTGCTGGTTTCAACGCTGCCGAAAGGCGAGTCCACCTTCATGTTGTCGCCATCCTGGCGAACATGCGCATGGTGGGCGTAGCGGAGCGCGAAGAAGGCGAGCGACGCGAGGCTGATGGCACCGAGAAGAACGATGACACCGACGGCAATCAGAATGATTTTGAGGGCACCACCTCCCTGCGGAGCAGCGGCTTGAGCAGGCACAGGGACGGTTGTGGGAGTGGGCGGGACCGCGCCGACACCAGTGGGCGGAAGCGTGGAAGCCAGAATGGGCGCGCCGCATTTGTTGCAGAAGCGTCCCCCCGGCGTGATGGTGGTGCCACAGGAATTGCAAAATGCCATAAAAACCTCGTGCTTATCGGAGCGAAATCCAGAGCAAATTGATTGATTGGCGCGAGTATACCGCAGATTGCGGGGACATGAATGGGGTATTGAGCTTGACGCAGCTCAATTTGTGCTGGCGGGGGCGCGCTTTGCGCGGCTGGACAGCCGGGAGCCTGCCCTGAGCTTGTCGAAGGGGCGGCTGTCCCTACATGATTCGTTTTAGCTCCAGAGGCGGCTGGCGTAGTCGGTCATGGTTAGGCCCAGCAGCAGGGCTAGAAAAAAAAGAGCCCCGATGATGACTAGCTTGGTGAGCTTCTCGCTGGCATGCCAGACGTGCATGAAGAAGAGAGCGACCAGCGTCGCCTTGATTGTGGCGATGGCGAGCGCAACGGCGGCATTGAAGGGATCGAGATCGATGAACGCGACCCGGTAGGTGACGAACGTGAGAATCAGAAGCGTTGCCCAGATGCCGAAGTACATTTTTAGCGGCGACGATTTTGCGTGGTCGGACATAACGTTCCTCAGATCCAGTCTCAAGTAAAACTACGGGTGGCGATCGATCAGATAGAGCAAGGGAAATAAATAGATCCAGATGATGTCGACGAAATGCCAGTAGAGGCCGCCGATTTCAACGGGAGTGTGCCACTCCGGGGTAAAGCGGTCTTTCCAGGCAAGGACCAGCAGCCAGGTGAAAATGCCCAGGCCGATGATCATGTGCAGCGCGTGGATGCCGGTCATGACGAAGTAAAGCGCGAAAAAGATTTGCGCGTGGCGCGGGTTGGCGTATTCCCCGGGATGTCCGGGTACGGGCACATTCTCGAAGCTGAAAGAAGCGCCGGGGACGTGATGCTCCTCGAATTTGTCCTTATACTCCTTGCCCTTGATGCCGAGGAAGGCGAGGCCGAAGAGCATGGTAAGGATCAGCATGCCGATCAGCAGCGTGCGGCGGGCGGTCTGCGCGGCCCAGACTGCGAGTACGACAGTCAAGCTGCTGCAGATGAGCACGGCGGTGTTGGTGGCGCCAAGGCCGGCGTCCATGGATTTGCTGGCTGCGGCGAATGAGGGAAAATACCAGCGGCGATAAATCAGATAGGCGCAGAACAAGCCGCCGAAGAACATGATTTCCGTGGCCAGAAAAACCCACATGCCCAGGCTGGCGGAATTGCGCTGCTGATCCGGCGTGGCGAAGTGGTGCAGCAAGGCCGGATTGTGCGCGGCGTGAGCTTCGCCGTGATGCTCATGAACGGCGGTTCCAGCATTCACACTATCTTGCAACCGGCACCCCCTGTTTATGAGGCGCGTCCAACTCCTCGTAATTGTAAGCTTCCCAGGTGACGACCGGCTCCTGATCGAAGTTGAAAGTCGGCGGCGGAGAAGTTGTTTTCCATTCCAGCCCGGCGGCATTCCAGGGATTGTCAGAAGCGGGCTTGCCGTAGCGCATCGACCACAAAAGATAAATCATGGGCAGCAAATAACCGACGCCGAGGACGGTGGCACCCGCAGTGGAGAACACGTTCAGAATTTGGAATTCCGGCATGTGGCTGTAATCGTAGTAGCGGCGCGGCATCCCCATGTATCCGAGGATGAATTGCGGAAAGAAGGTGAGATTGAAGCCGATGAAAACGATCAGAGCGGACAAGCGCGCCCAGCCCTCGGGATAAAGGCGTCCGGATATTTTCGGCCACCAGAAATGGATTCCACCGAGATAGCCCATGACGGCGCCTCCCACCATGATGTAGTGGAAGTGGGCGACGACGAAATAAGTATCGGTGACGTGGACATCGATGCCAAGGGCGGCGAGGAACAGTCCGGTGAGGCCCCCGATGGTGAAGAGTCCGAGGAAGCCAAAGGCGTAAAGCATGGGCGCATCGTAGTGGATCGACCCTTTGTACAGAGTGGCGGTCCAGTTGAAGACTTTGATGGCTGAGGGCAATGCCACGGCGTAGCTCAAGAAAGAAAATACCAGAGCGGAGTAGACGGAGATTCCGGCTACGAACATGTGATGGGCCCAGACCAGGAATCCGAAGACCGCGATGGCGATGGAAGAGAACGCCACGAACGAATAGCCAAAGATGCGCTTGCGCGAGAAGCAGGCGATGATTTCTGTGATTACGCCCATCGAGGGCAGAATCATGATGTAGACGGCGGGATGGGAATAGAACCAGAAAAGATGCTGGAAGAGGAGCGGATCGCCGCCAAGTTTGGGATCGAAGATGCCGAGATGCAATGCGCGCTCCGAGGCGACGAGCACGATGGTGATGGCGATGACGGGCGTGCCGAGAAGCTGAATGATGCTGGTGGCGTAATGCGCCCAGATAAAGAGCGGCAAGCGCGACCAGGTCATGCCGGGGGCACGCATGCGATGAATGGTGACGACAAAGTTGAGCCCGGTGAGGATGGAGGAAAATCCGGCGATGAAGATTGCGATGCCGGCTTCGATAATGTTGGTGTTGGTGAATTCCGTGCTGAAGGGGGTGTAGAAGGTCCAGCCGGTATCGACGCCGCCGGTCAACATGCAATGCAGCATCAGCGCGCCGCCGATGATGTAGAGATACCAGCTGAGCAGGTTGATACGGGGAAAGGCGAGGTCTTTCGCGCCGATCATCAGAGGGACGAGGAAATTTCCCAGCACGGCGGGGATCGACGGGATCAGAAAGAAGAACACCATCACCATGCCGTGCATGGTGAACAGCTTGTTATAAGTATCGGCCTGAACCAGATCGCCGGCGGGGGTGAGCAATTCGAGGCGGATGAGCAGCGCGAAAAAGCCGCCGATAAAGAAAAAGAACGTGATCGAGAGCAGGTACAGGAGCGCGATGCGTTTATGGTCGGTGGTGAGCAGCCATGACCAGGCTCCATACTCTTCGTTCAAGTAGTTCTTGCGTTCTACCGGGACGGGAGTTGAGGGTTGAGGGACGGCGGATTGAGGAATCGCGGGTTGCATACTTATTGCACCTTACTTCCGCTCGGTAGCGGCGGGGTCTGCCCCTCGGTTTGGGATGTGTCTCCTGAAACGGCCCGGCTGGCGCTGGTCTTCACGGCATCCAAGGGCTTCGACGTTGAAATAGCTTTGATGTAGGCGACCAAATCGTTTACCTGCTCTTCGCTGACCAGGCCCTGAAATGTGGGCATGATCGGCTGGAATCCCTTTACGCGCTTCGAGTTAGGATCGAGAATACATTCGCGAAGATAATTTTCGTCGGCGGTTACGGTGCGGCCATCTTCGAGTTGAACCGGTTTGCCGTAAACTCCCTGCAAGTTTGGCCCGCGGCCCTGGGCGTCAGAGCGGTGGCAGGTGGCGCAGCCGAGTTCGGAAAAAATCTTCTCGCCGCTGGCGGAGAGCGGACCGGTGGAAGAGCCGTTCATCCAGGCTGCATATTGCGCCGGCTCCTGCACCACGATGTTGCCGACCATGCCGGAATGCTGGGTGCCGCAATATTCGGCGCAGAATAAATGATAGACCCCAGGCTTGGTCGCGTGGAACCACTCGACCGTGTAGCGGCCGGGTAGAACGTCCTGCTTAATGCGGAAGGCGGGAATGTAAAAGCTGTGAATCACGTCCTGGGAGGTCATGATGAGTTTCACGTCGCGGCCTACGGGGACATGAAGTTCGTTGATCTCGCGCTGCCCCTCGGCGTGCTCGATCTTCCACATCCACTGTTTGGCGACGACGTAAACTTCAGCGGCATCGGTGGGAGGAGTGCGCTCCTGGAAGAAGACGTATGCGCCCCAGCCGAAGATCACCATGAAAACCAGGAACGGGATGGCGCTCCAGGTAATTTCGAGAGGGTTCGAACCTTCAATCTGTTCCGCGTGAATGCCCGGACGATGACGGTAGCGGGCGGCGAAGAAAATGATGCAGCCAAAAACCAGCAGCGCCATCGCGCCGGTGACAAGGAGCAGGAAAATGTAGAGCGCATCCACGTGGCGTGCCATGGTGGATGCCTGCTCCGGCCATAATGGAAAATTAGTGGGCATACCGTGTCTTCGTTGCCGTCTTCCGGCTTACCGAGCGATCCAGCCTCCATAGAGTGAAAATCAAACCGCCGAGCAGAAGAATGGTAGCGGCTCCGGCGAGTTTAAGAATGTTCGCCACCATCGCGCCATATTTTCCGGTCTGCGGGTCGTAGTGATAGCAGTACAGCAGCACCGCGTCGACGGCATTGCCGATTTTGTTTTGCGACGCCTCTACCAGGCCCATGCGCAAATCTTTGGGAGGAAAATCCACTCCGTAGAAGTAGCGGGAGATGCGGCCCTGCGGCGTGAGCAGCATGATGGCGGTGGCGTGGGCGAATTGATTGCTCTTTTCGTCGTATTGATACTGGAAGCCGACCGTCCTGGCGAGAACGTCAATGGATTGCGCCGATCCGGTGAGAAAGTGCCATCCGGCGGCGGCGTTGGGACGTCCGTAGCGCTTCACGTAATCGGCCTTCTTGACCGCGGCCATCTGCGGAGTGTCGCGCGGATCGAAGCTGACGGTGACGACATCAAACTCGTTGCCCACATCGAACTTGACTAATCTCATAGCGCTGGAAAGTCCGGCCAGGGCTTCGCCGCAAAGCATGGTGCAGTTGTAGTAGACGAGATTGAGAATGAGGGGCTTGCGGCCAAAGTAATCGCCCAGCTTTACGGCCTTGCCGGATTCATCCACGAAAGCGAGATCGGGAGGGACCTGCGCGTCGAGGTGCTGGTCGATGCCGACATTCTGCAAGCGCGGGGGGCGAGTGTTGGCCGGCGGAGACATGACGCCGTTGTTCAACTGCGCGACTGCGGACGATGCTGCGAAAAACGAGAGCAGCGCCAGCGAAAGAAGGCGCGCCTTGAAAAACGAATTGTGTTGGGTGCTGCTCACTTCATTTCACCTGGTTTGCCGGTTGGAGCTCGATCGGTTCCATTTGCTTTGGAGGCCGCTGGGTTCATTGCCTGATCCGGAGCGCCGTCTTCATCATCACTCGCTGCATTCGCTGCGTCTTGCGGGCGCACCGGCAGTCCACGTTGCACCAATAAATCCATGGCGCGATCGATGGGAATGCGGACGGTGCCGGCTTTTTCATCGACCCAGCCGTAGCTGTAGAGTGTGTCGTCCTGCTCTTGGCGGATGCTGGTTAGTTGGCCGCGCTCGTCTTCCTCGAGCCTGGGGCTGGGGAAAGCGGTCTGCGGGTATCCGGCAGGGATGTGAAGAGTATCCTTGGGAACGCTCGTGACCAACGGATTGACTGCGGGCTGCGATTCGCGGACACGGTATTCCAGAAATGCATAGACGCCTTTGAGTCCGACCATGCAGAGGGCAGTAATCGCGAGCAGGGCGAGCAAGAAATAGACAATACTCTTCGGCCCCAGGTCCTGGTGCTCGTAATCGCCGTGGCCGAAAGGACCGTCTGGCGCTGCCTTCCCGGATTTTGTGATCTCGTCAGTCATTTCTATTTCTATTCAGCAAGTCTGGTTACGCAAAACCTCTTCAGCAAAACCTTCCTAGTGATGCTCTTGCGCGGGCTCCAGAACCTCATGCGCGTCCGTGTCATAGGCCGGAAGCAGAGGCAGTGAAGCCAGGTTGCGGAAAAAATACCAAAGCCAGATTCCGCCGATGGCGATGGGTACAACGACGTCGGATATGGTCACAGCAAAATTTTGCGAGAAATTCGGTTCGATGATCCAGAAGAGATCCACGTAGACCATGAACAGCAGCAGCACGGCAACCCACACCAGCTTTCGGATATTGCGCTTGAGCGGGCGCGACAGCAGCGTGGCAAAGGGAAAGGCGAAGTGAAATAAAACCAGGCACAGCGCCACGTATCCCCAGCCGTTATTGATCCGTTTGAGATAGAACGTGATTTCTTCCGGCAGGTCGCCAGCCCAGATGATGAGCCATTGCGAAAACGAGAAGTACGCCCACACCATGGTGAAGGTGAGCATCCACTTGCCATGATCGTGGACAAAGGATGGCTTCAACAACTCCGACATCGGTTTGTAGTCGAAGAGGATGCGTTCGACGACTACAGCCAGGCACATGGCGGAGAGCAGTTCGCCGATGAGGATGATGAGACCGAACATGGTCGAGATCCACGTGGGATCGAGCGACATGACCCAGTCAATGCCCGCGAAGGTGATGGTGAAGGCGTAGAGAATCAGGCCGGGACCGCTGATCGCTTTGAAACGCTGGCTGTTGTCGGGCGTGTTCGGACTATCGGTCTGCTTGGAAAATTTGGAGAGCAGGAACGAGAGAACGTTCCAGATGACCAGATAGATGATGGCGCGAATCAGAAATCCGTGAAAGTTCAGGTAGCTCTGGGTGACAAAAGGATTCTTGGCCAGATGCTCGCGGATGTGCGCATCCTGAACGGAGGCGAGCGGCATGGCCCAGGGATAAATCTGATGCTGCGCCACTGCGATGATGATGGGGATGAACAGGACGGCGAGCAGAGGCAAGGTACGCATGGCCGCGCCGAGAATTCGGCGAATCACTGTGCCCCAGCCGCCGCCGGTGAGATGGCGGATCATGACAATGGCCATGGAGCCCAGCGAAACGCCCAGCCAGCACATGAAGCCCAGCAGGTAGGCGCGGTAGAACTCATCGGGATGACTGAATGCCAGAGCGACCGATCCCAGGGCGAAGACGATACCGATGACCAGCGACCTCTGGCCGATCGTTTTAACGATCGGGGGCGCCGAGAGATCGAGACGTTGCCTATCGGCGCTCATGGCTGGTCCTCTGATTTCGCGGCTGGCGCGATCGCAGGGAGAGTTGCGCCGGAAGCGTCGACACCGATGAGCTTGGGCGGTTGCGATGGAATCGCCTGCCCGGCGGGAACGTCGGCACGCGTTGCGTTCTGGCTCAACTGCAAGGCGCGAATATAGGCAACGATGGCCCAACGGTCGCGGGGCGAAACCTGAGAAGAATAGTCGAGCATGATGCCGTAGCCGTTGGTCATCACATCAAAGAAATAACCGAGCGGGGCTTTCTCCAGACGCGGAATGTGATAGGACGGCGGCCTGCGGGAAAATCCACGGGACGGGATGAATCCGTTGCCATCCCCCAGCGGCGAATGGCAAGGAGAGCAGTAGATGTTGTAGCGCTGGCGGCCGCGTTCCAATACTTCCCTGGTTACGGGAAACGGCATGTAGTCGCCGTCAGTGCTGCCGATTTTGCCGGTGTAGAAGTATGTGTCGGCGCGCAATTCGCCGCGCGCGACGGTGCCTTCCACCAGCGGACGCGCGCCGCGGTGGTCGGAAAAAAAGCTGCTGTCGGATAGCGGTTCGACGCGCGGTTGTATCTGCATATCGAGCCGGCATGCGGAGAGCAGGCCGATGCATGCGAGCAGTACGGCGACGGAGATTGGGCGAAGGCGCGGCATTCTAGCTGGGCACCTCCGAAACGGAACGCGGCGCCAATGCCTCAAGGAAGCTGCGCGTGGCAACCGGATCGTACTTGGGATCGGAAGAGAATACGATCAGAAAAAAACGGTCTTTCGAGGCCATGGCGAAGCGCGGCACGTTGAACACCGGGTGATACGGCATGGGCAAACCGTTTAGCGCGAGCATGCCGAGGACGGCGGAGAGCCCGGCAAAGAGAATGGTCATTTCGAAAGTGATGACGATAAATGCGGGCCAGGAATGAGTCGGTTTGCCGCCAATGTTCAAAGGATAGTCGACGACGGAAATCCAATACTGCATCAGATAGCCGCTGAGCCCGCCGATAATTCCGCCGATCAGAACCACGAGGGGAACGGCGTTGCGATGAAAGCCAATCTCCTCGGCCAGGCCCTCGATGGGAAACGGGCTGTAGGCATCGATTTTCTGATAACCGGCTTGATGGGTGGTTCGGGCTGCATCGACCAGATGCTGCGCGGTATCGAACTCCGCCATGATGCCGTAGATGGGCTCGCGTTTCATGGCTACTCTTTGACCTCCGCTTCGGGCAGGAGGGTACGCATTTCAAAGATGGAGATTGCGGGCAGAAGCCGCAGGAACAGGAACATCAAAGCCAGGAACATGCCGATGGTTCCGATGTAAGTCATCCAGTCCCAACGGGTGGGATAGTACATGCCCCAGGATGAAGTGAGGAAATCGCGATGCAGGCTGACCACGACGATAATAAAACGCTCCAGCCACATCCCGATCAGCACCACAAATGACACGAAAAAGAGAGCTGCCGGGCTGGTGCGCAGCTTGCGAATCCACAGAACCTGCGGAATAAAAATGTTGCAGGCGAGCAGCGAGTAGTAGAAAAAGGCGTAGGGGCCATGCAGGCGATTCCAGATGGTAAAGGCGTCATAGCGGTCGCCGCTGTACCAGCTCATGAAGGCTTCAACGCCGTAGCCGTAGGCCACAATCAGGCCCGTGGCGAGCATTACTTTGGCGGAATTTTGCAGGTGACGCTCAGTGATGAAGTCTTCCAAGCCGTAAATTTTGCGGATGGGAATCGCCAGCATGAGAACCATGGCGAAGCCGGAATAGATGGCGCCGGCGACGAAGTAGGGCGGGAAAATTGTGGTGTGCCATCCCGGAACGATGCCCACGGCGAAATCGAAGCTGACCACGGTATGAACCGAGAGCACCAGGGGCGTGGCGAGACCAGCCAGGAGAAGATAGGCGGTTTCGTAGCGATGCCAGTGGCGCGCCGATCCACGCCAGCCCATGGCCAAGGTGCCGTAAATGAGCCGGGCGGCGGGATGAGTGGCGCGATCACGCAGTGTTCCTAAATCCGGGATGAGTCCAATGAACCAGAAGACCGCAGAAATAGTGGCGTAAGTGGAGACGGCGAAAACGTCCCACATGAGCGGACTGCGGAACTGCGGCCACACCCGCATGGTGTTGGGAATGGGGAAGAGCCAGTAGGCCAGCCAGGGACGACCCACGTGAATAGCGGGGAAGATCCCGGCGCAAGCCACGGCAAACAGGGTCATCGCTTCCGCGAAGCGGTTGATCGAATTACGCCACTGCTGGCGCAGCAAAAGAAGGATGGCGGAGATGAGCGTGCCGGCGTGGCCGATTCCGATCCACCATACGAAGTTGACGATGGCGAAGCCCCACCCGATGGGAATGGTGCTGCCCCAGATGCCGATGCCCTTTAGAAACAGGTAGCCGATGGCGTAGAGCATCATCATGGTGAGCATGAAGGCGACGCCGAAGCCCAGGAACCATCCGTTGGACGTGGGACGGGTCAGCACGATGGCGCTGATTTTTTCCGTGACCGTGCCGAAGGTATGGCCGGGCTCGATGACCGGAGCGCGTTCCTCTTCCACCGTGGTTTTGTATGGCTCGTTCATTTATGGTCGCAAGGGCTAAAGCCCCAATTCTTGCTTAACTCTTAACGGCACGGCTAAAGCCGTGCCCTGATACGAAGTCGCCCTAACCCTTCAACTCCGGATTCGGGTTTGTGACTTCCGCCAAATATGTCGTACGCGGGCGGGTGTTCAGCTCGCCCAGCAAGCTATAGTTGCGCGACTGCGCTTTAAGTTTGGAGACTTTGCTGTTGGGATCGTTGATGTTGCCGAAAACGATCGCGTCCGCCGGACAGGACTGCTGGCAGGCGGTCTTTAGGTCTCCGTCTTTAATTTTGATCTCTTTGCCTTCGCGTACCGAGGCGGTTTCCGCGTCAATTTTGTGCTCGTTAATGCGTTGCACGCAGTAGGTGCACTTTTCCATGACGCCCCGGCTGCGTATGGTGACATCCGGGTTGCGCATCAACTGGTACTGCGGGGTCTCCCAATCTTGAAACAGGAAGAAGTTGAAGCGGCGCACCTTATAAGGGCAGTTGTTTGAGCAATACCGCGTGCCCACGCAGCGGTTGTAGACCATATCGTTCAGGCCTTCGCTGGAATGGTTGGTGGCGCCGACAGGGCAAACCACTTCGCAGGGAGCGTCCTCGCATTGCATGCAGGGCAGCGGTTGGAAGTAAGCTTTGGGATTGTCGCGGTCGCCCTGGTAATAAGCGTCGACGCGAATCCAGTGCATGTGGCGGCCCAGCTTAACTTGCTCCTGGCCGACTACGGCGATATTGTTCTCCGATTGGCAGGCCACGATGCAGTTGTTGCAGCCGACGCATTTGTTCAGATCGATGGCCATGCCCCAGGCGTAGGCTTCCTGCTCGTAGGGATAAGGCTTGTAGAGCGTGAGCTCGCGCGGGGGCTGCTCTTCTTTGGCGAAGTCTGGCTCTTTGCGGTACTCCTCAAGCGTGGCTTCGCGCACCAGCGGACGATGAGCGCCGTTGGGCGTATCCATTGATTGGTAGCCCTGGGTTGAAGCCAGTTCGTAGGTGTCGCCGGTGTTGCGAATTTGCAGGCCACTCGCGCCCCAAGGCGCGGCAACGGTGCGGAGGGCGTAGGCGTTGAAGCCGCGTTCGCTGCCCACGCGCCCGGCGCGGCTGCGGCCGTAGCCGAGCGTGATCGTAACGGAGTTATCCGGATGGCCGGCTTGAATCCAAACCGGGCCCTTCATCTTGCGGCCATTCAGGTCCAGCTCGACAATGTCTTGACTCTTGATTTGCAGGCGCTCGGCCATGGCGGGGCCGATGGTCACAACGTTATCCCAAGTGAGTTTGCTCATCGGCTTGGGAAGTTCCTGCAGCCAGCCGTTGTTGGAGAATTGCCCGTCGTAGATGGTGGGGTCGCGGCGGATGTTGAGTTCGATGGCGTTTGCGCTTGGGGCCACGGTGCTAGCCGTCGGGAAATTCGGTGCCTTCAGCGCGAGAGTCTTCGGTTGGTAAGTCGTGCCTTCGACCCAACCATCATGCAGCGACTTGCGCCAGAAGGCTTCGAAGTCCGCGCCGGTGTGCTGCTTTTGCCAGAAGGCGCGAACCAAGTCGTAACTAGTGGCGTCCGATTGGCCGGAGAGCAGCGCGACGAATTCGATTGCAGTCTTGCCGTTGTAGAGGGGCGCGATTAAAGGCTGAATGATGCTGGCCGTGCCGTCGTAGGCACGGGCATCGGCCCAGGATTCAAGCTCGTGCGCTTGATTCACATGCCATTGACATAAAGCCGCAGTCTCGTCCTGATAGAGACCGAGATGAACCCGCAAGGGCGCTTTGTTGCTCTTGAGCAGGTTGGCGAAATCCAGTTCGACCGGGGCATCATAGGCAGGATTGCAACCGATGAAGACCAGAAGATCGACCTTGCCGGCGCTGATCTCGGCGGCTAACTCTTTCAGGGAATCAGTCTGGTTGACGGGATTCGCATCGACGGGATCGGTGTAGAAAACCGTCTTGCCGACATTGCCAAGCTTCGCATTGATCGCATGGGCAAGTGCATGCACGCCAGGGAATTGATGGTCGCCGGGAATAATGACGCTGGAACCGGGATGACTTTGCAAATCACGCCAAACGGTGGCGGCGAACGCTTGCTGTTCTCCATTTAGCCCTGACGCGTCCGAGGTCGTCGTGTTGACCGCAGCCAATGCTCTCGCGACTGCGGAGACATCTGAGGCCTTCACCGGCAACCGATGATCCGCCTTCGCTCCCGTCGAACTCATTCCACTCTCGATGACATACAGCCGGTTCATGTTGCCGTCGGGATCGCGGCGGCTGGCGAAGTCGCGGATGTAGCGGACGTTTCCAGGGAATCCGGCGTAGAGAAAATCGGCGTCGAGCGAGACGATTACGTCGGCTTTCGAAAAATCGTAGCGGGTCTCGACCGGCTGGCCAAAGGCCATTTTCGCGCCTTCGAGCACGTTATCGCGATTCGTCGGCTCATACACATGCCACTTGGCCTGGGGATAAAGCTTGAGGAAGCTTTGCATCTGATCGGCCAGCGTGGGCGATGAGGTAGTTCCGGTCAGAATACGAATGCCCGCGCCCTGCAAGGCTTTCTGCGCGCTGAGCGGGCCGCGCAGCGCGCTCACAAAAGATTCCCAGGAGCGCTGATCGCCGATTGACACCACGCTCTGCGAGCGGTCGGGATCGTACATGCCAAGGATCGACGCCTGGGCAAAAATATCGGTACCGCCAAGGCTGGCGGGATGCTGCGCGTTGCCTTCGATCTTGGTGGGGCGTCCGAGGTTGCTTTCGACCAGGATCGGATTGGCATATCCGCCCAGAGTCATCGCGCTGGCGTAGAACATAGGACGTCCGGGAATGACTTCTTCCGGCTGGCGGACGTAGGGAACAATCTTTTGCAGCGGCATTTTGACGCAGCCGGTCATGCCGGCGAGCGCCATGGATGCTCCCATTGCTTTGAAGAAGCCGCGGCGGGAGACGGAATCGAGCCACTCGGACGCGCCCTTGGGAAATTCGCGATGCAACTGCTCCTGGAAATCGGGGCTGCCGGCAAGCTCTTCCAGGCTGCGCCAGTATTCCGGACCGGCCTTCTGATCGGCAACGGCATCGATGCGCTCGCGGACGGATTGCATGTCCAGTTTGCCTTTGGTGCCGGGGCAAACGTCTTCCGTCTTCGTCTTGTCCGGTCCGCTCAAGTTCTTCTCTTCCATGTTCATTACGAATCTTCAGTAGCTTCCGCGTTATCCCAGATGCTTTTGCGCGGCGAAGCGCTTCAGCGCTGCGATTATCACTCGTCCAAAATTACCAGCGGCCTTAGCCGCTAAGTACCTCAGAGGCTAAGCCCCTCCCTAAAATCCACTTTCAATCGCAGGCCTGAAGGCCTGCGCCACCCAAAAGCGACTCTTCACCGGTGGCAGGTGCTGCAACTTGTAATATCGCCTACACTGCGAACGTTGTATTTCTTTATCAGCGTCATTCCCAAGGCATTCTGGTCCGTGAAACTCTGTCCATCGACCTCCACGGGATGGGCGCTGCTAGGCTGCTGATAGCGCATATTGAAAACCTGATCGCGCGGACGGAGATTGTTCTGCGGGGCGCGATGGCAGCCCAGGCACCACTCCATCTGCAAGGATTCCTGTTGATACATCAGCGGCATGCGATCGACTGGGCCATGACAGGTATTGCAGCCAACTCCCTTGGTGACGTGGATGCTGTGATTGAAATAAACGAAACCGGGAAGCTGGTTCACCCGCGTCCATTCGAGCGATTGGCCAGAGCGGTAACTGGCGCGCACCGGCTCGAGCAACTGGGCATTCGTCCAGATCTGGGAGTGGCAGTTCATGCAAGTCTTGGTGGGCGGAATGCCGGCGAAACTCGAAGTCTCAACCGAAGTGTGGCAGTAACGGCAATCGATGCCCAGTCCGGCAACATGGTGCTGATGGCTGAAGGGCACCGGCTGCGTTCTTCGGACCCCGGCGTAGGTGATGTAGGGGGAACCTTGCACCTCATACGCAACCAGCCCAAGCGCGGCAATCACAAAGACGGCGCCAAAAATCGTGGCCCGTGACAGCGTGTTCGCACTGCGATGAAAAATCTGCGCCATGCTTGCGTACGAGTTCTAGAGACTATGTATTGAGATCCAGTATTAAAACCCAGCAGTTTCTAGTGTGAAGCGCGAATAAATTTGCGAGGCGAAGAGAAATATTTACTGAATTCTTTTCGCACGTTTTATGAGAACTGGCGATTATAAATATTTTGCGGAATGTTGTCGCGCACTTTTCGACGCCAGGTAAAAAATATTTTGCCAAGATTCGCGATTAACAAAATACTGCGCCTTGGAATTACAGCTTCATGCGTCGTTCGTACTATCGATGATGCGTTCAAGCGCGCGTTCTTTCACGTTCCTTTAATGGATGTTCATGACCAACAGCTTGGGTTCGGTCATTTCTTCAATGGCATAGCGCAGGCCCTCGCGTCCGATGCCAGAATCTTTAATGCCTCCATAAGGCATTTGGTCGATGCGGAACGAAGGAACATCACCGGCAATCATGGCGCCGACCTCCAGTTCTTCATAGGCCTGGAACAGCAGTTTTACGTCGCGGGTGAAGACACCGGCTTGCAGGCCATAGTTCGAATTGTTGATGCGGCGCAGGGCTTCGTTGAACGTGCCATAGGGCTCGACGGTTACAACCGGGCCGAAAATTTCCTGGCAATTTACTTTCATGTCGTTTTTCGTGCCGGTGAGGACGGTCGGTTCGACAATCGAACCCCGGCGGCGACCGCCGCAAAGTAAACGCGCGCCGGAGCGAACTGCCTCGTCAATCCATTGAGTGACGCGAACGGCATCGCTTTCGCGGATCAGCGGACCGACATCGGTCGATTCCTGCATGGGATCGCCGGTGGTCAGTTTTTTCACGCCCTCGACCAGAATATCCACGAACTTGCCATAGACGGATTGCTCGACCAGAATGCGCTGCACCGAGATGCAGGTCTGGCCGGAATAGGCAAAACCTCCGGTGACGCAGCGGTCTGCGGCATAGGCGATATCGGCGTCGCTGTGGATGATTGCGCCGGCATTGCCGCCAAGCTCCAACGCAACTTTCTTCTTGCCGGCGCGGCGTTTGATGTCCCAACCCACGGGCACGCTGCCGGTAAAGCTGATCAGCTTGATGCGGTCGTCGGTGACCAGCAGGCTGGCATCTTCGTTCGAAAGCGGAACCACGTTTAAACCGCCGTCGGGCCACCCCGCTTGCTGAATGCACTCCGCTAGTAATAAGGAAGAAAGTGGAGTCTGGGGCGCCGGCTTCAGGACCATGGAGCATCCCGCGGCGATGGCGGGCGCAACTTTGTGCGCGACGAGGTGCAGAGGAAAATTGAAGGGAGTGATTCCGGCGACAGGGCCGAGAGGAAAGCGCTTCACGATTCCCCAGCGTCCGGCAGTGAACTCCTGCCAGTCGAGGGGAAGATATTCACCGTAGATGCGGGTCGCCTCTTCAGCGGCGACATTAAAAATAAAGATGGCGCGGTCGACTTCAGTTCGCGCCATTTTGATGGGCTTGCCAGCCTCCAGAGTGATGGTGCGGGCGAATTCTTCGCGGCGCTCGGTGATCGATTCGGCCATGCGGCGAAGCACCCGCTGGCGCTCGAAGGCGGGAAGACGGCGCGTGGTTCCGAAGGCCTTGACGGATGCAGCGATGGCAGCTTCCGCATGTTCGCGGCGGCCCTGGGTGATGCGACCGACCACACTGCCATCGAACGGAGACCGGACGTCGACGATGTCGCCGTCTTCCATCCAACGGCCGTCGATGAAGAAGCCGTAGACCGCGACTGGACTCTCGGTTGGAGTAATCGTCACTTGGGACATTTTATCTCTCGAAGGTGATCTCCCGGATTTCTAGCCGACGATTTTTGATTATAGTGCCTGGGCGCGGGTTGCCTGTTAAAGTGTGCGCCGGAAAATGGCAGGTGAGTTGGTTGCCCATGCACTTTTGGGAATGCCATCCTCTGCAATGTGTGGCGTCCTCTACAATGATGCCGGCGTGGCCGTAAAAGATACGGTTCAAAAAGATTTGGTTCGAGAAAATATGGTTCGACAAAATATGGTTGCAAACAAATTGGTTCGATTGGAAACGATTCAGGACCTCGCTCCGCGGTTGCGGCGCAAAGAAGTTTCTCCCGTGGAACTCACGCGGGTATGCCTGGAGCGGATCGAGAAGCTGAATCCTGTCCTGAATGCGTTCATCACCGTGACGGCAGATTCGGCGCTAGCGGAGGCATGCGCGGCGGAAGATGAAATTGAACGGGGAGAGTGGCGCGGTCCACTGCATGGGATTCCGATTGCGATTAAGGATCTAATCGATACGGCGGGTGTGCGGACGACCGCAGCCAGCGCGCTGTTTAAGGATCGCATCCCGACGGAAGACGCGGAAGTAGTACGCCGGCTTCGCCGGGCGGGGGCGGTGATTCTGGGCAAGAACAATTTGCATGAATTTGCCTACGGGGGGAGCTCGCTGGTCAGTTTTTTCGGTGACACGCACAATCCGTGGAGCGCGGCGCATATTGCGGGAGGATCGTCAGGAGGGTCGGCAGCGGCTGTGGCCGCGGGGCTTTGTTATGCGGCGATTGGGACTGATACGGCGGGATCGGTGCGCGAGCCGGCTGCCGCATGCGGATGCGTGGGGCTCAAGCCAACGTATGGGCGCGTCTCATGCCGGGGTGTGATTCCGCTGGCGTGGTCGCTGGATCATGTGGGGCCGTTGGCTGCAACTGTCGGCGATGCGGCGCTTGGGTTGCAGGCGATTGCGGGGTACGACCGGCTGGACATGGGCAGTGCTGACGTTCCTGTGGACGATTACGTTTCAGGGCTGCGGCAGAGTACGAAGGGCCTGCGCGTGGGAACTCCGCGCGCATATTTCTTTGAAGAACTCGATCAGGAAGTGCGTGCGGCGGTGGAAGAGGCTCTGGCTGTGATCAGGACGCTGGTGGCGGAGATTCGCGAAATACACATGGAGATTCCAACCGATCGCGTAGTGCAAAACGTGGAATCCTACGCTGTGCACACCGAAAATGTTGCGCGGACGCCGGAGTTGTATCAGGCCGAGACTCTGCGGCGCATTCGGTTCGGGGAGGGTATTTCCGCAGCGGAATATATTCGCAGCCGCCGCGAACTGGAGCGGGAACGACGGCGGGCGGGCGAGTTCTTTGCCGATGTGGATTTGATAATCACGCCTGCGACGCCGATTCCTGCTCCGAGGATTGCCGATCTCAGGAAAGATCCGGAGGCGCTGCGTCCGGCGGAGCTGGTTTTGCTGCGCAACACGCGGCCGTTTAACGTGTGGGGATTGCCGGCGATCTCACTACCTTGCGGGTTTAGCAAGAGCGGTCTGCCGATTGGATTGCAAATCGCCGGACCACACTGGCGGGAGGATTTGGTGCTGCGGCTGGCGCACGCTTATGAGCAGGCGACTGAATGGCAGAAGCGGCAACCTGGCCTTTAGCTTCCGGGGTGCGCCAGAACTTTCACGGCTATATCCGAGCGGTCGCCTAATCTTTGTATGGCTTCCTGGATTGCCCGGACGGATGCGGCGTCGGAGCTCTTTTCCGCAAGCTTGGCGATATTTTCGGACTCTTCGGTTGCATTGGTGGCGATGTCGAGCAGCACGACCACAGCGTCAGCATGAAGCTTCCACAGAGATGACATGCTCTGGCTGCGCTTTAGCTCTTCCAGTTCCGTGTTGATGCGGGCGATGCATGAGACCAGCCGGATGAGCGCGCGGGCAACGTCGGCACGAAGGCTTTTCTCTTCCAGAAAGGTCGCGTTGTAGGCTTCCGCTTCAGACGCGGTGAGCGTGAGGTTGAAGAAGCGCATGGGTACAACCTGGCGGTATTTGGGGTCGGCCACGCGTACGAATACCCGGATTGATTCTTCCACGCGCCGCAGCTTTCCTTCTTCCGCCGAGATTTGTTGCGCGGTAATCACCGGCGGCTGAAAGCGCGGAGCTGCCGCGGGTTCGGTTACAGCGATCCGCGCCGCCTTGGCGGCTGTGGCGGCTCCAGCGCTTGCAGCCGCTTTGCGGCCACCGGCGGGTGCGAGCAATGACTTGCGAATCGGAGGACGCCGGTCGAGTTCTTTTTTCAGGTTGGAGAGGCGGCGGAATTTTTCTAGTGCGTTGCTATAGTCAGCCTGAAGCAATTGTTTCTGCTCGAGCGCAGCCACGTGCTCGACCGTGACTTCCACTCCATCCACCGTGCTCAAAATACTGCCGCCCATTTCGTCAAGGGCTTGCGCGAACCGCTTTATTTCGTCCAGCGCCTTGACGAAGAGTTCATCGAACCGAGTGGCGAATGCGACATTGTGGGCCGCGACCGTGGCCAGCACGCCGGGATGATAAAACGAGGAATCGAGCCAGCGTTTCAGATCGCGAACGCGGGAGACGATTCCAGAATCGATAAGGGAATTGAAGTCGCGATAGTGGGCGATTTCCTGACGCAAGGGATCGAAATTTCGCAGCAACTGCACGTGCTCCTCGGGAAGAGAAGGGACATCGGCATCGGCGAGAATTTCGATTAAAGCGATTTCAAACGGTGATAGAGGAAGCGATCCATCCAGCCCATAGCCTTGCTGCTGCCACTGGCCCTGTACCCGCGGATGGCGGTAGAGAAAAGTGGTAATCAGATCTGTTTTGTCGCGGTTGACGTCGCTGAGTTCGCGGCGCTTCACAAAGTACCGGAGCAAAGCCTCGGCCACTTCCGAATCGGTATCCGGGGTGAGGGCCTGCCGCAGCATGGCGGGCGTAACCGCCATGTCGATGACATGCAGCCAGCGATACATGCGGGAGAGCGTTTCCGGAAGATCGTCCTCAGTATGGCGAAGGGAAGCATCGTCAAGGCCGGCAGGCAGCGGAATCTCGCCACCCAGCAGATCGCGGAGCAGCTTCTGGTAAAAACCGTGGACGGTCGCCAGGATGGCCAGCTCGAATTTTAAGTCTTCCACCGGAACGCTCCTGCGGACGAAACTCTCCTGAAGCGGGTAGAATTCGCCGCTATTCCAGTAAAAACGATAGTCACATGGGCCGCAAGTTACCACCGGAGGACGTTCTTTGGGGCGATACGGTCCCGGAGGTTCATGGACTTTTGCGTAAGGCCAATGGCTGGAGCGGGCTTTAGAAAACCACGGTTTTGTTGCCGTAGAGAAGTACGCGATTTTCCACGTGCCAGCGAACCGCGCGGGAGAGGACAACTTTTTCGAGGTCGCGGCCTTTGCGGATGAGGTCGTCGACCGTATCGCGGTGCGAGATGCGGACGACATCCTGCTCGATAATCGGACCGTCGTCGAGAACTTCGGTGACGTAATGGCTGGTAGCGCCGATCAGTTTGACGCCGCGCTCGAAGGCCTGATGGTAGGGGCGCGCGCCGATGAAAGCTGGAAGAAACGAATGATGAATGTTGATGATGCGCTGCGGGTAGCGGCCGACGAAGTCGTTCGAAAGAATTTGCATGTAGCGGGCCAGCACCATGAAATCGGCATTGTGCTCGGTGATCAGTGATTGGATTTGTTCCTCGGCCTGCCGCTTGTTTTCTTTTGATATCGAAATAACAGCGTAGGGAATTTTGTAGAAGTCGGCGATGGCTCGGTTGTCGGGGTGGTTGGAGATGATGAGCGGGATCTCGCATGCGAGTTCTCCGCTCTGGTGACGATAGAGGAGATCGACCAGGCAGTGATCGTACTTCGAAACCAGAATGACCATGCGGGGCCGATGCGAGGACTGGGCGAGACGCCAGTTCATGTGGAATTTTTCGGCGATGGGAGAGAAATGTTTGGCGAAGTCAGCGAGGCTTTTATCAGACAAATCGATGTCGAAATCTTTGGGATCGAATTCCACGCGCATCAGGAAGAGGCCGGATTCTTCGTCGGCGTGTTCGTCGGCATGGAGGATGTTGCCGCCGTGGCGATAGACGAAGTCGGCGATGGTGGCGACTTCGCCTTTAGCGTCGGGGCAGGAGACGAGCAGGATGGCGGAGGGTTTCATGCGCGTTATGCGGAGCACTGATTGTGCCAGAATATGGCAATGCGAGGGAACTTACACTGTATCGGTCTTGATTTAACCGAAATGTCGCCAATAGCCCTACTACTAGCCATTGCCGCAATGGCGGCCATGTTCGTTTTCTTTAGCCGTGCTGCAAGTAGATGGGCACAGCTTGCGCTCCGTATCATTTTGGCCGTCGGGGTAGCGGCCGGTTTAGTACTGTTCGTCTTTCCGATCCTCAGAGGCAAGCCGGAAGAGCATATCGTTGAGCTACAAAATGGCGCGTTCAAGATACTCGTCCGCTCTCAGGAATTCGGACGCTCGGGCATTCGGAATGTCGATGTTTGCGTGGCGGAGGCGTCCAGCCGTTCTTTTCCGACAAGCCGAGCACAGTGTTTTTTTCACGGGTTCGATTTTTCTGGGCTGTCAGTTGCATGGCGTTCGCAGCGCGACATCGAGGTTTCGTTCCGTTCCGGATACCTGACGCAATTCGAGAACACTACTTCGGTACTGCCGACACGAAGTTCCGTTCCCGAAGGTTTCCATACCGCTGTGCGTGATGGAGAGAGTGAGACTCTAATAGATTCAGGAAAAGCAATTCCCCGCTTGGATGTGGAGTTCTGACACCGCTCAACGCCAAGGCTCTTGATGATGTTCTAGCGCCCGAGCCCTTTCAATATCTCCCTTGCGGCGTTCGCTCCCGAGCCTCCAGTCAATCCTGCGCCAGGATGCGTGCCGCTGCCGCAAAGATATAAATTTTCAACCGGCGTGCGGTACCGCGCCCAATCCAACAGCGGACGCATGGTGAAGAACTGGTCGAGCGCAAGGTCGCCGTGGAAGATCTGGCCGCCGGTGAGGCCGTAGGTTTCTTCCAAGTCGCGTGGCGTGATGATCTGATGGGTCAGGATCAGCTCTGGAAGATTCGGCGCGTATTGTGCGAGGGTTTGCACCACGGTCTGGCCGAGCGCGTTGCGCTGGCTTTCCCAGTCTCCTTTCAGTTTGTAGGGGGCGTACTGCATGTAGATCGACATCACGTGCTTGCCTTCGGGAGCGAGCGTGGGATCGGTCAGCGAAGGAATTGTCGCTTCGAGATAAGGCTGGCGCGAGAAGTTGCCGTACTTCGATTCGTCGAAGGCGCGCTCCAGATAGTCGATTTCAGGGCCGATGTGAATGCGCCCCTTGAGTGCGCCGTTATTTTCATTTTTCAGCGCAGTAAAAGTCGGCAGGCCGGAGAGCGCCAGGTTAACTTTTGCGACGGTGCCATTACCGCGGAAATTCTGCAATTTCTGCACGAAATCCGGCGAGAGATTTGTGGGGTCGGTAAGCTTGAGCAGAGTGCGCTTAGGGTCGGCGTTGGAGATAACAGCTTTCGCGGTAATCTCTTCGCCGCTCGACAGCACAACTCCGACGGCAGCGCCGTCTTTCACGCGAATCTCGATGACTTCAGCCGCGGTGCGAATCTCCGCGCCGGCAGCTTTTGCGGCGGAGGCCATGGCCTGCGTGAGAGCGCCCATTCCACCGGCAGCAAAGAATGCGGAGCCCGCGGGATGAGAATCACCCGCGGCGCGGATCAGTAACTGAAGACTGCTTCCGGCCGACCAGGGGCCGAGAAAAGTTCCGAAGATGCCGCGAGCGGCGACGACTGCGCGCAGCAATTCCGTTTCGAAATATTCGGCGACAAGATCGGCAACGGCCATCGGTCCCCAGCGCAGGACGCGATACATATCGCGTTTGCCAAGATTGCGCAGGGCGCGGCCGGTCTTGAGCATGCTCCACAGATCGCCGCTGCTGGGGTGATCGATATCCGGCGGCGTGGTTGCCAGCGCCTCGGCGATTACTTTGCTGATTTTTCCTAAAGATTTCTCGAACTCAGGATATCGCGCAGCGTCTTTTTGCGAGAACGCTGCGATTGCCTGGGCAGATTTGTTTGTGTCTTGCGAGAGTGAAAGCGCGCGACCATCAGGCGAGAGCGCCGTGACGCACGTTTCAGGCGTAATGAACTTTACGCCATGCTTTTCCAGTTGCATCTCGCGAACGACGTCAGGGCGAATCGGGCCTGCGCAATGCGCCAGCGTGGAGCAACGGAAGCCGGGATGAAATTCATCGGTGACGGCCGCGCCGCCGACTTGTGCGCGACGCTCGAGCACGAGCGGCTTGAATCCGGCTTTGGCGAGGTAGAAGGCGGTGACCAGGCCGTTGTGGCCGCCGCCGATGATGAGGATGTCGCGCTTCGTCTCGGGCATGTTACGCGGCTCCCTTGTCTTTTAGAATTTCGAGAGCGGCGAGACGTCCCGGGGCACCCATGATGCCGCCGCCGGGATGGGTGGCCGACCCGCACATATAAAGGTTCTGAATCGGCGTGCGAAAGCGCGCGTAACCTGGTGCGGGGCGCAGGAAGAAAAGTTGTTCGAGCGAAAGCTCACCCTGGAAGATGTTGCCTTCGCTCAATCCCCACTCCCGTTCGAGATCGAGCGGAGTGATCACTTGCCGGTGAAGAATGATGTCTTTGATGTTGGGTGCGTACTCGGCGATGGTGTTGACCACGGTGTCGCCGAAGGCTTCTTTCTGATCATCCCAGTTCAAACCGGGGCGCAGCTTGTACGGCGCATATTGCACGAAGCAAGAAAGCACATGCTTGCCCGGCGGGGCGACGGAGGGATCGGTGAGCGAAGGAATGACCATGTCGATATATGGTTTGCGTGAAAAGTTCCCATACTTCGCGTCGTCATAGGCGCGCTCCATATATTCAACAGACGGCGAGATCGAAATCGCGCCGCGCAGATGCGCGCCAGGGCCAGGGATGGCTTTGAAGTTCGGCAGGGCGTCGAGCGCCATGTTCACCTTGCCGGAAGAACCGCGATATTTGAAGCGGTTGATATCTTCAAGGAAGTCGGCGGGAAGCTGATCGGCTTCGATGAATTTGTTGAAGGTGAGGCGGGGATCGACACTGGACGAAATTGTTTCTGCGTAGATTTCGTCGCCGTTGGCGAGAACCACTCCTTTGGCTTTACCGTCTTTGATAATGATTTTCGCGATGGCGGCCTGTGTGCGAATTTCGACTCCGGCTTCGCGGGCCGCATCGCCGATGGCGTTTGAGATTGCTCCGGTACCGCCGCGGGCGAAGCCCCAGGCGCGGAATGCGCCGTCGATTTCTCCCATGTAGTGATGGAGCAGAACGTAAGCGGTGCCGGGCGAGCGAACACCCAGGAATGTGCCGATGATGCCGGAGGCCGACATGGTCGCTTTAAGCACGTCGGTCTCAAACCATTGATCGAGAAAATCGATGGCGCTCATGGTCATGAGCTGGACCTGGTTGTATTTGTCGTAGCTCGACATACCCTGGAAACGCTTGCCGATGAATAGCAGCTTCATCAGTTCACGAGGATTGAGCGTGTTGGGATCCGGAGGGACCATGCTGAGGATCGGCTTGACGAAGCGACACATGGCTTGCATGGCTTTGCCGAATTCGTCATAGGCTTCGGCATCGACGCGGGAGTGGCGGGCGATCTCGCGATGGGTCTTGCCGTGGTCATTTACGCGCCACAAGTAATCGCCGCTGGGCATGGGCGTGAACGTGCCGTCGAGCGGGAGGATTTCGAGGCCGTGACGAGGGAGATCGAGGTCGCGGATGATCTCCGGCCGCAGCAGCGAGACTACGTACGAGCAGACCGAGAACTTGAAGCCGGGGAAGACTTCCTCGGTGCAGGCCGCGCCCCCGAGAATGTGCCGGCGTTCGAGTACGAGAACTTTCTTCCCGGCTTTCCCCAGGTAGGCGGCGTTGACCAGGCCGTTGTGGCCGCCGCCGATTACGATGACGTCGTATGAATTAGCCATAAGCTCTTATGCCTTTAGCTGTTCGCTTGCTGGTTGAGGATGAGGACGAAGAATATTAGCGCAGTTTTGTGGTGTGCGTATTACAGGCCGCTGGGCAGAACGCTCCAACTGCGGAGGGTACTCGAGATTGAGATGGCTGAGCGCATGGATTAGTCGAAAGTCATTCTATCGGGAACGACGCGGTTTGTCTGCAAGATTAGCCATCATCGAGATTTGTTGGGGGAGATCCTGCGCTCCGCCTGAAGAACGGCTGCGCTCAGGATGACGCAGCATCTTTACTTTCTTCAATCAACTTTCAGTTCCGTTTCGGCGGCGTCATCCCGAAGGCCCGCGTTTTCTCCAGCGGGGCGAGGGATCTC
>Ga0209530_1000474_pt1 | contig 28706 bp, 22 predicted proteins | sample BlaSpr_A8_Ref_O1_FD_187987 | JGI IMG/M metagenome (GOLD analysis project Ga0209530, IMG submission 187987) | Forest soil microbial communities from Thunder Bay, Ontario, Canada - Black Spruce, Ontario site 2_A8_Ref_O1 (SPAdes) (version 2) | ecosystem: Environmental > Terrestrial > Soil > Boreal...
TGGCACACCGCTTTCTAAAACACCGTCACGTATAGCTTTCATCGTCGCCTGGTAGAGAGGGAGGATGTTGCTCCACACCGTTGCGGTTTCGCTTACATCTGTGGTGGCGTCGCGCTCGAGCAGAAAATCACGGATGTGCGGAAAATCGTATTTGGTGGCCTCGAACGACCTGCCGGAACTAGACCCCAGGCTGACGCCGCCAAATTTTCGATAAATTGCGTTCACTTGGCGCAATTGGCGCATGACATCAGCTTTGCGGCCCTCGAAAGAGGTGAGCATTAGGCATGCGCGCGGCAGATCGAAACCCTTTACTTGCAGATAGCGCTTGAAGATTTTGCTCGCGGCTTGTGAGAGTCGCGATGACGGGGGTTTGAACGCGAGTGACAACGCAGTTTTGTCGGGATCGTTGAGCCGCACCATCGACGGCATGCACTCCTTGCGCACGCATTCGCGCATAGCCTGCAGGCCGGCTTCGAATTCTGGAAACAAGTAGGCCGGAACGAGCCGGGACTCGGGCCTGGGGTGGACTTGCAGCGTGGCTTCGGTGATTACGCCCAGCGTTCCCTCGCTGCCGATGCATAAGTGGTTCACGTCAATTCCGTTCGACGATTTAGGGACGGTGCGCGTGGCCAGCACGCCTTCGGGCGTCACCATGCGCAGAGCGATGACCATGTCCTCAATCTTGCCGTATTTGTCGCTTTGCATGCCGGCGGAGCGTGTGGCGATCCAACCTCCGAGAGTGGAGTGCAGAAATGAATCCGGGAAATGGCCGAGCGTCATACCGTGCGTGCCCAACTGTTCTTCTAGGTCGGGGCCAAAGACTCCGGCCTCGATGCGCGCCGTGAACGATTCGGCATCAACGGCGAGCACTCGCCGCATGCGGCGCATATCCAACGACACGGCCATGCGACGGGTTTCCATGCGCTCCAGGCAACCGGAAATATTCGAGCCGCCGCCGAAGGGGATGACCATCACGTCGTGATGCGCCGCAGCTCGGAGCGTCACCAAAACATCATTCTCACTTTCCGGATAGACGACCAAATCGGGAGCGCCTTCGGCTGATCCGCGGCGCAGGCGAAACAGATCGCGGAAACCTTTGCCGTAGGCGTGAATCACACGCTCGTAACGGCTGTCGCAAACTTGGTGAGAGTCCAAGGCGGAGATTAGTTCGGCCAAAAAGCGAGGATTGACGATTGCCTCCGGCAGTTGCACGGCATCGAGAGCAAGTGGCGGCGTGGCAGGAATTTCTCGTTCGATACCGAGCGCTGACTTCGCGAAGGGCCAGAAGCCGGGATGGGCATCGGAGTTGAAATCTACTTCGACATCGCCCCAACCCCACCACTTCATATGCCTGGGGTTGTAGACCATCGCCGCTCCCTCACATTCATGCAGTATGCGTAGATTCTTACCCGAAGATTGGCGCGCGAACTCGAAGACCTTGAAAAAGCTGCAAGCGGTCTCGCGAGGTCTCACTTCGTGACATGACGGGCACTGCGCGGCCACGTGCCTCGGATGTTATTCCTTTTCCGGGGCGCGAGCCACTAAGTTTCGGGCGAGTTCCTGTTGCAGCAGATCTCACATGCGCGGTCGCTCTGGTGGAACTTCTTTCCAGCCCTACGGGATAAAGCAGAAACGGGGGCTAGAATGGAGAGATGCAGCGGAAGATCTTTTGGGCCACGTTCACCATGCTAGGCATAGCGGCAGATATGGCTTTGCCGCTTTGGTGGGCGCTTGCGGCCACGATTCCGATTGGCATTGCGAGCTGGTGGTTCGCGTATCGGACGGATTGGTTTGGATAGGAAGGACCGCGAGACCGCAGAAAGATGCCGGGCTGAAGCCCGGCGCTACGAAAGCAACATCGCAGACAACTTCGAAAGCCGACAGCATGTCCGATATGTATGCGATTGGAAACCTGGTGAAAATAGGCCGCACGGGGGCGGGATGTGTGTTATACTGCGTTTGCGCTTAATACAGCGGTTGTGGTTGTGCGGTCCCTCTGAGTGGTTGAGCTGAGAATACCCGCCTTCAGTCTTCTCCGTAAGTCTTCAGCGTAATTTAAAACAAAAGAACTGGTTATGAGCTGATCGTCGTGCCCCGCCTAAATGGTGTGTGTGCGCGGCGACAGCCTGCCAGACAAAAGGTAAATGATGCAAAGTTCCACAGAAGTGATTTCAGAAGTAGAAGTATTTTCAAACATGGCGATTTCCGCTTACACCAAGGAGCGGCTGGCAGCAGCCGGGTTTTCAATACCGACTCCGGTGCAGTCAGCGGCGATCCCGAAGGCGCTCGAAGGCAAGGACGTACTTGCCACGGCGCAAACGGGAACAGGCAAGACGCTTGCGTTCCTGATTCCGATGATCGAGCAGCTATTGCAGCAGGTGACGCCGGGAATCGCGGCGCTCGTGCTGGTTCCTACGCGCGAACTTGCGATGCAGGTTGTGGCGCAGTATGACGCGTTGCGAGGCAAACAGCTCGCACCGGCGGCGCTAGTTGTGGGAGGCTTGTCCGAAGGGACACAGCTGAACGCGCTGCGCAAAGGCGCTCGCGTTGTGGTGGCGACACCTGGACGGCTCGAAGATTTCCTCGGCCGCAAGCTGGTGAACTTCCGTTCGCTGCGTGTGCTCGTGCTTGATGAAGCCGACCGCATGCTGGACATGGGTTTTCTGCCGGCGATTCGCAGGATTGCAGGAGTGCTGCCGAAGGAGCGCCAGACGATGTGTTTTTCAGCAACGCTGGAAGCTTCGGTTGCGCACTTGGTGCACGATTACATGCGGAATCCGGTGCGGCTCGCGTTTGGGTCGATACTGAAGCCGTCGGAAAACGTTCAATTGCAGGCTTTCGAAGTTTCGAGCGATCGGAAATTCGGAGTGCTGCACCGCTTGCTGGCTAAAGAAAAGGGACGCTGCCTGGTTTTCGTGCGCACGAAGCACGGGACCGAGCGGTTGACCAAGAGCTTGAACCGCGAAGGAATTGCTGCCGCGATGATTCACGGCGGACGTTCGCAATCGCAGCGCACGGCGGCCCTGGCTGGATTTCAGCAAGGACGCATTCGAGTGCTGATCGCCACGGATTTGGCTTCGCGCGGCATTCACGTGCAGGATATCGCGCACGTGATCAATTACGATTTGCCGGATATCGCGGAGAACTTCATCCATCGCGTCGGACGTACAGGACGCGCGGGCGAACGCGGAATTGCTTCCACACTCTTTGGGCGCGAACAACGCTCGGAGTTGATGCAAATCGAGCGCACGCTTGGCCTTCGTATCGAGCGAGTCCAGTTGGCCGATGAACCGGCGCCTGCAGCGCTCAACCGCAAACCAGTTCTGATTGGGCGCATGGAAACTGCGCTGCGTCAGAGGACGGGGCCGAGTTCGCAACGGATGACGCGGCTTGCGGGAGAAATCTTGCAAGTGCAGTTGGAAAACTAACCTAAACCTGCTTTCGAGCAGCGCGCCGGTCGGCAATCTCGCGGCCGGCGTTTTTTTATTCCGCCCTTGCAGTCTAACTTCTCTTCAAACTCAGGCTTCAGCTAGCGCCCAGGGCGGAACTGCGTCTAACCGTTCAAGTGAAGCTGTGGTTTGCCAGTTGCGGCGAAAATATGCACAATAAACACCGACATTGGAGGTGAGAAAATGTTTGTGAAGCGGAGATTGGCCGTGATTCTCGTCGCAGGCCTCGCCATGTGTTTCGGGCTGGGTGCGGCGCTGGATGCGTCGCCGGCGGACAACGACATTAAACTACCGAAGCTTGAATTTCGCGAAGTGAAGCTCGACAACGGGCTGCGCGTGATTCTGGTGCCGGACCATAGCGCGCCGGTGTATTCCATAGACGTTTGCTACAACGTCGGAAGCCGCAACGAGCGGCCGGGGCGCACGGGATTTGCGCATCTCTTCGAGCACATGATGTTTCAAGGCTCGGCAAACGTGGGCAAGGGCGAACATTTCATCCAAGTGCTGAACAACGGCGGCGGAATGAACGGCACCACGAACGAGGACCGCACGACCTATTTCGAGGAGTTGCCGAAAAATCAGCTCGATCTCGGGCTGTTCCTGGAAGCAGACCGCATGAAGTCTCTGAACATCACGCAGGCGAATCTGGACAACCAGCGCAACGCGGTGCAGGAAGAACGGCGGCAGGGCATCGACAATCAGCCCTACGGCCGGGCGGAACTGGATGTGGACAATCTCTCCTACGACAATTTCGCGTACAAGCATTCCACCATCGGCTCGATGTCGGACCTGAATGCGGCGACGGTGCAGGACGTGTCCGATTTCTTCCGCATCTACTACGCGCCGAATAACGCGGTGCTGACGCTGGTGGGCGATTTCGATACGGACGAAGCGCTGGCGAAAGTTAAGAAATATTTTGCTGGGATTCCGTCACAGCCCGAGCCGCCGAAAGTGCTGTTGGATGAAGAGCCGCACTACGGCGAGCGCCGCGAGACTGTTTACGACCCGCTGGCGCGCCTGCCGCAGATCATCATGGCGTACCACATTCCCCCCGGCAATACGCCGGAAAATTACGCAATGCAGCAACTGGCGATCATTCTGGGCCGGGGCGAAAGCTCGCGCTTCTACCAGCACCTGGTTAAGGACAAGCAACTCGCTTCGGAGGTTGGGGTGCAGGGCGATGAGCGGATCGGCGCAAGCCTGCTATACATTTTTGCGACTCCGCGTCCGGGAGTGAAGGTTGAGGACCTGGAAAAGGGTATTGATGACGAAATCGCGACGGTGGTGAAAGACGGTGTAACGCCGGACGAACTCGCGAAAGCCAAGACGCAGCTTTTGCGGCAATTCATCGAGCGCAGGCGGTCCTCGCTGTTTACCGCAATTCTGATCGGTAGCTATACCGTTTATTTCAACGACCCAAACCTGATTAACACCATTCTGGATAAGGAAAACGCAGTGACGCTGGACCAAGTGAACGCAGCGGTGAAGAAATTTCTGGTGCGCGATCAGCGAACCGTGGTGATCACCTTGCCGGCGGCCGACGAAGCGTCCAAAGCGCCAAAGGCGGGAAAATGAGCGGAGCAAATGTTCGGTTTGCCGGCAAAGTCCAGATGCAGGGAGAACGCGCCATGAGAAGACCGTTTTCGAAAGCCAGCGCATGGGCGGCTGCTGCCGGTGCGCTGTTTGCCGTGCTGATTTTTGCTGCACCGATCGCGCGAGCACAGGGACAGGGGCAGGACAAGTCCGCTCCGATGAGCCAGGTTCAGCGGCTAAACCGCGCGCCGGTGAATAAGGAAATACTGCGCGTTCAGCTTCCGCGTCCGACGGTTGCGAAACTGGCGAACGGACTGACGCTCGTGCTACAGGAAGACCACAAGCTGCCGACGATTGCATTCACTATGTGGATCCGTCCCGGACAGCTCGCCGACCCAGCGGATTTGCCGGGACTGGCATCTTCTACCGCCGACATGTTGACTGAAGGCACCGAACGCCGAACGAGCGCGCAGATTGCGGAAGAAGTGGCCAAGTTGGGTGCGACGTTGGATGCGAGTTCGCGATTTGGCGCCAGCTATACGTCGGTGAATGCGTCGGGTTTGATCAATAGCACGCCACAGATTCTTGACCTGATGAGCGATGTGGTGCTGCATCCGGCGTTTCCGGCCAGCGAACTTGAGAAGTACAAGCAGCGTGAAGAAGCAGGGCTGGAAGCGCGGCTCGCGAACCCCAATTTTCTGGGGCAACAAGCGTTCCGCCGCGTGCTTTACGGCGACACGCCCATGGCAATCACGTCGGCGACCAAGGAATCTCTCGAGAAGCTAACCGCGGAAGACTTGAAGCGATTCCACGATAAGCATTTTGTTCCCGGCAACACGATCCTGGGAGTGACCGGCGATTTCAAGAGTGTTGAGATGCAGGCGATGCTGGAGAAATATTTTGGCGCATGGAAGGGCGCAGGGGAAGCGCCGGTGTCGTACTCTGCGGCCACGCCGCAGGCGACGAAGATCACACTGGTTGACCGGCCTGCTTCAGTACAGACGTACATCGTCGGCGGGAATCGAGGAATTCGGCGGGACGACCCAGAGTATTACAAGCTGGTGGTGATGAATCAGATTGAAGGAGGCGGAGCACAGGCGCGCTTGTTCCTTGATTTACGCGAAGAACACAGCTTGACGTATGGATCGTACAGCCGGTTCAACGCCGATATTTATCCCGGCGACTGGTTTGCGTTCGCTCCAGTCCGCACCACGGTGACAGCGGATGCAATGGAGCGTTTCGTGTACGAGTTCAAACGCATCAACAACGAGCCGGTGCCGCAGAGCGAACTCGACGACGCGCACCGCGCGATCATCGCGAATTTCGCGCTGTCGCTGGAACAGCCTGCGCAGCTGCTGAACGACTGGCTGACCGTGCAGCACTTCGGATTGCCGATGGATTATTGGGATAAGTATCCGGATCGCATCGCGGCGATTGACGCAGCCGGCGTTCAGGCGGCGGCAAAGAAATTCGTGGACCTGCAGCACATGCAATGGGTGGCCGTGGGCGACCGCAAGCAGATTCAGGACGCGCTCGCAAAGTACGGCCCGGTTACCGTTATCGATGTGACCGGAAAAGCGGAGAACTGACGCAGTAAAGCGATCGTGCTTTCCGTCATCGGGCATCCACCAGAATCGCGTATGCCCTTGCCTCTTGCAGCTAAGCGCGCTTAATCAAGCGGACCAACAGAAGCAGCACCACCGCGCCGACAACTCCCATCACGAGCTGCCCGATCAATCCGTAGGCGGCAAGCCCCAGCAAGCCGAATATCCAACCGCCGAGGAGCGAGCCGATGATTCCCACGATCAAGTCAACTAAGACACCCATGCCGCGGCCTTTTACGATTTGTCCTGCAAGGAAACCGACGAGGATGCCGATCAAAATTTCCCAAAGCAGCCACATAGTTTGCCTCCCAAGGTGAGTGAGTGCGAAAAAGGCGCCCTCCCATGGTGGGTGCGGACGCCTGACTGGTCGCAACTCTAGCACAAGTGAATTCCAGGTGCTGCCAGAATGCTAGAATGCGGGAGCTGCGGGGTCCGCACAGAGAGAACGCGGCCTAGCGAAAAATATTATGGACGAACGAGACGTTCGAAAATTTCTGGCTGAGGTGCGAAGCGGTAAGTTGACGCTGGAAACGGCTGTGGAGCGGCTGCGCGGGATGCCGTACGAAGATCTGGGTTTTGCGAAGATCGATCACCATCGGGCGCTGCGGCAGGGTTTCCCAGAGGTAATTTTCGCCAGAGGCAAGACTCCACGACAGGTGAGCGAAATCGCGAGGGGAATGTTGCGGGCGAAAGCGTCCCACAATATTTTAATCACGCGCGCAGACAAGAAAATTTTTGCCGGTGTGAAAAAGGTCGCTCGCGCGGCGAAGTTCCATCCCCTTTCAGGGGCCATTGTGATTCAGCGCACGCAGGTGACCCACGGCAAGGGCTTGGTCCTGGTGGTTACGGCAGGGACGAGCGACATCCCGGTGGCGGAAGAAGCGGTCGTGACGGCGGAAACCATGGGCAATCGAGTGGAAGCGGTGTATGACGTTGGGGTCGCGGGACTGCACCGGCTGCTAGAGCACCGGAAGAAACTTGCCGAGGCGCGGGTGATCGTGTGCGTCGCGGGAATGGAGGGTGCGCTGCCGAGCGTGGTGGCGGGACTCGTGGCTGTTCCGGTGATTGCGGTGCCTACCAGTACCGGATACGGCTCAAGCTTCGGAGGGCTAACTGCGCTGCTTGGAATGTTGAACAGTTGCGCTTCAAACGTTAGCGTGGTGAATATTGACAACGGATTCGGAGCAGGTTGCGTTGCGAGCGTGATTAACCGGTTGTAGAACCGTTTAGCTGAGCGCGGAAGCGAGCGCGGCGGCGAGTTCGGATTCTTCGTCCGTGAAAACGGTGCGCAGATCGAGAATGAGCTGTTTGTTTTCGATGCGCGCGATCACAGGCGTGGAGTTGCCGGGTTTGCGTAAACGCTTTTCCAGTTCCGCAGCCGAATGGCGCGAGCAGGCAATCGAAATCAGATTCGTGGGAAGCTGCTGATCCGGCGTGGAACCCCCTCCAATTACTGAAAATCCCGCGGCTATCCGGAAAGTGACATCCCCGGCTACGGATGGTTGCAACTGCGCGATAAATTTTCGCGCGCGCTCGCCGATGGCATCAGCATGGAGCCGAATCATTCGAAGCGCCGGGATTTCGTCGAAGGCGCCTCGCAGGTATGCCCGCAACGTAACTTCCAGGGCGGCGATGGTGAGTTTATCCACGCGGAGTGCGCGGAAAAGAGGGTTGCGCCGGATGCGTTCGATGATTTCTTTTTTTCCGGCGATGATTCCAGCCTGCGGGCCTCCGAGCAATTTATCTCCACTGAACGAAACCACCGAAACGCCTGCGGCGCAGCTCGCAGCCACAACCGGCTCGGAAACACCACTCGCGGCAAGATCGGCCAGGCACCCGGAGCCAAGATCTTCGAATACGGGAATTTTCGAGTGGCGTCCGAGCGCGATCAATTCTTCGAGTGACGGGCGCGCGGTGAAACCGGTCATCTTGAAATTCGAGGGGTGGACGCGAAGGAGCAGCCGGGTGCTCTTGGTGATGGCGCGTTCGTAGTCGCGAATGCGCGTGCGATTGGTGGTTCCCACTTCGCGCACGATGGCGCCGCTTTCGGCCATGATGTCCGGAATGCGGAAGCCGTCGCCGATTTCAATCAGCTCGCCGCGCGAGACGATTGTTTCGGCGCCTTTCGAGAGAGTGTTCAGTACCAGAAATACGGCGGCGGCGTTGTTGTTGACGACGATGGCGGCTTCCGCGCCAGCCAGCTTTGCGAGCATGCGCCCGGTGTGAACGTCGCGCTGGCCGCGCTTGCCGCTTTCAATTTCGTATTCGAGATTGGAGTAGCGCGTGGCAATTTCAGAGATGCGCGCGGCTGCTGCGGTGGAAAGCGGCGAGCGGCCCAGGTTTGTGTGCAGAATCACGCCGGTGGCGTTGATCACGCGGACCAGCGACGGCGCAAGCTGCGCTTCCACTTGGGCGACGACTCGCATTTCGAGCTGGTCGGAATCCGCTGACGCCTCGCCGGCGTCGCCGGAAGGTTTTTTCAGCCGCGCTCGCAAATCTGCCAGGACGCTACGCCCGGATTGCGTCACCAAGCTACGGCCAGCCTTCTCAGCAAGTGCCAGCAGGCGCGGGCGGCCTAGCAATTCATCGACAGAAGGAATTCCTCGCATCCTGACGCTGGGTGCGGGTTGCGTTTTCTGCGCGCGTTTGGTTAACCGCTTCATGGCTGGGGTATTTGACCACAAGCGGAAACAGACTAGCAATCAGCCGGCGTGCAGGGGATTTCTCTTGCGACATACATACAAACGCCCACATTGACGCGGGCTGCGGCAGCCCCTAGGCTGGAAATGCACTGACGCAACCATGCCTACAATTGACGAAGAACTAAATCAGATCGAACGCGACATTCGGACGCTGAAGATTGAGTATGAACAGTACTTCGGCGGCGGGCGTTCGCGCCCGCCTGCGGACACGCAGTGGCGAGTGGAATCGCTTTTGCGGCGTTATAACGAACGCACGGGCGAGTTGAGTTTCGCGCAGCGATTTCGCTACAACAATCTGGCGCAGACGTACGCGAAGTACGTGGACATGTGGCGCAAGAAGACCATGCAAAAAGAAGCCGGCGGCCAGCAACGCCACTTCGGCGCAGCGGCAAAAGCGATTGAGGCGGAACGAGCGCGCCAAGCCGCAGCCAACCCGCCGGCGGTTGCTTCCGTGGAACGTGCCGTTGCCGTGGCGGAGAGAAAAGCGGCGGAAGCTTTTGCGGCGTCGTTCTCCGATCCGGAGCGCGAAAAAGAAAAAGTGCAGCAGCTTTATCAAAAGCTTATCGAAGCCCGAACGGAAACGGGGGAAAAAGCCGGAGCGCCCAGCTTGAAGGATTTCCAGGTGTTCGTCCATAAAAAGACGAAAGAGCTTAAGGACAAGGGCGGCCAGGAAGTGGAATACACGGTGAGCATTGAAAGCGGCCGGGTAAAACTGAAGGCCCGCGTTTCCAAGTAGCACTCTACGTAGCAGAGTCCTGCGAACAAATACCTTTATTTAAGCTGGGCTTGTTTTAGTTCTTCGAACCAGTGGAGGATGACGTTGAGTTGAGAGGCGGTGGCTTTGTCGTCGGCTTCCACCGTGACGACGAAGCGGCCATCGGCGGCTACGTCGTAACCGCTCCAAGCTTTCTTGTCTTGGAATAGCTTCACCGGCTTGCCCGGATTTAGCGCATTTCCCGGCGCGAACTTTACCGACATGAGTCCGTCCTTGGCGAGAAAGAACAGCTCGTTGCCGGAGCGCGCCCATCGCGGGGCGATTGCTCCCGCCGACGAAATCTGCGCGCGAGTATTGGGATCGCTCATGGATTGCACGAAAACTTCGTTCTGCCCGGACTCGTCCGATACGTAGGCGAGCCATTTTCCGTCGGGTGAAAGGCTTGCGTCACCTTTATTGAATGAACCGCCCTCGACCAGCAATCGCAGCTTATGATCGCCTTCAACGGCAACCGCATACAGGTCGTATCCTTTGTCTTTGTTGTTTCGGGAGAAGATGATTTCACGACCGTCCGGCGTCCAACCATACTCATCTTTGTATTCAGGACTGTCGGTGAGCGCGACGTCGTCACCCTGCAAGATGCCGTGCTTGACGTACACCTGAACGGCGCCGGATTTTGAAGAATGATAAGCCAGCATCTTGCCGTCCGGCGACCAATGCGGGTTGTAATCGTCCGCTCCAAAGGTCACTTTCGTGAGCGTGGCTCGCTGCAGGTCGTACACCCAGGCATCGTAGGAACTCCCCTGCAGAGTCAGGGCAATTTGTTTGCCGTCAGGCGAGATGGACGGAGAAGCATAAGGCCTCAGCTCGTCGGTGATATTGGTGGCCTTGCCGTTTCGATCCATCCAAACAAGATTGCGCGGTTGCGGAGAAAAAGTCCCGGACTGGAACACCAGCGTTCCATCGTTTGAAACCGTATAGACCGCATCGCCGTTGGACGCTCCGGTCATGACTCCGTCGATAACCGGAACGGGCGTGCCTTTTATCTCCAACCGTTTCGGATCGAAGGCAACCACGAAAAGAGTTCCGTTACGAGCATAGGCCAAGAAGCCGCCGGGGATGTAACGGGCAGCGGAACCACCCTCGATCAGCACTTTCCGCTTTCCTGAGCTGAACGACAACGCCTCGATACGGGCATCGTTGAAAGTTTTTCCGGTCCAAACGGTGAAGATCAAGCCGCTGTTTCCGGGCAGCACGTTGACCCACACATGTCCGCGATCATCCGGAGCTGTTCCCGTCTGCGTCAATTGCTTGGGCTGGCCTCCGCCGGCAGGGACAGCGTACACCCCTCCAAAGAATGACTTGGAGTAGTAGATTGTGTCGTTATCCGCCCACGCGGCTCCAATGGGGCCAGCCGCGTCGGCGACTACTATTGAGGTCCCACCGCGCACGGATATTTTTTTAAGCTTGAAGTCTTCCGACACGAATCCGAGCCATTCTCCATTCGGCGAGAAGAACGGACAATACGCTCCCTCCGTGCCTGATATGGGAGTGCTCTCGAAACTGTCCAGCTTGCGCAGATACAGTTGCGTCTTGCGGTCATCTCCACGCGCGGAGAAAACGATCGCCGAACCATCTGGAGAGAGGGCGACAGGCCCGGAGGAGTTAGCGCGGAGAACCTTGCCCTCGGGGAGCACAACAGTTAAGTGGACGGGACTGGGGGAGTGTCGCCACACGCCGCTCTGCCAAAACAAGTAAGCGGCTGCGAGTGCCAAGAGCGCGCCCGCTGCAATCCAGATAGCGCGGTCGCGCGTTTTGCGCTTCGACGCCACGGGCGCGGGAATGCCGGCTTGCGAGCCGGCGGAGGCGATCCAGCCGAGTTCGCGTTTCAGGTCGCCTGCGTTTTGCCAGCGCTCGTCGGGATCTTTCTCCAGACAGGTTTTAACCACGCGTTCGAGCGCAGGCGGCGCCATAGGCTGAAGTTCGCTGATGGGTCTGGGCTGTTCTTTCAGGATTGCGGCGATCAGGCTCGCGGTACTTTTGGCGGAGAAGGCTTTTTTCGCGGTGGCCATTTCGTAGAGCACGGAGCCGAAAGAGAAAATATCGCTGCGAGCGTCGGCTTCCCCGCCCTCGAGTTGCTCGGGCGACATGTATTGGTACGTTCCGACGATGGTGCCTTGCGCGGTGAGCGCCTCGCTCGGCGCTCGTCCCACCAAGGGACGGCTCACCGTGGGCGAGCTCGAAAAATCGCTGGCAAGCGGCGGGACGCTGGATTTCGCGAGACCAAAATCGAGGAGCTTCGCGCCGGACTTTGTCAGCATGATGTTGCCGGGTTTCAAATCGCGGTGGATCACTCCCTGACGGTGGGCGCGGTCGAGAGCGTCCGCGATTTCGATGGCGTAGCGCAAAAGGTCGGTGGTCGCGAGCGGGCCGCCTTCGAGGCGCTTCGCGAGCGTCTCACCCTCGATATATTCCATTACGAGATACTCGATGCCGTCCTGATTGCCGACGTCATAGAGCGCGCAGATGTGCGGATGGTTCAGGCTGGAAACGGCGCGGGCTTCGCGTTCGAAACGTTGTCGGACCTCAGGCGTGTCGGCGAGGCCTTGCGGGAGAATTTTTACGGCGACGGTGCGGTCCAGACGCGTGTCCCGCGCGCGATAGACTTCGCCCATGCCGCCCGCGCCCAGCAGCGATTGAATTTCGTAAGGACCGAGTTTCGTTCCGGCGGAGAGGGACATCGGCGCGCATTATAGAACATGAAGGCATCGCACACTTTGGAATTAAAGTGTGCGGGAAGGAGTCACTGCACGCCAAGAAGCGTCTATGACGCTCCGGCGAATTGAAGCAGGTCTGAACTTAGGGCAAGAGGTCTGTCCGTGTGGAAATACTTCTTGTAGGCTGCAATCCAGTCAGCGGCGATGTCGTGCTGCGCCGTGGACAGATCGACTTTACCCGCACAGACCATTTGGTGGAGGTGTTCTTCCAAGGCGTCCTTGACATGCGCATTCCACGTCGGGGACGTGTAGGATTCCGGCCATAGATTGTGGATGTCTTCTGTACCACCCAATCCTGGAGCAATCAGGTAATCAATCTCATAGTCGTCCGCGCGGGCGTTCACGATTCCGTACTCTTGAAATATCTCCTGGCGCAACGGCGTTGGCACAGCACGAACGACTTCCTCATGAGCCATGGAGCAAACGTCACCGATCGTGACTGCCCGCGTAGCGCCCGGGGTAAGGTTGCGGTTAGGAATGGTTCCGCGTTCGAATGGAACAACCGCCGAGATTCCGCCGCGCGGTATGAAGTGACGGAAGAGAAGCTTGCCACCCGCCGCAGCAATGAAAAATGCCACACAGATGCAGGCTGCGGCGAGTGCGGCCGACGGGATACGGAAGAAGTACCACCAGGGAGCAGAGTTGGGCTCGGCTTCTAGTTCGGCAAGTTGAGCTCTCAAGAGAGCACGCGGTCCGGTAATGGGTGGCAACTGGGGATCAAGAGTCTGCCGATGGACGCGAGCGAAATCGGCAATGGTCCCTTCGATTTCAGTCATTCGCGCGCGGCAGTCCCAGCACGCGGCAAGATGGGCGCCAACTTGGGCCGCTCGCCGAGTGGGAAGTTCGCCGTCCGCGGCGAGAAGTAGATCTTGATCGGTTAGGTGAAAGCCGCCGGTCAGCATTGGTTCATCTCCCGTCCGCACGTGCCAATCGCGCGAGCGATCCCGCAAGAGATATGGATACGGCTCCGAGAGAAATACCAAGGACCGCCGCTATTTCCCGGTAGCGAAGTCCCTCAGCCCGCAACCGAAGGCAACACTGGTCTTCTTCCGGGAGAGCATGAAGAACGGCCAGCAAGCGGCGCTGCCTTTGGACCAATAACACCTGCTCTTCCGGGCTCGGCGACGGATCAAACTGTCTTTCTACAATGGTCCAGTCGGAAGCCGTCATGTCGCGCGATCGCCGGCTCGCATAGCGGTGCTTCAAAGCAAGATTATGCGCCACGCAAAAAATCCAGCCGCGAAGGTTTCGCCGAGATTTGCGTAATTGCAGGTGCCGGAAGAGCGAGAGGAAAACTTCTTGGGTGACTTCTTCCGCGTCGTGCACGGACATGCCGAACGAGAGTACGTAACGCAAAAGCGGACTGCGAAATTGCTCGAAGAGGTTCATGACTTCGCATTCGATCTCGGAGGGCGTCGCGGATAAGTTGGCGGCGGCAGCCGGGTAGGGGAGGGCGTTGATCGCGTCGGTCGGAAGAATTCCCATAGGTCCCTGTATGTATATTCCTTTCCCCGTGCTTTTGTTCAAGGTTTTTCACGCTCGTCCTGGAATTTCCGCAGAAACCAAAAATAAAGGCTGAACAGAACAGCAGGAAGCGGAATATTCAAATCGAGGGTGAACAAAAGGGCGAACGCACCGTCAGTGGACCTCATCCCTGCGAGAGACGTCTGTTAACCTAAGATTTGAAGAAGCGCGGGCAAAAAGGGGAAGCCGAGTCTTGATGAAGAGATTTGCAGCTCTTTTTTTCATCTGCGCCCTGCCGCTCTTTTGCCAAAGCAATAGCGGCGAGTTGCGCCTGAAAGTGACCGATCCGTCCGGGCTTGGTGTGAAAACAACCGTTCAGATTACCAGCGAGGCGAATCAGTACCGGAACAGTCTAGCGACCAGCGATCAAGGTAACCTCGACGTGCTGCGGCTGCCCTTCGGCATCTATCGACTCGATATTGCGCAGCCCGGCTTTGCCGCCGTCTCCGAAACTGTGCAGGTTCGTTCCTCGCTTCCAACCGAATACGCGATCCAGCTCAAGCTCCCCACGGTGAATCAAACCGTAACTGTTAGCGCGGCCAATACATTGATAGACCCCGATCAGGCCGGCGCCGTCAGCCAGATCGGCTCGGACGTCATTCAAGACAGGCTCAGCTCGGTCCCGGGCCGTTCCTTGCAGGATTTGGTGAATTCGCAACCGGGCTGGCTATACGAAGGCAATGCCGTGCTGCATCCGCGCGGTTCGGAGTATCAGACTCAGTTTGTGGTGGATGGCATTCCTCTTACGGATAATCGTTCGCCCAGCTTCGGACCGGAGATTGAAGCGGACGACGTGCAATCGATGAGCATCTATACCGCCGGCTTTCCTGCGGAGTATGGCCGCAAAATGGGAGGCGTGGTCGAGGTTAATACACTGCAAGATTCGCAGGCAGGCTTTCACGGGCAGGTAGTGCTTTCCGGCGGCAGCTTTGACTCGGCCGGGGCGTTCACCCAAGGGCAGTACGTTTGGGGCAAAAATACGCTGGGGTTCAGCGCCAGCGGCAGCATGACCGACCATTATCTGAACCCCGTGGTGACTGAAAATTTTTCAAACACCGGCACGCTGGGCGATTTTTCGGTCCATTACCAGCGCAACCTGACGCCGAACGATCGCCTAAGTTTTATCGTTCGCCACGAAGTCGCGCGCTACGACATCCCCAATGAAATCGTGCAGCAAACGGCGGGACAGCGCCAAACGGCCGATAACATCGAGACCATGGGAATCGCTTCCTACCAGCACACCTTTTCATCCCATGTGGTGGCCGATATTCGCGCAATGGTCCGCAATAATGCGAACGATTTCAACTCCAACACGAATTCGACTCCCATAGAAGTTTTTCAGCACAATTGGTTTCGCGAAGGATATGTTAAGGCCACAGTCACCGCGGTGCACGGCCGGCACGAATGGAAGTTTGGAGTCGAGTCCGACAATGCCTTCCTGAACGAGAATTTCAGATTCATTATTACCGACCCAACCCAATTTGATCCAAGCACGCCACCCACTTTCAACTTCCAGGCGAATCGCCCGGACCTGGAGCAGTCTGCTTTTGTGCAGGATCTGATCCACCTGGGAAATTGGACCATCAGCGCCGGGCTTCGTTGGGACCATTATCAGCTCATATTGAACCGGCAGGCAGTGGACCCGCGTTTTTCGATTTCGCGCTATTTCCCTTCTGCCGGTCTCGTGCTGCACTTTTCCTACGATAGAGTATTTCAGACACCCTCTTTCGAGAACATTCTGCTTTCGAGTTCAACCGCAGCGGCGGGCCTTGACACTATCTCACTCCAATTGCCTGTCGAGCCTTCGGAAGGAAACTACTATGAAGCGGGCTTGACGAAAGCTTTTTTTGGAAAGCTGAGATTGGATGCCAACTATTTTCGCCGGCTAGTGAACAACTATGCGGACGACGATCAGATCGACAATACGACCATCAGCTATCCCATTGCGTTCCGCAAGGCCGTTATTTATGGCGCGGAAGCGAAGATCGCTGTTCCTGATTGGCACCACTTTTCGGGTTTCTTAAGCTATTCCTGGACCGTCGGAAATGCCTGGTTTCCGGTGACGGGCGGCCTCTTCCTGGGCGACGACGCGGTGATACCCACCACAGGTCATCTGCCGGATTCGCAGGATCAACGCAACACCGTTCGCGGCCGCGTACGTTATCAGATCACTCCGCGCCTTTGGATCGCCGGCGGAATTCAATACGATACAGGTCTCCCGTTCGATTTTCAGTGCCCGGACGGCGAAACTCTACCGCAATGCGAAGCCGGGGTAGCCCTAATATACGGCCAACAAGTAGTGGATCGGCTTAACTTCGCGCGCGACCGCATCCTTCCTGCCTTCCAAGTCAACGTCTCAGCTGGTGCGGACATTTACAAGTCGGAGAAGTTGAATATGCGGATTCAAGCCGATGGACAGAACCTTAATAACGTTCTGAACGTCATCGATTTTGGAGGCCTCTTTTCCGGCAATGCCATCGGACCGTCGCGGAGTTTCGCCCTCCGCCTAATGACCAACTTCTAGAACCTGACGGATAGCGTACGTTAGGGCAACCCATCTACTACAGCATTCCTGCTCTTCCGAAATTTTCTGCAAACGCTTACACTAGCCAGCCTGTTTACATCCGGTGAGATTTTTCGGTTGTCCGCAATACTCGACGCATCGTCAGGAGACGTATGGCTATTGAACGGGCGCTAATCAGCGTCTATGACAAGACGGGAGTGGTTGAATTCGCGCGCGAGCTGGCAGCGCTCGGTATCGAAATCGTTTCAACCGGCGGGACGGCGCGGCTTCTGCGCGAGTCCGGCATCCCGGTGAGAGATGTTGCCGAGCTCACTGGCTGGGCGGAAATGCTGGGAGGGCGCGTGAAGACGCTGCATCCCAAAGTGCACGGTGGGATTTTGTTCCAGCGCGCGAAAGCGGGAGATCGGAAGGAAGTTGCAGAGCACGGAATCGTTCCGATCGATTTGGTGGTCGTAAACCTTTATCCGTTTTCGGCAACGGCGGCGAAGCCGGGGGTCACGGCGGGCGAGCTGATCGAGAACATCGATATCGGCGGGCCGGCCATGGTGCGTTCTGCCGCCAAAAATTTTCAGAGCGTTGGGGTAGTGACCGACGCGGCAGACTACGCTGCGATTGCGGAGGAATTGCGCGGCAAACGCGAGTTGAGCCTGTCGACGCGGCTGGAGCTGGCGCGCAAAGCTTATGCGCGCACGGCGCGGTACGACGGGGAAATCGCAACGGAACTCGAGCGGCTGGCGGCGAATGGCGAAGTGACCATCGGCGCGCTGGAAAAGCTTCCGCAGCGGATCAACATTGCTCTCGAGCGGCGGCAAACGATGCGCTATGGAGAAAATCCTCACCAGCAGGCGGCGCTGTACATTCCGGCTGGGCGTCCTGCAGCGGGACTCGCGGGCGCGAAACAACTTCAGGGCAAAGAGCTTTCCTACAACAATCTGGTGGATCTGGATGCCGCGTGGAATCTCGTCACCGAATTTCGCCAGCCCGGCGTGGCGATCGTAAAGCACAACAACCCTTGCGGCGCGGCCGAGCAGGAGGCTTTGACCGATGCATACGTGAAAGCGCTGGCATGCGATCCGATCTCAGCGTTTGGCGGTGTACTGGCATTCAACCGCGCGCTTGACGCGGAGACTGCTGAGGAAGTCGCGAAATTATTCGTGGAATGCATCGTCGCGCCGGGATACGAAGCCGCGGCGATTCAGAAGTTGGCTTCGAAGAAAAATCTGCGCCTTCTTGAAATGCCGCGCGAAGCCGCCAAGGGCGAGTTCGAGGAAGTCGAGCTCAAACGTATCTCCGGGGGCGTGCTGGTGCAGGAAGCCGATCGCCACGAGCTAAACGAAAAAGAACTGAAAGTTGCCACGGACCGCGCACCGACGGCGGCGGAACTACGCGCCCTGCTCTTTGGATGGAAGGTTTGCAAACATGTGAAATCCAACGCCATTGTTTTCGCGCGCGAAGGCCAAACAGTGGGAGTGGGCGCGGGCCAAATGAGCCGGGTGGATTCCGTGAAGATCGCGGTGATCAAGGCCGCCACAGCGGGCCTTTCGCTTGCGGGGAGCGTGGTGGCATCCGACGCGTTCTTTCCGTTCCCAGACGGAGTGGAAGAAGCGGGAAAGGCGGGAGCCACTGCCGTGATCCAGCCGGGAGGTTCGGTGCGCGACGCAGACGTGATTGCGGCGGCCAACAAATTGGGAATGGCTATGGTTTTTTCTGGCGTCCGGCACTTCCGGCACTAGGTTTTTCCGGCGCGGGTATCTGCCGGTGATATGTGATTTCGATAATTTGCGGCTCGCCGTTGTCTGGGATTAGTTCGGAGCGCGCTATATAGGTGTCGGTATCGACGCGCGTGAATATCGAGCGCTTGGGCATGGCGTTCAGCGGATTTTCGAAGTCAAATGTGGTGGAATCGAATTTCGAGAGGTTCAAAACGGCGGCATCTGATTTTTCCCAGGGCAAGAGCTGTGGCGTGAAGTGCCGGAAGTAAAAATCGACTCCGTCAGATTTTTCCACGAGTGAAAATAATTCGATCACCAGGATTTTATCGCGCTCGACCAGCCGAAAGACTCCCAGCATCTCACCCGCTTTCGGTCCCAGCCAGGCCTGTTCCGCCACTCGAGGACCCCACTCGCCGCGCCAGCGCCCTTCGAGCCAGGCGAAATTATCGAGCACGGATTTACTGGCGGCGGTCGCCGATGAGCTGGAGGTCTGAGCGGGCGCTGGAGGCTGGGTTTGATAGGATTGCGCGGCGCTTACCGAACCGCGTTGCGCCCGCACGGCTTTCGGCAATCCAAAGCATATCGGTAATACGCCAAAGACAAACACCAGCGCGATGGCTGTTCCGGTGCGCGCCATTAACGACCTCCTCGCGGATTTCTATCGCTAGTATTAGGCATCCTGGCCACCTTGCTTAGGCTTTTTCGCTGCATCTGGCTGAACCGGGTATCCCGGTGCGGATTCCATGCGTCTAACTATGTGACGTCAGGGAACGCCGGCGGGGAATACTTTGACCACCTCGCGCCCCTATACGATAATGGAGTTTACTGGTCAACGCATGAAAACAATTGCAAGCTTTGCTGTCTTCGCGTGTATTGCAGGCATTCCCGTAGCGCAGGCCCAAGACGCCACGCCGGCCCAGCCCGCTGCTTCGACGCAATCTTCTGCGCCTGCAGCGCAATCTCCAGCAAGCAATGCCTCGCACGATGATTCTTATTACTATTTTACGCTCGGGCACATGCAAGAACAGCAGTACGAAGCAAGCGGGCGCGCCGAGCTAGCCGCGCAGTCCATCGATTCCTACAAGAAAGCGCTGGCCCTGGCGCCGGATTCTACCGTGATCATGGAGCGCCTGGCGGAAATTTACGCCAAGTCGCAGCATTCCCGTGAAGCATTGGCTGAGGCGCAGGAAGTTCTGAAACTCGATCCCAACGATGTGAATGCGCACCGGCTGCTCGCGCGCGTTTACGTCCGCGCGTTGGGCGATATGAACGCGGGCGACGCGCAGAAGGAAACTCTCGACAAGGCCGTCGATCAATTCCAGGCCATTCTGAAAGTTCAGCCGGACGATACCTACTCCTCGCTGTGGCTCGCGCGGCTCTACCGCTTCGAAAACAAGCACGACGAGGCGGAAAAGGTTCTGCGCGCAACCGTGGACCGGGATCCGGGCAATGGAGCAGCGCTCGAGCAACTGAGCCAGCTTCTGGTTGATGAAGGGCGCTCCCAGGAAGCCGTAACGCTGTTGACCCAGGCGGCCGGGGAATCGGCTTCGCCGGACATCTACGATTTGCTGGGCGACGCGTATGCCCAGTCGAAAGAATACGCGAAATCCGAAGCGGCCTACCGCAAGGCCGTGGAGCAAGACCCGGATGACCCGGCGCACGTTCACGGTCTGGCGCAAGCATTGATGTCGCAGGACAAATATGCCGAAGCGCTGGAGCAATATAAACGTCTCTCGGAGCTGGAACCCAGCACCTCGGAAAATTTTCTGCGTATGTCGCAGCTTTACCGCCGCTTGGGAAAATATGACGAAGCCGAGTCGGCTTTGCTGCGCTCCAAGCAACTTTCTCCCGGCAACCTGGAAGTTCTTTACAACGAGGCGCTGCTCTACGAAGAACAAGGCCGCTACGACGATGCCGCGAAAATTCTGAACGACGCGATCACCGGCGTCAAGAATCAAACGGCGGGAACGGGAACCCCGGCAGGGGCCGCAGGCGAAGGCAGCAACGTGAGCGCGCTGGCGGTTCTGTACGAGCAACTCGGCCATGCGTATTTAGAAGCGGAAAATTATCCTGGTGCGATCCGCACTTTCGAAGAAATGGGCAAGCTCGGACCTGAAGTGCAGAAGCGCGCGGAGATGCTGCTGATCGACGCCTATCGTCAGAGCCGCGATCTCGATCGCGCGATTGCCGAAACGAAGAAAGGGTTGGAGGCCTCGCCGAAGGATCAAGGGTTGATCGTGACGCTAGCGATGCTTTACGGCGAAAAGTCGGACACGGACGCGGCTACGAAACTATTAAACGGCCTGCTGCAGGGCAACGACGGCGATCAGGGAATTTATGTGGATATCGCGCAGGTGCAGGAGCGCGGCCGAAAATATTCCGACGCGGAGCAGTCTGCGCAAAAGGCCGAGCAAATGGCTCGCGACGATGGCGACAAAGAGACCACTTGGTTCATGCTCGGCGCCATCTACGAGCGCGAGAAAAAATTCGATCTAGCGGAGGAGCAATTCCGCAAGGCGCTAGGCGTAAACCCGAACAATGCCGCGGTGCTGAATTATTACGGTTACATGCTGGCCGACCGCGGGGTGCGGCTGGAAGAAGCGACTGCCATGATTCAGAAGGCTGTGACGCTGGATCCCAACAACGGCGCATACCTGGATAGTCTCGGCTGGGTCTATTACAAGCAGAACAAGCTGGCGGAGGCGGAAGAAAATCTGCGCAAAGCCGCGGACCGTCAAAGTCACGATCCCACGATCCTGGGCCACCTGGGCGACGTGTACATGAAACTGGGGCAAACCAATCGCGCCGTCAGTTGCTGGGAGCGCGCGCTTGCGGAATGGCAAAAAGCCATCCCCGCGGACTACGAAGCTGACAAAGTAAACGATCTCGACTCGCAGCTGAAAAACCTGAAGCGCCACACGGCGCAGAAATCCAATCCGGAAACGGCTAAACCGCAGTAAGCTCCCCGCATGGCTCGTGCGACAAATAAGAAACGATCGGTGCGCCTTCGTGCGTTTGCGAAAATCAACCTGTGCCTGCACGTTGTGGGAAGGCGTCCGGACGCCTATCACGAGCTGCGCACGATTTTTCAGGCCATCTCGCTGCACGATACTCTCGAGCTTTCCATAACGCCCGGTACGTCAGCTATCGAGTTAAGGTTGTCGTCGAACGATAAAACGTTGCTGGGTCCGGACAATCTTGTGTTGCGCGCGATCGATGTCATTAGCCGCGAAATCGGGTTTCAAGGCAGCGTCTCTGCCCATCTAGAGAAGAGAATTCCGGTAGCGCGCGGGCTGGGCGGCGGGTCGAGCGACGCAGCGGCGGCGTTAATCGGACTGTTGCGGCTTACCAAGAAAAAGATTCCGCTGGAGCGCCTGATGGAAATTGCCGCCGGGCTTGGCGCGGACGTGCCGTTCTTTCTTTTTGGCGGGCGTGCTCTGGCGGTCAATCGCGGCGATGAAATATATCCCCTTCCAAACGGCCCGAAGCAGACGATCCTGGTTGTGTCTCCGCGCGACATTGCGGTGAGCACCAAGGACGCCTATGAATGGATTTCTGCGGAATTGACAAAGCGTGCGAAACCCCCTAAAATTTGGGGGTTCTGCGCTCTGTGCTGGAGCAGGCAGGGGGCGGGCATCTCGAATGATTTCGAGGGGCCGGTCTTCAGCCGTTATCCGCGACTCGGAGAGATCCGGGACGCGTTGCTCGAGCGAGGAGCCGCAGATGCCGCGCTGGCGGGTAGCGGGTCGGCGGTGTTCGGAGTCTTCCGAAACCCAGCGCAGGCGCGCCGAGCCGCTCGTGCATTCCCGGAAGATTCGGTTTTCGTCGTCGAAACTCTATCCAGGGAAGACTATGGCCGTTCACTGGGGTGGCGTGTGAACGGTTGAGGGGAAATCTTGGCTGACGACAAATTCAAGATTTTTTGCGGCACAGCGAATCCCGAGCTGGCGAAAGCTATTTGCGATTATGTGGGCGTTCCGCTGGGTAAGGCTGAGCACGGCCGGTTCAGCGACGGCGAAACGCGCTATCAGATTCTTGAAAATGTGCGGGGCGCGGATGTATTCGTGGTGCAGCCCTGCTGCCATCCGGTTGATTTCAACCTGATGCAGTTGTTGCTGATGATTGACGCGTTCAAGCGCGCTTCGGCTTGGCGCATCACGGCGGTGATTCCGTATTATCCGTACGCGCGCCAGGACCGCAAGGACAAGCCGCGGGTGGCTATCTCCGCGAAGCTTGTAGCGGACTTGCTGGAAACGGCCGGTTCGAGCCGGGTGCTGACCCTGGACCTGCACGCGCCGCAGATTCAGGGATATTTCAATATCCCGGTGGACCATTTGTTCGCTTCTCCGGTGCTGGTGGAATATTTTCAGAAGAAGAACCTGGGGCCCATGACGATTGTTTCACCGGACGCAGGCGGAGTGGAGCGCGCGCGTTATTTCGCGAAGCGCATGGATGCGCCTCTGGCCATCGTGGACAAAAGGCGCATCGACGTGAACGTGAGCGAAGTGATGAATTTGATTGGAGACGTCAAGGGACGGCCTGCGCTGGTGATTGACGACATCATCGACACGGCCGGGACGCTGGTGAAAACGGCCGAAGCGCTGCTGGAACATGGCGCGACGAAGGTTTTCGCGGCCTGCACGCATCCCGTTCTTTCGGGGCCGGCCGCCGAGCGCATCACGAAATCTGCGATCGAGGAAGTGGTGGTGGCGGATTCAGTACCGCTGAATGAAGCGGCGCGAAAGGTATCGAAGATCAAAGTGCTGAGCGTAGCGCCGCTGCTGGCCCGCGGCATTCAGTCGATTCACGAAGAGACTTCGATAAGTGAACTTTTTAATTAATCGGCAACACCGGATTTGAGTTAGAACCCTTCGCCCGCCAGAGCGGGTACGGGACGAGAGGACGTATGGAAACATTTACAGTGGAAGGTCAGGTTCGCGAAGGACGCGGCAAAGGTCCGGCGCGGCGCACGCGTCTCACAGGCATGGTCCCCGCAATTCTTTACGGCGGGAAGAAGAAGGAGTCGATCTCCCTTACGGTAAACGCGAAGCAGGTTGCCCGCATTCTTCGCTCGGAGACCGGTCACAACACGATTTTCACAGTACAAGTGGCCGAGGGCGCGGCGGAAAAAGCCATGGTGAAGGACTGGCAGGTTGATCCCGTCAGCGGGAAGCTGCTTCACGTGGATCTCTTTCGCATCGCCATGGACGTGCGCATGCGCGTTCGCGTTCCGGTGCACACATTCGGCGAGCCACAAGGCGTGAAGATGCAGGGCGGCGTTTTCGAAATGGTGACGCGCGAAGTGGAAGTGGAATGTCTGCCGGCCGATATCCCCGAGGAATTTAAAATTGACGTCAGCGAAATGTTGATCGGCAAACAGCTTCGCGCGAGCGATCTGCCGTTTGACCGCGACAAAATAAAGTTGCTTACCGATCCGGTCCGCGTGCTGGCGCACGTAGTAGTGCTGAAGAAGGAAGAGGAGCCCACTCCGGAAGCAGCCGTGGCTGCAGAGACGGCCGCAGCGGAGCCTGAAGTCATCAAGAAGGGCAAGAAGGAAGAAGAGGGCGAGGGCGAAGCTGCCGCGGAAACTCCGGCGAAGGCCGAGAAGTCCGAGAAGAAGGGCAAGGAGAAGTAAATCACCCGGCCTGCGCGGACGCGCCGGGAGAGTGGGATGCAAGTCGGGGCCAATTTATGAGACTGATCGTCGGCCTCGGCAATCCCGGACCGCAATACGAATGGACGCCGCACAATTTAGGCTTTCTCGCGGTGGATGGGCTGGCTGAACGCGAGGGCATCAGAGTTACGCGGCCGGAAGCGAAGTCTTATGTGGGGCGCGGCAAAGTGGCGGGGCAAGAAGTGGTTTTGGCCAAGCCCCAGACCATGATGAATTTGAGCGGGGCCGCTGTACGAGAACTGCTCGAGCGGTATGAATGCGCTCCCGCGGAAATGATTTTGTTGATCGACGAAGTGGATTTGCCCTGGGGCATGCTGAGGATTCGCGAGCGCGGCGTGGGCAGCACGCACAACGGATTCAGGTCGGTCCTGCGATCCCTCGGCACGGATGAGTTCATCCGCATACGGATGGGATGCCAGCCGGAGCATCCGGTGGGCGACCGCGCGGATTACGTGCTCAACCCCATGCGCAAGCCCGAGCGGGAAATTGCGGCGCAGATGGTGGCGGATGCCGCCGAGGCAGTGGAATTAATTTTGACCAAGGGCCCGAACGATGCGATGGCGCGGTTCAACCGCCGCGTGGATACTTCGGAGTCGGAAGAAGATTCGGAATAGGAATGGGAAGCAAGCATTCGCAGCCGTTTTATAGATAACTGGAAATCGAGGACATATGGAAGAGCGCCTTTACGATTTGATTTTTATCTGCCGCCCGGACACGCCGGAAGCGGACATCGACAAAGTAATCACCACACTGGAGCACGTGGCTGCCGAAAAGGGCGGCAAAATCGACTCGGTGAATAAATGGGGCCGCAAGCGCATGGCCTACCGCGTGCAGAAATTGCGGGAAGGATATTACGTTTACATGGTCGTGCGATCGAGCCATGGCGAAGTGGTGAAAGAACTCGAGCGCCGGCTGAAGGTTGCCGACCCGGTGATGAAATATCTGACCGTGCGTCTGGACGAAGAATTGAAGCGGCAAGACAAACTGAAACGGCACCGCGAGCGCAGAGCCGCGCGCCGGCCACGCAAGACCGTTCCGGCTGCGCCGCCAATGCCCGGGACAGAACCGCAAGCCGCAGCGCCGACGGCCTAACTCAATAATCTATTCAGGATTCCAGTCAGGGAGAAATCGAATGGCAGAAGAAAACGCACCGCAACAGCAGTCTTATGGATCATCCGGCGGCGGAGGAGGCCCGCGGTCTTCAGGGCCTGGCGGCGGAGGTCCCGGAGGGCGGCCCGGCGGTCCCGCGAAGCGTGGCAAGCGCAATTTCATTCGCAAGAAGAAGGTTTGCCGGTTCTGCGTGGACAAGGCCGATTTCATCGATTACAAGAAGGCTGAGATTCTGGCGCCGTTCATTCAGGAACGTGGCAAGATTCTTCCGCGCCGCATGACCGGAACTTGCGCGCGTCACCAGCGCTGGCTCACAGTGGCAATCAAGCGGGCGCAGAACATCGCGCTACTGCCGTTCGCCGCGGAGCTATAGCTATAAACCACACTGTTTCCCGGTGTGCCTGCGGTGGACGATCAGGAAAGTCAAAAGAGGCCGGCGAGACGCCGGCGCTACGAAAAGCAGAGTGGCGAAGCGAAGTTAACTGAGAAGATTTGAGAGGAACGTTATGCAAATCATTTTGCAGGAAGATGTGGAGAAGCTAGGAAACCGCGGAGAGCTGGTGGACGTGGCGGCGGGTTACGCGCGCAATTTTCTGTTGCCGCGCAAGCTCGGCATCGAAGCTACCCCCGGCAACATGAAGCGCTTGGAACGCATGCGCGTCTCGTTTGCAAAGAAGGAAGCGACCGAAAAGGGCGCGGCGCAAACGCTGGCTGATTCGTTGCAGGGAGTTTCCTTGGCGTTTACGCGCAAAGCGGGCGAGAACGAACAACTCTTCGGCTCAGTAACTTCGGCCGACATCGCCGAAGCTCTGGAGGCCCAGGGCTATCACATCGACAAGCGCAAGATCACGCTGGCCGATCCCATCAAGGTCGTCGGCGATTACGAAATCCCCGTGAAGCTGCACCGCGAGATCACTTCGAACGTGAAGGTCACGGTAAGAAAAGAAGAGTAGGCAGCCGCGGTTTCGACATTTTTGTTTTTGCAGGGGCGCAGCTTGCTGCGTCCCTTTTTAATTTTCTCCCGCTTCGAAAAATCTGCCGACATCTTCGATTACGAGTTTTCCACTTTTCCGAAAGCGTCCACAGCCTCCGAGTCATTGACGTTCGCGCAAATACTGGCAACAATGTGATTGCTCCAATCCGAGAATACTTTTTGCACTCAACTAGCAACAGAACGAATTCACACAGGCCTTGCGCCAGCGAGCGGCTTGAGCGAAACTAGAGGCGAAGAAAAAGCGAATTATGGACAAGGTTATTAATTATGCCGGCTGACTCCACTATCGAACGCCCGCTTCCGAATAATCTCGAGGCCGAGCGCAGCATTCTCGGCGCGATTCTGCTGGATAACCACGCGCTGAACGCTGCCATCGAAAAAATCCGCTCCGAGGATTTCTTCCTGTCGCAGCATCGCCAGATATTCGAGCGCATGATCCAGCTTGGCGAGAAGCAGCAAGCCATCGACGTGGTCACGTTGATGGAAGACCTCTCGCGCCGCGGCGAGCTGGAAGCTGCCGGCGGCATCGCATACCTTTCGCAGCTTGCGGATGGTCTGCCGCGCGTGACCAACGTGGAGCACTACGCGCGCATCGTCAAAGAAAAGGCCGTGCTGCGCAGCTTGATTTTTTCCGCGTCGGCGATTCAGGAACAGGCGCTGGCGGCGGGAGACGATGCGGACGTTATTCTGGATCGCGCCGAGTCGGTCATCTTTCAGCTTGCCGAAGATCGGGTAAAAGTCGGGCTGATCGGCGTCAAGGAGCTGGTTCGCGATAATTACGAACGGCTCGAAAAGATTTTCAGCGAAGGACGCCGCATCACCGGGCTTACTACCGGTTATCCCGGACTCGACAACGAAACCGCGGGGTTGCAGCCGTCGGAGTTAATTATTCTGGCGGCACGACCTTCGATGGGAAAGACGGCCCTGGCGCTGAATATTTCTGAAAATGTGGCCCTTCGCCTGCGCGAACCTGTTGCCGTGTTCAGCCTGGAAATGTCGAAAGAGTCGCTGCTGTTGCGTTTGCTGGCTTCCGAAGCTCGTGTGGATGCGCACAAATTCCGCACCGGTCACATGAACCGCGACGACTGGGGAAAAGTTACCGGAGCGCTCACGAATCTTGCCGATGCGCCGCTGTGGATTGATGATTCCGCGTCCTCCACGGTAATGGAAATCGGCGCGAAAGCGCGGCGGCTGAAACGTGACCGCGGCCTTTCGCTTTTGGTTGTGGACTACCTGCAGCTGGTTGTTCCCACGCATATGGGGCGCGGAACGAACCGCCAGGAAGAAGTTTCGAGCATTTCGCGCGGCTTGAAAGGTTTGGCGAAAGAATTGAAGGTTCCTGTTCTCGTTCTGAGCCAGTTAACCCGCGCACCCGAGCGTGACGACCGCAAGCCGCAATTATCCGACCTGCGCGAATCGGGGGCGATCGAGCAGGACGCCGACGTAGTGCTCTTCATCAATCGCCCGAATTTCTACAAGACGGATTTGCCGGAAGAAGATCGCGCCAAGGCCGAGCTGATCATCGCCAAGCAGAGGAATGGCCCCACGGGCAGCATGAATTTCGTTTTCCTCGCGCGCCATACGCGATTTGAAGAAGCCGCGCCGGATGCCTGGAGCACTTCCAGCCGCGAAGAGTAGCGTTGCCGCAGGCCCACGAACGTGTCGCCGCACCCGCGTTTCACGTGACACGTCTAGCCCGGACCGTTTGATTGGACTATCGCGGCGCGCCTAACCTCTGCATTTTGCTCGCGATTCCCAGCAGCGCGTTCCAGGTGTTCCATTTCGTGAAATGGCCTGGCACCTGCAATTACTCCTGCCGGATGTTTACCTAAACGCCGCGTCCAAATTGGTTGATTCGGATTTCGTTCGCGCGGCGAATAAGGAGTCTGGCATTCTTAAGACCATGCCGAAAGCCATCCATTTCGAGGGCAGGCCGGTTTGGGCGGAGATTTCGCTCAAGGCCATCCTGCACAACCTGCGAGTGATTCGGCGCCACGTGGGCGCGCAGCGAAAAATACTCGCGGTCGTCAAATCAAACGCCTATGGCCTGGGTGCCGTGCCAATTTCCAAAGCTCTGCAGAAGGCGGGGACGGAGTGGTTCGGCGTAACCTGCGCAAATGAAGGCATCGAGCTACGCGAAGCGGGAATTCGCAAGCGCATCCTGGTCCTTACGGGTTTCTGGCCCGGCGAGGAAAAACGGCTGATACAGAATCAGCTAACGCCCACCGTATCGCGGGTGGACGACTTGCGCCACATCGAACGCGCGGCAAAATCCATGCGCAGCAGATCACGTGGAAAATCTTCCCGCGTTCCTTTCCATCTGAAAATAAATACAGGAATGAACCGGCTGGGAATTTCGCCGGATGAAATTGATGCGTTCTGCCTGGC
>Ga0209530_1000476_pt1 | contig 28627 bp, 23 predicted proteins | sample BlaSpr_A8_Ref_O1_FD_187987 | JGI IMG/M metagenome (GOLD analysis project Ga0209530, IMG submission 187987) | Forest soil microbial communities from Thunder Bay, Ontario, Canada - Black Spruce, Ontario site 2_A8_Ref_O1 (SPAdes) (version 2) | ecosystem: Environmental > Terrestrial > Soil > Boreal...
GTCGTGCCCGGCAAGGTGGTCGCCGAGCTGCACTTCGGGTTCTGGCGCTATCTGCTGGCCAGCAAGTACTACACGGCCCTGTGGGTGCCTGCCCTGAGCGCGGCCTTCCCGGCTGGCCGCCGACTTGCCCTCGGCCCGCCGTGCGTGGCACGGCGCCCTGGTGATCCTGGACGACCTGCTCCATCCAGATGGTGAGGATGTGCGAAGGAAGCTTGCCGGAGCTAACGAAGAATGAGCGACGTCGAGGCCGCATTGAGCGGTCCACCGGTCCGCAACGCCACCGGCAGCGGGAACGAGTTACCGCGAAGCGGCGATCTACCACGCTGATCCGGCTCGATCGGCCCCGTTAGCCGTTGCTTCGAGGTGCCCGGAGTCGATCGCTAGCTGGCAGGGGTTTCTGGCTGCCCGGCGTCCAGGGCGCTCACCAGGCCGTCGAGGTCGCGGACGGTCACGGTCAGGGCGGAGTGACCGCTCTTCCGAAGCCGGGACGGCACTTTCTCTGCGAAGTGGATGCAGACCCCGGCCGAGTGGTTCGTGCCGAAGCTCAAACCGTCGTCGGCCATCGACCCGCGCACTCCGAATGCCGTATACCAGCGGTAGTTCCGCGTGATGTGGGCTTCGGTGATATTGGTCAGCGGCGTGGCGATGGTGAAGAAGCCGAACGTGGCGACGAAACCGCCATCGTCGGTGAGCGAGACACCGTCTGTCTTCGGTTTGAACCCGAACGGCAAGATCACGGGCAAGTACCAGTTGTCGATCGCGTACGGGAACCTTTGTGTCATATCAGCCATCATCGGGGACCTTCCGGTTCGGCACCAGTGGGCGCGCCGCTCGCCGCAGGTCTCGCGGGCTGGGATGGACGGGCTGGGATGGAACAGTGCTGCTACGGCGTCAGGAGGGAGCGGTGCCGGAGGGCCGGCCGGGATGACTTGACCTCATGTCGTGATTCCGTGACCATGAGTTATGACATTAGGTACGCGGACATCCGAACGGTGACGCTGGAGATGATCATGGACAACCCCGCTGACGCCGCCCCATTCGTCATCGATCCCGCTGGTCGCGACATCCTCGGTGAGGCCGAGCGCATCCGCGCGCTCGGCCCGGTCGCCCAGGTAGAGCTGCCCGGGGGCGTGCGGGCCTGGGCGGTGACCGATCAGGCGCTGCTCAGGCGCCTGCTCACCGACTCGCGGGTGTCCAAGGATGCGTACCAGCACTGGCCGGCCTGGATAAACGGGGAGATCTCCGCTGACTGGCCGCTGTTCGCATGGGTGGCCGTGCGCAACATGCTCAACGCCTACGGCCCTGATCATCGGCGGCTGCGGGGGCTGATCGCCGGCACGTTCACTGCGCGCCGCATCGCCGCACTGCGGCCGCGCATCGAGGCGATCGTGGGCGGCCTGCTGGACGAGCTAGCCGCCCTGCCCGCAGGCCGGCCGGTGGACGTGCGCGAGCGCTATGCCGCCCAGGTGCCGATCAAGGTGATCTGCGAGTTGTTCGGCATCGATCACGAGGCCACCCGCGAGGAGGTGCGCCGGTGCGTGGACGCCCTGTTCACCATCGGGAAGTCACCCGCGGAAACCGCTGCCGCCTTCCCGCGCCTGCAGGAGATCCTCCGCGGGCTAGTCGCAGAAAAGCGCGAGAGTCCCGGTGACGATCTCTCCTCGGCCCTGATCGCCACGCGTGATGACAATGCGCCGCTGTCAGAGGATGAGCTGGTCGACACGCTCGTGCTGTTCGTGAACGCGGGCCACGAGACCACTGTCAACCTGCTCGGCAACGCGATCGTCGCGATGCTTACTGAGCCCGGCCAGTTCGACCTGATCCGCAGCGGACGCGTCACCTGGGAGGACGTGATCGAGGAGTCATTGCGCAGCCAGGCGCCGGTGCCGAACCTGCCGCTGCGCTTTGCCATCGAGGACATCGATATCGGCGGCGTCACGCTGCGCGCGGGCGAGGCGATCCTCGCCTGCTACGGGGCCGCCGGGCGCGACCCGCTCGTGTACGGGCGTGACGCCGGCCAGTTCGACGTCACCCGGGCAGCCAAAGACCACCTCGCGTTCGGCTATGGCGTGCATCACTGCCTCGGCGCGCCACTGGCCAGGCTGGAAGCCGCGATCGCGCTCCCGGCGCTCTTCGAGCGTTACCCGGATCTGACCCTGGCCGTCGGCCCCGGCGAGCTGATGCCCCTGGAGTCCTTCGTCTCAAACGGGTACCGCGCCCTGCCCGTCTGGCTCGCGCCCTGATCCGGGGTGGGATCAGGCCTTTCCCGTCCACAGCAGGTGCCGAACGGCATGCCACCAGAGCGTCAGGCACATCTCAGATGCAGGCAGTGCGGATACGAGCCGTTTAGTCCGCAGCCAGGAATTTTGGTACGGCTTCGGGCCGCAATCCTTCATGATCATGGAATTCCGGGGTTGGGGGAGTGGACCTGCGGGGTGGCGTTGCGGTTAGGCGATGCGGCCTGCGTAGCGGCGGGTGAAGCCGTCGGAGGTGTTGGCGGTGATGATCACGTCGTAGTAACCGTAGGGGTCAGTCAGCCAGCTGACCGGGCTGGAACTGCCGCCGTTGACGGTGACCGTCTGCGTGGTGCCCTCGTACTCGTTCGGGGTCAGGGTGTAGGTGATGGCTGTGGTGCCCTGGTTCGACAGCGTGAGCGAGACCGTCGCGCTCGAGGTATCGAGTGCGGCGGTGACGAGCGGGATCTGGCCGGTCGTGACGGTGGCGGCCACCACCGCGCCCTTGAAGGTGGTCAGGAACCCGTCGGGGCCGTAGACCGAGAAGTTGTAGTCGCCGCTTGTGCTCGCCGCGTTCCAGACGTAGGAGCCCGAGGCAGACGCGGCCACCGTAATCGGGGTGGGATCGGCGGACAGGTAGGCGTTCGCGTAGACGGAGAAAGGGAGGCCGACCGAGCCGGTGTTGTTCAGGGTGGCGGTGACCACGCTGGTGCTGCGGTTCACCGTCACGTCGGCGAAGGGCTGAAGGTTGGACGGGCGGTGCGGCCGGGTGCCGGACTCCTGGAGCGGCATCGACTGGCCGCCCTCGGCCGGAGGGGTCGTCGATCCGCCGGTGAGCTGGGTCAGGGCCCAGGTCTGGGCGAGGGTCGGGATGTTGGTGGGGATCGTGAAATCCGGGTTCGCGAAGTCGAACGCGGCGGTCAGGTCGCCGACCACCGACGATCGCCATGGAGTGACGTTGGCCGACTGCTCCGCCCCGGTCCAGGTGGCCAGGAACTGGAGCATCGAGGTGTGGTCGTAGACGTTGGAGTCTATGTAGCCGCCCGTGGTCCACGGCGAGCAGATGAGCATCGGGACCCGTGGACCTGGGCCGATCGGCTCTCCCGAGATGTACTCGTCGGTGACGCTTGTCGCTGGGCAGGGCGGGAGCTGGTGATCGAAGAACCCGTCGTGCTCGTCATAGGTGATGAACAGCGCCGTGCTGTTCCACACGTCGGAATTCCCGAACAGCGTCTGCAGCACGGTGTTCACGTAGTGGGCGCCGTAGTCGGGGGTGTAGGAGGGATGCTCGCAGTACCCGGCCGGGGCGACGATCCACGACACCTGGGGAAGTGCGTTGTTCTTGACGGCGTCGATGAACGACGACAGCACGTACGCGGCGTGGGTCTCGCTGAGGGCCGGTGCTCCCTTGGCGCTCTTCCAGTCCGTGACTGCCCCGCGGGTCGCGAGGGTGCCTGTCCCGCCGTTGCGGCTGTTGGTGGTGTTGTACTGCTGGTAGAACCACAGCGGGTTGTCGCCGTAGTCGCCAAGGAAGTAGTCGGGGTAGCTGCCGCTGTCACCCGACTGGTCGTTGGTGTAGACCTGCCAGGTGACCCCGGCGTTCTGCAGCAGTTCGGGGTAGGTGGTGACCTCGGCGGTCTTGGCGTCGGACCCGAAGTCGACCGTGTAGTCGCTGGGGTTGGAAGTCCACCCCGATGACGTGCCGGTCCAGAAGTACATCCGGTTGGGGCTGGTCGGCCCCATGATTGCCTGGTGGTAGCCATCGCAGATGGTGAACGCGTCGGCGAGTGAGTACTGGAACGGGATCTCGGACCGGGTGAAGTACCCCATCGTCTCCTCGCCCTTGGCCGCCACCCACTGGTTCCACAGTCCGCTGTTCCACGCCTCGTGGTCGCCGCTCCAGCTGTGGTCGAGGTCACCGTCGGTCTGGTCGGTGAGGTTGTACGGGTACAGGTAGCCGAGGTCGGTGCGGGACGAGTCGGGCTGCTGGAAGATGCTGTGCCCGTTCTGCCAGGTGAGGGCCTGCTTGTCGCCGAACCCGCGGACTCCCTGTAGCGTACCGAAGTAGTGGTCGAAGGACCGGTTCTCCTGCATGAGGATCACCACGTGCTTCAGGTCCGAGATGGTCCCGGTCAAGCCCTCGGGGAGCGGTTTGGCCGCGGCCGACCTGCGGACCGTGCTGGCGGCCGCCGTCCCGCCGCTGATGCCGACGGCAGCGGCGGCCGCGGCGCCGAGCCCGGTTGCTTGCAGGAAGCGTCGCCGGGAGACACCCGGCACGACCGGTTGGCCGGGCTGCCACGGTGATCCTGCTGCGCCTTGCTCTCGATCAGGTGAGTTCGTCATCCTCATCCGTCCTCTCGGTGCAGGGTTGCGGTTGTGCCGGCGGCACTTGTCTGTACAAGTTGATATGTAACGACAAAAGTGCGCACAGTAGGTCGCCTCAGGATGAACGCTCTATGTCGATCTCTGGACGGATGACCGACATGGCGTGGCCTTGAGGAGCAGGGCCTGATCCCTTGCGATGTGCTTGCTCGGGCCGCATCCTCAGCGCATCAGGCTGACTCCGAGTTCGAAAGGAGATAGCTCAGAAACCGCGTGCATGTACAAGACGGTTTCGCTGTCCCGCTCTGGGCCCGGCGGGTCAGTTTAAGGCTACAACTGTCTCTGTATTCGAAACCGGCGTTCACGTGTCTTGTTAATCCATATATGCGGCATATGCGTCGCTGGGTTCGTATACAAACACACGTGTAGCCATTGTTCATATACAGAGACGCGTGTAGCCATAAAGAGACAGACGGCTCGTGTCGGGCGTCCCGGCTGGCCGGCTAGGAGCCGATCGCGGCCTGGATGCAGGCGGTCAGGTCGGCGCGGGCGGTCGCCAGTGAGGGGCCGTACCAGGTCAGGCTCCGGCCGGAGACGAGCGCTGCCGCGATGCCGGGGAATGCCTCCGGCCCGTCGCTGGCGGTGAAAAGGTAGGGCTCGTCGGGCAGCACCACGAGTTCGGGACCGGCGGCCAGCAGGCTGGCCAGCTCGTGCCTGGGGTAACGATCGGGGGAACCGCCGAATACGTGCGCAAGGCCCAGCCGGGTGAGCATGTCTCCGGCGAAGGTACGAGCCCCGACCACCATCCAGGGGTCGCGCCAGATCGGAACGATCGTCCGCAGGGCGGGCAGGGCAGGCGGCCCGGACCACTCGCTGGCGGCCGAGCGCAGCCATTCTGGCTCGGCGACGGACAGGACCTCGGTGAACAGGCGGCGCAGTGAGCTCAGGCTCTCGTCGATGGTCTCGATCTCGGTGACCCACACGGGAATCCCGGCCGCCCGCAGGTGCTCGACGTCGAACCGGCGGTTCTCCTCGCGGTTGGCGACGACGAGATCCGGGCGGAGCTTGATGATCGCGCGACGGTCGGGGTTCTTCGTGCCGCGGACTCGCGGGACGTCGAGGCCGGCCGGGTGAGTGCACCAGTCGGTGGCGCCGGCCAGCCGGCCAGGGACAGTGACGGCAAGGGCCTCGGTCAGCGACGGCACCAGCGAGATGATGCGCTGCGGGGGAGTGGCAAGGCTGAGCGGGTGCCCGAGGTCATCGTGCAGCGTCGGCATCTCAGGTGAAGTCCCCGGCCTCGCGGCGGAAGTCGCGGATCACGGAGAACAGCGTCCTGAGCTTGTCCGCCGGGAGCCCGGGCTGGGTGAACACGGCCGCGTTGATGTGCTTGGTGGCCTCCGCGACCAGCACGCGGCCAGACTCGGTGATGTGGATGAGAACTGCCCGGCCGTCACTGGGATGCTGCTCACGGCGCACGAGTCCGGCCTTCTCGAGCCTGCTCACGGCGTTGGTGATGCTGGTCGGGTGCACCTGGAGCAGGGTGCCGGCCCTGGCCATCGGCAGGGCGCCGCGCCGGGTAAAGGACAGCAGGGTGAGGAGTTCGTAGCGGGCGAAGCTCAGCCCGAGTGGCCGCAGCACGGCCTCGGCGCGCGCGATCATGATCGCCTGAGCACGCATGACGGACGTGACGGCGGCCATCCCGTCCGCGGCCTCGTCCCACCCGTGTGCCCGCCACTGCCTGGCGGCCTCCTCGATGGGATCGAACGGCAGCGGAGCCGTCATCGGAACCAGTCCCCTCACATTCCGGCGCTCTGGCCCATCGCGGCAGGCCAATGGCTCCTATTGTGACAGGCCGATCCGGGCGGGGTGGGTAGCCGCGTACAGGGCGGGGCTCGGCGGGGATGGCTGATCGGCCGGGATCGGCGTCCGGCTGAGCCGGCCATCGACCAGCTCGAAGTGACCGATCTCGCGGATGGGCGGTGAGTACACGTGGATGGTGACCGCGCCGGCCTCATGGTCCATGCGGTGGATTCCGTCCCCGGGGAACGAGAAGGAGTCACCGGGGCCATACTCGCGTGCGGCGGGCGCCGGGCCGAAGGTCAGCGCCTCGTTCCAGGCGCGGCCGGCGATGACGTACACGCCGACGCACGAGCCGTCGTGATCGTGGTAGCCGGTGTCGCGTGGCTGCCACCACAGGTTGAGCCAGGCTTCGGAATGCTCATCGCGCCACAGCAGGACGGCTTCACCCGAGCCGGTCCGGTCGAGCTGGTCCAGGGCGATCAGCGTGCCAGCCAGCCGGGCCCGCTCCGCGCACTCATCCGGCGCCAGCGGCCTGTCGCTCGCGGCGACATCACCCAGCCGCGCCGTATCCACTCCGGTATCCGTCACAGCCATAGCCTACGTTACGGGTAGGAATTACGTGAAACAACAGCCCGTTCTGATCTCTTGCGTACTCAGACGTTGCGGCGGTACTGGCCTCCGGCTTCGAACAGAGCGTCGCTGATCTGCCCGAGGGAGCAGTCCCGGACGGCGTCCATCAGGGCGGCGAAGATGTTGCCTTCGCTGATGGCGGTCTCCTGCAGCCGGGCGATCGCCGCCGGCGCGGTTTCCGCATGCCGGGCGTGGAAGTCCGCGAGCCTGGTGAGCTGGGATTCCTTCTCATCCTCGGTGGCCCTGGCGAGCTCCACCGGTCCGGCCGGAGTTTCATCGCGGTGCGGGTCGAGGAAGGTATTGACGCCCACGAGCGGCAGGCTGCCGTCGTGCTTGCGCTGCTCGTAGAGCATCGACTCATCCTGGATGCGCCCGCGCTGGTAGCCGGTCTCCATGGCGCCGAGCACGCCGCCGCGGTCGGCGAGGCGGTCGAACTCCGCAAGCACGGCTTCCTCGACGAGTTCGGTGAGCTGCTCGATGATGTACGAGCCCTGCAGCGGGTTCTCGTTGCCGGCCAGGCCCCATTCCTTGTCGATGATCATCTGGATGGCGAGGGCCCGGCGAACCGAATGCTCGCTAGGAGTCGTGACCGCCTCGTCGAAGGCGTTGGTGTGCAGGCTGTTGCAGTTGTCGTAGATGGCGCACAGGGCCTGCAGCGTGGTGCGGATATCGTTGAAGTCCATCTCCTGGGCGTGCAGCGACCGGCCCGAGGTCTGCACGTGGTACTTCAGCTTCTGCGCCCGGTCGCTCGCGCCGTACCGTTCCTTCATCGCCACGGCCCAGATCCGCCGTGCCACCCGGCCGATGACGGAGTACTCCGCGTCCATGCCGTTAGAGAAGAAGAACGACAGGTTCGGCGCGAAGTCGTCGATGTTCATGCCACGGGCGAGGTACGCCTCGACATAGGTGAAGCCGTTGGCGAGCGTGAAGGCCAGCTGGCTGATCGGGTTGGCCCCGGCTTCGGCGATGTGGTACCCGGAGATCGACACCGAGTAGAAGTTCCGCACCTGGTGGTCGATGAAGTACTGCTGGATATCGCCCATGCAGCGCAGCGCGAAATCGGTAGAGAAGATGCAGGTGTTCTGCCCCTGGTCTTCCTTGAGGATGTCGGCCTGCACCGTGCCGCGGACGTTGCTCAGCACCCAGGCCCTGATATCCCTGGCCTCGTCCTCGTCGGGCTCCCGGCCCTGCTCGGCGCGGAAGGCATCGAGGCGCTGGTCGATCGCTGTGTTGAGGAACATGGCGAGGATCGCCGGGGCCGGGCCGTTGATGGTCATCGACACCGAGGTGGTCGGGGCGCACAGGTCGAACCCCGAGTAGAGGACCTTCATGTCCTCGACCGTGGCGATCGACACGCCGGACGTCCCCACCTTGCCGTAGATGTCCGGACGCGGGTCGGGGTCGCGGCCGTAGAGCGTCACCGAGTCGAACGCGGTCGACAGCCGGGTCGCGTCGCTGCCACCCGACAGGAGCTTGAAGCGCCGGTTGGTGCGGAACGCGTCACCCTCGCCGGCGAACATCCGGGCCGGGGCCTCGCCCTCGCGCTTGAACGGGAACACGCCCGCGGTGAACGGGAAGAAGCCGGGCAGGTTCTCCGAACGCAGGAACCGCAGCAGTTCCGCGTCGTCCTGCGTGCGGGGCAGCGCCACCCTCGGCACCTTCGATCCGGACAGCGTGGTCCTGGTCAGCGGGGTGCGGAACTCCTTGCCGCGCACGGTGTAGACGAACTCGTCGCCGTCGTACTCCCGCTTGCGGGCCGGCCACTGCTCAAGCAGGTCGCGGGCATCTGGCCGCAGCTCGCCGTCGGCGGCGGCGAGCAGCTTGCGGACCTGCTCGCTTCCGTCGTCGTCGCCGAGCAGGTCGGCCGCGGTGGTCAGGTGCTGGCGGCGGCGGGCGATCTGCGACTGGGTCAGGGTCGTCTGGTGGTAGCCGCGCACGGTGTCGGCGATGTCCGCCAGGTACCGGCTGCGGGCGGGGGGGACGACGCTGCGCAGCGCGGTCGAGGCCTTGACGGCGACCTTCGGGAGCACGCCGTCGTCGGCGGGCAGCCCCTTGCCGGCCAGCAGCGCCTTCAGGTGCTGGTACAGCGCGCTTACCCCGTCGTCGTTGAACCGCGCGGCACTGGTGCCGAAGACGGGCATGTCCTCCCAGCTGGCGCCGAATGCCTCGCGGTTGCGAACCAGCTGGCGGGAGACGTCGCGACGCGCGTCTTCCGCACCCCGGCGCTCGAACTTGTTGATGGCCACGACGTCGGCGAAGTCGAGCATGTCGATCTTCTCCAGCTGTGATGCCGCGCCGAACTCCGGTGTCATCACATACAGCGAGATATCGCTGAACGGGACGATCGCCGCGTCGCCCTGCCCGATGCCCGGCGTCTCGACGATGACCAGGTCGAACCCGGCTGCCTTGACCGCCGTGAGGACGTCCTCGAACCGCTCAGGCAGCTGCCCGCCCGCCGATCGGGTGGCCATTGACCGGAAGAACGTCCGGTTCCCGTCTCCGCTGTCAAGCGCGTTCATCCGGATCCGGTCGCCGAGCAGGGCGCCGCCGCCGCGGCGGCGGGTCGGGTCGATCGCCAGCACCGCGATGCGCAGCTTGTCTTCCAGGTCCATGCGGAAGCGCCGCAGCAGTTCGTCGGTCAGCGACGACTTGCCGGATCCGCCGGTGCCGGTGATGCCGAGTACCGGCACCGGCCGGTCGGGCAGCGCATCCCTGACGGCCTGCGCCAGGCCGGGGGAGCGTCCGGCCTCGAGCACCGTGATCGCACGCGCCAGCGCGGCGGGATTGCCGCTGAGCACGGCGTCCAGGCTCGGCTCGTCTGCAGACAGGTCAACGTCGCACGCGGCGATCAGCTGGTTGATCATGCCGGGGAGGCCGAGCCGCTGCCCGTCTTCCGGCGCGAAGATCTTCACCCCGCGCTCGGCCAGCAGGGCTATCTCCTCGGGCACGATGACGCCGCCGCCGCCTCCGTACACCTTGATGTGACCTGCGCCGAGCTCGCCGAGCCGCTGCACGAGGTAACTGAAGTACTCGACGTGCCCGCCCTGGTAAGACGACAGCGCGACGGCCTGGGCGTCTTCCTGGATCGCGGTGCGGGCCACCGACTCCACGCTGCGGTCGTGCCCGAGGTGGATGACCTCCGCGCCCTGGCTCTGCAGCACGCGCCGCATGATGTTGATCGCCGCGTCGTGGCCGTCGAACAGGCTCGCGGCGGTGACGAACCGCACCGGGTTTTTCGGCACATGGAGTGCCGGAGCGTTACTGGGCATTGCCGCCTCCGCTCTGGCGCCCCTGGTAGGGGCGCGATGCCGCCATCCGGGATGAGGATGCCGGCATCTGAAACTAGTAGGTCGACCTACTATCTCAGGATAATTTACTTGGACGTCCATGTAAAATTGGCCCGGTGGTGCTACCGCGGGCGTGGATGAGCTGGTCAAGCGGCAAGGACAGCACGCTGGCTCTGCATGAGGTTCGCTCAGCCGGCGAGATCGAGGTCATCGGGCTGCTGACCACGGTGAACGCGTCCTTTGAGCGGGTGGCGATGCATGGTGTCCGCCGGGTGCTGCTCGAGGCCCAGGCCGCCGCGCTCGGCCTGCCATTGCACGTCGTCGAGCTGCCCTGGCCGTGCACGAACCCGGTCTACGAGCGCCTGATGTCCGGGGCGATAGATGCGGCCCGGCAGCGGGACGTCAGCCGGATGGTGTTCGGTGACCTGTTCCTCGCGGACATACGCGCATATCGTGAGGCATCGCTGGCCGGTACCGGTATGTCGCCGGTCTTCCCGCTGTGGCAGCGGCCCACCGCCGGACTCGCCCGCGAGATCCTCGCCAGTGGTATCCGCGCCGTCCTTACCTGCGTCGACCCTGCGCAGGCGCCCAGGGACATCGCGGGACGCTGGTATGACGAGGAGCTGCTGCGGACGCTGCCGGATAGCGTCGACCCATGTGGCGAGAACGGAGAGTTCCATACCTTCGTCACCGACGGGCCAGGGTTCGCGCGTCCGCTCGATGTAACCATCGGCGCCACGGTCGAACGCGACGGCTTCGTGTTCACCGATGTGCTGCCAGCATCTCGCCCGTTACGGGCCACCACGGCCCGGCGCGAGGCGAGGTGCCGTCCCGGCGCCCGTCCGGCCGCAGCGCAAGGGGACCCGTGGCGCACGAACACCCACCGGAGGGAGTTCGTGGCCCACGGGTCCCCTTGGACTCGACCCAGGGTCAGCGGATGATCAGGGCGAAGACGCCGCCTAGGCAGGCGATGCCGATCACGAGCCAGGTCACGTAGTCGTTCACGACGCCCCTCTGGAAGCGGCGCGCGGCCGCGGCGACAGAAGGAAGCGGCCGCCAGCGCCGCAGCAGCCGCCGGCTACCCGCAGCACGGCCCCGCCGGCCAGGCTCGAGCACAGCAACGGCGAGCGGGCGAGCGCTACCACGGCTGAGGCGATGACTGCCATGGCGGCAACATCAGCGGCGATGAACCAGCCTGTGCGCACGCGCTCGTGGAAGACCAGCACGCCCCACAGCACGGAAATGACTGGATCGGACAAGGTAAGGCCGGGTTGGGCGGCTATGAGCTGGCCCACGTTCATCGCCGACTGGGTCAGGAACATGCCGAGGACGCCGACCGCGATCATCGAATACAACTGCCAGCCTCCCAGCGCAGCGCCGATGCCTGCGCTGAGCGTTTGGGTCATCCCTTTCATCAATGCCGCGCAGAGCCCGAACGCCGCACCTGCCGCCGCCGCGAGGACGGCCGTCTGGGCGGCCCCGGCGGCCGGACGGCTCGCCTCGCGCCTCGGGCTGTCTCCGGCCGGCCCGTGTCGCCCCCACACGGCCAGCCTGCCCACGACGGCCAGGTTCACCCCGATGCCCGCTAGCCACACGTACCACCGGATGCCGGCCGAACGCGCTGGCCTGCAGGAGAAAGCCAACGGTGATCGCAAGCGCGCCACCGAACCACATCGGCTGGTGCAGCAGGCTCCCGATCGCCCGAAGGCAGAGTGCTTAATGCCCTTGCGGCCTGGCGTGTACGCCGGGGCCTGCCGGGTAGCAGGCGGTTACGATGAAAACGGGGCAGACAGGCCGTCCATAGGGGTGGCGTGATGCAGCGGCGCAATGGGCGTGTTCAACGGCAGGTGAGTCAGGTCCGGTACCAGGCAGTGCTCCAGGATGCCCAGCGGGTCTGGCGCGATCTTCAGTTCAGAGATCTCCACCGGATCGGCAAGGAGTTTGAACTCATGGGGCGGGCCATGAGTTTCGCCGCCTTGGCCATGCTGACCTTGTTCCCTCTGCTCGTCGTGGTCGCTGCCGCCAGCGCTGCCACGCATCACGGCCTGGCTGTATGGGTGGTCTACGGCATGGGCCTGACCGGCTCCTCGGCCCGCGCGGTGACGCAGGTCTTTTCCGCACCCGCCCGGGTCCTGAGCACGACCAGCGTTTTCAGCCTGTTGCTGCTGGTCGTCTTCGGGGTGACATTCGCGGGCAGCGTGCAGGCCGGGTTCGAAAGGGTCTGGGGCCTGCCCGCCGGGCCGTGGCACAAGGTCTGGCGCCAGGCGGTGTGGCTGATCGTGTTCATCGCCTACATCTACGCCGCGGCCACGGTTGGCGCTGTCACACGCCATGCCCCGGCCGAGACGGTGAGCCGCGTCTCGGTAGCGGTTGTGCTCGGCGTCGTCTTTTTCTGGTGGGGGCTTCGATTCCTGGTCGGCGGCCGGGTGAGCTACCTGGCCGCGATGCCAGGCGCACTGGTCACGGTGGCGTTCCTGGCTGGCCTGCGGGCCTTCTCCACCTTGGTCTTCGAGCCGCTCATCGTCACAAACGCGGTCTCCTACGGGGCGCTAGGCACCGTCCTGATCGTGCAGTCGTGGTTGATCGGCGTCGGCTGGGTCGTCTATGGCGGCCAGTTGTGCGGGCGCTGGTTCAACGACACCTGGCTTCGGGACTGGGCAGACAACCGCCGGGGCCGCAGGCAGCCGGACGGGGAGGAGGAAAGCGAGTCCGCCCATGCGGCTGAATAAGTTCCTCATGTGATCTGCGCGGAACCCACGCTTGCGGCGGATGCGGTCCGGCCGTGGCGGTCAGTGCCATCACCACCGGGGCGGTTGCGCCGCCGCGCCGCGCCGGCAAGCCAGCTCGCGGCCATCAGCCCGAGCGTGGCGAGTTCTGCCAGCCCGAAGGCGCCTCGCGGGCCGAAGTGGGCGGTGGCGACGGCCGCGGCCAGCGGGGCGGCGACGGTTGTGGCGGCCCAGACGGTGTTGAGCATGCCGACCGAGGTACCCACCCCGATGCCGTCCTGTTCGCCGGAGCTAGCGGCGAATGGGTAGCTGACGGTCCACAGCACCGATCGTGCCATTGTCGTGAGATACAGCATCGCGACGACGGGGAGGGTGGCCGTACTGGCGACGGCCAGCGAGATCGCGGCGGTCTGGGCGAGCATGGCACCACAGAGCACGGGCACGCGCAGCGCACGGCGGCCGCTCGCGGCGGTCAGTGCGCTGCCGATGGCGAACACGGCCCCGGAGATGGCGAATTGCAGGCCGGTCTGCGCCGGGGTCGCGCCGTTGGCGTGCAGCTCGGCGGGGACGAGGAGGGCACACACGCTGGTAGTAAGGCCCGCGGTGACGACCGCGACGCCGGCCCAGACCAGGCCGCGGTTTGCCACGACACCCCGCAAGCTCACGGCCGTGGACCTGCGCGGTGCGGGCTGGGCCGCCGGCATGTGAAGAACGGCAAGCCCCGCCGTCATCACCGCGAAAAGCACGGCGGTGGCGAGCGGCGGGGCCGCCAGGCCGAGTCGCTGCACAAGCACCCCGGACGCGGCAGGACCGAGCACGCCGCCGATGCCGCCGCTCGCCACCGTGGCGCCCAGCGTCGGTGTCCCGCCTGGCGTGGCGGCGGCGAGCCAGGCCAGCCCGGCGGTCCACACCATGCCATAACCGGCGCCGAACGCCAGCCGCGCCGCGAACAGCTCCGGGAAGCCGCCGGACAGCGCCTGCCCGGACGATCCGGCGGCCATCAGCAGCCCTGCCAGCAAGGTCATCCGCCGCGCGCCGAAGCGCTCACACAGCTGGCCGGACCGCAGGCAGACAGCGAGGGCGGCAATTCCGGTCGCCGCCAGCACGGTTCCCTGCTGGAACCCGGACAGGCCGAGCCGGTGCGCGTACACGGGCATGACCGGCACGAGCGCGAACTGCCCCGCCGCGCTGGCCATGATCAAGCCGTAGACCAGCAGGCGGAACCATCGCACCGTGGTGGCGGCCGACGTCATCGTGCTCCTCTTATCGGGCTTATCGGGCTGGAAATCACAGAAATTGTCCGGGCACCGGACAGCCTAATATGAAAGATTCATAAGCTAAAGTGAGGAAATGTCCCAGTTTCGATCGACTCAGGTCATCAAAAACGGGCTCGGACTGCGCGAGTTGCGAGCGGTTCTTGCCATAGCCGAACTCGGCTCGTTCCGGCGGGCCGCGACCGAACTCGGCTACACCCAGTCCGCACTATCGCGCCAGGTGACGGCGCTGGAAGCCGCGCTCGGCTGTCCGTTGTTCGACCGCCCAGGCGGCCGGGCCCAGGTGCGCCTGACCGCGGCGGGCGCGGCGGTCTGCCAGCGGGCGCGGCGCGTGCTCACAGAGGTAGAGGCGGTGAGCGCCGACGCCGAGCGGGCCGCGCGCGGCGAGAGCACCCGGGTCCGGGTCGGCGTCACCCAGAGCACGGCGTGCGAGATCATGCCCTCGGCCCTGCGCGCCTTCCGCGATGATCACCCCAGCGCCGAGGTGGTGCTGAGTGCCGTCGAGGACCCGGCGACTTCCCGTGACGCGTTGCGCCGAGGTGACCTCGACCTCGCGTTCTCGTTTAGTGATGAAACCGACGAGTACACCGAGGCGATCCCGGTCATTGAGGATCCCTGGGTGATCCTCACCCGACGCGACAGCCCGATCGCGAACCTGCGGCAACCGGACTTCGGCGTGCTGCACGAGATGGACCTGGTCGCCTGGAGCCGCCGCTGGGCCGTCCAGATCGACCTCGAGGAAACCTGGCAGCGGCGCGGCATCGCGCCGAGGATCGTCTACCGCACCGACGACAACCTGGCACTCCAGCGGCTGGTAGCCGCGGGGCTCGGGCACGCCTGTATCGGCCGCCTGGCGGCCAGCAGGGCGGTCGATCCGGCGTTGACCTGGCTGGCGCCGGCCGGACAGCTAGTGCCGCGGACAATCGTGCTGTGCTATCCGCGACATCGCGAGCTCAGCGCTACTGCGCGTTCGCTGATCGGCGCCATCCGCGCCCAGGCTGCGTGACGTCCGCCGCTCGGCCTGGTTCGAGATTAGCCCGCCGAGGTGTATTTGACGGTGCGCTGGGTGACGGCCGTGGTAGTCCCCGCGGTGTTGTCGCACATCGCGGAGAGGGTCGCCTGCGGCTCACCCATATATGGGACAGTCACGGTGATTGAGAACCCGCCGCTGGCGTCCGCGGCCACCTGGCCGAGGGTGCGGCCACTGGCATGACTCGCTGCGGCGAAAATGGCGACCTGCGCATCCGGCTTACAACCAGTGCCGGACAGCGTGACGCTACTGCCTGGAGCAATATTCAACACCGTCGTAGCCGGCGCCGCCGTCTCAGTCCCTTCAGGGGTTGTCCCTGTGGCGGCCACGGCCGGCGTCGCCGACGCGGTGGGCTTCGCGGTCGTGGCACTGCCAACTGTGTTCTGAGCACTGGGGGAGCCTGTGGAGCAGCCGGCGAGGACAACGACCGCAATCGCAACCGGAGCGGAGAGTACCAGGGCAAGACGTCGAGGCATCGCGGCAATCCTTCTGTTATAAAGCCCGTTTACTGAATCCCTTTCAAGACGGCTGAGTTCCTGCTTCGGTTGCTTGCGCGCCGGGGGTCTTGGCTATGCCGGCGGGCTTGTGCCAGTCGCTCTTGCCTGGACGGCGATGGTCGACCCGGTCGGAGTTGAGGACGCTGGCGTGTCAGCGAGCTGAAAGCGGAGTTCGCTCGCGCCCTGCCAGTCGCCAGTGACAGCCGCGGCTAGCAGCGCCGCCTCCGGCGCTGAGATCTCCCGCCATGTCGCCGTGTCCGGTACAGCGGCCACGGCAGGGCCGTCACGGAACGGGGCAAGTTCGGCTAAAACCTGCCGGACCTGTCGTGCCAGCGGTTTTCGTGGCGCACGGCGGGCGGTCACGCAAGCCGGCCGCAGCCTGCGGCGACCACGCCCACCGCCCACTGCTAGCACCCGGGCACGATCGCCGGACTCTCACTTCGCGGCCGGCCTCAGCAGGCTGCCGAGCAATGCGGCCAGGCCACCCTGCTGGTCCCAGACCAGGGGCTGGGCTACGCCGTTGACTGTGATCTGGTCGGTCATGCAGGAGCTTGAGACGGTCACGGTCGGGTGGCCTTTGACCTTCGGGGTGAATCTCGCCTGGTAGCTGGTCGCGGGGAGCGGGCAGGGGATCGCCAGTTCCGGAGCGGCGGGGCGCGCGTTGAGGAATGTAGTGACCCGGGAGATGTCCGCGGCCGTTGTGAATGTGCGCGTCGTCGAGCGCGTGCTCGGGGCGATGGTGTCGGCGGAGACGACAATCGAGCGGAAACTGCTCGGGTTCAAGTGCTCGGCGGCGGTGCGGACCGGCAGCCAGGTGGCGAAGCCGTAGACGGCGATCAGCGTGGTCCCGTCCCGCCATGGTTCCATCCAGACGGAGGCCATCGCCGCCGAGATTCCCGGCTCCGGCGCTGCCAGCAGGGCGTCGCTTCCCACGGGGCCGTTATTCCCTACCGAGCCCATGGCCTCGCTGGGGCCGAATGGCTTGTGCGCCAGCACCACCGCCCAGGCTGCGGTGGGGGTGACCGGTGCCACGAGCAGGCGCTCGGCATGCTCTGAATGCGAGCCGAACGGGTCGTCGTCCCGCAGCGCGGACGGGACGCTGCGCAGCGACGAGGGCTTGGTACCCGCTGGGAAGGTCATCTCCGCGACCAGATGGCTGGCCAGCGCCGCCGCCTTGGCGGGACCCGAGGCCGCAGGACTCGCGGAAGCGACCGCTGTGCCGCTGCCAGTTACCAGAACCGCCACCACTGCAACGCCTAGCCACGCTCGCATGCCGGACTCCTCGAAGTTGTCACCTCTAGGACGCGTTTGCAACTGTCCTGGTTGTCGGCAGTCGCTTCTCAGAACATTGGGCGTGGCCGTCGGCTAGCGTCGCGGATCCGCCCGGCGAGATTATCGGCTGTGGCCTTGAGCCGCGGTGCTATCCAGCAGGTGCTGGTCGAGCCAGGTGTTCAGGATCGTGTAGGCGCGCTCGCGTGGTTCGGCCAGAGACAGGAACACGTCGTGGCGTGCGCCCTCGACCGGCTCCATAGCCGTCGCGCCGCCCAGGCATCCGGCCCATCGTGCGATCTGGGTGACGTCAAGCACGAGGTCGGCGCGGTCGCTGAGAGGCGAGTACTGGCCAGAGAAGTCGGACCGGTCCGATCGCAGGACCAGCGAGGGAACGCCGATGTCCAGGCCGCGGTGGAGCCGGGCGTGCCCGCGGCGCACGGCGTTGAGCCAGCCGAGCGTCACGGGGAACCCGGCCAGCGGCTTCAGGTCGAGGTCGAAGTCCCAGTCTCCGGTACCGCTGATATGCAGGGTCTGGCCGTACAAGCCCGGCGGCGCCTTCAGCTCCCGGTGGGGGAGTGCCCGGCCCAGGATGCGCAGGGCCTGGGTGAGGGCTCCGCGCTGGACGGGCTTGCCCTGAAGGTCGAACCACGGACTGTTCAGCACCAGGGCGGCGACGGGTGGAACACGTCCGCGGGCTCGCCGGCGATCCAGCCACAGCGGAACGACCAGGCCGCCGGTGGAGTGCGCGGCGACGATCACGGGCAGGCCGGGATGGGCGTCGGCGAGGATCGCGAGCGCTTGCTCGAGCTCCTCGTCGTACAGGGCGAGGTCCGACACGTAGTGCGCGGTCTGGCCAGGCCGTCTCGCCCGGCCGCACTTGCGCAGGTCGAGAGCGTAGAACGCCAGGCCCCGCCGGGCGAAGGTATCGGCCAGTTCAGTCTGGAAGAAGTAGTCGGAGAAGCCGTGCACATAGAGCACGACGCCGCGAGTGACCTCGTCAGCGGCTGGCTCGCGCCGGACCAGCACGGCGCTGATCGAGCCCTCTCCATCCGGGTCCGTCCCCAGGTCGAGCTCGTGGCGGCTGTAGCCCTCGCCGAGGATGTCCGGCTCCCAGCTGTCCATTTAAAGCGTTCACCTCTGCCCGGGCGCCGTAGTCGGTCCCGAAGTCGACGAGCGGCCAGGTCTGCATGCGGTCACCCCTACATCCTGACCGGAACCGCACCTGGGAAACCAGCACTGATTGCACCGATTTCGGCTCAATGTGGGGCAGAACGCGCCTTGGCTCGTGCCGGCCACATGACCGAGAGGATGATTGTGTGCCTAAACGGGGCGGAAACCGCCCCGTTTAGGCACACGATGATGTCGGTCGGCCTGCGCCAGGCCGAACGGGGGTAAGCGGGCGCAGGTGGGGGAGCTAGGCGGCGAGCTGGGCTAGCGCCGCCGGAAGCTCGAATATCGACGTCAGCCTGGCGTGATCGGGCACCTTGGTCACACGACCTGGATCTATGAGGAACGCGCTGATGCCTGCCTGGACTGGTCCCTGGTAATCGGGCAGGTAGCTGTCGCCCACGAACACGGCGTCGCCGGCGCCGATGCCGAGGGCATCCAGCGCGGCGGCAAAGATCGCCGGGTGCGGCTTGCGCCAGCCGACCTCGACCGAGAGGATCACGGCGTCGAAGTAATCCCGGACCTTCATGGCGTTCAGGTGCGCGGGCACCAGGGTGGTGTCGGCGGTATTGCTGACGACCGCCAGCTTGTAGCGGGGGCTCAGGCCCGTAAGCATCTCCTTGAGGCCGGGCAGGTAACGCACGCAGGTGTCCCAGTCGGCGATATAGGCGCGAGCCATGGCGACGGCCTCGTCGCCCGTCGGTTCCCGGGCTATGGCCTGGCGCAGGAACTCCGCGCTGAGGTCCAGCATGGAGAACTCGCGGCCGGTGCGGTCGGCCTCGCGGTTGAGGCCGCCGCCGACAGAAGACCACAGTGCACGGAACTCGTCGTACCCCAGCGTGCTTCCCATGCTTCGCTGCATGCTGTGCGTGCGACTGAAGTCATGGTCCGGGCCTTCGGGGCCATACGCGACGAGGGTGCCGAAGAAGTCGAACAGGATGTGGCTGGCCATCGGCCTACCCGGCCGGATCACGCCGGTTTGCGGCCCGCGGCGGCGTCCATCCACGCGCCGCCGACGGGCAGCTTCGGATCGGGCATCCCGGCCCGCCATGAACGCGCCGTCGTCACTCCCGGCGGGTCGATGAGTTCGAGCCCCGCATGGTCGAAGAACGACCGGAATGTGTCCTTGCCGTGGTTCCACAGCTGGGCCGCGGTGTAGGCGGGCACCTTTGCGTTCAGCTCGGGGGTCGCGTCGGAGGCACTGATGACCACGATGCTGCCGGCCGCGAGCGGCCGGGTGAAGCCAGCAGTGATCTCGCGTGCCTGGTCGGCCGCGAAGAAGTGCAGGACCGATGCCAGCAGCACGCAGGCCGGCTCGCGCAGGTCGATCAGCTGGCCCAGCTCCGTGCTGGCCAGCACGGCGGCAGGGTCACGCAGATCCGCGTTCACCGTGACCACGCCCGGTGCCTTCAGCAGCGCGGCGGCGTGCACGAGCACCACGGGATCGTTGTCGACATACGCGATACGGGCATCAGGCTGAAGGGCGCGGGCTGTCTCGTGAACGGCCGGGTGCGTCGGCAGCCCCGCCCCGATGTCGATGAACTGCGTGACGCCCTGCCCGGCCGCCCAGGTCACGGCGCGAGTGATGAAAGCCCGGTTATCGAGCGCCATGCCGGGCGCATCCGGGTTAAGCCGCGTGATCTCCTCGGCTAGCCGCCGGTCGGCGGCAAAGTTCTCCTTGCCGCCGAGCCAGTAGTCGTATACCCGGGCCACGTTCGGCTTGCTCGCGTCGAATCCAGACACTGTGCTCACATATGAACCCTATTCGAGCGGCTGGCGTCCGACGCCGGCCGGGTCACGTCCGGCCAGCAGCCAGCCGAGGACTGTCGCGGCGAGCGGCATGCCCACCAGGATCAGCAGCAGGTTGGTCACCGGGATGCTGGAAAGCGACGACAGGCCGTCGAGTGAGTTGCTCCGGAAGAAGCCGATCGCCGCGAGGTAGCCGCCGATGATCCCGATCGCCGCGCCGGTGAACGCGAGGGCGCCCGCCGTCGCCGCCGTGATCGTGCGGCGCGTGCTGCCGCTCGCCCCGGTGGCGGTCAGGGTGCGCAGGTCGCGTCGTGCTTCGCTGCGGACCAGGCCGACGCTCATGCCGAGGATGCCGAGCGCGAGCACGATCCCGAAGATCGTCGCCGCGTCGATGATCTGCGCCAGCGACGGAATGCTGCTGCGGGTCTCGACGCTCATCCCGGCCGCTCCGGTCGCGAGCTGCTGGGCGGTGGTGATCTGAGCCGCGGTGAGACCGTTCGGCACCGTGATCAGCCAGCCGGCGATGCCGACCGAGCTCTGCAGGTGCAGCGTGGTGATCGCGTGCTGGGTGATCACCGTGTTCGGCGCGGAGGTCCCGGACGGGAGCTGGCCGATCTCCTGGATCGGCGGGCTGGCGATGCAGGAGCCCTGCGGGCACGGCCACAGGCTGCTGTCGCTGCCGCCGGGTCCGCCCCCGCCAGGTCCGCCGCCGCCCCCGCCGTTGCCGCCGTAGGTGAGCTGCATCAGGCTCGTCGTGGACAGGCCGGGCCGCATCGTGAGGATGTCGGCGTCTGGGTTGATCTCGCTCTGGCTGATGCCGAAGGCCTTGAGCAGCTGCGGCGTGGCGACGTAGATCGGGCCGGACCAGGAGCGGCCACCCGCCGCGTGGGTGAGGCCCGCGCCAACGTTCTCCAGCGAGATCATGTTGGCAGTGCCGAGGTCGGCGGCGACCTCCGTGGCGACCTTCTGGGCTTGCGCCATGCTCACCGGCGGCGCCGACGGCCCGCAGCCGCCGGGGCAGAACCGCTGGCCGCCGGGGCCGTTCGGGGCGTAAACGATGAGCTGGCTGGAGGTCAGGTTCGGGCCGGCGTAGTCCAGGACGTTGCCGAACCTGGCGGCGCTGGCCACGCAGATGATGACCGCGATCAGCGTGCTGAGGCTGATGGCCGCCAGCGCCGGGCCGGAACGAGCACGGTAACGGGCAAGGTCCCTCAGGGCGAGCCTTACCGCGATCGGGGCAAGCCGGCCGGCGGAGGCGACCACCCCGAGGAACGCGGGGGCCAGCAGCACGATGGCGACCGCGAGCGCGATGAAGCCGAGAGCGACTGCCGCCATCCCGTTGTTGTTGCCGCTGCTCGCGCCGGCCACGCCGAGCAGGAGGAACGCGCAGATCAGGAAGCCGATCCCGACCGGGATCGAGAGATGCCGCGCCTTCCTCAGTGCGGGCGGGCGCCCGGCGAGCGCGGCCACGATCGGGACCTTCGCGATCGCCTTCGCGGGCCGGGAGGCGGCGAAGCAGGTCGCGATGACCGCCAGGGCCATGGAGATGCCGATCACCGTCCATGGCAGCTGGAACGCGCCCATCAGGTGGTGCGCGCTCTGCTCCGCCTGCGGGCGGTAGGCGAGCCACACCAGGAAGCCAAGCACCAGTCCGGCCACGGCGCCGACGACTCCGGTCGCGGCGCCGTTGGCATATATGACCATCCTGATGTTCCGCTCCCTGGCGCCCTGCGCGGCGAGCATGCCGATCGCCCGCAGCCTGCGCTGGGCGAGGACCGCGAAGCCGCCGATGCCTACCAGCGCGATCAGCAGCATGCCGAGGACGGCCGCGACGATCGAGATCGTCTCGGGGTTGATCGTGTTGCTGTTAGCGATCGTCTGGGCGGTGGTTACGTCCAGGCCCGTCTTCGACTGCACGGCTGCCGCCGTCTGACCGGGAGCGTTGAACAGCAGCGTGGCGCTGTCGGGAGAAGGGACCTGGCCCGGGATGACCAGGGCGAACTCGTCCTCCAGGCTCTGCGGGTCCTGGACGGTGCCGGTCACCTTCCAGGTCTTCCCCGCGACGGTCCAGTCGCTCCCGGTTCTCAGGCCGAAGTCGGTCGCCACGCCGCTGGTGACGGCGATCTCGTTCGCGGTGGCGGGGTACTGGCCGCTGACCAGGCTCAGCAGCGGTCCGCCGAACGGCCCGTGCGGATCCTGCGCCCGCAGGTCGAACGTGTTCAGGGTGCCGGGAACGGGGGCCGTCTCGTTCTCGATCACGTCGACCCTGCCGTAGAGCCTCTCGACAGTCGCTATCCCGGCGTTGATGGCCGCGGGCGTGCCCGAGATCGAGGCGGAGTCCTGCGCGCTGCCGAGCACCGCGGCTGCCGGCGCCGGAGTGTCGGTCGCGACCGTGGAGGCGACGACGGTGGCGCCGACCGCCACCGTGATCATCGCGAGGATTAGGAGCTGCTGCCGCCACTCGCGGCGCAGGAGCCTTATTGCCCACCGGATGACCGCACGACGGGCAGGCACGCCGCCGTGTGGCACTCGCTGGGCGGGCCGCTCGGTTACCGCCGTGGCGCTCACTGGTTCGGTTCCGTGTGCAGGAGTGACTCCGGGCCCGGCGCCGGGTCGGTCTGGTCTGTGACCTGGCCGTCGCGCAGGAATACCACCCGATCCGCCCAGGACGCGAGCTGTGCGTCGTGGGTCACCACCACCGCGGTCATCCCTGCCTCCTTGCACGCATCGTGCAGCAGGTGCATCACCGCCTGCGCGTTCGCCGAGTCCAGCGCTCCCGAAGGCTCGTCGGCGAGCAGCAGCCTCCTGTCGCCCACCATCGCCCGCGCGATCGCGACCCGCTGGCGCTCCCCGCCGGAGAGCTGGTCCGGGTAGTGCGCGGCCCGCCCGCCCAGGCCCAGCCGGTCCAGGGCCTTCAGGCCGGCGACGCGCGCCTTGCGGGCGGACAGGCCGTCCAGCTCGAGCGGCAGCGAGACGTTCTCCGCCGCGGTCAGCCCTGGCAGCAGGTTGAAGTCCTGGAATACGTAGCCGATCACGCGTCGCCGCAGCGCCGCCTTGGTGCCGCGGGACACAGTGCTCACCGGCTGCCCGGCGATCAGGACCTCGCCGGAGCTCGGCGCCTCCAGGGTGCCCGCGATGGTCAGCAGCGTGCTCTTGCCCGAGCCGCTGGGTCCCATCACCGCGACCATGGCGCCCTCATCCACCGTCAGGCTCACATCGCGCAAGGCGTGCACTTGCGTGCTGCCCTCTCCGTAAGACTTTGATACCCCAAGCAGTTCCAGCATGCTCATCTCCGTACTCCCGCTCCGCGCCGGCGCCATGGCAGCGGCGCTGGCGCCTCGTCTTCGCTCATCCGGATAGCCGAGGGTTCGGCTGCCGCGCGGTTGACGCGGGCTTCGGCGGCGTCCAGCCACCTGACCACCGAGTCGAGCCGGAACAGCTCCGCGTCGACGGCCAGCGACATGCTCAGGTCGCTGCCGGTGTCATCTGCCTTGATCCGGGTCCACTGCTGCATCAGCTCCACCAGGTAGCGCCGGTGCGCCTGGATCACCGCATGCACATCGGCGGCTGGCACATACAGCGCCACCAGCACCTTCATCACGAGCTCGTCGCGTGGCGGCGAGCTCAGGTCCGGCGGCCTGCGCAGCCACCTGGCCAGCTCCTGCTCGCCCTCGGGGGTTATCAGGAACGCCTTCCGCGGCCCCTCATCGCTGGTTCCGTCGGACTCCACGAGCCCGTCGCGTTCCAGCCGCTGCAGCGTCGCGTATACCTGGCCCACGTTCAGCGGCCAGACCTCGCCGGTGCGGGCCTCGAACTCCTCGCGCAGTTGCAGGCCGTACTTCGGCCCTTCACTCAGCAGCGCGAGCATCGCATGACGAACACTCATTACCTGCTCCTACTCGGCATCATCCCGGGAAGCATACTGAGTATTGTTCGTGCGCGACATTGGTGCTAACCACCCAATCGCAAGGTGGCACCAGCCCCCGCCAGGGGGTGTACCTAGCCCCGCGCGGCGGCAAGCCGCGAGCCCCGGACGACGCAGTGCGTCCGGGGCTCGCTGCAGGTGGTTATCGACTGGTTATCGCGCCAGGTCAGAAACTAATCGGGATGGTTGTTCCCGGTTCCTGCCAGGTCGCTGTGAACGATTTCCCGCTCACCGGGCCGACGGTATCGAGCGAGTAGAACCCGCCGTCTCCGTTGGCATCTGGGTTCACGATGTCGATCGCGTCATTGTTGAAGGCGCCGACGCCCTTGACCGCGCCGCCATCTACCGATGCCTCGTCCCCGGCCATGGTGGACGTGCCGAAGTCGGCAAGCTCGGTGATGAAGCAGCTGGTCCCGGCGGCGTTGCAAAGGGCAGGCCGCTCGATGATCCATTCAGCCGACGCCCGCTCGCAGGTCGAGCAGCTAGCGGTGTCGGTCGCGGTCTTGCCGGTGCTCAGGTCGGAGACGGTCAGCGTGAAGTCGCTGGTGGAATCCGAGTACGAGACCGTCGCTTCAATGATGTCGCCGGGATGAACGGCGAACACGCTCACCGAACCCGCCGGGAACATCTCATACCAGGCTTCGTACTTGGGCGTGGTGTGGTCGGCGCCGCCGCACCAGGCGAACGTGCCGTCCTGCTCGACGGTCTGGTCGTTGTAGCCGTCCAGGCCCACCCAGTCGGAAGTCCACTGGTCCGCGACGCCCGGGCAGCTGATCGTTGGCTCGACGAAGGTTGAGGTCACGTAGTTGTATGCCTTCTTCCCGGCCACCGCGTAGCCCGACCAGTTCTCACTGATCGTCACGGTAGTCGAGACGTCCGAGCTAATGCCACTACTTGCGTGGACCAGCGGTCCACCTGGCTGCGGCGCGCTGTCGGCGGCCGGAATGGCGGTGGTTGTGCTAGCTCCGGCCGGCATGCTGGTGGCGACGCTGACCGCGCACGCCATGGCCGACGCGGTTAGAGCTGCGGTGACAAGAAACCGTTTCGAACGCATTCCCACTCCTCTCGACACAGTACGTCCCACCCTGTGCCTTTCGTGGTATTACGTCAAGACCGTACGTCCGCTTTCATAACCATTGGCTCGCTTGCGCAAGAAATTCATCATGGCGTCAGGCACGCTGACGTGCATCGGTGTAAGCACGGGCACCCACAGCCGTTCTGGCCTGAGGTTTTTTACTGCCGGGGCGTGCGAGACAGAAGTTGCGCTGTGAGGAAATCAATGATCGCCTGGTGGGCTTTAATGTCATTGCCGCGACTGGTGAACCCGTGGCCTTCGTCGTCGAACACGAGGTAGCGGGCGTCGGCTCCGTTGGCACGGGCGGCGTCGATGATCTGGTCGGATTCGGCCTGGGGCACCCGGGGGTCGTTGGCGCCCTGGATGACCAGCAGCGGCGCCGCGATCTGGCGGGCGTAGGTGAGCGGGGAACGGCCGTGCATGTCGGCGGTGTCCGCGGGGTCCTCCGGGTCGCCGAACATGGCACTGATCATGGCGGTCCAGCTCGGTGGCATGGAGCGGGCCAGGGATTCCAGGTTGGAGGGGCCGCAGACGGACACGCCGGCGGCCCACAGGCCGGGGAGGCGGGTCATGCAGGACAGGGCGGCGAATCCGCCGTAGCTCATCCCGTACACGGCGATCTTGTCCGGGCTGGCCCATGGCTGGGCGGTGAGCCAGGCGTGCGCGGCGGCCAGGTCCTCGAGGTCGATGCCGCCCCAGTCCCGGCCGATCCGCTTCTGCCAGGCGTGGCCGTAGCCGGAGGAGCCGCGGATGTTCGGCGCGAGGACCGCGATGCCGCGGGCGAGCAGGCACTGGTGCAGCGGGTCATACTTCGGGCGGGCCTGCACCTGGGGACCGCCGTGCACCGAGAGCAGTACCGGATGCGGCCCGGGTCCGGCCGGCCGGTACAGCCAGGCCGGGATCAGCGTGCCGTCCGCGGACGGGTACCGGATCAGCTCCGGCTGGCGTGAGCCGGCCTGGGCCGGGTGCACGGCGGTGAGGTAGCGGGGCGGCTGGCCGGTACCAAGGTGCAGCGCGACGGGGCAGGCCGGGCGGTCGGCCGCGTCGAGCCGCACGGCGAGCACAGCCCCGTCGCTCGAGATGCTCATCGAGGTGATCACGCCGTGGGGGATGGGCGGCAGCGGCAGGTCGCTGCCGTCGCGTTCGGCGCGGAGCACCGAGTAGCCGTCCTGGTTCACCGACCACACGAGCGTCCGGCCGTCCGCGGACGCGACGACGTCCTCGACGTCCCACGGCGGGCTGTCCAGGACGGAGAGCTCCCGGTCCTCGAGGCAGAACCTGGCCAGGCTGACGTGGTCATGATCCGCGTCGGTGGTGAGGACATAGAAGCTCTTGCTGTCCCCGGCCCACGGCCCTGGATAGTAGTACTCGCCGGGCAGGCAGGCCGTCACCGCGTCCAGGGCGGTGCCCGGCACGTCGGCCGGGGCGAGGTAGCCGCGGCATACGGTGTTGGAGGCGAGGACGCCGCTCATGACGTGCTGGCCGTCGGGGGAGATCGCGATGGCAAACCCGTTGACGTTCGCCGGGCCGTGCCAGCGCTGCTCGGCGCTCGTGGCTAGGTCGGCGACGATCACATCGGGGACCGCGGGGTCATCGCCGGGGCCGCTGTACATCAGCGACTGGCCTCCGGAGCCGAACGGGGCCTTCTCGGCGAGGAAGTGCTGTCCCGATCCCCGCGACACCATGACCGGTTCCCCGCCGCCCGCCGGCGTCAGGTAGACCTGGTACTGCTCATCGCCCCGGGTATCGGCGGTGAACGCCACTCGCGTCCCGTCCGGTGCCCACGCCACCTCCCTGACCGCATGATCGGTGAAGAACGTCAGCTGCCTGGCGGGTCCTCCGCCGGCCGGCTGGGTCCACAGGTTGAACTGGCCGGACGCGTCGCTGGCATAGGCGATCATCGTCCCGTCCGCCGACACCGACAGTGACCTGCCCAGCCGCTGGGCGGGGATGAAGTCCTCGTAGTCATGCATTGCGCACCTCCAGGTCGGCTATCCATCCCGCGATGACGCTACGTTCCTCATCGTCAGCACTACTCAGCGTAACGCCCGCCGGCCCGCCCGGGCCAGGGAAATGCGACGCGCGTATATGACAGCCATAGCGCAAATGGGGCAATGCATGCAAATGCGGCGTGGCGGTTTTCTCCGGCTGGAATAATTCCAAAACCCTCTGCGTTGCCGTGGTCACGATAAGTTGAAAGAACCGCCTGTTCCGGTGCATTGCCAAACTCCGGGGGGATGCTCAATGAGAGAACGAGCACAGAGTCCGCAAATGCCCATAACCGCCGCAGTTGGCGACATGTTCTTTGTCGTGGACAATACCGGACGTTTCACCTATGTGAGTCCGCCGTTCGCCCGGCTGCTCGGCCATTCGGCGACCGAACTGGACGGACGGAATGCCCTGGAATTCATCCAGCCCGAGGATAGGGGGCGGCAGCTGCGGGCGCTGGAGGCGTGGCAGCTGGACCCGGGCATGCCCTGGCACTCGGAGAGCCGGTGGGTCTGCGGCGACAGCGGACGCATCCTGCGGTTCACGGTCTGGCACGATCCCCGGACCGAGCTGATCTACTCGGCGGGCCAGGAGGTGACGCACGGCCGTGCCGCTCAGGAGCGGGCCGCGCTGCAGCGCGTCGCCGCCCTGGTGGCGCAAGGTACCCGCCCCGACGAGGTATTTGCGGCTGTCACCGCCGAACTGCGCAGGCTGCTGAGCGTGGCGGCCTGCATGCTGGCTCGCTACGAGACCGACGGATCGACCACGATTCTCTCCGACACCGTTGACATCGGCGCCGGGCTGGAGCCGGGGACCGTCTTGCGCTGGCAGCCAGGCACGCCGGGCGCAACGATCAGGGAGAGCGCTCTTCCTGTGGCCAATAGCGACGTCGCCATCCTCCCCAGCCCGCTCCGTGAGCGGGTCGGCCGCCTCGGCGTGACCGAGTCGGTCAAGGTCCCGGTGATCGTGGATGGCCAGATGTGGGGCTTTCTCAGCGCGAGCTGGCGCGACACCGCGCCGCCCGAGGTGGAATCCCGGATGGCCAGGTTCACCGAGCTAGTCACCATGGCGATCAACAATGCCGACGGGCGAGTCCGGCTGCGGGCCTCGCACGAGCGGCTGGCGGCGTATGCCGAAGAAGAGGCCGCGCTGCGTCGGGTCGCCACCGCCGTCGCGGCGGGGGCATCCACGACGGCGGTTTTCGACACGGTCACGGTGGAACTCCGTACGCTGCTGGACATCGAGAGCGCCGTCCTGCAGCGGTTCGAAGACGATGGCACGGCTACCGTCGTGGCCATCCGCGACCCGCAGGCCCTCATCGCCGCCCACACTGCGATCGGGTCGCGGGTGACCACCGAGAACGGCAACCTTGTCAGCAGGGTGCGGCGCAGCGGCCGAGCGGAGCTTCTGGGCAGTTACGACGACGACTCCAGCCTGGCGATCCCGGATCTCGGCGGGGCCGGCGTGATGGGTGCTGTGGGAGTGCCGGTCAAGGTGGCGGGCCGGCACTGGGGCATGGCTGCCGTCGCGTGGCGGCGGCCGGTCACCCGCGATCTGGGGTCCCGGCTCGCGGAGTTCAGCGAGCTGGTGAGCATCGCGATCGACAACGCCGACAGCCGCGAACGGCTCGCCGCTTCCAGGCTCAGGGTC
>Ga0209530_1000478_pt1 | contig 28353 bp, 32 predicted proteins | sample BlaSpr_A8_Ref_O1_FD_187987 | JGI IMG/M metagenome (GOLD analysis project Ga0209530, IMG submission 187987) | Forest soil microbial communities from Thunder Bay, Ontario, Canada - Black Spruce, Ontario site 2_A8_Ref_O1 (SPAdes) (version 2) | ecosystem: Environmental > Terrestrial > Soil > Boreal...
GGCACGGGCAGCGCTTCTCAAACGACGGGATCAGTCTAGCATTGGACGGGATGGGGCCCGAGTCATCCACGCCCGCTGAGACGGCCGCGTGGCTTACCGACGCTGGCAGCCGGATCCGGCAGTTCCGCCGCGAGCACGGCCGCAGGCCCCGCAACAGCGAGCTAGCCGGGCTGCTCGGGTAGCCGCCAAATAGGATGCCGGGCACGAGACTGAGGTTCAGCGCAGGAGATCGCGCAAGTCCTTAGCCGACAGTTCAGCGTCCCGAAGGACTGATCGCAGCGTTCCCTTCGGCACGTCCTTCCCAGCATGGACCGGCACGGTGGTGGCGCGACCGTCAGGATGCTTGAGCCGATGGTGACTGCCTCGCGTGCGGGTCAGAACGAACCCGGCGGCCTGGAGGGCTTTGACCAGACGTGCTCCGGATACCGCAGGTAGCTCCGGGTTAGGCAACCTCTAGGTCCAGTGTGCGGATGTCCTCGGGTACACCGTCTTCATCGATGACTAGCTGGATGGCCTCACGCAGGTCGGCCACCGCTTCCTCCGGGGTCGGGCCGTTGCCGTTCGCACCTCCGCTCGACCCGAGCCAGGCATGCGCGCACCAAATGCCGTCCTCGTCCTGTTCCAGCGTGTACGGCACGTGCACAATCCTGGGCTGGCCGCTCATCGTCATCTTCTCCCTGGCCCTGCGGGCTGCAAGTCTCCCTGCTAAGTGAGGGTACCTATACCCGGTCTCACGGGGTATCACCCGGAACCGGGCGGAAGCACTGCACGGGCACGGGTCTCCGTGTTCCGGCCAACCGTGGCTCCAGGAACGGGGCACCACGCGGCCTAGGCCGTGCTGACGGCGGCTGGCTTAGCGGTCGCGGGCAGCGGGAAGATCGGAGCATGACCGACACCGGTATCGATGTGGTGATGGGCTTCCTAGAGGCTGTGCGGCAGCTGGGGCTGGCCCGGCAGGACCGCGACGAGCACCGGCCGCTGTGGGACTACCCTCGCCTGCCGCCGGGCACCTGCGAGCTTGCGTCCCGGCTGCTCACCGCGTACTTCCCCGAGCTGGCCGCAGTCGAAGGCAGGCTGACGTGGACCACTGCGGACGGCTCCTCGTTCGTGATGGATCACTTCTGGTGCGTTCGCGCCGACGGCGTGATCGTTGACCCGACGTGGCAGCCGCCGCCGGGGGCCGGGGGCGTGACCTACCGGCAGCAGTAGATCGACCGCGCGGCCTGCCACGCAGACTCTTCAGTCGTCTGGGTCGGTGACGAAGTAGCCAAGGCCAGCGGCGCGCATGACCAGGCCCGCGCGCTCAAGGTGCAGCAGTGCCTTGCCGACCGTCTGGCGGGACCGTCCCGTCTCGATGCACACCTCAGATGGACGGTATGCGCTTGCCGGGCGTGTAGTGATTGGTCTCGATCCTGTCGCGCAGCATGGCGAACAGGCTGGCGTAGGCGCGGTGGTCGCGCGTCGTCCACGTGCGCGGGTCTTCGGGCTGTGCGGTCACGGTTCTACCTCTGGTCGGATGTGGTCGTAGATGGTGTCCAGCTGATCCATCAAGCTGCCCAGGTCGTACGCGCCGAGTGTGGTCCGGGTGCCGTCGCCGGGCAGGAGTCCGGGCGGGACTACCGCCCGCCACCGGCCGGCAGCCGGGGCCAGGATGACCGATTCGGGGTGGGCCGCCTCGAACGTGCGCCTGCGCGCCACGGCATCTTGGTGGGTACCGCCGGCTATGTGCAGGGCGGGCCGCTTGCCGCTCGCCGTCATCGCCGCACCGGTCGCAGCAGCCAGTCTTCCAGCACCTCGACCCGCAGGCCGTCAGGGCTGCTGCCCTCAATGACGCCCAGGCCGTCGAGCCTGCGGGCCAGCCACTGGGCCGTGTCCTGCTCGACCCAGATCTCATAGACCTCGCCCCAGCACCAGCGCAGCGCTTCGAGCGCGCGCCCAGCGTCCAGCTCGGGACGGTCGTAGTCCTGGTCCTCGGTCACGGCTGGCCTCCCCGCACGTGACGCAGCGGCGTGAACGTCCTGCGCTCCAGGTAACCGGCTGGATAGGCCGGGCCGCCTTCTTGCACCGGCAAAGCGGGCAGCGTGCCGCCAAGCTGCCCGAGCAACGCCGCGTGCACGCGTCTCAGCGTCGCGGGATCGGTCGCGTTGCCCGCCGCAAACGCCGCGGCTTCGTGCCTGGCTGAGCCGTTCACGTCAGGCCCCTGGGGACCGGCATGAGCGTGTAGTCATTCACGATGAGTCGGCGCAGGTCGTCGGGTGTAGGCGCCTCTATCCGGTCGCCCTTGCCATCCTTTCGGCGCGCCCGCCAGCCGTATTCATCGCTGACCGTGATGTCGTAAGCCTCGCCCCAGTCAAAGCTCAGCCCCTCCAGCGCGTACCGGTTGCCCGGCGTCAATCCTGCGGCCTGCCCCCCGGCAGCATCGCCGCTCGCTGCCCTGCCCATCGTGATCATCTCCCTGGCGCGTGCTTGCACTGTCAACACTGAGGTGCCCCGGATTTTCCGGACAGGGGATCCAATAGGATTCTCGCCGGAAAGGAACGGGATCAAGTGCCGGGGAAACCAAAGCATTACACTCCGGAGTTCAAGGAGCAGGCCGTCAAGAAAGTGGTCGACTCCTCGCCGCCTCGGACGCTAACTGAGGTGGCGCGCGAACTCAATATCAACGACACCACACTCGGGTTCTGGGTAAAGGCATACCGGAGAAAGCTCGCCGGGCAGCCGCTGCCGTCCGATATGGCCGACGGCGAGCGCGTCCGGGAGCTGGAGCGCCGTGTCCGCGAGCTCGAACTCGAGAACACGTTCTTGAAAAAAGCGGCGGCGTACTTCGCAAGGGAGCAGCGGTGAGCGAGAAATACGAGGTCATCGACGCTGAGTGCGCCACCCTGCCCGCTTATGGCGAGGCTCCAACTGTCGTGCAGATGTGCGAATGGCTGGAAGTATCAAAGTCAGGATTCTACGACTGGAGGATACGTCCGCAAAGCGAGGCCGCGCAGCGCCGGGAGCTGCTGGAAATAAAGATAAAAGCGCTCTTCGAGGCGAATAATTCTGAGTACGGGTACCGGCGGATCCACGCGGCCCTGGTCCGCGGCGGTGAGTCCGTCGATGACGAGACTGTCCGCAAGATCATGCGTTACCTGGGCCTGGAGCCGTGCCAGCCGAAGCCCTGGCGTTTTTCGCTGACTGAGCAGGACAGCCAGGCCGGCCCCATTCCCGACCTGGTGAACCGCGACTTCACCGCAAGCAGGCCCGGTGAGAAAATGGTCGGTGATATCACATATATCGACACATGGGAAGGCTGGGTTTATCTCGCTACGGTCATCGACTGCGCGACAAGGAAAATCGTCGGATGGGCGATGGATGACAATTACAAGACTCCGCTGATTTCCAGCGCGATCGAGATGGCTGCCCGTAATCTGGATCTCCCGGAGGGGGCTATATTCCACTCCGACCGCGGCAGCAACTATACTTCCGCTGAGTTCGGGGAAAAACTCGGAGAACTCGGCATCAAACGATCCGTCGGGCGGACCGGGATATGTTACGACAATGCTCTGTCGGAATCGGTGAACGGGACACTGAAGAATGAGCTCGTCTACCGGACCGCCTATAGGACCCGCAAGGCGGCCATGAATGATATTGCGCGGTGGATCGAGCTCCGCTACAATAAGACTCGTCTCCACTCCACGCTCGGGTACCGGACGCCGCAGGAAGTCCTGGACGAGTACCTGAACGGGCAGGAAGCAGCGTGAAATAGCCGCAAATTCCCTGTCCGGAAAACGCGGGGCAGCTCACACACCAGGCAGTCAACCTCGGACAGCGCGTAGCCTGAAGATGTTGCCTGTATGGCCGCATAGCGCCAAACAGGCAACGGCAGCAGGCGGTCTCACTTACGATCCGGGTGGCATGGGCGACTTCGGCAGGGAACTGGCGCGCCTGATGACAGCGCGCGCTATCGGCGTGCGCGAGCTGGCGCGCCTGGTGCCGTGCAACCCCGGCCATATCTCGAATCTGCGCAGCGGGAAAGCCATGGCGTCCGCCGAGCTGGCGCAAGCCCTCGATAGCGCCCTCGATGCTGGCGGGTCGCTCGCCGAGCTAGCGCCGGCAGGCGGGCAGCGGAGGCGAGCCGGGGCGAAGCCAGGTACTCCTGTCGATGACGAGATTGCCGTGCTGGAGCTTGCGCGCCGCGCGGAAGCGAGCGACGTGGGCAACCGCACCGTTGAGCGGCTTGAGCTGGTCGTCGATGACCTGGCCACTGCCTACCCCGGCACCCCGCCGGCGCATCTTCTCAGACGCGTGAGGACCCACCTGGGTTACGTCGGCCAGCTGCTCGGCACCCGCTACACGCTAAGCCAGCATCGCCGCTTGCTCGTCACGGGTGGCTGGCTGTCCCTGCTCGCAGCAACCTGCCTCATCGACCTGCACGAAGACCACGCCGCAGCGGCGCACCTGCGGACGGCTGCGGGCCTCGCGCGCGAAACAGGCCATGCCGAGATCGCCGCATGGTGCCTGGAGACGCAGGCGTGGCAGGTACTCACCACCGGGGACTACCGGCAGGCCGCCGGGCTTGCACAGGCCGCGCAGCGGATCGCCCCCCACGACGGCAGCGCCTATATCCAGGCCACTGCGCAGGAAGGGCGGGCCTGGGCGCGGCTGGGCGACGCACGCGAGACACGCAGTGCCCTGGTTCGCGTCGAAGCGCTCGGGGCACCGCTGCCGACGCCAGAACGGCCAGAGCATCATTACCGCTATGACCCTGCCAAGTCCGAGGCGTACGTAGCCACAACGCTGGCCTGGCTCGGAGATCCGGCCGCCGAGGGGTACGCGCGGCATGTCCTGGCCCGGCTTGAGTCAGCCACTGACGGCCCGCCGCGTCCGCGCCGCGCGGCATCAGCCCGCCTCGATCTGTCGCTCGCGCTGATCGCGTCCGGGCAGCATGACGAGGCTGCGGGCACAGCGCTGGAGGCGATCACGTCTGGCCGTATCGTGCCGTCGAACTACTGGCGTGCCCGTGAGGTCATTCACGCTGTAGCCGAGCGGGGCGTTCCAGAGGCACGGGAACTCGCCGAGGCGTACCGTGACACCTGCAACGATGATGGGGCGCTCGCACTAACCTGAGCTTTGCGCGTGCCAACGCGTGCGACGGCCCGGCCGGTTACCGACTGGCGGGGGCGTCGTTTTCGTGTGCCGCTGAGGACCACGAGCGCGCTGCGGTCAAGGGCCGGGGCCGGGGCCGTGCCGTCCAGGCCGTGCGGGGCGCTGGGCGGCCGGCCTGGCCGCAGGAGCGGTCTGTCTAGGCCCGCTCCTGCGGGTCTTGCAGTCAGTCCGGCGAGGGCTGTCCGCACACGATGCACACCCCAGGCGGGGAATCCCAGAACATCGCCGACCCGGCGACCCGTGATACTCCTCGTGATACTGGCGCGGATGTATCTAGCTGTTCCCGGATGTCTCCCGGCTGCCGGCCTGGAGCCCTAATGCCCCGCTCAGAGGGACTTTCCGTGTCCCCGGATGAACCCGGTTGCATGCCGTGAGCGGTGAGTTCAAGTCCCCCCTCGGACACCCAAACACGGGTAATATCCCCTAAAACAGACACCCGCTTGAACACGCGGGCGGCCCGGCCGCCCGCCCGTATCATGCCGTCCGGTCCGGCTTTCCCGTGCGGGAGGCGGCCGTGAGCGGCATGGTCATTCCCGCGCTGATCCCCCCGCGCGCCGCTGCCGGGAACCGCCGTCGCGGCGTGTCCGGCACCGTCCGCCGGCTGGCCCTGGCCGTCCCGCCTGAGCAGGCGCCCGCCCTTGCCGCGGACGTGGTCTACGGCCTGAGCCGCATCGACATGTCCGGCCGGGTCGCTGACCGGGCCGTCACCTCTGCGCTGGGCTGGACCGACGGTGACTTCCTCACCCTGACCGGCGCAGCGGGCGTGGTGACCATCCGCCGCGACCCGCACGGCCCGGCCGTCCTGCCGCCCCGGCACCGCATCGTGATCCCCGCGAGGCTGCGGCACCGCTGCGGCCTGCTCCCCGGCGACCCGGTCCTGCTGGCAGCCCGGCCGGGCCAGGACACGCTGACGGCCTACTCGCTCGCGGTCATCGACCAGGCCCTTGCCGCCCATATCCCGTTCCCCCGCCCGTGAAGGAGAAGACCGATGACGGTCACCGGACCTGACGCACGCACCGAGGCACCCGGACAGGCCGTGGTCGACGCGGCCCTGCTCCTGCTGGAGCGGATGGGCCTGGCCCCCGCAGACCTGCTGTCCGCCCCGGCGGCCAGGCGGCCCGCTCCGACCTTCGCCGAGTACATCCCGGTCGTCTCGGCTGCGGTCAGCGACGGGACCCGCAGGGCATACGGCACGTACTGGAACCGCGTGCTGGACCAGTGGGGTACCCGGCGGCTGGACGAGCCGACGCCCTCGGACATCCGCCACCTGATGGCCTACGTCAAAGCCAATATCGTGGTGCGCCGTAATTCGCGCGGCGGGCGCAGCGCGGAAGAGCACGTGGTGGCGGCGCTGCGCTGCCTGTACCAGCGGGCCGTGGACGACGGGCTGATCAGGGCGGCGAACAACCCGGCACGTAAGGTCGCCAAGCCGCGCCGGCTGCCGTCCACCCGCCGGGCGCTGCCTGATGACCGGCTGGAGCAGATCAACCAGGCTGCCGCGAGCACGGGCGATGACCCGGAGCTGGACACGCTGATCCTGCGGCTGCACACCGAGACCGCCTGCCGGCGCGGCGGCGGCCTGGCCCTGCGCCCGCTGGACCTGGATCCGGACCAGTGCCTGATCAGGCTGCGGGAGAAAGGCGAGACGGTGCGCTGGCAGCCGGTCTCGCCCACCCTGATGAGCCGGCTCGTCCAGCACGGCCAGGAACGGCACGCCCCCAGAGACGGCCGCCTGCTGCGGTACGCCGACGGCCGCCCGGTCACCTACCGCCGGTATGACCACCTGTGGGACCGGATCGGCCGGTCCCTGCCGTGGGTCGTGGTCCAGGGGATCAGCGCGCACTGGATACGGCACACCATCTTGCGGTGGGTGGAGCGGAACTTCGGGTACGCGGTCGCCCACGCCTACGCCGGGCACACCGACGGCGGCGGCCGTGAGGCCGGAGCGACCGCGACCTACGTCCAGGCGCCCCTGCCCGAGATCCCCGCCGCGCTCTCCGCACTGACCGGTGAGCCGCATCCGCTCGCGACCCCGGACTGGGAGTGATCATGGCTGCCGTTCCCCTGGCCATCCAGCCAAGCGCTCCCGGTGCAGCGGACCTGGATGCCCAGCCGCCTGGCAGGACCGCGCCGGAACGGGGACTGGTCCGCTGCCCGGCCTGCGGTCCGCCGGTACCGGTCCCCGGTCCGCGGTCCGGTCCTGGCCCCTGCTGCTCCTGGCCGCCCCGGCCGCCGCCGAGGTCTGGTCCGGCTGGGTCGGGATCGCGGCCCGGACCGGCTTCGGACTGGTCTCGCCGCTGCCTGGAATCTGGCCCTCGCTGCACATCGACACCACGATCACCCTGCCAGTCGGCGTCGAGGCATACGCGGCGTACGCACTGCGTGCCTGGCTCGCCCCGGCCGGCGCCGTCAGCCCGCGGACACGCCGTTTCGCCCGCCGCTCCGCGATCTTCTCCTTCACGCTCGGCGGCGCCGGGCAGGTCGCCTACCACCTGCTGGAGCAGGCGAGGATCACCCAGGCGCCATGGCAGGTCACCACCATCGTGTCCTGCCTGCCGGTCCTGGTCCTCGCCATGGGGACCGCCCTGGCGCACATGCTCCACGCCGACGCGATAGCCACCGGATCCGGACCAGGGTCTGCGCGGGACCAGCGCCCGGACCGGTCCGCAGGCCTGGTCCGGGCGGACCATGCCCTGTCCGCTCCGGGCCGGGCGGACAGCATGACCGGGACCGGTCCGCCGCGGCGGATCAGGCGGATGTCCCCCTCAGATCGCGGCGATGCCGGCCGGGACAGGCCGCATGATCCCCGGACCGCGACGGCGGGCACCGGCCAGGACCGCCTGCTCGCCGCGAGACTGATCGCCGCCGGGCAGCCGGTCTCGCGGCGAGCCCTGCGCGCGGGAGGGGTGCGCAGCTCCAACGAGGCCCTGAGCGCCCTCGCGCAAACAGTCAACGACGAGCTTGCCGCGCAGGCCGGGAGAGCCGCCTAGCCGTATCAGTGCATGACATGCCCTGTTCCAGCCGGCACGCGCAAGCGGTCGCCGCGCGATTCGGCAGCTCAGGATAGGTCGGCCTCTTGATCACGTAAGTTCGGGCCAAAGGCCGGGCTCAGCAACAAGACCAGTACGGCTGACCTGCTGAACCAGTGCCTACGGATACCTGAACCCAGGAACCTCGCCTGCCCTGAGGACGGTCGGCGACCTCGCTCCATTACTGCCCTGCGTATTCTTTCCCGGTGGGTCATCCGTGGACTCGCCGCTAATTTGCTGCACGACGCAGTCGGCTAAACGGAGGATCGTCCGAGTGACCGAACCCTTGGGAGGAATCCGGCTCCGACGGTATTCTCCACGGGTCGTCCGGAGGCTCTGCGGCCTAGCGCGCACCACGCCACGGCGGCGACGGTCGCGAAGCAGAAGGAGGCCGGGACCAGCTGCGGAGCCTGACGCCATAGGTGCCGGGAAACGGCCGGGCATTCGGTAGGCGCCTAGCTACACTGGGCCCATGTCGGCTGCCGGCGGGGATGTGGGCGGGCTTGGCCGGAGATCAGCAGCGGGCAGGTGGCAGATGACCGTGAGGGCGGGAGCCAAAGCCGGGCAGGGCGACCCTGACCCGCAGCATTTCGCGCGGTTCTGCCGCGCCAGCGTGCTGGAGATGCTCACGGAAGTATGCCACGTCAGTACTGAGCTGGCGGCGCAGGTGGGCGAGGACATCCTGGCCCGCGGGGAATCGTACGCGGCGCTCGATGACGCGGCACGCGATGTGCTGATATCCCCGTTTGCCGAAGAAGTCGCCGGATACGAGCCGGCTGCTTCCCCGCTGGAGCTGAAAGGCGCCGTCGCCGTGATCGTCCGCAGCAGCCTGCTGGAACAGGCCCACTCACACGGACCGGTGGAAGGGGGCGGCATCAGAGGCATCACCACCGCGGCCGCGGCACCCCTGTCGCACTTCCTGGCCGCCCGGCGCCGGCACCCGGTACCGGTAACGGGTAACCATTTCGCGGGCCTGGCCGACGCCTACCCGCGGGCCTGGGCCTGCCTCGGCGCAGTCGCCCAGGCCTGGAGCGCCGGCGGCCGGTGGCCGTACCGCGCTCCCGCCGCGCCGGTCCCCGCCCTTCCCGTCGCCGAAGTCGAGGCCCCCACCGCGAGCAGCCGCGAGGACGCGGTCATCCTCAGCGGCATCGACCCCAGGTTCGACCAGCTCCTCGTGGAGCAGATGCGCGACAGAGCCGAGAGTGGTGCTGACGCGGTGCTGCTCACAGCATCGCTCAGCCGCGTCTCACGGCACCTGGGCAAGCTGATGCAGGCCATCGAGTACCTGCTCGCCCACGACGTGCCGATCCTGACCGCGAACTACCTGCTCCGCCCTCGCGAGGTATGGGTACGCCGCGGCGAACTGGCCCCAGTCAACCACCGGGATCCGCTCGCGGCGCTGCGGGACCCGCGGGGCCTGTCCGGCGCGCACCGCGCCATAGCGGCGAAGGTCGTAAACCAGATGGAGACCGACGCGCAGGCCACCGGGGACCGACGCCGCACATGACGGGAAGCAGCGAGGCGGGCTCAAGCTCAGGGGCGAACAGCCGACCTTCCGCTTTCCAGAAGGTCGATCATCGACACCGATGCCTCCGGACGCCGCATTGCCCTGAGCCCATCCACATGCGTATGGGCTTGTCAGAAGCGTGCAGGAGCAGTTTAGCAGGTGTGTTGAGGAGTGCCGGGGAGTGTCATCTTGTCCGTGTTAAAAGCGTGCTAGCCGCCCTGGATCACCGGACTTGTGTTCCTCTTGTGTTACGGCTGACCAGCCTGGCGAGGTCCGGCTCCGACAATGCCTGGCGGCGGCTTGGCCTTGCCTGTGCGGCCCCCGGCCGAGCCGCACAGGCAGACGACCGCCGGGTACTAGTACTCCAGCCGTAGTACTCCAGCCGTAGATCGTGATCTTGTTGCTGAGGCGCCGCGGACTGTCGGTCGTGCGGACGAGATCGACCTTAGTCAGCGTGGGCGTCCGTTCCTTCTCCGTCTGCCTGAGTCCGCCGACGGAGGGAATCCTTCATCTCGCTGAGCCTGGCCGCCGCGGCCGGGGTCCACTCCGTCCTTTGCTCGCTGGCACGCAGTGCGTCGTCGATCTCGCTGAGCTTGGCGGTGGACACTGCGCCTGCCCGCTCGATCAGGTCGTCCCGGCTCAGGGTGGTCAGCCAGGTGCACGGGGTAAAGCCCGGCCACGGGAACGCGAACCGCAGCACGCCTTCAAAGGGCAGTCCTTCCGGGACGCCGACTGCCACCTCGATTCCCCAGCCGGAGATGTCGGTATCCGCTGGAGCGACGACCTGCATCGCCCGGAACCCGGATGGCTCGTCTTCCGACAGCAGCACGACAGGCCGTCGCTCGTCGAACTCGACCCACCAGATCTCGCCTCGTCGCATGAGTGCTCCTGGGTGTGAGATGGCAGGCGAATGCTACGCCGGCCGCGGCTGGACGTGATGCAGCCCTGCCGCCCGGGCCGTAGATCTTGGGTGCCGGTACTGGAGACGGGGCGGCCGCTGGCCCCAGCGTAGACCGTGGCCGCTGGCTGGGGACATTCGATGAGCTGATGACCCGGGCCGGTGCCGGTTCAGCCGGGTGGAGCCGCGCGGCCCGGCCGCGGCCGGGCAGATCCCTCTGACTCGCAACGAGATCGCCCACCTCCTCGCCGCAGTGACTGCCCCACCGGGCCGCGACGCCGGGCACCGCCTCCTCTGGTCACACTGGCGACGCCGCCACCAGCACCGCGCCCGGACCTGCCACTACCAGCGGCAAATAACCCAAGACCCTGCAACATAACGATCTACGGCTGGAGTACTAGTACTCCAGCCGTAGATCGTGATCTTGGCCGCGTGGGCATGAACGTATGCATACGTTCGGGAACGTACCGGCTCGTGCCTGGGCGAGAGCGGGGCGGCCACCGCTGGGATGCTTCAGGTGTGTATGGACTGAAGATGCCAGGGTGGCCGCGCTGGCCAGGGGTAGACGATATTGAGGCTGCCCGGCTGGCGGCCGGGCTTGATGATGCGTTTGCGCTGGTCGCTGGCCGGTTCCGGCGGTGGGAGGTGCGGGTCCGGGCCCGGGCCTGCGTCGAGGGGATGTCGTCCGGGCTGCAGCGCACGACGGGCTGGTCACTGGCCGAGCATGCGGGTGAGTCGAGCCCGGACGGGATGCAGCGGCTGTTCAGCTCGGCGCGGTGGGATGCGGACCTGGTCCGTGATGACCTGCGCGGGTACGTCACTGCCGCGCTCGGTGATGTGGACGGCGTGCTGGTCGGTGATGATACCGGGTTCGAGAAGAAGGGCACCGGTCGGCGGGAGTGCAGCGGCAGTACACCGGGACCGCGGGGAAGATCACGAACTGCCAGCTCGGCGTGTTCCTGGCCTAAGCCAGCCCGAAGGGACGGGCGCTGATCAACCGGGAGCTGTACCTGCCCCGGTCCTGGACCGGTGACCAGGACCGGCTGGCTGCCGCCAAGGTCCCCGAAGAAACAGGGTTCGTGACCAAGCCGCAGCTGCTGCAGGCCATGATCGAGCGGGCCATCACGGCCGGGGTGCCGTTCGGCTGGGTGACCGCCGATGAAGCGTACGGGGACAACGGCCCGCTGCGCGCCTTCCTGGAACAGCAGCACGTCGCCTACGTGCTGGCCGTGTCCCGCGACCATGTGATCGCCACGGCGGCGGGCCGGTTCCGCGCTGATGTCCCGGCCGCCGCCTTGCCGCGGAAAGCGTGGCAGCGGCTCAGCTGCGGGAACGGCGCCAAGGGTCACCGCCGCTATGACTGGGCCCTGGTCGCGACCGCGGACCCGGCGATCTCGCTGCTCATCCGCCGGTCCATTACCAAGCCCTGCGAGCTGGCCTTCTACCGGTGCCACGCACCCGCCCCGGTTCCCCTGGCGCGTCTGGTCCAGGTCGCGGGCACCCGCTGGGCGGTAGTTATGTGATCTGCCGAGGTGTCTCATCGGACAAAAGCCGCACTGGACGTCCGCACCAGACGATGCTGGTGTCCGGACGGCTGGGCAAGCAAAAGACGGCATCGAAAAGAAGGCACGAGACACCTGAGGTGATCACATAACAGCAGGCCGATGAGACACCACGGATAGCCAACATAACCGTCGAGGAATGCTTCCAGGCCGGCAAGAACGAGACCGGCCTGGATCACTACCAGGTCCGTCTCTACCCGGCCTGGTACCGGTACATCACCCTGGCCATGCTCGCCCTGGCCTACCTCGCCGTCACCCGCCCCCGCCTAGCCGCCGCCGACCCGCCCGCTGAAGACCAGATGACCGTCTCAGCCAACGAGATCCGCCGCATGTTCACCGCGCTCTGCAGCCCCCCACCAGACCAGGACCACGCCCGGCGCTGGTCACGATGGCGACATCAGCACCAGCAACGCGCCTGCCACTGCCACTACAAACGACAACACCAGCAAGATCACTAAATGCGGCTGGAGTACTAGCCGCAGACCGCATTACCTTGTCGGGACAATCCGACAGTGTGCCTGTCCGAGGACCTAAATCGCCAGCCCGTCGATCTGCCGGACGAATTCATTCAAAGGCACCATGACGCACAACGAAGCGCCGTTGTAACTTATATATACCGCCTGCGCAGCATTAGTTTTCGTCCCTCCAGAAGCCGGTTTTCGGATTGACCACAACGCCGTCGCCCTCTCCCATACCTACTCCTTGTGCAGTCTGCGCCTCCTGCACATCCTGCGCAGGAGGTGAACACCCGTACACCACGGTACCGGGGGCATCCACGTTAGGATCGCCGATGTAACTGCACGTGACGGGGACCACGTGGCCGGTACAGGCGGTGTTTACCTGTTCCAAAGAGCTTTCGAGGGACGCATCGGTGACAGGTAGCGTGGCTGTTCCCGCATATTCGAAGTTTTCGTATAGCGTGCACCCGCCGGACCCTGACGAACCTCCTGCCAGCGCCGCTCCGCTGCTCCCCGCCCCGGCTTGCGCTCCCGAACCCCCGCCCGACGTCAGCGCTGACGCCACGGTGGCTATGATCACCACCCCCACGATGACCGCGGCGGCGAACGCCGCGACGACTGCGATGGACGCGCCTGGACCGGCATTGTGCGGTATGACCCGCCGCAGCCAGCGCGGCAGACGGCTGGAGTCTTCCGCCCGGTGGACGAGCGATTGCAGCTGGCTGACGAAGGCGTCTGCTGCGCCGCCTCCGGTTCCAGCCCCAGCTGAAGCCAACAATCCACCGGCTATCGCAGGCATTCCGCCGGCAGCCGAAGCTCCCGAGGTGCCGGAGCCGGTATGACTCGATGGGTGGTGCCCGGCGTGTGCCTGCTCGACGGCGCGGCGGATGACCTCATCGATGCGGTCACGGAACTCGCCGGCGAACAGGATCGGGATGAGCGCTGGCGCGTAGGGACCGACGAGTTGGCGGCGCTTAGCGTTGCAGGTCCGGCAGTCGTCGCAGACGCTGCAGTCGTTGAAGTGGTTCACGATCCGCTGGCGCAGCGCAGCCGTGAACAGGCCAGGGCCAGCCTGACCGGCCGCGAACGTCGGCGCCGCAGTGGCAGCGTGGGTCCGGACCGCGTCATCAAGGATGCGGGCCAGATCCGCGCAGTAGCGACGGCCTTCCTCCATGAGGATCAGGGCGCCGAACCCGTCGGCGATGAGGGCCTGGACGATGGTGGCCTCGTTGCTGGCCGCCTTGTCGGTGATGCCGAGCCGCCCGGCAATCGCTCTCCCGGTCAGTTCCTCGACGAACCGCAGCTGGTAGATCTCCTGCTGGCGATCCGTGAACGTGGCGACGACCCGTTCCACCAGCCGAGTGGCATGCGCCCGGCGCGCTGCGCTGCCTGAGCGGTCGTCCTCGTCGTCCTCGGTCTCCTCCAGGCCACGGCCTTCGGGCAAGTCGGCCCATTGCACACCAGGCGGCTTGGCCTTGTGGATGTAGTTCTTGCCACGGAGGCGGGCGATCTCGATGAGCCACCCGGCCAGTTTGTCCGGCCGTTCCGGGCCTTCACCCTTGGAAAGCTTGGTGAAGGCAGCCTCGAATGCGGTCTGGCCGATGTCCTGCGCTGCCTCAGGGTCCGGATACCAGGACGAGCACTGGCGCAGAACGATCAACCGGTACTTGTCCGCGATGGCCGTGAAGGCCGCGGTCCGCTCCTGGTCCGTCGTGGCACCGAGTGCCCTGCGGACGAGCTCGGCATCGCTTGGCTGATTCCCCTCCATAGTCCCCTCCCTGCCTTGCAGTCTGCGACCGCTTTGTCGCGCTCGGGTCACGGCGACGTGACGGAAAGTCCACAAAAAAACTTTGCGTCCGGCATGGGAAAAGTCGTGTCGCCCTGACCCACCCCTCCACACCCCGCACCCGGCGGGCTGTGGAGGGAAAGAGGGAACCAGAGATGAACCCGAATCCGCGCGCGATCTTGACCGGGGCACTGCTCGCCGCCGGAACCGCCGGCATCCAGGCCGTCCTCACCGCGCTCGGCTGCGGCCCGGCCGGCATCGTCGCGTCACTGGCCGCGCTGCTCACCACAGCGATCACCGTCCTCGGGCCGAAGCTGATTGACCTGCGCGGTCAGCAGCAACTCAGCAGGCAGATCCGCTGGATGGTCAGGCACCAGGTAGCAGGAGCGGACATCGTGAAGCTCGCAGCGCTGGAGAGGGAGTACCTGGTGGAGGTGCTCCATGCGCACGTCGCCGCGATCGAGGCAGCCCGCACCGAGAAGAAGGAGCGGAAGCCCAGGAAGGCTCGTCGGCCTTCGACAACTGCCGCATAACGAACTGGCCGGGTGGTCTCGGCATACCCCTTACCAAGGCCACCCGGTCGCAGGATGCGGCGCCAACGGCGGTGACGGGCGTGCTGTGGCGACAAGCTACGATCGCGGAGCGTTTCTCTATCTGGCCGGGTACTCCCGGAATGGGCGGGTGTTGAGTTGCCAGGCGAGCTCGCGGTTGGCGGCGCGGGTCGCCTGGAGTTCGTCGGCTTTTTCGTCTGGTTCCCAGCGAAGGATGGCATTGTGCTGTTCAAGCGCGGTGATGCGGGCGTGAAGCTGGTCGGTGTCCGCAGGGGCGGCGCCCCCGCGATCGCGCCAGCCCGCGCAAGATCAGGCGTGGTGGTTCGACGTCCGAGGCGATTTATACGGTTTTCGGGTCGCGCCGGGTCTTTCCCCTGCGGTCGCGGGCTGCCAGAGCAGTAGCCGCCGGCCGGCGCTGGGTGTAGGTTGAGCGCTATGAATCTCCCCGATCCGGGGATGTTTCACCAGGTGACGGTGTCAGAGCCCGCCTTGGACACGCAGGAAGACGATATGGCCGGCCGGGAAATAACCCCGGATCGGGGATATTTCCCGCAAATGCGTGTTCAAGTCCCCTCGGACACATAAAAACCCCATGAGCGGCCGGTCACGGGCATGCTCGGACGTCACCCGCGCTCAGCCTCCGGCCGCAGCAGGTGCTCTATGGTCGCCTGTCTGCCTGGGCAGTCCTCCTCCCGCCGGTACCGGTGTGAACGTCAAGTGGTCCTTGCCGTGGTAGTGCCTCGGCTGGATGGCTCTCCGCCTGGCAGGCTGCTGTCCTGCCAGGCGGAGTTGAGGGCGGGTTACCGTACGGCGCTGGCGAGGTAGGCCGCAACGATGTGGGTGGCGTGCCGGTCCAGGCTGCCGCGGGCCCGGTGCTACCACATCGTGGTCCGCGGGTCCGCATGCGATGCCGCCTCCTGGACATCCCGCAGCCGCACCCGGAACTGGTGATGAACGCATGCCGCAGGTTCTGAGGACCGACAGCCTTCACGATCTCGGCGCGCCGCGCGACGCGGCGGACGATCCGCCCGGCGCCGTGCCGGTCCAGCCGCCGCCTGCTAGCGGTAAGGAAGAATAGGCCCGTCGCCGCGTTCCCCGACGGCCAGGTCTATCGCTCTGGCGGTGCGGGGGCGAGCGGGATGGCAACCTTGCCGTCTTTGCGGGTGATGACCAGCGTCCGGTGCCCGCGTTCCAAGCCCAGTTGCCCGATATCGGCGCCGGTGGCCTCCGATACCCGCAGCCCGTCCAGCGCGAGGAGCGAGATCAGCGCAGGCTCAGCCGACGTACCGAGCCCTGCGGTGACCAGCAGCGCGCCGAGCTCGTTGCGGTCCAGGCCGACGGCGTGGGACTCGTAGTCCAGCCGCGGGCGGCGGACGTGGGCGGCCGGGGAATGCTCGATGAGCTCTTCCTCGACCGCGTACCTGTAGAACCCGGCGATGGCGCCAGCCGCCAGGCGGCAGTAGCGCAGGCTCGGAGAATCAGGACGAGAAGCGGCCGGATCACGACCGGTTTCGTCGCGGCGATCAGCAAGGACGCCCTGAATAAGATCAGCTCGGTCTTGCAGTCCTAGCGGCTGCATAAACGGACGCATCTCCGAGGCGTGCCTCGCGCGGCGGATCAACCCGGTCGTGCGGGCTGGATGAACTATTACGGCGCCTTCTACCCCTCGGCGCTGTACCCCCTCCTGCCGCGCATCAACGCCTACCTGGTGCGCTTGCTACGCAAGAAACACAAACGGCTGCGAGGACGACGCATGGAACAGGACCGTGAAGCAACGGCCCCGGTTCTTCGCCCACTGGGCCTGGGTCACCCATGTCCCCGCCGTCTGGTGACCAGAACGACAAGAGCCGTGTAAGGAGAGACTGTTAAGCACGGTTCCGTGAGAGCCGGGGACGAGATGCCCCCGGCTACTCGGCAATTCATCCGTGCTGGTCAGAGCCGTGGACGAGGTTTTCGGCACGCGCAACCGCTGCCCGCCGGGGCAGCCTTCCAGCGTGGCATTGGACAGCAGGCCCAAGCCCCGCCGTTGGACCACCGAGCTCACAGGCGACAGCCCAGGCTGAGGCATCGATGATGCCTTATTCACCAGAGGTCGGCGCTGCCTGCAAAACGAAACTCTGGTTGGGGACTGGACTACGACACCTGCGAACACCGTCGCTGTACGCCGAAACGCTGGCGGCCCGGTAACTAGCCCGCTAATCTGCAAGAAGACCTCTAGCAGAAACAAATCGAGAAGATACCCATCATTGCTTATCTGCACGATACTCGAAGAATGAAGCTTCCCGTTCCGGCCAAGCAGGGGCATCGGCTGGATATGAGCCTGGCAGAGTAATGGCCGGTGTCGACGGGCCACTGGCCACGGACGGGTTCAGAGACCGGGCACAGGGCAATGAACTGCGGCGTGACCTCGGGCGCTTCGGCCTCCTCTCGTCAAGCGCGTCGTCGATGCTCACTAATGGGCTGGCGTTCGCCAGCCTCGGTGCCGCCACGTTTGCCGGTCCCGCCGCCCTGCTTTCCTGGGCCCTCGGCGGCGCCGCCGTCCTTATCCTCGCCATGGCGCACGCTGAACTCTCGGCGATGTTTCCGGTTGCAGGCGGCACGGTTCGCTTTCCGCGTCTCGCGTTCGGGGATCTGGCCGGAGTGGTGTTCGGCTGGGCGTCGTGGCTGCAGGCGGCCGCTGTGGCACCCTACGTAACTCTCGGAGCGGAGAGTTATGCCGTTTACTGGTGGCCCGCGCTCGGCAAGAACCCTGAAGATGGCCAGATTAGCGTAACCGGATATGGCGTCGCGGTCGCCCTCATGGCCCTATTCACGCTAGTTAACTTCTTCGGTATACGCTGGTTTGCGCGCGTAAATAACTTCCTCATGGTGGTGAAGCTGGCCATTCCCGCCGTGTGCTTCTTCATCTTGCTGACAAGCATCCATGTCAGCAACTTCTATTCTCGCGGATTCATGCCGTACGGCTTCAAGGGAGTGGTGAGCGCGCTAGGCGGCGGAAGCATCGTATTCATGTTCTTCGGATTTGAGCAGGCCGACCAGCTCGCAGGTGAAGCACGTCACCCACAGCGCGACATCCCGTTCGCTGTCATCGGCTCGGTGCTCATCGCCATAGTCCTCAACGTGCTGGCGGAAGTAGCATTTATCGGCGCGCTGCCGAGCGGCAAGCTGACTGCTGGCTTCGCGAACCTTGTTCCTGGCGGCTCCGGGGCTCCCGGCTTGGCCGGCGTGCTGGGAATCGGATGGCTGATCATCATGTTCCGCAGTTATGTGCTGATCGCCCCGTTGGGCAACGGGCTGGTATACGCCACGACGGCGTCTCGCCTCTCCCTGGGGATGGCGAGGAATCGCTATGTGCCCGCAGTTTTCGGCCGCATCGACAGGCGTGGCGTGCCGTGGGTCGGCCTGATTTCTTCCTTTGCCATAAGTTTGTTCGTATTCTTTCCGTACGCAAATTCAGACGGACTGCTCGGGGATATCGTAGGCGCAAGCGTGCTGATGTACGCCGGAATTCCACTTGCGCTGAGCGCGATGCGCCGTCAGTTCCCGGACAAAGATGACAAGGAGCAGCGGCCCTACCGGCTACCCGCTGCGCGCATGCTCGCGCCGACCGCGTTCACCGTCGCGAACTTGATGATTTACTGGTCCGGATGGAACGTGGTATGGCGGATCGGACTCGCGGTTCTTGCCGGCTGTTTGCTGACCGGCCTTACCTGGACTTGCTCGAAGAGCCAGCGGCCGTCAGTAATCACTTGGAGGTCCGCGCTATGGGTGCCGGTGTACTTGCTGGGAATGGGCGCCATATCCTGGCAAGGAGCCTATTCCGGCGGTACAGGCGGCATCCACTTCGGCTGGGACATCCTTGTGGTAACCGTCTTCAGCCTCGCGATATATCACTGGGCCGTCCGGAGCAGGCTGTCCGCGGTCGACGTGGCGCGCATGGTCAGCGACATGTAGGCCTGCTAGACGGCAAGCAGGATCACTTCCGTGGCGGACACCCGTCCCGACCGCCGCTGTTCCAGCAGTGTGATTCCTGCAGCCAACTGCCGGAAAGTATCCCCGAGATCTTCCCGGCCCTTTCCGTCGGCTTCCCCGGCCAGGCACAGTGCGGCCACCCTGATAGCGGTTGCCCTCTCCGCAGTGGGCGGCTCGTATCGTGAGAAGACCGGTGATGCGTCCTCCGTCAAATGCTCGGCCACGCTCATCGGCCACGACTGCGCGGCGAGGTGGGCAGGCGGCTGGAAGAGGCCTCCGAGCATTCGTACCGCATCCCGCAGCAACCGGATCAGGTCGTCGGGGTTGGCGGAGAAACGTGTACCGTTGCGGATTCCCGCGGCCTGGCTGAACGCAACCGGAAAAAGGTCGGCCCAGTTGTCGGATCCATGCAGGCGGTGAGGGGCTGTTGTGATTGCTTTCGCGAGAACTCGTCCCATGACCGAGCCGCAGGCCTGGTCCACGTCAGCGTCAGTCAGACGACGGTCGGCATCGAGCTTCGTGAGCTGAAAACGCTCCCGGGAAAGGATGTGATCGAGAGCCAGGGCCCGGTCGAGGTCGAGGGCGCGGTGGAGGGCCCGGTCGAGGATTCGGTCGAGGGCACTATCAAGAGCACGGGCGCGGACGGGATCGAGGGCGCGGGTGAGGTCGAGGGCGAGGGCGCGGGCGCCGGTGAGATCGGCGGTGAGGCTCTGAGCAAGATCAAGGTTCTCGGCGAGGTCGAGAGCGTAGGCAAGGTCGACGGCTCGGTCGAGGTCACGGGCAAGGATTCGCGCGCGCAGCACCAGCAGCGTGATATGAGTAGATGCCGCCCGGGCGAGATCTTCGGTTATGGCTGCCCGCAGCGTCGCGGAATCGATTTCGCGGACCCGTGGCACGCCGGGCGGATGCCAGAGTGCCGGAGACTGGTCTTCCGCTGACTCGTCAGGCTGAACCCACACGCTGACCTGCCGACTGGTTCCGGGGATGAAACCGTCACCCCGCCGGACGGCGAGTTCACCGACTTCACTGCTGCTTGCCAGGCGGCAGGCGGGCTGGCCGCCGGACACGGAGTTGGCCCACTGGACGAATGCCGCCGCGTCGCTTCCGCGTATGCCCACCGTGAGCCCAGACGTGTCCCGAAGATCTTCCGGATTCGCGTCTGGTGGCGGGTTCATCGTGTCGGCGAGGAACAGCCGGTAGATCTGGTTCGTGACGGGCTGAGCGCATACCTGGGCACCGTCGGTCACCTGGAGTCGCTGTCGGAGGTGCCTGCTTAGCAAGATACCCGCTATGAGGCGGCGGTGCTCCGGGGCAGCGTCCGGTGCCGAGCCTGACCTCAGAAGGGCATCGAGGCGGGCACGGAGGCCTGGATCGAAGGCGCTGCCCTGGTCAGCGCAGTCGAACGCCAGCGCTAGGGCGGGGATAGTGTTGGCTTCTAGGCATGCACGGATAATGGGGTCGGCATCAGATCTGGCCGCGTAGAGCAACGTCGTTTCCCGCCACCAGTCGTCATTCACCGCGCCAGAAAGGACTTCGACCATTCCTCTTTCCCGGATGTACGCAGCTGCCAGGTACTCCTGAAAGCTTTTGTGGGCGAAGGCGAACTGCTCAGTTTCACGTTCGATGAGGAGGCCGTTAGTAGTTGCGTCTGCCAGGAAGTCGTCGGGGGTGAGGTTCGTGGTGAAACGGCGGATGGGCATCTCGATTTCGGGCAGGGCGTCATTCCGGCTCATATCCGTCATTCCGCGGCCCATCATCGCGTAGGCCAAGTGCTGCAGGATGGCTTCCTTCTTGTCGCCGCCCAGTTCTACCGGCAGTTTCTTGGCCTCCTGGCGGCGCCAGAGCATGACCTGGCAGATTTCGGAGTACAAGTCTGCCCGGCTGCCAGGGAGGGCGCCACGGTAGCGGTGAACGTTAGCGATCATCGTCAAGAGGAGCGGGTTAGCGGTCAGGTCGTATAGCGCGGGCGCTCCCGCAAGACGCCGCAGGAGATCATCGGCACCTTGTTCCGCGAGCGCCTGAACTTCCGCTCCGCCGACCCCGGTGCTGCGTCGTTCGATGGCGAAGTACCAGCCGCGCACGAACCGGTCAACCTGGTCGCTTGTGAAGCCGCACACTTGCACTATCTCGGCGCCTTCAACCGGGGCGGCCCGGTAGCCTTGCGGACGCGATGAGATCACAAAATCGTTGGCGGGGTACTGGTTGATCTGGTTCTCGGTCCACGTGGCAACCTTGGCGCGATCATCCTGGCGGGCGACCTCGTCGAGCCCGTCAAGCAGCACGATGCACCTGCCCTCGTTCAACTTCTGCTCGAACCATCCCGGAGGCTCGTCCGAGCTCAGTTCACCCAGGGTTTTCCGCAGCAAAGCAGCCAGCGGAACGGCGGCGTCGGCGATGATCGCGGCGGCGTGATCCCGCAGGTACAGCAGAACCGGCAGGTCACGGCCGGAGCCGCGATGCCGGTCCTTACGTGAGCAGATCTGGCGGGCGGTATGGCGGAGCAATGTGGTCTTGCCGGTGCCGGGGCCGCCCACGACCGCCAGGACGGACGGTCGCTCGCGGAAAAGGAAGTCACCGAGAGCGCAGCGCTTCATGAAGTTCTCGCCGGCTTGCGGAAGAGGCCCGACTCCGATCTGCTGCGGGGGCCGGGGCATCACGGCGACATCTACGAAGATCTCGTCCAGTTCAGGCGTGAAAGGCCCGCGGGTGGCCAGGCCCTTGAGATCGACAAACCGAAGTCTGGCCAGGACGGACCTGCGGTACTGCAGCTCAAATCGCGAGACCTTGCGCTGAAGGAATAGGTCAAGGCGGTCGGCGAGGCGTTTCTCCCAGCGGGACGAGACATCACGCGCGATGACTGCAAAGAATCCTCCGATTGCAACTATTACCTCATACGCAACAAAAATGGCAATTGCCGATGCCGGGTGGCGAGCAACCCATTGCTGTCCGAGTCCCCCGGCCACGGCCGGGGGAGCGACAAGCGTTACCAGCAACGCGGCGGCTGCCGATCGGCCAGCCTTATCTGGCATCAGCTAGTCTTCCATGGAACGACGATTGAACCTTAATGCTGCAAATTTATACGGTGTCGCAGGATCACGAGGCTCGTTCGACCACAGGTTCCGTGTGCTGACCGGCCAGCGGACCGCGCCGAGGGCGAGGCCTCCACGACCTTGCGCCGGGCGACCATGGCGACGACCAGGACCGAGACGACGGCGATCAGGGACCCGGCCATCAACAGGTTGCAGGCGGTGCCTGTGAGCTGCTGCATTGCTGGATCCTCGGCGACGTCACGTTCTATACGTACCTGGGTGCCGCCGGTCTTGCTCAGCTGGGGCCACGACACCACCCAGGCACCAGCCCAGCCAGCCACGACCACTCGGCCCGGTCAGCGAGACGGCAAGATCATCGACCCGGCATCAGTGGCCACACTCCTCGTCTCGATCCCCGTCCGCCGCGCTCGCCGCCCTCGACCTCGCCGACCGCATCACCAAACGGTGCAGGGCAGCCGAGCTCATCGACCACGCCCGGCAGCTCGCCAGCCACCACGTCACTCTCTCCCTCACGATCCCCGCCCGCACCATCGAGCTCAGCACCCTGACCCCCCGACCAGCTCCTCGACCTGATCGCCCGCGAAGACCCGCAAGCTGACTGAGCCATCCCGTCGCCCTCACAGGCTGAGGCTAGGCGGCCGACCTCAGCTCAGGGCATCTGTCGGCAACGCGCACCGCCCGAATGCGTGTTCAAGTCCCCCTCGGGCACGTTAAATCCCCATGAGCGGCCGTTCACGGGCATGCTCGATCCTCACCCGCGTCCAGCCTCCGGCCGCGGCGGGTGCTGTTATCCCCGGTTCTCCTTCTAGGCGGTCCTCCTCTCGATGGCCCGCTGCTGGCGGTCCTGGGCGATGACGACCGACGGCGTGTCGCGGCTACCGGCACGAACGGTCTTCTTGTCCGGGTCGTAGGTAAGGATTGTGCCTGCTGCACGCAGCTGGTCGATCAGGTCTGCCACATCGGCCGGGCCGGTCATCTGGGCAAGGCCAGCGTCGTCCGGGTCCGGTTCGCCGTTGTTGCCTGCGCAGAGGATGGCCAGGGCGGCCAGGTGGGGCAGGATCTTGTCTCGCGGAGGTAGGTGTTCTTCGGCCGGGCGGCGTCGGGGATGGTGACGCTGGTGTAACCGTGGCGGCACCGGTACGCGGGCCTGCCGTAGGACCAGCATGATTCGAGCCGCCGTCCGCACCGGCCGCAGGCGATGAGCCCGGCAAGCAGGTACCGGCGCACCGCCGGACCGGCCGGACCGCGCGGCACCTCGATCTGCTGGACGGTGATGAAATCGGCTTCGCTGACCAGCGCGGCATGCGCCGGGTGCCGGGAGATGACCCACCCCTCGGGCAGGTTCCACCGCTGCACCTGCTTATGCCCCAGCCCTGTGCTGGCCGGGTCGGCCAGCACCGCCTGCGACGGCTGCCGGTTCCACACCTGCCGCCCGTCCGCCGCAGACGGGCACGGCACCCCTGCATCGTTCAGCGCCCGTGTGATCCGCGCCGCACTGTGTCCGGCCAGCCGCTGGCTGAACATCCACGACACCACCGGAGCCGTCACCGGATCAGGTTCCAGCTTGTGCGCCCGCGGCCCTGCTCCAGCGTCTGCGCGGCCATCGCGGTCCGCATCCGGACCCTGGTCCGGGTGATCTCCCGCTTGGATGACAGGCCCAGCGCCATCATCGTGTCCTCGTGATCCTCGGCGTGCCAGTCCACGCGCCCGCCCACCTCCGGCATCCACAAGCTGACGCCGTAATGCTCAAACAACGGGGCCATCGACGCGTACTGGCTCCCGTACGGCAGCTGCCGCGCCCGCGACGTCACCGGATCCTGCCAGGTCCCTGGCCGGACGTACGCCACGCGGCACCCATGAGGGCTCCTGGTCTGCCGTGCGGGGTGAACAGTGCGTGAACTGAGCAAGGCGAGTGCATGATGGTGGGCAGCGGGCTCCAGCGCGGGAGGTGCCAGGGATGACTGCGGGTGAGCATTTCGAGCGGGTAGCCGCTGTCTACGAATCGCTGCGCACCACAGACGAGGCGCCGGTGCGCAGGATCGGCCAGTTCCTGCCCGGCGGCCCCGTCACCGGCCTCGATATCGGCTGCGGGACGGGACGGTACACGCGGCTGCTGCGCGAACTGCTGCCGGACGGCTCGCTGCTGGTCGCGGCGGACCTCTCGGCGGCCATGCTGGCACAGCTCAAGGCCGGCAGCCGCGGCCCCGCCCATGGGGTGGTCCCGCTGCTGTCAACCGCCGAGGAGCTGCCGCTGCGGACTTCCAGCCTCGACCTGGTCACCGCGTTCAACTGCGTTCACCACTTCGACCTCGCCCGCTTCCTGACCGCCGTCGCCCGGGTGCTGCAGCCCGGCGGCCAGCTCTTCATCCTCACCCGCACCCCGCAGCAGAACGCGCGGACGATCTGGGGCCGCTACTTCCCGGGTTTCACCGAGCACGAGCAGCGCCTGCACAGCGAGGCCGCGATCCAGGACGCCGTCAGCGGGACCGGCGGGCTCACGATGGTCGCAGCACAGAACCTCCAGCACCCGCGCACGAGTACGGCCGGGCGGCTCAGGGACCAGGCCCAGGGACGCCACTACTCGACATTCTCCTTCTACACGCCGCAGGAGCTGCGCGCGTCCATCGCGACCTTCCTGGCCCGCCTGCCCAGCCCCGAGGTCTCCTGGGTTGACGAGCACCTGCTGGTCATCGTCGGCGGGAGCCGCCACGACCAGGCAGAGCCTGACGGTCCAGCCAGCCTGGCGAACCAGGCGATCAAGGATCAGGCCCTCCAGATCAGCGCCGGGCGCGCCGGTGAGGCTCCCAGGAGCCGTCCTGGCGGGCCGGCCGCAGATCACCCCGTTATGCCGCCCAGTCGATTACCGGCGACAACCTCCGCGCCTCCCGCGAGCGCGGGTGGCGGTGACGGCGCAGGGCAGGCCCGGGGGCGGGGGGACAGAGACAAGCGGGGTCCCCTTCCGGTCCGTATCCGTCACGGCGGAACCCGGGAAGGCCCCTGATGGTGCTCGCCGGTGCGTGGCGGTGCGGGAAAGCCAGACGAAGAGGCCGCCAGGCACGGGCCAGCGGGTCTCCAGCGCAAGGAACCACGGCACCTGAGCCCACCGCCGGGGCGGAGTCCAGGCCGCCGGCAACCAGGACGGGTGATCACATAAGGAGATCATCCATGCGCATTGCGTCGTCAACGGGTGACGTTAACACGACCACCCGCGGGAGGCAAGGGAGGAGCGTCCGGACGGCACCCCACGGCAGGTCCTGACCTGCGAGGGGAGTTCCGGATGCGCCGGAGGAACCTTGACGATCCCGCGGCCGGCAATGACCGTATGCGCGGCAGCCTGCGGACGTTCAGTCCCCCGTGTCAGGGATGTTCCGCAGGTCCGCCAGCCCGGCGGCTGAACGGCCCGGTGCCTGCTGGATGGGGCCGCTCCTCGTAGCGCCGTATCCCGCTGGTCTCATGCAGGGCGATGAGCTCGTGCAGCGGGAACGCCTGGCATCTGCCGCTTGTCCATGGCGCTGCGGGGTGACACGCTGACCTGAAGGAGGGACAGCCATGGCGCATCCTGACGAGGACCTGGTACGGGAAGCCTTCGCCGCATTCGGGCGCGGGGACACCGGCGCCCTGCAAAGCGAGTACTTCGCCCCGGACATCCGCTGGCATTTCCCCGGCCGCAGCGTCCTGGCCGGTGACCACCAGGGAGTCGCCCAGGTGACCGAGAAACTCAGCCAGCCCGCGGCGCTGTCCGGCGGGACGCACCGCATGGAACTGCACGACGTGATCGGCAATGACGACCACGTCATCGCGCTCGCCACGGTCCGCGCCGAACGGCCCGGCCGCCAGCTCCAAGCCAGCGTCGTCCACGTCTTCCACGTCCGTGACGGCAAGATAACCGAAGCCTGGACCCACCACGACGACCTCTACACCCTCGACGAGTCCTGGGCCTAGCACCGCCCGGTCCCGCAACTGCAGGCCAGCTGGCGTGCCGCCGTGCGATCGGGGAACTCGTGGCACCCCACACAGGCAGCGTGGCGCAGGACCTCGCCATGACAGGGTCCTCGAGCCTAGTCATCTCCAAGCGCACCTTCGACGTGCACGTCGAGCACATCTACACCAAGCTCGGCATCGCCTCCCGCGTCCAGCTCGCCAACTGGCTCAAGCCCTGCCCGGCCTCCCATTTACCGTCTTGCGGCTAGCTCCGCAGCCGGGTGCACGGGCCTGGGACGAGGACCACCGCCCGTTCTGATGAAAAGATCTTCATGGCAGAACGGGCGGTGGTTTCACGTGCAGGCTGCTGACTGGCCTGGCGCTGCACCCGACGGGCTGGCTACCCGGCGGTGGTGGCCTGTGGCGTGGCCTGGTTCTGGCTGGCGATGATGAACGGGCTCATCGCGCCGCCTTGGTCCCAGCTGGTGTAGTCCAGGGCTGCCGTGTCACCTGGCTGGAGGGTGAGGCCGGGGAGCTGGTCGCTGCGGACGCCGTGCTCGTCTTCCCGCTCGGCTGTGACGGTGTAGTCGCCTGGGGAGCTCTGGGCTGGCTCGCTGAGGCTGAACTGCCCGGTGTCGAGCGGCAGCTGGGCAGTGATCGTGCTGGGGCCGTGCACCACCGCGTTGATGGTGAAGATGTAGTAGGAGCCGGGACAGCTGGCGCCCAGCGAGATAACCGGCGACTGGGCGCCGGTGAAGGAGTAGCTGATCGAGCTGCCGTCGGCAGCCGGGTCGATGGTCTGCTGGCCGCCTGGGTGCAGCTGGATGCCGTCCACGGTCAGGTCGTAGGCATCGCCGATGACGCCGACGCTGGTGTCGTCGGTCGCCGTCAGGCCCTCGCCCTCGATGGTGACGGTGAAGTGCGTCCCGGCGGGGATGAAGTAGTCGGGTTCCTCGCTGTTCTGCCAGTTATCCAGCATGTTCTGCTGGATGGTGGCGCCGGGGATCTGGTTGACTAGCTTCCCGTCCAGGTAGCCGGTGTGCTGCCCGGCGTCGTCGGTGAGCAGCAGGTGGCCGTGGCTGGTCAGGCCGCCGTCCAGGAAGACTTCGGCGGGTGAGCCGCCCTTGGGCGGCGCCGCGCCGATCTGGCCCTTGCTGAGCGTGCTGTCCCTGAGGTCATACGGCCAGGGATGCGCCCCCAGCCCCGCCGCGGCCGGGGTCAGCTCCATCGTCTTGGTGCTCGCATCGCCCTCCCACTGTGAGCTGGGGACGTCCGGGCTGGTCGACAGGTTATAGGACCAGGTGTTGGCCTTGGTGTTGACCTGGACCCGCCGTGTGACCTTGGGGTAGTTGTTGTCCCAGATCGACGGCCTTGAAAGCGTCGACCCCGGCCTGGTCCCGCTGCCGCAATGGCGCGCCCTCTTCAACCCCACCCAGCTCATCGGGCCGCCTGTTACGGCTTGCGGGCGACGACCGCGTACATGTTGGCTGCTGCGGGGTCTTCCGCGATGACGGTGCCGGGATCGGGGCGCCATAGCGGTCCCCACACCAGGCCAGGGTCGAGGATGTCGAGTCCGCGCAGCAGCGCCAGGATCTCATCGCGGCTGCGCGGCCGGGCGCTGGTGGTGCTCTGCTCGTAGATTTCCTGCACGGCCGCTGCCTCCGGGATCGCCTCCGGGTGCCGGTCGGCTGTGGCGTGCGAGATCACCAGGTAGCTTCCCGGTGCCAGCGGCTCCATGAGCTCGGTGATCAGCGGCCCGGCATCGCCGCCGATGAAATGCACGACAGCCAGCAGCATGACCGCAACCGGCTCATCCAGGCGGATCAGGTCGCGCAGCTCCGGGTCGGTGAGGATCGCGGCCGGCTCCAGCAGGTCACGCCAGATGATCGCGGTGCCGCGGACACCATGCAGCATGTGCCTGCCATGTGCGAGCACGACCGGATCGTGGTCCACGTACAGGACCCGGATGCCGGGATCGATGGCCTGGGCGACCTCGTGCACACTGCCGTCGGCAGCCGCTTCCCGGTCGGCGGGATAGTTATCCTTGCCGCCCAGGAAGTAGTTGTACATCCGGGCCGGGCTCGGCACGTCCGGCCGGAATGTCGTGCGCCAGTCATCACCGGTGCTCATCTCAGGGATCCTCACGCGAGACAAGCACCGTACACCCCGGGGGATCGCGGTCACGCCGTGAGCAGAGGGAACCTCTGGGGCAACTTCGCTGCCCGGCACCTTGTGCTGCTAAGCGGGCAGTGGCTCACCCGTCCGCTACGTCATCCACAGTCGCATCGGGCGCAGGCGTAAATGGATATGTGCAGCGAGCGGCAGGGCCAGCTGCGAGTCGATCCGGCGCATAGCCGAGTCCACATCCTCCCTGCCGAATTTTTGCGCTGTTCACCGCTCGGGTGCTGATGGCATGGGCGAGCGCGGATCAGCCAGTCCGGGAACGGTCTGGCTTGGTGGCCTGCCGG
>Ga0209530_1000479_pt1 | contig 28284 bp, 24 predicted proteins | sample BlaSpr_A8_Ref_O1_FD_187987 | JGI IMG/M metagenome (GOLD analysis project Ga0209530, IMG submission 187987) | Forest soil microbial communities from Thunder Bay, Ontario, Canada - Black Spruce, Ontario site 2_A8_Ref_O1 (SPAdes) (version 2) | ecosystem: Environmental > Terrestrial > Soil > Boreal...
GCGCAGAGGCAGGCCTCGATACGGTTGTGTATATCTCGATGGCGTTTGGAAATCCGTACGGCGATCAATGGAGTGTGGCGGAAGTAGTTGATGCGGTCGACCTGCTCGAATCGTATGGCGTGCGCACTATTTCGCTGGCCGACACGGTTGGGATGGCGGACTCTGGGCAAATTAGTGAATTGGTTTCTGCAGTGATTTCTAATTATGGATATCTCGAGATTGGCATACACCTGCACAGCCGGCCCGAACAGGCGGCGGAGAAAATTGTCGCGGCGTATGACGCCGGCTGCCGACGCTTCGATTCGGTGCTAGGCGGCTTGGGTGGGTGCCCCTTTGCTCAGGATGCGTTGGTAGGGAATATTGCGACGGAGACGGTGATTGAGGCATTAACAGCACGGGGAGCGGATCTGCCGCCGTTGAAGCCGCTTGATGTGTTGCTGCGGGCAACAACGGAGATTGGGGCGAGATACGCAGATTCGACCGCAGCAGATTGAAATGGACTACAAAACGTTACATCTCGCGCATGACGACAGTATTGTCACGATCACGCTCAACCGTCCGGCGAAGCGCAATGCAATCAGTTACGAATTGATCCAGGATTTGTTGGCGGCGCTGGATGAAGTTGCCAATTCGTCTGCACGAGTGTTAATCCTTACCGGGGCGGGGAAAGCGTTTTGCTCCGGGATGGACCTGGACGACCTGAGAGCACTCGTGGGCAGATCGCCGGAGCAGAACCAGAAGGATTCTGAAACCATGGCCCGCCTCTTCCGCTCGCTTTACGACTTTCCCAAGCCGACGGTTGCGGCGGTGAATGGGCCAGCGATCGCCGGAGGCTGCGGGCTCGCTACGCTGTGCGACTTCACGCTGAGCGTGCCCGAAGCGAAATTCGGATACACAGAAGTTCGAATCGGCTTCGTCCCGGCGATTGTTTCCACTTTTCTGTTGCGCCAGGTCGGTGAAAAGCGTGCACGAGATCTGCTGCTGACGGGTAGGATCGTTGCCGCAGATGAGGCGCATCGCATTGGTCTAGTAAACGAAATTGTTCCTGCGGAAAAGCTGATCGAGAGGGCCCGGGAATTGGCATCACAACTCATGGAGAACAGCCCGACATCGTTGGCGTACACGAAGCGTCTTCTCAGCGACATTGCGCGGGCTGAACTCGATGCGCGGATAAAGACTGCCGTACGCGAGAATGCAGCGATCCGAACTACACCGGATTTTCATGAAGGCATCTCCTCATTTCTCGAAAAGCGGAAACCGCGCTGGAGCGCAGAATGAGCAGACGAACGAACCATCATCCAGTGGTGGGTGAGGCCCGCATGCGGGTGCGATACGCGGAGACGGACCAGATGGGCGTGGTTTATCACGCCAATTACTTTGTGTGGTTCGAAATCGGCAGGGTCGAACTGTTGCGGCAACTCGGTTTTGCCTATCGCGACATGGAGCAGAAAGATGGCTACGGCATCGCCGTGATTGATGCCCGCTGCCGCTATAAGGCTCCAGCCCGATATGACGACGAAGTTATTGTCCGAACTCATTTAAAGTACATTCGTGAGTCCCTGGTGCAGTTCGAGTATGAGCTGGTGCGCGCAGATGACGGAACGCTGCTGGCGGAGGGAGACACCACGCACATCGTGGTCGACCCAGAAATGAAGAAAGTACCTCTGCCGGAAAAGTACATGAGCGCGTTCCGGGCAGCGATGGGAGCTGAAGAGTGAGAATCGTATTTATTTCGGAAAGCTGACCTACAAATCCCTTGAAAGCACTTCACATCAACGGCAATGAGCTTACTCCCGAAGCGGTGCGCGAAGTGGCGGTCGGTCGACGGTCCGTGCTTCTGGATAGCGATGCTCGCGCCCGCGTTGGGCGGGCTCGCGCGGTAGTGGACGCCTTGGTCGCGGGCAACAAAGTTTCTTATGCGATTACGACTGGCGTAGGCAAACTCAGTGACGTGCGCATTGCGGGCGAGCAGATACGGGAAATGCAAGTTAATTTGGTGCGGTCGCACGCGGTTGGGATGGGCGAGCCATTGGCCGCGGCCGAGGTCCGCGCCATGATGCTGCTGCGCGCCAATTCTCTTTCCAAAGGTTTTTCCGGAGTGCGGGCTGAAATTATCGACGCTCTTTGCGAAATGCTGAACCGCGGGGTTACGCCGTTTGTTCCGTCCCAGGGCAGCGTAGGCGCGAGCGGCGATTTGGCGCCGTTAGCTCATCTTGCGCTGGTTTTGATCGGTGAAGGTGAATGTTTAGACGATGGAGGCATTCGTATTCCTTCGCACAATGCTTTGCGTCGAGCTCAAATCAAGCCCGTTGTGCTGGAAGCAAAAGAAGCGGTTTCTCTGATCAACGGAACGCAAGGAATGTTAGCGGTCGGAATCCTGGCATTGCTCGCGGCGGAAACGCTGGTGGACACCGCGGACGTGATCGGTGCGCTGACCCTCGACGCACTACACGGTACGGATGCGGCGTTCGATGAGCGCATTCATCGAGCGCGCCCGCATCCAGGTCAATTGAAAACTGCGGAAAATCTCCGGCGCATGCTCGAAGGCAGTCAGATTCGCGAGTCCCATCGCGATTGCAGCCGCGTGCAGGATGCGTATTCTCTGCGCTGCATGCCCCAGGTCCACGGCGCAGTTCGCGACACGCTGGCTCATTGCCGCGCGGTAATGGAGACTGAGATCAACTCGGCAGTGGACAATCCGCTGGTCTTCGTGAAGAATTCCACCCACACCGAAGCGGAAGGCGACGTGATTTCAGGAGGTAATTTCCACGGCGAGCCGGTCGCATTCGCGCTGGATTTTCTCGGAATCGCTCTCAGCGCTCTGGCGGGAATTTCGGAACGACGGTTAGAGCGGCTGGTGAATCCATCGCTCAATGAAGGTCTGCCGCCATTTCTCTCCGCGGGTGCGGGACTGAATTCTGGCTTTATGATGCCTCAGGTAACCGCTGCCGCGCTGGTGAGCGAGAACAAAGTCCTGGCGCATCCGGCGTCTGTGGATTCCATCACCACTTCCGGCAACAAAGAAGATTTCGTTTCTATGGGAATGACGGCCGCGATGAAGCTGAAGCGGATCGTCGAAAACGCCCGCAATGCGATGGCGATCGAGGCCATGGCCGCCGCGCAGGCGTTGGATTTCGTGGCACCGCTTAAGACTGGTGAACGCGGGTTGGCCGCCCATGCGGCAATTCGATCCGTCTGTCCGACTATGAAAAAAGATCGCGTGATGTATCAGGATTTCGCGCGGATCGCGGAGTTAATTGCGAGTGGGAAAATCGCAGAGGTTCTGAGATAGCGCGACGCCGCTGTCCCCACGTATTTCAAGCGCTTTTTGCCGCGCTTCCGTCGAGGCCCAACTGATCGGCGATTGGTTTGAGCGCTTCGATGCAGAAAGTGATGTGCTCTTCCAGGTCGATGCTCAAAGCTGCAGCGCCGTTCACGATGTCGTCCCGATTCACCTTACGTGCGAAGGCTTTGTCTTTCATCCGCTTTCGCACCGATTTTGTATCTACTTCTGCTAAAGACCTTCCTGGCTTGATCAGGGCGACCGCGGTGATGAATCCTGCCAGTTCGTCGCAGGCGAAGAGCGCTTTCTCCATAGCAGAATCGCGAGATACCCCCGTGTATTCGGCGTGCGACAAAATTGCGCGGCGGATTTCCTCCGGGTAGCCGCGCTCTTTCAGAATCTCGTTGCCTTTGTATGGATGGTCATCGAGGCTGGGATATTTCTCGTAGTCGAAGTCATGGAGTAAGCCGACTAGACCCCAGAGGGTTTCATCGCCGCCAAGTTTTCGTGCGTACGCGCGCATGCAGGCCTCGACTGATAGGGCATGTTTCCGCAAACTTTCTGATTGGGTGAACTCAGTTAGTAAACACCACGCTGTCTCGCGATCAATCGTCATCTTGATCCTTGAGTGCTCAAAATATTTTGCCGGCACGCCCTGCTGTATAACCTGCCAACCGAAGGGGCTAAAGCCCTCGTATTCATTGGGCTTTGGCGGGACGGATAAAGCCGTGCCCTTCCACTTCGCTCCCCAGCAGTATGCCCAAGAGTTTATTTGAATCAGGGTTTTATTTTTCTTCCCTTACATCATACTTCGAGTTCGCGTTGCAGATTGTGCTTGACATCCACAGGGGTTGTACCGCAGATTACGCTGCAGGTTGGGAACCGTATCTAGTTTGGTTCACGCGGTTCCAGGAGAAGCCCGCTCTGGCCCTCCCACACCTTAGATGGCCACCAATCTTGCCCCAGTAGATTCCAGGGAAGTCGTTCGCTGCGACAAATGCCTGTTGGTTCAATTTCGTACCAGTAACGATCTTTGCCGCCGCTGCCACGCCTCGTTAGACGAGGACGAGCCGGAAGTCGTCGCTGTGCCGCTTCCGCCGCAGGTCATGCCAACCAATGGCCACGGGCGCGGGCACTTGCATTTGGCCGCCTCGATCCGGTCGATGCGTCTGCGCAATGGACTCAGCCAGCGGCAATTGGCGGCTCGTATGTCGGTGCCGCGGACTTACGTTTCCAAAATCGAAAACGAAAAGGCCACGCCCACACTGTCGTCTCTCGAACGGTTGGCGCGGGCGCTGGAGGTTACGGTGCCTGATCTGCTCCAAGGCGGTGAGCGCAACCGGCAGGAGGAAGTCCGCGAACTTATGCAGGATCAATTCATCGCGGAGATACTGCCATTTGTAAACCAGTTGAACGGGATGCAGATGTCGAGCATTCTCACGCAAGTGCGGGATTTGACCGTGCGTCCGCGGAGAAGTGCGTAGCAACAGAGTTCGCTGTCCGGGAGATCCTTCGCTGCGCTCAGGATTTCGGCGCGCGACTCCCGCTTCGCTCACGCCGCGCAAACGCCTCAAGTTTTTCCGGGCGACCAGCCAACTGCAGCCGGGGTCGAAAGATCCCGGCTATTTTTTTTAGCTTTCCAAACGGAAACGGGTTTCGCCCAGCTTGTATAAGCGCCGCCAGACCAGGCGATTTACCGTGACGACCATTGCTGCCATCACGATTGTGGCTGCGATTAAAAGATTGTAATTTCCGGTGTCAGTCGCCTGGCTTATCGTGGAACCTAAACCGATCGTGGAAAATGTCTGCCCCTTGAAATGAAAATACTCGGCAACAATGCTGGCATTCCAGGCGCCGCCCGACGCAGTCACCATCCCGGTCAAGAGATATGGAAAGATTCCCGGAAGGATCAATTTTCGCCAGCGTTCCACGCCGCTGATTCGGCATACGGAGCAGACTTCCTTCAAGTCGGTGGGAATCGCCATCGCACCAGCAATTACGTTAAACAGGATGTACCACTGCGTCCCCAGCAGGAGCAGCAGGATGGATCCGATGCCAAGTCCGCCGCCCAAACGAATCAGAACAAGCAGAATGACCGGGAAAAATGCGTTGGCGGGGACGGAGGCGGCGATCTGAGCGAGCGGTTGTGCTATGCGGGCCAGGCGCGGAGTGAATCCAATCTTCACTCCCACGGGAATAGTCCACGCGGCACCAATTATCAGGGCTGCGATGACGCGAAGAAACGTAGCGCCCAGCCCTCGTCCCAACTCGGTGACCTCCGAGTGATTGAGTCCGGTCAGCAAGATCGCAACTCGAACCACGGCGTATCCCGTCAGTCCGAGGGCGGCAATGCCTAGAATAGCGAGCAGCCATGTTCTCCATCGCGGCCCGGAATCTGTATCAAGCTGCGCCCGGTGTCGTCGAGAGAAATACGACATCAGGGACTCGCGCAACGGAAAAACTGCCTTTTGTCGCAGTTGAGCCAGGCTGCGCGAATGCTGTATTAGAGCGAGCACCCAGGAGTGGGGCACCTCGGCACTTTCCACCTGCTCGACCTTGAACTTTTCTGCCCATGCGATTACGGGCCGCCATACGAATTGATCGAGCAACACGATCACGGCGATCATAGTGAAGACACCTAATAAAATAGATCGCGTGTCTCCGGCGCTGGCTGCAGTTTGCAGATAGGAGCCAAGGCCTGGCAACCGGAAATCACGCGAGCCGAGCACAAACATCTCGCAAGCCATCAGGGCAAACCATCCGCCGGCCACCGACATCATCGAATTCCATACCAGTCCGATGGCGGCGAAGGGCAACTCCATTTCCGTGAAGCGTTGCCACCAACTAAATCCATAAATTTCGGCTGCTTCGCGCATCTCGCGTGGAATGCTCTTCAGCGAAGCATAAAAACTGAATGCCATGTTCCAGACTTGCCCGGTGAAGATAAGGAGGATCGCTCCCAGTTCGACGCCTAGCTGGCGGCTCGGGAACAGAGCAACCATGGCCAGCATGACTCCCGGCAAGAAACTCAGCACGGGGATGGACTGCAGAACATCCAACAGTGGGATCATGAAACGCTCAGCCCTTGGGTTGTAGGCGGCGGTGTAGCCATACACGAGCGTGAAAATCAAGCTCAACCCATACGCAATCGTTATGCGCAGCAACGACAGACCGGCATAGGCGGGAAGCGCCAGTGGGCTTTGTGAAATCTCGACTGCGGGCGTGAACGGACCTAGCCAGGTTCGCGCGACTACGAGAACGCCATAGAATAGCGCGATGGCGGCGGCGAACATCAACAAGTCCGGCAACTGTGAAGTCTCGAGTTGCGGCAACAAAGACCACAGTCGAAGCGGAGAAATCGTTCGGAGTCCTGCGCCTTTTTTCATAATGTCGCGCGCCCTACAGTCAAGCGCAGATCAAGCGGCAAACTCTTCACTTGGCGGCACGGAAATCGGTTGTGGGAGGCGGTCAGTGACCTCGGCAAGGCTCGCGAGGCGTTCGGCCATTTCGGACTTTAGCGATCCGGGCTGATATCGCCAAAGATAGTTGCCGCTTTTTACGCTTGGCGTATTCAGACGGGCTTCGCTGCCCAAGCCGAGTACGTCTTGCACAGGAGCCACAGAGAAGCTGGCGACGGAATCCTGGATTGCCCGGATGAAAGCCCAGTTGATCCCATCCGCACAATTTCCAACGTAAGCGTTGGCAGCGCGGCGTTCGTAGTCGGTGGCGCTCGAATGCCACCAGCCGAGAGTTGTGTCATTGTCGTGAGTGCCGGTGTAGACGACGCGGTTGGAAGTAAGCCGATGAGGGAGATATACATGCGCGCCTGGGTCGCCAAAACCAAACTGCAACACAGCCATGCCCGGAATCTGGTGGCGTTCACGCAGTTCGATCACGTCCGGCGTAATGTAGCCCAGGTCTTCGGCAAAAAAGGGTAGCCCACCCAATTCCTCGTGCAACTTGTCAAACAGTTCGTCTTTGGGGCCATCGACCCAACGGCCGTGGATGGCGGTGGGCTCGCTGGCAGGAATCTCCCAGAATTGCGAGAAGCCGCGAAAATGATCAAGGCGGATGAAGTCACAAGTCTGCGTAGCCCAGCGTAGCCTCCGCACCCACCACTGGTAGCCTTCCGAGCGCATCGCATTCCAGTCGTAAAGAGGATTTCCCCAGCGCTGACCGGTGGCGCTGAACGCATCCGGAGGCACGCCGGAAACGAATTCCGGACTCAGGTCATCCTTGAGGCGAAATAGTTCTCGATTGGCCCAAACGTCGGCGCTGTCGTAATCGACAAAAATGGCAATATCGCCAACTACCCGGATGGATTTCTGCGCGCAGTAGCGCCGCAAGGCTCGCCACTGCTCATAGAAAAAGAACTGCATGACCCTGCCCGCCGCCATCTCGGAAGCCAGTTCGGTGCGGGCAGTTTGCAGCGCCCCTGCGTCGCGGCGCGCCAGTGCGTTCGGCCAAGCGTTCCAGGACTGCTTGTGATAGCGATCCCTCAAGGCATCGTAAAGAACAAAGTCTTCCAACCACCAGTTATTATCAGCGCGGAATCGATCGAAGCGCGACTTTGCAGCCGCGGGAGCAGAGTCCAGAAACTTACCAGCCGCTTGATTCAACAGAGGTCTCTTCTGTTCATGAACGCGGTCGTAGTCGATTGGGCCGGCGGGATTCGGAAGTTCACTGACACGCGAAGCGTCGATCCAACCGTGTTCAGCCAGGCGCTCCAAGCTGATCAGCAGGGGATTGCCAGCAAAGGCGGACGTTGACGAATAGGGAGAATTCCCGTTGGCGGGCGGCCCGAGCGGCAGCACCTGCCACAAGCCTTGGCGCGCGGACGCGAGGAAATCGAGGAACTCGTAAGCAGCCGGGCCGAAATCACCAACGCCACCGTGCGAAGGCAGCGAGGTCGGATGCAGTAAGATTCCGGTCAAGCGAGGAAATGACATGTGAATACGATTCCACCCGACTATGAGGCTATGATCAGGATTGCAGCGAGATCGACTTTCACAAACTTACCTGTACTTCTCGCTAGAGAATTCTCAAGACACGCCGGACGCAAACTTACTATCCCTGCAGCTCGACTGTTCTTTACTCGATATTATTCGCCTTCTTCGCCCGCGCCTTGCTGTTTGGTCAAGGCTTTCATTTCTTGTTCATTAATTTTGATCTTCCCTGATTTCTCCATCTCTTGCCGTAGGTTTGCCATGAACAGTCCGAACAATTCTGACTGCTTGCTCTGGACCAGCGTATCGCGAATCTGATCTTTCTTCGTAGCATAGTCAGCGTCAGTCGGCGCTTGCTTGTCCAGAATCTGCAGCACAGCCCCGGCATTGCCGCTGTCAACCGGACCGCTGATGTCGCCGGCTTTGAGCGTGAATGCGACAGACGCGGCCCCGGTCATCGAACCGATATCGGGAACCTGTCCGTCGGGCAACACGAAATCGCTGGTTTTCATCGTCGCGCCCAGCTCCTTCGCTGCCTTCTTCAAGTCATGATCGGCCTTGGCACGGTCAGAGAGTTCCTGCGTCTTCTGGGTCAGCAAAGTTGCAGCACGCTCGTTTTTGAATTCCGTTTCTACACGGCTTCGGATTTCCTCAAATGTGGGCGTCGCCGGAGGTTTGATGGCCTCAAGTTCAAAGATCGCAAAGCCCTGCTGCACCTGTACTTGATCAGGCGGAGATTTGTCGGCGGCGCTGAAAACTGCCTCGGTAAACTGAGGTGAACTACCAATGCCCGGCAATGAGTCGGTGCGACTGATGAAATCGGTTGTCACCACTGGAATATTTTTCGCGGCAGCCGCTTTATCAAGACCCGCAGTCCGTGCCTGAGAGAGCAGCGCGTTTGCTTCAGAGTCAGCCGCCTGTTGCGCTTTCTGCTGCTTAATGGTGGGTTCGATTTGATCCTTTACCTCAGCGAGCGTTTTCACGTGAGCTTCCTGCTTATCGTCCACGCGAAGAATAACGAACGCATAGCCCGCATTGATCACGTCGCTGGTTCCGCCCTTGGGCAAGGAAAATGCCGCTTTGTCGACTTCGGGGACGGGAAACCCTCCGCGGTTGATCCAGCCCACCAAGCCTCCGTCTTTACTGCTTGGATCCTCCGAGTATTTCTTGGCTAGATCTTCGAACTTAGCCCCGGCCTTTAGCTGTGCGAGGACGTCCTGCGCTTTCTTCTGTGCATCGGCCACACCTTTCTGATCGACTTTACCGTCAGACCCCGGCAAGGGAGTCTTGATCAGAATCTGCCGAACATTGACTTGCTCAGGCGCGCGATATTCATCACGATGCTGGTCGTAATAGGACTGCAGATCCTGCTGGCTGACTTGCGCCTCGCTCTGTAGCTTTGCAGTATCAATCAGCACGTATTTGATCTTGCGCTTCTCTGGAATGGAGTTGTTGTACGAAGCCTTGCTGCGATCGTAGAAGGCCTTTAATTCCGAGTCCGTGGGATGCAGTTCTTTGAGAATGTCGTCTTTGCGCAGCACCGCATAGTCGAACTTGACCTTGGAATTATCTTTCTCGAATTTCTGGCGAATCTCGGCATCCGTGACCATGGCGCCGCCCGCGATCAGGCTGCGCAGCTTATCAATCAGAATGTCTTCCTTTACGCTGCGCTCGAACTGCGCCACCGTGAGATCGTGCTGCTGCAGCAATTCCTCATAGGCTGCCTCTCCGATAAAGTTGCCCCCTGGGAAGAAGGTCCCGCTATAGCGGCCATGCTGCAGTTCGTCGCGCACGGCTTCGTCCGTTGCTCGCAGGCCGAGGTGATCAGCTTCGGCGATGAGAGCTTGCCGCTGGATTAATTGCTGCGCCGCCTGCGATGCGAAGAACGGCAAGAGCATCGAGGCTTGCGCCCCGCCGCGCGGGAACTGCTGTCGCACCATCTCCCGAGCCTGACGCTGCACCTCCTGGCTGGTGATGTCGGCTCCGGCTACCTTGGCCACGACTCCACGAGACGGCGCAGTGCCGAAAAAATCGGTGCTGCCAAAACCAGGAACTAATGTGATCACCATGAAGACGGAAATAATGGTCAGCAATCCGCCAAGAACAACTTTCTTGATCGGGCCAGGGGTTTGCAAAAATCGAATCATTGTCTAATCACTCCAGAGTACAAGGGCGAGTTACACATTATAAACTAAGGGAGGAGTGGGTGGGGTCGGACTGAGAATGCGGCTTCATTGTGTGATTGAGCAAATTGGTAATTGGGTAATTCAGTAATTGGACGGTTCGCGGCCGCCAAGCAGTTGATAAATTACTCGATTACCCAATTTCCAAATTAACCAATTGCCTAAACGTGTTGACTAACCGACAAAAGATTGCCGTCGGGATCCTTGAACCAAGCCACCTTGTCGCCGCCGGGAGCCGTCCAAATTCCCAACTGGTCTTGTTCGAGGAAACCAAATATTTCGAAATGAACTCCTTTTTCCTGAAGTGCGGCAACCACTTTCTCGATTTCTGAAACTTGCCATCCCAGGATCGTGAAAGGGACCGGCTTAAAATCCGCCGCTTTCGCGACTCGTACCATGATCCCGTTTGCATCCAGCACCAGCGCAAAGCCGTCGTCCTTGACGAAACGAAGTCCGAGCACGCCCTCGTAAAATTGCCGCGCCTTCGCCGGATCCTTCGTAGGGACAAAAGCGACGATGTTTTTCGAACCCAACATGCAATTTCCCTGACCGGACGTTGACCCTAAGTTTCTTCGGGAGGTAATTCAAAATCGACCAGGTTACCGCGAAAACCCTTGGTCTTCCACGCTCCAAAGGCGATCCCGACCGCCATCCAAATGGCTCCGAAGATCAGGGCCATAGTGCTGAGGTTCAACCACAGCAGCAGGCAAATCACGAAGCCCAAAACCGGCGGAAGAAGATTGCTCAACTTCTTTTTCTCCTCCCGCAGGTAGTAGCGGACAAATGCCGCCGCATTCACACCCATAAAAGCAATCAGAGCGCCGAAATTCAGCAGGTTCGCGCCGAGTTCGTATCCGCTGGTCGTGGTTCCCAGATCTCTGCCGTATCCGCTGGTGAGAAATCCAAGCAATTTCGATGGAACCGCCGCCACCCATGGCAAGAAGAAAGCACCCGCCAGAGCCAGAGCGCCGACGAACAGCACGTTGTTGCGAGGAACGTGCCGCTTGGCGTCCACCGCTCCAAAAAAAGACTTCGGCAAAGCGCCGCTGCGGCCCATGCCAAAAAGCAGGCGGGCGGCACCTAACTGTGCTCCCATACCGGAGCCGAAATTGGCCACGACGAGAGTGAATCCGATAATGGCAAAAAGCGGTGCCCATGCACGCCCTGCCACGAATGTGAACGCAGTGTCCATGTTAGGGTAGGGCTGTGACGCTGGCCATACCAGTTGAGCCGCATAAACCTCGACGGCCGACAAAATGCCGATGACCAGGCACGTCAGCACTGTCGCCAGCAGAATATTTCTCCGCGGGTTCTCAGCTTCTTCGGAAAGCGTCGAGATGCCATCAAACCCAATGTAGGTCAGCACCGCGACCGAAGTGCCGCCCAGCACAGCTTTCGTATTCCATGTCTGCGGATCGTAAAAAGGACGAGTGAAGAACGCAGCCCCGTCATGGGGATTTCCGAAAATGTAGCGGGCAGCAGCCACAAAGAATACCGCGATAACCACGCCCATACCCGCTGCCAGTGCCGTATTCACCCGAGCAGAAGTCTTCACGCCCTGGATGTTCAAAGCGGTAAAGACCAAGGCAAAGAAAACCGCCCAAGCTCCGTACGGCACGCCGGGAGCAAACACGTGCGCCTGCTGGCTAATCCAGATAATGCAGATCATCGGATTCAGCAAGTAATCCATCACCATGCTCCATCCGGTGACGTAGCCGAGGGCGGGGTTGATCTCCTGTCCCACGTAAGTAAACGCCGAACCCGCGCTCGGATAAGCTCTCGCCATGCGCCCGTAACTGATCGCGGTAAAAAGCATGGCCACCATCGCGATCAGGATGGTCGTGACCACATGTCCATGGCCGCGATCGCTCAACACGCCGAACACGGACATGGGCGCGACTGGCTGAATCACGATCACGCCGTAAAGGATCAGATCCCAAAGAGTCAGGGTTCTCCGCAGACGCGCGGGACTGCTGGTAGAGGCGGATGCCATGTGCGGGTATTGAATTATGTCCCAGCGAAACTGTCAACTATTAAAACGATTTCGCACACGGGAAACCCGGCTCACTTTGGCGGATGGTAATCGAACCGGTAGCCCGGCGATTCGTTCCCCGACATATAACGCGTGTTGTACTCCAGCAAGTAATTCAGGTGCGGATCGTCGAGAGGAAATGATTGCTCTGCAGGATATGGGTACCCGCTCATATTGCGGAATGGAAGCGGATCGACGTAAGTGAAGTCGTAGGCGTAAAAGTCCATGTCTTTCTCGTAGCCATTGGCCACAAAGAAGTAGTCGCGAGCCCAGCCTTCGGGCAAGCTAGGAAGTTTCGACGGATCGAAATCCAAAGCCACCTCATCGCCCGACCCAAAAACGACCAGCCGGTCATCGAGCGAAGTAAGCAGCGGCAGAACATCGCCGTAGCGCGTATAAGCCCCGGCGGGACGCGTATAAGGCCCGGTGAGGCTTGCATTTTCATAAATGTATGCGACGTTGCCGGGCGGCGTGCCTTCGATCTTCAGCGGAAATCCGTGGAAGCGCAGATCGGCTTTGGAAATTGGAACAGCTGTGAGACGAACGTTCTGCTCCTGACTGGTTCGATCAATCAGGATGCTGTTCCAATAGATCTGCAGGTTGGTCGAGATCCGGATGCGACGCGTTCCTTGCGGCAGCTTTCCGGTCAGGTCGGCGGTCATGGTGCGTGGCCCGCCAGCGGGAAAGCCCATGTCGTCGATTACGCGAATCCATTTGCCATTGGCATCGAGGGCCTCGACGTAAGGAGCGACGGACTCGACCCCGGCCTGCGATGCAGCATACATGCTGTTTGCGGAATAATATTCAACCTCGCCATGAAGCAGCAGCCAGATTGGCCCATCATTGTAAGGCTCGTCCAAGTCCAGTTCGAGAGTGTGCAACTTGGCGAAGCCCGCGAACTGAGTCAGACCAAAATCGCCGAAGTAGCGGTGCGCCAGCAGATCAGGGAGTACGTTGTGTCCATGTTCGTCATGCGCTGCGACGGGTGGACGCGCGTCCCGGCTGACCACAACTTTAAACGGAGGGTATGGTGGATTGCTCGCGAAATACTCGTTGGGATAAACCTCGAGCTTCGCCGGATGATCGACCGCCAGCAACTTTACCTGATCGAGATATACGGCCTCTTCGAGCGGTTCCATGAAGCGGAAGCTAAGCTTGCCATCTTTCTCTCGAATCGCCTCGCGATCAATCTTGATGTACTCGGTTGGCCGCGGAATATCGCGCTGGTCGGGCCCAACCCAGTGTCCGACAACCCCGGCGCCAAGCATGTCCCCAACTAACCCGTAGCGTTTCCCATCCCAAACGAAAAGGGTGGGGCACGAGCTCCCGCGGCGATTCATTTCCAGATATTTCTGTTCGCGGTCGGCAGCGACTTCGACTTCATCCTGCAAAACTCCAGTCGGCCAGAGCATGCGAACGACGTCCGCTTGCGTGGCTTGCCCGAGGCCGGCGGTAAGATACGGCGAATTTTGTCCGAGATAGCCTGACGAACCTGCGATCTCGAATTTCTGGCGAAGCCCTCCTGCGAAGACTTCGACTTTAGTCCCGATCGCGTTTTTGTTGTCGGCAAGTCCCTTCAAATTGAGGCGAAGCCAGTGGTTTTTGTTGCCCCCTTCATTTCGCAGCAACACAGCTCGACCGTGATTCTGCGTGATAAGCAGATCGGTAGCTCCATCGCCATCGTAGTCGCCGGTGATAACGGCGCGCGGATCTTTGAGCACGATCTTGTCGAGGCCAACGTCGTGGGTGACGTCTTTGAAACCATCCGGCCCGAGATTGCGGAACAGACGCACTTCGCCACGGCCATCAGCAGTTTCGCCGACCGCAACCAGATCGACCCAGCCGTCGTTGTCGTAGTCGATGGCAGCGACGCCGAAGCCGCGTACCCAATTTGTTGTGGGCAGCGAAACCGGCTCGAAGTTTTTCTTATGGTTGTTTCGCCAAAGAGTAAGGCCGGGACCTTCTTTCGTTTGTTCCCAATGGGTGAATGCTAGATCCATCCAAGAGTCATGATCGAAATCCAACACCGCGACACCCGCGCTGGCCGCAACGGCGGCCGGCCAGGAAAATTCATTACCAAATCGCCCTTCGCGGCGGTTTTCGAAAATGACGGGCCCTCCCTTAGAACTGCCCGTAACGACGACATCAACCGCGCGGTCATTGTTGTAGTCCGTCCCAATGCTTGCGACCTCGGGCGCGTTGCTCTCACCTATGGTCTCGTTTGTCTGATCGGTAAATGTTCCATTGCCGTTGTTGCGCCACAGCCGGTTGAAATTGGGCAACTGAATGCTTCCGCAAGATGGTGGCGATAACCTTCGCGGGTCCAAACAGGGGTTCGGGCTCGTCAGGCTGACCAACAGATCCAAATCGCCATCGTGATCGTAGTCGACGAAGGTTAAGCCAACGTTAGAGCCCTCGCTCTTAATGCCCGCAGCCTCGGTCACATCTTTAAACTTGCCGTTCTTCTCGTTGTGCAAAAGAAGGATCCGCCCGTTGAAACTCACCGCCAGATCGGTGAATCCGTCATTATCGTAATCGCCTGCCGTGCAACCAATCGCGTGCAATGTCGGGTCGAGCCCAGCCTTCCTGGTGACGTCTTCAAACTTGCCGTTGCCCAGGTTGCGATAGAGTGAGATTCCGCCTTCCTTGCCGTTGTCGGGCAGAAAGATATCGATACGACCGTCGTTGTCGTAGTCGAGAAAGCACGCGCCCGGCCCAAGATACGAAGGAAGATCGTCCGATGTCGCGACCAGCGCCTTAGTCAGTAAGCCGGACTTTTCGGTCACATCCACGAACCGGACCTCAATTGCCGAAGGCACTTTAGCCGGAGCAGCGGGCGATTCTTCTGCGAGCGAATATTTCCCCTGCTCGCCATATGCCAAGCTGATTGGCGAGCCTAACTTATTCTGCGTGATGTATTGGAAGCGGGTCAGATGTTCGCGAGCGCGAGTGAGATCAGCCGATTGCTGATACGCGCGCGAGAGCCCGAATTCGGCCGAGGCGTGGAGCGGATTCAGCTTCAGTGCATGTTGAAAGGCGTCGATCGCTTCTGGGTATTGTTTGTTCTGGGTATACGAAGCACCCAGAAAATACCAGGTATCCGCATCATTGGGATCAATCTCGGCAACGCGGCGGAAAGCGTCGACCGCCGCTTGCGCATTCGCAGAATTTTTTTCCAGCATTCCGAGGTTGCACCAGGCGTAAGGATCACCAGAATTCTGCTGGACAGCTTGCTCAAGAAATTGCCGGGCCGCATCGATTCGCCCCAGGTTGAGCAACGCTATGCCCTCATTCAGTGCGGCGATTGATAGTCCCGGATCGAGCGCGGCAGCCTGTTCAAATACCTTCAGCGCTTTTTCGAAAAGCTGCTGGTTCATATAAGCGACGCCCAAATTGTTGAGACGCGCCGCTTTGACGGACTTATCCGGTAGCGTAGGGATGTTTTGGGGAGTGGCGGCGACGATAGCAATGGTTACGAGAATGATGCCGGCACAAACGAGAGGAAACGTCTTAGTCATGCAAAGACCAAGTTAATCACAAAGGATGCAGCGGCACGCAAAGGAAAAGCCGGATTCCAGCGGGCGGGAATTCGAAACGTCACGGCACTATGAATATCAGCGGATTCCTACTTAGCCGCGGTAAAGCTCCAGGGCTTGCCGTAGGCTTTATTCACCGCCACGCCCTTGCCTTCCTGAATGGTAATCGTCTGGCTTCCGGCTATGTTCGAGAGTTTATCGACCTGCCCGCTCGGCCATTGCACTTCAATCGAATCGGCTTTGGTTTTTTCGCCCAGGCCAAACGTCAGATCCAGTTCGCTTTGCGACAAGTAACTTGATCCGCTGTGAACCGTCTGCCACTGCTGATCTTTGCCAGAGATCACGCGCACTACCGCTCCAATGCCGTCGCGGTTGGATTTGGTTCCTACCAGTTTTACGCGCAGGCTGTGGTTGCTTCCACCTTCGTTGTGAAACAGATACGCTCGGCCGCCGTTGGTCGTCATCAACACGTCGAGCGAGCCATCGTTATCAATATCGGCGTAGGCCGCGCCCCGAGCGACTTTCGGGCTGGCAAAAGCGGATCCCAGGGACGCGGTCACTTCCTGAAACTTACCGCCGCCCAGATTACGAAAAATGTGCGGCGGCTCAGCGTAGGTCACGCGCTTTTGTACGCGTTCGATTTCGTTCTCGATGTGACCGTCGGCCACGAAAATATCGGGCCAGCCGTCGTTGTCGTAATCAAAGAAGAAACAGCCGAAACCAAGCGTCACTAGGGTCGCACGGCCGACCTCCGACTGTGGCGCTTCATCCACGAACAAGCCATTGCCCTCGTTGTGGTAAAGAGAAAGCATCTGGTTGGCGAAGTTGGTGATAATGACACTAGATCGTCCCGAACGATCGTAGTCGGCAGTGTCCACGCCCATGCCGGCGCGAGCTACACCGTCTTCGCTGAACGCAATTCCAGCGGAAACGGCCTTCTCCTCGAAGGTCCCGTCGTGCTTGTTGAGATAAAGCTTGTTCGGTTGCGTGTCATTGGTCAGCAGGATGTCGGGCCAGCCATCTCCGTTGTAATCGACAATCGCAACGCCCAGGCTTTTCGAAGTCGAGTCATAAAGCTTGGCCTTCTGGGTGGCGTCTTCAAACTTCCCATTGCCCAGGTTATGCCAAAGCCGCGCTGACGAGCCTTTGTAGGATTCCGGCGTGCAGTACGATTTATGAGCTCCGTCCAGAGTGCAGTAAAGGTCGCTCTTCTCAGACCACTGCACATAATTCGCAACCACCAGGTCCAACTTGCCATCACGGTCGTAATCCACCCACGCGGCGCCGGTCGAGAACTCGTTCGGGCCCCATAATCCAGCGGCTTTCGTTACATCGCTAAACGTACCGTTGCCATTGTTGTGAAACAAATGACTCTGCCCAAGTGCGCTGATGAAAATGTCGTCGTAGCCGTCATTATCGTAATCTCCAACGGCAACGCCCATGCCGTACATCGAAACCGCGAGGCCGGCCTTGCGCGTGACGTCTTCGAAAGTACCGTCATGGTTGTTGCGGTAGAGCTTGAGCGTGGATTCACCGTGCATGTGTCCCGGCCAGTCTTCGCCGTTCACCAGCAAAACGTCGGGCCAACCATCGTTGTCGTAGTCGATAAAAGCGCAACCCGAGCCCATGGTCTCGGGCAGATATTTTTTTCCGAAAGCTCCGTTATTGTGAGTGAAATGAATGCCAGCTTGCGTGGTGATATCGCGAAATTGGACCTGCTGTGCGGGGGCGGACGCGGCTACAAGAATAACGAAGGATAAAAATCCCATACGCATTATCTTGAGCCCCCCGCTGAGATAGCCGAGCTTCGCTCGGCAGGACGACCGACGGCGGCCGTCCTCACATGGTTTGTCGCACGGGTCGGCAGCGGCGCAGAAACATGTTCATGTATGGTCTGCCGCTCGTTGTTGTCTTCAGGATTAAGCTGGCGGTAGGGGCCGGTGATAGCTTGCGCAGCTTCGTCAGCTTTGAATCGCAGGTAGCGCACCTCGTGCTCGTGGGCCTGCTTTTCCTCTCCCAAACCTTTGTAGCAGAGCATCAGATCGTAGTGTGCCTGCAGGTCTTCTGGATCAACCGCGAGAACCGATTGCAGCACGGTCACGGCGTCTGCGTATTTGCGCTGCAGAAACAAAATGCGCCCCAAATCGTTCAGCGCAACGCGGTCCCGTGGATACTGCACCAAGACTTTACGTAGATGATCGGCGGCTGCATCGTAACGGCCATCGCTCCGCAGAACTTTGGCATAAAAGAAATTCGCTCGCGCCAGATCCGGATTCAACGACAGCGCCTTCATCAGCACGATGCGCGCACGGTCCATGTCACCTTCTTGCACTGCAGCGCGCCCAATGTTCACCCAACCGTCAGGATTCGTCGGATCAATCTCTGTTACCTTCTCGAAGGCTGCCTGCGCGCCTTTCAGATCGCCCTGCAACAGCAAGCCGATGCCGTAATCGTTCCAGCGTTGCCAATCGTTTGCCTGCAATGTAATTCTTGGCGCTGGTGTAGGAGCGTTTCGTGGCAACACATTCAGCGTCACTTCGTCTTCCGCCAGCGCCACGATAGGAAGGTCAGGAATTTTCTCTTCCTTCGCTGAAACTCCTTTCAAAGATCCCGCGAAGGCAAATTTTCGGTCATCATAGTCAGGGGTGACATCTCGGTTAGATTGGCTTGGATCGGGAACACCAGCGAATGAAAACTGAGTATTCCACCAAGCGAACTTGCGATAGCACAGCCGCGCATGCAGCGTGATTTTATCGCCCGCACCTTCGGGAATGTTTATGCGGTAGTGAACCGTGTCTGCCGCACCCGGCGGAATCAGATGGACATACACCACAGCGCGCGTGGCCCACGCATTACGTTTGTTGATGCGATTACCGTGCGCATCCACCTGTACCGAGCGGTAAAAGTGCGCGCCTTTTTCCACTGGGCCTTTGCCGTTGTCCTCGACGCTGCCGCTCCAAAATATTGTTTGTCCCTTCTCGTCTGTGCCTTTCAGTTCGAGCCAAGTATCGTAGGCATCAACGGTTCCGCCGGGGAAAAAGTGTCCGATTTTCTTGGTGCGAACCACCACATCCACACGGACTGTGTCTCCTCGGCGAACGCTCGGTTGCACGCGGCTTAGCGGCGCTGTGACGGGCCGGATTTCTGTTTCCGCGCCGGGAGTAATTTTCGTCTCTGCTTCCTCGCCGACCGCAAAAGTGGTCGAAAGGTCGGATTGGTTTGTGACTCCAGGATTTAATTGCGCCCGAGCCGGAGAAAGCGCGAAAATGTCCACGCTGAGAATGCCGTTCTTGAGAAAGTCATCGGTGATCTTGAGTTGCTCGGCATCACCGTTGGCGGTAGGCAATGCCGTGTTTGCCGCGGGAAAGCGGTGCGAATGGACTTGGCCATCAACGTTGCCCATGTCACTCGAGCGAGTCAGAGGCATGTGGCAATCGGCGCACTGCGCGGGCTTCGCCGGGTAATAAAACGACCGCGCTCCCTGTCCCGATACCCCGCTGGCCTGCCAGTTGTCATATTCGTTAAAGCCGCGAATCCAACGATAGTGATTCACCGGAACGTCGAGGTGCACTTTATGGCAACTGGAACAGAACTCCGCCGTCTGGTTTCGCATGAAGGGTTTAAGAAACACACGGCGATGCGGCTCGGGATTCAGCTTCACAAGAAAATCATGCAGCATTCGTTCGAGCGGACTCTTGGTCGCAGCTAATTCGTGCAGAGTGGGATATTCGAGATAAAAATCCCCCTGCCCCATGCTGCTTTTCACGTCGGCAATCGAGTGACACATCATGCAACCGAGGCCGGCTTGCGCCTCTGGCCGGTGCACAATCTGCTTGATCGGCGTATCCATCAATCCGCTATACAGCACGGCGGGATCATGGCATCCGCCGCACCATTTGGAGGGCTTGGTGCCAATCGTATCCTGCATGTATTCGATGCTCTTGCGATACCACTGATTGTTGAACGACGAGAAATGATGCGCCGAACTAAACCACTGATTGTAGATGTCCTCGTGGCAGCGTTTGCAGGAGTCGGATTCCATAAAGAACTTGCTGGGAATTTTCTGGCCGCCATAGACCTGCGCCGAACTGGGAAAGAATGGCCCATCCGGACCGTCGCCCTCGCCGTTCATGGTCGCCGGGGGCATTGCCGGATTCTCGATGCGAGCTTGATTTTTCCAACGCGACTCGCGCAAGTAACGCGCGCCCAGGCCGAGTCCGGCGAGAACCAGCAGACAGATCGCGCAGCGAACCATGGAACTGCCGACGCTCGGCGAAAGCCACCCGCGTTTTCCCGCCCATTCCGCAACCAGGATGCCCACACCCGCGAGCGACAGAAGGATGTGAACATAGAGAAGGCTCCATTCCACTCGCGGCGTTCCTGTCTTAATCAGAGCCAGCCCGATGACCGCACCGCTCGCGAGCATTACCCAGCCTAGACGTGAAGCTAAGTTTCCATCGCGGAGCAATCGAAAAAGAGAAAACGTCAGCAGAACAGCGGCGATGACGCCTCCTACCGCGTGCAGCAAAACGATTGCGGCATAGACGACATTCGGCTGAGGAAAGGTGTAAAGGTAGATGGCCGAGATGAACAGAAACGCGATTAGCCCACGAAGAGTGCGGGGCATGGAAAAGCTTTTCGATTGGTTTGGGTCTGCCATTAGAACGATTCCCCAGGAATCGGGCTTCCTGCGGAAAATTGAGTGGAATCAGGTTATCGTTTTTGCAGAGCCGCGAAATAGTATTAATCTACTAGCGCTTCGCGCGGAGGACTGAGAGTCTCAAAGCGCAGAGTTCGCCGGGAAATCGTTCTCGATTAAATTGCTGGTGCTTGCCAAGCCCCACGTTGGGCTTCGAGTTCGGCGGCCACCGCCAGCACCAACTCTTCCTCCCACGGACGCGCGACGATTTGCACTCCGATCGGCAGGCCTTCGTTCGATCGTCCAAACGGAATCGCCGCTGCTGGCGTCCCGAGTAAGTTGAACCACTCGGTGTAACTCCATGCGTCGAGATATTCGACCGTCTGGCCATCGATGTTCCAGCTGCGTTCGCCGTGACGAAAAGCCGGAATGGAAGCGACCGGGCAGAGCAGAATCGGATATTCGCGCATCTGGGAAAAAATCTCCATGCGTAAAACATCGCGCCTGATCCAGGTATCGAGCAAGGTCTGACCGGTGTGGGACGGTTCAGCTGCGACCCGACTCAGGTGCTGTTTGAGAATTGGACTGAGGTCAGATTCTCTCCCGCTGGACATCGGCCGCAGCAGCATTCCCCCCGCAATCCCAAAAAACTGCCACCACAATTGTCGCGCCTGCTCAAGCCCCTCAGGACGAAAGGGCTCGACCGCAAAACCCGCTCGCTTGAGCGCCGCAGCCGCTGCACGCACCGCTGCACTCGTTTCGGCAGTGACTGGAGTGCGTCCGTCATCCTCGAAATATCCGATGCGAAATTTCTTCAGATCATCACGGTCTGGCCAGCGTACCGGGACGGGAGCGGCCGACGTATCGCCGTCGTCCGGTCCCTGCATCACTTCGAACAATACTTTCAAATCCGCGACCGTCCGTGCCATCGGCCCAACCACACCGAGCAACGCGAACGGTCCGACCGAGGTCGGGAAATGTCCGGTCGCCGGGATGCGGCCCGGCGTTGGCTTCAACCCGCAAATTCCACTGAAGTGTGCCGGCACGCGAATCGATCCTCCGCCATCGCTGCCCACGCCTCCTGCTGAGCATCCGGCAGCGATCGCGGCAGCCTCGCCTCCGCTCGACCCGCCCGAAGTACGCGAGAGATCCCAGGGATTGTTGGTGCGCCCGTAAAGAAGATTGTCCGTCTCCCACGCCATGAGCAGTTCGGGCGCGTTGGTCGTGCCCAGAATGATCGCCCCCGCGTTGCGCAGCCGAGACACCAGTGGCGCATCCCGCGCGGCCACAAAACCTGCTCGAAGCTTGCTTCCTGCCTCGCAGCGCATGCCCGCTACTTCCATCGAACTCTTGATGCTCACCGGAACCCCGTGCAGCGGGCCCAGCTTTTCACGATGGACTACTGCCGCTTCAGCTGCACGGGCTTGACGAATGGCACCCTCGGCATCCACTTGCACAAAAGCGTTCAACTGCGGATTCAGTTTCTCGATGCGACTGAGGTGCGCTTCCACCAATTCGATTGGCGACAGCTCTTTGTTTCGAATTTGCTCAGCCATGGCAACGGCTGAAAGGAAGGTAAGCTCACTCATGCGGAGTCGTTTTCAGTGCGAGGAAGCTGAGTCTAGCACGGAAAGAATCGCTAATGCAGGGTTGGTGGAGACGTAGCTAGCTACGTCTCTACAAAAAATGTTCAGTGGGACCCGTGCATTCCGCGCCGCGCTCTTGGTGGCGGCAAGAGTACGCGCACCGCGTTTTTACTTTTCGCGCCGCGCTTCGCCAGCCAACTTTTGAGGTGGTGTCGCGAATCCGGAGTAAGACGCAAAAAGAACATTCCGGCGCGGCCATCGTCATCAGCCCAGATCACCTTTCCCATCGCGTCCACCAAGTGGGACGTTCCGGGCAACACAAAGCGCAAAGGAATATTTTCAACCGGAGGCAACGGCTCGGGAGCCTGCAACGCTAAACCTTGCTCACTGAGATCCAGCACAATCGCCGGCAACGCTTTCACTCCGAACCGAAGGTAGACCAGCGTTTCCAACTGATGCCGCGGCGCACGCCGCGGATTGGCCTTCATGAATCGCCTCCCAGCATGCAGCGATCGCGCTACCTGGTCGTAGGCAAGCGGTTTATACAGAACGAAATTCACTCCCGACTGGAACGCTCCGCCCACCGGAGTAAATGCGCTGACCATGGCAAATACCACCGGCCTTCGCTGCGCGGATGTCATGTGTGCCATTCGTGCCACTTGGGCCGCGTCCGGCAAATCAAAATCCAACATCAGGGCCGAATAATGGCCTTGGACCAGCAACTCGACCGCCTCACTGGACGAATTGCAAGTCTGGTGCTCGATTTGCAGCACGTCCAGAAGCGCCCCCAACACCCGCAGCGACGGGCGATCCTGCGACACCAGCAAGGCATTCAGCTTCATAAACGGGAGCTTATGGCCCATCGCTGCCCCAGTAAAGTAACAGCGGTAATAAATCGGTCGTTACCCGCGCAAGCTTCCTCCCAATTTAGAACTGGGGCGTTTGCTGAGATCGCCACTGGAATCAGGGGCTTGCAGATGCCAGATTTAGACCGACAGTCTGCTTCCCACCAGCCCAGACCACCGACAATTTTCTGGGTGCTGACCGTCTATTACCCGGTTGAAATTACTTGATCGAATTCTTCAATCGAGTCGCAGGAATTGGAGTATAGAAATTGTGAAGACTTTAAGGAGGGCCGATGACAAACGGAGATATTGGCCGGGTTCCCGCGCCTGCGCCCGGAGCTCACTGGCCGACGGCAATCGCCTCACTGGCGGTAGGCGGTGCATTCTTCGCCTTGTGGTTCTGGTTGCTGCCGCAGTGGCTGGGTTTCCGCGTGGAAATGGGAGGCACTGCACGGTGGCGATGGTTGGCTGCACTTCCCTCGGTGTTGGGATTCGCGGTGGCTTTGCGCTGCATCTGGGACTTCGGCTGGACCGGACACGGCACACCTGCCCCCATGGCTCCGCCACAGCGCTTGGTCGTGGTGGGCTTCTATCGCTACGTGCGGAACCCCATGTATCTTGGCTTCGCAGCGGGCTGGATCGGCCTGTGGATTATTTTCGGGCACGCTGCCCCGTTAGCCATTGCTGCGGTAGGCGCGGTCGCTCTCGGCATAGACCTGTTCGTGGTCTTTTATGAAGAGCCAACTTTGCGCGGGAAATTCGGGCCAGACTACGAAGCCTATTGCCGGAACGTGAACCGATGGTGGCCGCAGGTGCGAGCCTGGAAACAACCGTGGTAGCTTTTTTCGCCAAGAAAGCTGAGAACCGAGAAAAGGCAGATGAGTTTTAAGGTTCCTGGCGCCTTCTCAGCGATAATTCGGGGCTGACGAAATTAATACAGAGTTATTAATATTATAGTAAGCTACCTCCAAAGAAAACGAGGCGCGGTCTTTCGTAATCTCCTGTTCACTGCCGCTGAAATGAAATAATCAAATCTAGAGTATGGCTAACACCTCGACAAACGCCAGACCCCGAGCTCCACGGGTGAAACTTGCAGGCACTGTCTTGTCTCTGGTGTGTCTGGAAAACGGACGCCAAACTCGCGGCCGTTTGCACCAGCTCTCGATCACCGGAGGGTTGCTGCATCTGGAGACCCCGTTGGATGAGGGGATCAAGGTTGAAGTGCTATTCCACGTTCGAGAGAACACGGTGCGGACGAAAGTGCGCATGCTCTTTCCCATGTGGGCGACGAAAGGCTACCTCCAACCCTTCGAATTTGTCGACCTCGGATCGGAAGACCGCAGCAATCTGCAAGCCGATCTGCAAGGACTGCTTGAGTCCTCGGGAGCTGCGATAGTCCCAGTAGAAGCAGAGATCGCCCAGGTCTCCCAGCAAGCAAACCCGTAGTTGCGTCCCGCCGCCATATATCTCCGCTAAAATGGATTGAATTAAGCGGAGGACCCATGGCGCATCAGCATTCCCCGCGTTTTTTAAAGATCGTAGACGACACCAGAAAGCGCATTCACGAAGTGACCATCGATGATGTGAAGGCGAAGCTCGATCGGGGCGATAAGTTTCTGCTCATCGACGTGCGGGAAGAGAGCGAGTACGCGGCCGATCATCTACCCGGCGCGGTACACCTGGGTAAAGGAATAATCGAGCGCGATGTCGAGGCGCGTGTGCCTGATCTGGAAACACCTCTGGTCCTGTACTGTGGCGGCGGATTTCGCTCTGCCCTCGCCGCCGACAACCTTCAGAAAATGGGCTACACCCGTGTGCTTTCGATGGACGGAGGCATTCGGGGTTGGCGCGAAAAAGGCTTTGCACTGACCAGGGGTTGAGCGAGTTGCCCAGAGGCGGACTTTAGGAGGATTCCGCAGCAAAAGTACTTCAGTAACTTGATGCAGCCACTGTAATGCGTCACCATGGCCATGCTGATGTAAGCGGCGCAGCGTCAATCTAGGACTATGCCGAGCAAACCAAATTCCGAGCAGGCGGGAACCGCGGCAGCTCCGGCGCGAGCTTCAAACGCGTCGGTTGAGCACGTGCTAACCCAGGCCACCACGCCTCAACAGTTTTGTGCGGCTCTGGCTAAGCTCTTTGGCGTGCGGCCTACCGAAGTTGCTCTGATGCGCTTGGAGAAGGGACTGTTGAATTTCGTTCACCCCGAACAATTAAAAACTGCCGGGTCGATCCCAGTTTCCAGTTCTACGGCGGTTGCCGCCCATACTGCCTCTACCAAAAAGACAGAACTCTTCAACGCTTTCGTGAAAGTGAAACACGCCAGCATTTTCGAGAGCGTGAAGCTGAGCAATCCCGCCGATGAAGATGATAGATCCGGCCAGAGCGCTATTCAGAAGCTGATGTCTGCGCCAATTCTTGACGCACAGCGGAAGGTCTTAGGCGTAGTGCAAGTTTGTCGCAAGGGATTTGATCCGGCCACCGCGGGACCCGACTTTTCTCAGGACGATCTGCAGCAACTGGAAGTCGCAGCAAAAGTTTTATCCACGCTGCCCTTTATTAAGTAGGACGCTGCCATCCACGGCGCTCGGCACTCGAAAAGGAGCTGTCGACTAAGTTCTTCGCCGTTGTCTTCCATAGGTTGAGGTTGAGTCTGCTTTTCCGTCGTGAGCGGCTACCGTCGACGGTGACAATCGTAGGGCTCGGTCCAGAGCCAGTTTCTCTTCATCGGTCAGCGGTCGGGCAACGCCTTTCCGAAGTTCACCCAGCGCCACGGGTCCAATTGCGACGCGAAGCAGTCGCAACACCTCAAATCCGAGCGCCTCGAGCATCCGCCGGATCTGGCGATTCTTGCCTTCATCAAGAACAATTTCGAGCCAGGTATTTTTTTCTCCTCCGCGCAGAATCTGGGCACTTTTTGCCCGCAGGAAACTGCCATCGTCTGCTCTAACTCCATTGACGATGGATTCGATCAGGGGGGCGTCCGCCACCGCACCAATCTGCACGTGATAAGCCTTGTCGAGATGTGTCTCGGGCGCCAGCACGCGGGCAGCCCACTCGGAGTCGTTCGTCAATAGCAGCAGTCCTTCACTCGCCTTATCCAAACGGCCCACGGGAGCGACCCACGGCAAGTCTTTATCGAGATATGCGTACACAGTCTCGCGTCCGTTTTCGTCGGAAGCCGTGGTCACCACGCCACGGGGCTTGTTGAGCATGAGGTAGAGCTTCGCCGGGGAGGGCAGTTCTTGGCAATCCACCTGGATGTGGTCGCGTTCGAAGCGGACTGGAGCTTCCGGATTGCGACAGATTCCTCCGTTGAGGCTCACGCGTCCGGCGCGAATGAGTTCAATCGCATTCGACCGCGAACAATAGCCCTGCTTGGAAAGTGCGCGCGCCAGACCGATTCGCCGGGAGTAATTTCTCACGGACACTCTTTCATGCTAACTCACGATTGGTGCGAGCGATGTCGCGCATTCTTCGCAAGTGGGCACTTTTCGATTTAGAATCGCTTGGATGATCGATCCCCATCGGTTACTGCTATTCCTTGGTGCTGCCACGCTGCTGGCCATAGCCCCTGGCCCTGGCATGTTGTATGTTCTCGCGCGCACTCTTGCTGGCGGCCGTCGCGAGGGAGTGCTGTCCTGCCTGGGAACATTCCTAGGCGGGCTCATGCACGTCATCGCGGCCGCGACAGGATTGTCAATTGTGCTAGCGACCTCGGCGACAGCTTTTGCTATGGTCAGATATGCGGGTGCGGCTTATCTGATTTACCTGGGCACTCGCATGATCTTCAGCGCCCGCGAAAATAAAGAACCCGACGTCGCAATCACAGCAGCCCGAGTTCCCAGAAACCCGTTTTGGCAGGGCATTGCGACGGAAGTTCTGAACCCAAAGACCGCAATCTTTTTCCTTGCCTTCATTCCGCAGTTTGTAAACCGAGCGAGCGGCGGAAGGTTCTGGCAGTTCCTTCTGTTGGGCACGATCACCGTCGTGTTGAACACTTCCTGCGACCTTATCGTGACCTTTATGGCCGCTCCGATCGGCGCGCGTCTGCGGTCCTCGCCGATTATGCGCCGCAGGCAGCGCGCTGCTACCGGACTCACACTGGTGGGCTTGGGCGCTTTCGTCGTCGTATCAGACTCGCGGTAGGAACAGCGGCGGTGTGATAATCTTCCACCTTCATGCCCGACTCCAAGTCTGATCGCCGCTCGCGCCAGCGTATAGCCGCGCGCACGGGCGTCTCCATTCGATCATCGCAGGGCGGACCGGCCACAGGTATCACCCGCGATTTAAGCATGAGCGGGATCTTCCTCTACGCGGATTCTGAAATTCTGGTTGGCAGCGAACTGGAGATGGTGCTCATGCTTCCTGCCCAACTAACCGACGGCGAAAAGCGCTGGGTGTTGTGCCAAGCCTCGGTCGTGCGCGTGGAACCGGACGGAGCAGACGGCCAGTTTGGCGTCGCCGCCAGCATCCGGAGCATCGCCACCTTGCCGGAGATTCCAGGATGACGGGAGGTTTGTCGCGAACCAACTATCAACGACGCAGTTGCTATGTGAGTCAGTGGTCATCCGTCGGCGAGACCCTGTGAAAATTTGTTTAAAAACTTAGGATTCTGCTTCCCTTTGCATAACATTCGGTGCAATAATGCTGGCCCTTGGATTGCTCTGGTCCAAGACAACGACATTAAAGATTGCAAATGTCAGGTGATTCGGTCATGTGGATGGAAAAACTGTCTCAAGGGGTGCTGCGAATACTGACGCCGCTGGGACCTCGGTATCTCAATCCGTCATTCTTGCAGCGGCTCTACTTGCTGTGGATTTTTCGCAACTTCGATACTTTGCCCCTGAAGGTGCTAAGTCCAGGGCAACAAAAACGTATTGATGCCATGTGCGCTCGCCACGGTTTTCTTTCCGTGCTCGAACCCAATGGATTAATGGATACACCGCTGCTCGGGACATTAGAACAGCGTCCGCCGGTTGCGCCGCCACGCCGGCCCAATCGAAGCGTTTCGGATGCTGTAGCCCCGTTCGCTGCCGATCTTCAGCAGCGTTCCTAAAACTAATTTGCTGAGAAACTAGAAATTCCTTTCACGGCTAATCTTTACCCACTGCGTAAAAATTTCCCTCTACGTGTCGAATGCGGACGGGAGAGTTTAGTGATCGTGGAAAAACCCGGTTTTGAGGGCACAGCGATGGGGAACTACCTTTGAATCCCCGCGAACTCTGCGGCCT
>Ga0209530_1000480_pt1 | contig 28273 bp, 20 predicted proteins | sample BlaSpr_A8_Ref_O1_FD_187987 | JGI IMG/M metagenome (GOLD analysis project Ga0209530, IMG submission 187987) | Forest soil microbial communities from Thunder Bay, Ontario, Canada - Black Spruce, Ontario site 2_A8_Ref_O1 (SPAdes) (version 2) | ecosystem: Environmental > Terrestrial > Soil > Boreal...
CTCGCTGGAGGCGAGCGAGGGGAAGTCCCGGACTGAGCAGGTCACCGCGCTCAAGGCCCAGGCGGACAGCACGCTGGAGAGCCAGTTCGTCCAGTGGCTGAAGGACAACGGCCACCGCTTGCCCGATGCGGGCCAGACCACCATCAACGGCGTCTACGCTCGCCCCGACTTCGTCTACCACCGGGCCAGCGGGGACGCCGCCGTGTTCGTCGACGGGCCGGCGCACGATACTGAGACGGTCGCGCAGCGTGATGCCGAGGCGGAGGACCGGCTGGCCGACGCGGGCTGGCTGGTGATCCGGGTCCGGCACGATGACGACTGGGCCAAGATCGTGGCGCAGTACCCTACGGTCTTCGGCACCGGGCACTAGTAAGGACTCAGAACCATGGATGTCGCGTACGCGCCCGGATCGCTAGTCGCTGCCCGCGGCCGGGAATGGGTTGTCCTGCCGGACAGCGACGATGAACTGCTCGTGCTGCGCCCGCTCGGCGGCTCGGACGACGAGATCGCCGCGGTCTTCCCCGACCTGGAACCGGTGACGCAGGCCCAGTTCCCCGCCCCGTCACCCGATGACCTCGGTGACGCGCAGGCGGCGGGGCTGCTGCGCACCGCGTTGCGGATCGGGTTCCGGTCCAGCGCCGGCCCGTTCCGGTCGCTGGCCTCGATCGCGGTGGAGCCGCGGTCCTACCAGCTCGTGCCGTTGCTCATGGCGATGCGGCAGCAGGCCGTGCGGCTGGCGATCTGCGACGACGTCGGCCTCGGCAAGACCATCGAGTCAGGCCTGATCGCCGCTGAGCTGCTCGCCCAGGGGCGAGGCGAAGGGCCTGGCGGTGCTGTGCTCTCCGGCGCTAGCCGAGCAGTGGCAGGGCGAACTGCGGCGCAAGTTCGGCATCGACGCCGAGCTGGTCCTCGCTTCCACCGTGCCGCGCCTGGAACGCGCCCTCGCCTACGGGCAGTCGCTGTTCGAGAAGCACCGGATCGTCGTGGTCTCCGCCGACTTCATCAAGTCACCACGGCACCGGGATGACTTCATTAAGCACTGTCCCGATCTTGTCATCGTGGACGAGGCGCACACGTTCGTTCCCACCGACGGCCGGGGTGCGAAGTCCGCGCAGCTCCGGTACGAGCTGCTGGTACGGCTCGCCGCTGACCATAGCCGGCACCTGCTGCTGGTCACGGCGACACCGCACTCCGGCAAGGACGATGCGTTCCGCAGCATGCTCGGCCTGCTCGACCCGGCACTGGCCGGGGTTGATCTCGGCACCGACGAGGGCCGCCGCCGGCTCGCCCCTCACTACGTGCAACGCCGGCGCAACAGCATCCGCAAATACCTCGACGAGGAGACCGAGTTCCCCAGCGACCGGCTGTTCAAGGACGAGGCATACACCTTGTCACCCGGCTACCGGGCACTGCTCGACGACGCGATCGCCTACGCCAGCGAGCAGGTGACCGACGCGACGGGCAAGCGGGAGCAGCGGGTCGCCTGGTGGTCGGCGATCGCGCTGCTGCGCTCCATGGTCTCCTCGCCGCGCGCCGCCGCGGCCACCCTGCAGACTCGGGCCCAGGCCGCGGCCGGGAGGACCGCCGAGGAGGCGGACGTCCTGGGCTGGCCGGTGACCGCGGACATGGCCGAGGACGAGGCAGCCGACATCGACGCCCCGCCCGGCGCCGAGGCCGCGCCGTCACCGGTGCTGTCAGCCCTGGCCGAACGGGCCGCGCAGCTGGAGGGACCTGAAGGGGACCGCAAGCTCGCGCTGCTGGTCAAGCATGTGAGCAAGCTGCTCAAGGATGGCTATAACCCGATCGTGTTCTGCCGGTACATCCCGACCGCCGACTACGTCGCCGAGCACCTGGACGGCGCGCTCGGCCGCAAGACCATGGTCGCCTCGGTGACCGGTACGCTGTCGCCTACCCAGCGGATCGACCGGATCGACTCCCTCACCGCCGCCGCCGAGGACGAAGGCGCCCGGTGCGTGCTGGTCGCCACCGACTGCCTGTCCGAGGGCGTCAACCTGCAGCATTCGTTCAACGCGGTAGTGCACTACGACCTGGCGTGGAATCCGACTAGGCATGAACAGCGCGAGGGCCGTGTCGACCGGTTCGGCCAGAAGTCACCGCAGGTACGCGTCGTGACGATCTACGGCTCCGACAACGGCATCGACCGCAGGGTGCTTGAGGTGCTGGTGAAGAAGCACCGCTCGATCCGCGAGGCCACTGGCATCTCGGTCCCGGTACCGGACGAGACATCCAGCAAGGTCACCGACGCAATCGTGGAATGGCTGCTGCTGCGCGGCAAAGGCCAGCAGCAGGCACTGTTCGGTGATGAGCAGGTCACGCTGTTCGACCTGGACGAGATCGTCTCCACCCAGGAGAAGGAACTCCAGACCGAGTGGAACTCGATGGCCGAACGCGAGAGCCGGGCCAGGTCACGGTTCGAACAGGGCTCCATCCACCCCGACGAGGTGGCCGGCGAGGTGGCCCAGATCCGCGCGGCGCTCGGCACCGACGCCGAGGTGCGCTCGTTCGTCCGAACCTCGCTGCAGGCGCTCGGCGCGGAACTCACCGCGCCGGCCGGCGACGATTTCACCGTGATGACCGCCAGCCTGCCCGCCGGGCTCAGGGACGGAATCTATTCGCTGGTGGGGGAGCGGCTCAAGGTCCCGTTCGGGGTCAATCTCGCCGTCAGCCGGGGCGAGGCGGCGCTCACCCGCACCGATCCGATCGTGGGGGCGGTAGCCCACTTCGTTATGTCGGCAGCGCTCGACCGGGCACTCGACGACCGGCTGCGGCCCGCGCGGCGGTGCGGCGTCGTGCGCACCCGCGCGGTCACCAAGCGCACGACGGTGCTGCTGGTCAGGTACCGGTTCCAGATGAACCTGCCCGGCCGCTACGGCGACACGCCCGTCATCGCCGAGGACGCCAGGGTGCTCGGCTTCTCCGGCTCGCCCGCATCGGCGGAGTGGCTGCCGGACGAGGAGGCGGCGGCGCTGCTGACCGCGACCGCGGACGCCAACACGCTGCCCGAACTCGCCCGGCAGGCGTCGTCACGGGTACTGTCCGCCGTGGACGAGCTGATGCCGCATGTGAACCGGCGTGGCGAGGAGTTCGCGGACGAACTGCGCGAGGCGCACCGCCGCGTCCGCCGCAGTGTCGATCAGGCGGTGCGCGGTGTCCGCGTCACCCTCCAGGGCGACGCGGACATTCTCGGCGCATACATTTACCTGCCCCATCATTCAGAAGCACAGCAGGGGGCCTGATGTCCGCCACCGCCAGCAGCCAGGTGCTCAACTCGATCCGGACGGTCGGCGGCCTGCTTCCTGCCGACATGCTGCTCCGCATCCTCGACGGCAAGGACGTGCCCGGTTCCAAGCCTGCTGACTACCACGTGGTCGGCGTGCGATCTGTCAAAGATGCGGCAGAACGACGGTGGTCTATCGTCAAGGGAACATGGCAGTCGCTGCGGGCGGAGATCGGCGACACTGGTCATGACCCGCGCGGCCTCGCACTGGAGCACTGGCTGCTGCCGCTGTTCGACGAGCACAGCTTCGGCCGCCTCCAGCCGTCCGGCGGCATCCCATCCGACGACGGCACGATGATCTTCCCGGTCTCGCACCGCTGGCGGCAGGTACCCATCCACCTGGTGCCGTGGGACCAGGACCCGGACAAGCGCCCCGCCTCCGGGGGCCTGCCGCCCCAGTCGATGCTGCAGCAGTGCCTGAACCGCAGCGAGCCGCACCTCTGGGCGGTGCTGTCGAACGGCCGCCAGCTCCGGCTGCTCCGCGACTCGTCGTCCCTGGCCGGCACCGCGTACATCGAGTTCGACCTTGAGGCGATGTTCGACGGTGAGCTCTTCGACGAGTTCGTGCTGCTGTACCGGATGCTGCACGTGTCGCGCTTCGAGGTGCCGGAAGGCTCGCCGCCTTCCGCGTGCTGGCTGGAGAAGTGGCGGGTTGAGGCGATCGAGGCGGGTGCCCGCGCCCTGGACCAGCTCCGCGACGGGGTACGCGACGCGGTGGTGCACCTGGGCACCGGGTTCCTGCGGCACGCGGCCAATGACCGGGTGCGTACCGACCTGGATCCGGACTTGTTCAAGCGGGCGCTGCTGCGGCTGGTGTACCGGCTGCTGTTCTGGTTCGTTGCCGAGGACCGCGAGGTCCTGCTCTCGCCTTCCGTGTCGGACGTGGCGCGAGACCGGTACGTCCGGTACTTCTCGGCGTCACGGCTGCGCACCTCCGCGCTGCGCCGCACCGGCACCCCGCACGGCGACCTGTGGTCCGCGGTGAAGCTGGTACTGAACGCACTCGGCCACGAGGACGGCCTGCCCCGCCTCGGCCTGATCGGCCTCGGCGGCATCTACGACGAGACCGGCACCGACCAGATCCTGCGCGGCCTGTCCCTGTCCAACGAGCACCTGCTTCTTGCTATTAAGTCGCTCGCCCGCGTGCGTGACCCCTCCACTGGCCGCTGGCGCCGCGTCGACTACCGCAACCTGGGTGCCGAAGAACTCGGCTCCATCTACGAGTCCCTCCTGGAACTAGTCCCCAAGCAGGGCGGCGACCGCAGCTTCCAGCTCGACGTCATCCCTGGCAACGAGAAGAAGACCACCGGCTCTTACTACACACCCACCTCGCTGATCGACTGCCTGCTCGACTCCTCGCTCGACCCGGTTCTCGACGACGCCCAGAAGCAGGCCGAAGTCATGGCCACCAACGCTGGCATCGACGTCTCGACGGCCGTCGCCGAAGCCCTGCTCCGGGTGACAGTCTGCGATCCCGCCTGCGGCTCCGGCCACTTCCTGGTCGCCGCTGCCCGCCGCATCGCCAAACGCGTCGCCGCTGTCCGCGAGCACAACCCCGAGCCGACCCTCGACGCGACCCGCACCGCGCTCCGCGACGTGGTGACGCACTGCATTTACGGCGTCGACCTGAACCCGATGGCTGTCGAGCTCGCCAAGGTGTCCCTCTGGATGGAGGGCATGGAGGCAGGCAAGTCCCTCGGCTTCCTGGACGCGCACATCAAGCACGGCAACGGCCTCATCGGCGCGACCCCGGCCCTGATCGACAAGGGAATCCCGGAGGGCGCGTTCAAGGCGGTCGAAGGCGACGACCCGGCTGCCGCCAGGTCGCTGGCCCGCGCGAACTTGGTGCCGGTACAGGATGAGCTGTTCGGCGACGAGTACATCTTCTCCCAGTCCAACGAGGTCCTCGCCGCCGGGCTGACCAGGATCACCGACGCTCCATCTGCTTCCCTTCGTGATGTTCATCGCCAGGCGGACGCGTACCGTTCCTGGTCGGACTCCGCCGAGCACCAGGACAAGGTCTTGGTTGCGAACGCCTGGTGCGCCGCGTTCATGTGGATCAAGACGTTGCAGGAAGGCGCGCCGCCCGCCATCGTCAACCGCGTCTTCACCGCCCTGCGCGAACGCGGCGCCGGCGCGATCCCGCCCGCCACCCTCACCGAGATCGACCGCCTGGACGCCGAGTACAACTTCTTCCACTGGCACCTGGAGTTCCCCGACATCTTCCACGTCCCCGACCCCTGCGCCTCCACCGACACCGGCTGGACCGGCGGCTTCGCCTGCGTCCTAGCCAACCCGCCCTGGGACAAGGTTGACTTCAAGGACAAGGAGTACTTCAGCAAGGTCGAGCCGTCGATCGACGCTCTTGCCGGACAGAAACGGCGGCAACGAATCGTCGAGTGGGAGGCAGAAAACCCTGAAGAGGGGGCACGGTACCGAGCCGCGCGGCGACAAGTCAAGGCAGTGTTTCACTTCGTCAGCAACTCGGACTTGTTCCCGTTGTGCGCCAAAGGACTGACCGCTAAGGGCGTCACCTCGCTGCAGACGGACCAGCTATTTGCCGAACAGTTCGCAACGATCACCGCCCCTAATGGTCGCGACGGCTGTATTATCCCGACCGTCCTCGCGACTGGTGCTGGCGGTCAGTACCTGTTCCGGAGTTTTACCGACCGTTCGGCCATCGCCTCGCTTTACGATTTCGAGAACCGCAAGCCGCTGTTCCGCGAGGTGGATTCGCGGTACAAGTTCTGTCTGCTGTCTCTTGCCGGCAAGGGACAGCGCGAGCATGCAACCAGGTTGGCGTTTTACCTACAGGACACGCCTGACCTCGATGAGCCGGACCGAGTCTTCACGCTTACCCGGGAAGAGATTGCCCTGCTCAGTCCGAACACCAGGGCGTTGCCGATCTTCCGAAGTCGTCGGGTCGCCGACCTAACAGTCTCGGTCTACCGCCGAATCCCGGTGCTGTGGGATGAAGCGAACCCAGACGGCAACCCGTGGGGTATCACCTTCAAACATATGTTCAACATGACAGACGACGAAGATCTATTCCGGATTCGCGAGACGCTAGAGTCCGCAGGATGGCGGCTTGAAGGAGATGTCTTCACACGCGAAGGCAAGCGTATGCTCCCTCTGTATGAAGGGAAAATAGCATACCTCTTCGACCATCGTTGGAATTCATTCGTCGGTGCGGGCGGTGAAGAATGGCGATCTCTGACTCTGGCAGAGAAGCGGGATCCATCGGCGTGTGCCTATCCCCGTTACTGGGTCGCCGAGGGCGGCCTAATCCCCACGCGCCGCAACGGCCGAGACGTCAGCGTTCCAGGAGTCTCCGCTCTTCTGGAGGGCATGAAGTGGGAACGTGGATGGTTGTGCGGCTGGCGTGACGTATGCCGCGCGACGGACGAGCGCACGTCTATCCCTGCTTTCTTGCCGAGAGCCGCCGTGGGAAACAAGATTCACTTGATGTTTCCAGGAGTCTCCCCGATACTGACTGCTAGCCTCATCGCCGTACAGAGTTCCCTCGTTTTCGATTTCGTCAGCCGCCAGAAGATTGGCGGTATCGCCATGGGATTGTTCATCTGGAAGCAGCTTCCTGTACCCGCTCCGGGGACCATGGAGTCGCACTTGGGGTTCATAGCCCCGCATGTGCTGGAACTTGTTTACACCACATACAACATGACGCCGCTGGCCCGTGACCTCGGCGATGATGGCCAACCGTTCACCTGGGATGAGGAACGCCGCGCCCACCTCCGGGCCGAACTGGACGCGTTCTTCTTCCGGCTGTACGGGATCGAGCGGGACGACGCTGACTACATTATGGAGACCTTCCCGATAGTCAAGCAGCATGATGTCGCCAAGCACGGCACGTACCGCACCAGGGACCTGATCCTGGACGCATACGACCGGATGGCCGCCGCCGAAGCCGTCGGCGAACCCTACGAGTCGCCGCTGTCCCCACCCCCCGGACAAGGCCCCCGCCACCCAGCGGCCACATAGTCGAACAAACTTGCCAACCGCCCACCGCCCCACTAAAATAGAACCAAGTCCCAGGCAAGCGGGCCGCCGAGGCGCACCACCGCCCCGACGGCCCTAGCCACCCCCTCGTATACCCGAAGGGAATGACATGACAACCATCATCTCGCAGCAGCAGGTCAACCGGCGGCTGCGCCGCCTCAACTCGCTGTCGCCCGACCAGATCGAGGCGGGCCTGTCCTTTCTGGCCGGCTTCAGCCCCGTCATTTTCGACCTGATGATCGACGCCGCCCGCACCTGGACCGACGACGCCGAGACCTACCTGGCCCGCCTCCGCGACCCGGCCCACACCCCAGTCGCGTAGCCCAGTCCACCGCAGCACCAAGCCGCCACGGCCCGCCCGGCTCCTTACCGGAGCATGACGGCGGGCCGCGGTGGGTGAGCCCACACCCCGCGCACGCATCCATGGATGAAGGCCAGCAGCGGGGAAGACTACGTGAGCGAGATCTACGGCAGCAGCCGCGACCACGGTGACACCACCACCAGCGACGGCGGCGGCCCGGAGCGGTTTCCCGGCACCAGCGACCAGCCCGATCTCGATCCGCACTACTGCGACGGCGACATCTGTGCCCAGTCCGGGCTGGTTTGGCGCGTGATTTTAGCTCGCCAGACCGCGTGCCAGCCAGCCAGCCCGTGCATGGTCACCGTCTGCGTACCCGCCACCCGCTCGCACTGCCCGCGTCCCGGTCACGACCACCTGTCCGATATTGCTGGATATGCTCGCATATGGGCCTAGCTTGTAATTGATCATGAAAAACACGATCGATGGACTTGTATTCGAATCGAACACGTGTTAGAGTCGGGGGTAATGACAGAGAACCCCGCCCGCCAGGGCGACCAGCCCCCGCCGCCACCCCGCGGCGCACGACCCGGGACAGCACCCGGGCCGGGACTGGCGCAGGCCCTCGCCGCCGCCGCCGGAGGAGACGGGGCCGGGCTGGGCAGCCTGTCCGACAGCGAGCTCGTCGAGATGATCACCGGCGGGCGGCAGATGTCATCCTGGAGCGCCTGGGTCGAGCTGGCCGCGATGGCCGAGTACGCCGCCCGCCACCCCGCCCCGAAGGGTGACCCGGGGCCGTTCGCCCGCGGCGCCGCCGACGAGGTCGGGTTCGCGGCCCGGATGACCTGGACCAGCGCTGCTGACCGGATGGCGTTCGCCGCCTCCGCCGCGACCCGGCTCCCCGCCACCTTCGCCGCCCTGCGCGAGGGAAAGATCGACCCGGTGCACGCCAGGATCATCGAGGAGTACACCGCGATCCTGTCTCCGGAGGACGCCGCCAAGGCTGACGAGATCCTCGCCGCCGCGGCCGCTACCCTGACCCCGGGGCAGCTGCGCGGCCCGCGCCGCCCGAGTGATCCTGCGGCTGGACCCCGAAGCCGCGCAGCGCCGCCGTGAATCAGCCCGCCGTGACGCCAGCGTCCGGGCCTACCGGGAAGAATCCGGGAACGCTGGGATCAGCGGCCGCGAGCTGCCCGCCGATGAGGTGCTGGCCTCGTTCCAGAACATCGAGCAGCGGGCCCTGGACCTGCGCGCGATGGGCGTCGAGGGCAGCATCCGCGAGCTGAAAGTCCTAGCCATGCTGGACTTGCTGCAGGAACGCGACAGCGCCCTCCGCCTGGCCGCCCAGGACCAGCAGGCCGCCCAGGACCAGCAGGCCGCCCAGGAGCAGGCCGCCCCCGACTGGCAGGCCGCCCGCGACCAGGACCGCACTGTGCCGGACTCGGCCGAGGGCGGCAGCGGGCCGCAGGACGCACCGGAAGACGACGAGCCTGACGGGCACACTGAGGACGACGGCCGGCCGGACCACGGGGCCGGACGACGGCGAGGACGACGGGAACGGGCCGCCGTCCGGCGGAACGGGCCAGAGCGGGCCGCACGGCCCGCACGGCCCGGCCGGGACCGGCGGGACCGGGACGCGGCTGGCCGCGCAGGTGACCATCGTGATCCCCTGGCAGGCATGGCTCGGGCAGCCGTCCGGGCCCGGCGAAGCCGGCGGGTTCGGCCTCATCGACGGCCCCCAGATCCAGGACCTGCTCACCGCCGCCGCAGCCGACCCCGGCAGCCGCTGCTGCGTCACCCTCCTCGGCCCGGACGGCACCGCCGTCGCCCATGGCTGCGGCCGCGGACGCCTCACCCTGCCCACAGCAGGAGCAAACCAGGATAAACCGGACAGTCCCGATCCGCCCGGACGGCCGGGGAGACGTAAACCCGCCGGCCAGGTGACATCAGCCCAGGACTTGATCCGCAGGCTCAAGATCACCCTTGCCCCGTCATGAACCCCTACGGTGAGCTGGCCCGCCAGCACGGGGCTAGCCGCCTCCCCGAGGTCTACGACGGGATCCGGGACCCCGGCTGGTTCTTCACCGTCCTGGGCGAGCTGCTCGCCGCCGACATCGACCAGCTCCGGGTGCTGCGGCCCGGCGCGCGAGCAGCCCGGCTACGCCCTGCCCGCGAATTATCGCGGTGATCCGCCACGTAGTGAGCATCGTCACGTGCCGATCCTGAACCTGTTCCCGCTCCCCTGACCCGCCGCTGTGGTGATGGCGTGCAAGCTGCCCCGCAGAGCTGGTCACGGGTAGCACAACGACCTTGGTTACGGACCCTCGGCTCCGCCACGGACGGAGCTGAGGGTCCTGTGAGGTGCGTCCAGCACGTCCTGTTCAGGGACAAAGTGCCGCTGCCAGGCGGGCTGGGGTATGCCTCGGATCATGTGGGGCTGCGCGCCAGGGGATCCGTGCTTAGCGGTGGGTGAGGTAGGAGTGTTCCTCGCCCGGCCGCAGCTCAGCTTTGCCGTGCTGGGCATTTTCTGGTTACCGATGTGGGCGTTTAGTGGGTATCTCTGCGATACTGGGGTTATGAAGGCTCGAGGGACTCGCAGTACGGCTGCCGATGCGCTGACGGCCGAGATCCGGGTCCTGGTGCGGGCCGGGCTGCCGGTGCGGGCAGAGGCTTGCGGTACGGCGCTGCTGGGCTTGCGCGGGGTTAAGGCGCGGGCAGTGCGGCCGGAGGATGCGGGCAGCCGGGCGCGGGCGCTGGACGGGCTGCTGCGGGAGCAGCTTGACCGGTTCGAGAACACCGGGCTGGCCGTAGCGGCCCGGCTGCTGTTCGGTGCCGAGCCGGTGACATCAGGCGCGACGCTGACGGCCCGCCGCCAGGCTGCGGCCGCTGCTGCGGGGTACGAAGTTCACCACTTCCGGAAGCGGGTCGAGCCGAAGGTGCTCGATCTGGTCGCGTGGCAGCTGCGCCGCGACAGTGAGGAATTCACTGCCCGGCACGCGTCCCCGCCAGAGCTGCGCGCGTCGTCGGGGCCGCTGATGCTTCCCGCCGACGTGTTCGCCTGGGAAGCTGCCGAGCATCAGCACGTTCTGGCGTCACTGTGGGGCGCGGTGTACCAGCTCCGCGCCGAGCTTCTCACCGTCGCGAGGCTGGCCAGCATGGATGCCCCGGAGCGCGAGACCGGGAACGCTGCGGCAGCCGCGCTGTGGCGGCACGCCCAGGTGCTTGCCGCCGCCGCCCGGTACCGTGCCGCCTACGGCGCAGTGCTCCTGCACACGGCGGCTGACCTGGGCCCGCAGGAGATCGCGGGTTACGCGGGATGGACCCCGCCGCTCACAGCGGCGCAGGAGCTCCTGCTGGCCGGGATTGCTGACCCCGCGCAGAGCCTTGCCGATTTCAGCACGCGGCTGGACGCAGCCGCAGGAGGTGCCGGGCTCGCCGCCATGTGGCGGCGGGCCTTGTCCGGCCGCGACGGCGGCCACGAGCAGGAGAGCACGACGCCATGAGCCTTGATCCGCTCCTTGATCCCGGTACCGTGCCACGGCGGTATGTCGTGACGGGCGGGCCGTCCGCTGGCAAGGAAGCCGTCCTGGACGAGCTGCACGCTCGCGGCATCCCCGCGACCGACGGCGAGCCCGCACGGGAGATCTACCGCAGGCACCGCGACCGGCTCGGCCGCCACCTGCAGGTCGGCGACCGCCGCGCCTACTCCCGCGACGTGCTGGAAGCGTTCGTCGCCGAGTACTGCGGCCACACGTCCGGGCTGCGGTTCTATAACCGCGGCATCCCTGACGGGTACGGCTGGGACGCTTTCTTCGGCCTGGGTCCGTATCCCGAGCTGGAAGAAGCGGCCCGGATCTACCGTTACGACGCGGTTTTCATCCTTGATCCGCTCGATGACTTCGACTCCGAAGATGACCTGGTGTTCGCGAAGGACCGGGAGATCCGCCGCGTCCACGAGCTGATCATCCAGGGCTACTACGACGCCGGCTACCGGCCCATCTTCGTCCCCGCTGACGAGCCCGGCCGCCGCGTCAGCTTCATGCTCGCCCAGCTGCCCGTCCCGGCCACCTGACCCCGCAGGAAGGTGCAATGAACGACCGTACTGACGCCGTCGAGATCATCAGCCCGAACAACGTGCTGGCTAACGCGATGCTGCGCACCGTGGACATGGTCCGGCCGCGACTCCAGGCCGCCAGCCCTGACCGGGTCGCTTTCTGCGTCGGCACCCAGATCAACGGCGCCCCGCACCTGGGCACATCCCTGGTCCAGACAGCGGCGTTCCTGCTCGCCAAGGCGGCCAAGCGGACCTTCAACGTCGATGCCGTCGTCCGGTTCGGGGCGCTCGACAACGCCCCGTACGACATCCGCCTCGACCCCGAGACCCACCACGCCTACCAGCAGACCTACTTCCATGCCCTCGGCGAGCAGGGCATCGGCGACCTGACCGGCAAGTACTACCGGGCTGTATTTGATTCCCTCGCCGACGCCACCGGCGTCGACTACGAGATCGAGACCTACTCAGCCCAGCAGGCCACCCCCGCTTTCCGGCACGAGTTCCTCGCCACCCTCGGCCACCTGGACCAGATCCGCTGGCCGCTGGCCCCCTCCCACGGGCAGGTCCACCTCCGCCTGCCCTGCCCGCAATGCGGCTGGGCTGAGAAACGCGCCGAGCGCACCAGGCTGCTGCGCACGGGACCGGGCGGGGCTGATTTCGCCGCCGTCTGCACTGACCACGGCGATTACAAGGTCACTGTCACCCCCGACAGCGATGCCTACCTGGACCTGGCTACCCTCTACCGGAACCTGGTCAAGGAACGGCTCGCTGCCCGCGACCACGTCACCTTGTCTGTCATGGTCAAGGGCGGGGACTGGGCCTACGGCTGCCAGCTGGTCGATGAGGCCTTCGCCCAGCTTCCCGGGCTGGCACCGCCGCCCCGCGTGTTCACCCCGATGGTCCTGACCGACACCGGCGCGAAGCTGTCCAAGTCACTCATCCGCGAGGGCAAGGTGCCGCCGCCGCCCGGCGCACGCCCGTGGATGCTGGACACCACCGAATGGCCCGGCGACACTGACTCCTACATCGATGCCATGGTCTGGCTCGTCGGCAAGATGCTCGCAGACCCCAAGCACTTCTACCGCTCCTACACCACAGCCGAACTCGACAGGATCATGACCGCGCACCCAGCCACCACGACGGGCGTACGCGCCCGCGAGATGAACCTCTACCGCCGCTACTTCGACATGGTCGCGGACGGAACCAAGACCATCGAGGTCCGCGTACAGTACCCCAACCTGCGCCGCCTCAAGGCCGGCGACTACATCCGGTTCATCTGCGGCCGTGACGACGCCCTCACCAGAATCAGGCGCGTCGCACGCTACAGCTCATTCGATGAGATGCTCGACACCGAGGAACCGGAGAAAGTGAACCCGGCCAGCCCCCGCGACCAGCAGCTCGCCAACATCCGCCGCATCTACGGCCCGGAAAAAGAAGCCCTCGGCGTCCTGGCCATCGAAATCGAGCTAGTCACCGAACCAGAAACCTGACCGCGAGCTGCACCGCACCGCCACCTCGATCCGGCGGGCGGCCATCACCACCACCCCGCCAGCCCATGCACGGGCCGCTGACCGCCCCGGCCAGGTCCGCGCGAGAAGCGACGCCATCCTGATCGGCGGGACCACCCTCCGCCGCGACAACCCGCGGCTCATCGTGAAATCACCCGAGCACCAGGCTGACCGGGTAGCGCGCGGTCTCCCCGCATCCCGGCATGGCGCATCGGCTGTACGTCATGGCCGGTGGTAGTCGCTCCTGTGAAGCGACCACCTCGATCGCGAGGGCTGCCAGCACGCGGCCGGTGACCATGCCGGCTGCCGGCTCATTCCGCGGGGAAGCGCGTGATTCCGTGACCGGGCCAAGAACGATTTCGTGGCTCGCGGAACGGATTCCGGCGGTGGTTACCGCAGCGCAGGACCGCGTAGGCACGGGCCGGTGTTGCTGCCGGCGGCACTGTGATTCCGTGCCGCGGGCTTGCGCAGCATCCGCGTCGGGCCCGGCAGCGGGTCCCGGCGCGAGCTCGTCCCAGGATTTCTTCACGCTGTCACGGTACCGGTGGTGTCTGGTGCGGCGGGCTCGGTCTAGCTGGTCCACTGCTCGCTGCGGCGCCAGAGTTCGGCGGCCAGGTCGGGGGTCGCGACGGGGCTGGGGGCGCGTTCGGCGCATGTGTCGTAGAAGCGGCCGCTGACATCGACGATATCGGGGGAGGTGGCACAGTACAGGGAGGTCCTGGCCCCGTCCTCAGTAGAGAGCAGCCGGGACGTGACCAGCGGCCGGACCGGCCAGGGGATGCGGCGCCAGATGTCGGAAGCCACGACGCCCGGATGCAGCGCGTACGCGGTGACGCCGTTGCCGTTGAGACGGCGGGCCAGCTCCTGGGTGAACAGGACGTTGCTCAGCTTAGAGACTGCGTACTGGTGCATGGCGGTTATGCCGCGCCCGCGGCGCCGCAGCTCATCCCAGTCGATTCCCTTGGCCTGGTAGTGAGCGTCGCTGGATACGGTCACGACCCTGGACGGCGCGCTCGCCTGAAGGCAGCCGAGCAGTTCGGTGGTCAGCAGGAAGTGCCCCAGGTGGTTGACGCCGAAGAGCAGCTCGAAGCCCTGCTTGGTAACGCCCTGGCGGCCGGCCAGCCCGGCGTTGCTGATGAGCACGTGCAGCGGCTCGCCCCGTGCACGGAACGCCGCCGCGCATTCCCGCACCGACTCCAGGTCCGCCAGGTTCAGCGGCAGGAACGACACCGCGTCGTTCCCGGTCGCCGCCGTGAGCGCCGCGACCGCGGCAGCCCCCTTCTGCGCCGACCTGCACGCAATGACAACCCGCCCGCCCCGCGCGGCGAGGTCACGGGCCGTCGCCAGCCCGATGCCGGTATTAGCGCCGGTAACCAGGAACGTCCGCCCGCTCAGCTCGCTCACACCCCTATCAAACCACTGGTCAGAGCGGGGCGATCCGCTGGTCGCGACTCTGGCTGGCCCCGGCCAGAGCGAGGCGGGTTCGCCCGGCAATCGCGGGGCCACCGCGGCGAGCAGCAGCACCGTAGCCTCTAGTTCGCGCATCTGGGCGCGGCGGGGCGGCGGGTTCGCGGCTAGGTGGCACCACAGTGCCCGGACTAAGCGACGCAGCTCCGCGGGGTTCCCGGCTAGCCCGGCGACGGTAGCGTCGGCTATGTCTTGCACGAGGCCGATGCCCAGGCCGTGAGCCTCGTGGAGCGCTGAGGAGAACCGGGAAAGCTCCCGGAAGATCTCGCCGTACTCGCGCTGTGCGCTGACCGGGAGCAGCGGAATGCGGATGCGGCGCAGGTCGAATCGGAACTGGTCGCCGAGCGTGCTGGAGACGCGAGTGGCCTGATGGTTGACGGCACTACTGGACAGCAGCCCGGCCAGGAACCATGGGTCGACAATTGCCGGGTCAGGCCGGATCAGCTGCAGAGTCGGTCCGGGCCGTGCGCCGACATCCTGATCGCTGGCCACCCGGGCGGTCAGGCGCGGCCCGGAGCCGGGAACCAGTACATCGCCAGAGCGGATCACCGGATAGCGGAGCTCATCGGCGGGGAAGTCCCCGCTCGCTGACGACGGCAAGCCGAGCATCACGTCCCGGCCGGTGACAACCGGGCTGCGGACAGCTGGTTCCTGATCATCGCCGGACCGGGCAGCGGATCTGCGCATGAAGATGGCTCCGGTCTGGAGCAATTCGTCAAGCGTCACGTCGCGGACGCCGCCGGGATGAGGCAACGGCAATGACAGACTAGGGAGCGACTCACGGACCTCAGTGAGCAGGTGCGCAAGCCGTCGGTGCCGCGGCACGAGTTCGCCGGGGGAAACCGTGACGAGCCAGGCAGGGGAGAGATGCCGCGCGGGGGTGAGGTCGACCTCGTCGTCGAGCAGATCCATCACCGGGATCTCCCTGGCGACGCTGCCGGGTGCGGGATCATGCGCGAAGCCCGTACGCACCAGGTCACGTACGCCATCCCACGCCAAAGCGGACGACTCAGCGGAGACCCGGGACGCGTCCACTACCAGGAGCGGCGGGGGAGACGCGGTTTCGCCGTCCGGGCGGCGGAGCAGCCAGATCTGCAGCGGGAGCGCGTACTGGGCGGCCAGCCGCGGTGGCAGGGACACGACGGCGCGCAGGGCGCCGCGCTTCAGCAGCGCTGCCCGGATACGCCGGCCGGAGGGACGCGATGCGGCTGCTGGCGGCATCAAGATGACCACCGTGCCGCCGGGCACCGTGTGCGCGAGGGCGTGCTGGACCCAGGCCAACTCGGATTCGAGCCGCGGTGGGACGCCGTATTCCCAGCGTGGGTCGTCAAGGAGGTCTTCCTGACCCCAGTTCCGGTCCGCGAACGGCGGATTGCAGATGACCGTGTGCACGGATCCGCGCGGGAAGGCATCATGGCGGAGCGAGTCATCGGAGTGCACGTCAAAGGAAGCCGCGCCGGCAAAGGCCAGGCGGAGGGCGGCGATGATGGCGAGTGAACCGTTGAGCTCCTGGCCCTCGACCCTGGTGTAGCCGCGCCGGAGCGCCGCGAGCAGGATCGTCCCTGGCCCGCACGCCGGGTCGAGCAGGTGGCCGTCGGCGGGTCCGGCGATGTCCAGCATCAGTTCCGCCAGCTGCGCTGGCGTCGCGTCCAGGCCGGTCCGGGCGGCCGTGCCGAGGAATCGCGTGCACAGGTAGTCAAAGACTTCGGCCGGTATCCCGTTGCCCGCGGCTACCGCGACTTCGTGCAGCATCGTCATCTGCCTGGCGCCCAGGTCAAACGGCTGCAACACGTCGATCAAGCCGGCCGCCACCGTAGTACCGCCAAAGACGAGAGAGTGCCCGGCCTTACTCAGCAGGTCTTGGAGCGCGTTCGGGTCCTTGGGCACCGTGATCCCCGGGTTCTGCTGCAGGAACAAGAGCAGCGCTCCGGCCATGACTAGCGCATCCGGTGCCGGCATCACCCCGCGAACCGAGTCGAACGCTTGCCAGAGGCGCTCGTCGGCCGGGATGCCGACGGCCTTGCCCTGGCGCCGGAACCACGCCTCAACATCGGCCAGGGAGAATCGCGGGTTGCGGTCGGTGCCCCCGACGGGCCGAGGGAAATCGTCATGTCTGCGTCGCCAGTTGCTGACTGCGCTCGCCTGCACGCCAGCGATGCGCGCGATGTCCGCTGCGGACACCTCCACGGCCTTCATCCGGCTCCTCTGCTTTTCGCCGCAGCCGACCGCGCTGGCTGGCTGCCAAGATCGATTGTAGCGACGGATGGCTTCACAGTCGAGCGTTAACTGGCTTTCCGTGAAGTGGTTGACATACTTCACACGCGATGGTCTACTTCCTGCCACGAGCTGTTAGCTCACTGCCATCCCTCACCCGAGGAGTCAGAGGTGCCCGAGTACTGGCCAGGCATGGCGGGGGATCCCGGCCTGATCCGGATCGGTGCCGGCCTGGCCGGTTCCGGCGGCTGCCCGGCGCGGCAGGCCGCGAAAGCTCGCCCCGCGATGCGGCCAGCACGGAGCTCACGTGCGCGCAAGCCAGTGCTGGATCAGTTTCCGCTCCGCGGCGTGATGGACGCCCTCGACGAGGCCGAGTTCGGCGGCCGGTCCCAGGAAGAAATCCTGGCTCGGCTCGCCCAGCCGGACTCATCCGGACATGCTGCGGTCAGCAGGTGGCAGCGGCACGCGGCGAGGAACTACCTCGCCAGTGCCGCCTTGATCGTGACCCAGGCGACCGAGCCGGTTTCTCACTACTGGGTCGCGCAGCGATCCGCGGACCAGGTCACGTGGGAGCTGTACGCATGGGGCCGCCGGTATCAGTCGTGCGATGGAACGGTTCGCGAGCACCGGCTCATCCGGTACGGATCGGCGACCGGCCGGGAGCGGGACATGGCGGAGGTGGGGCTTGCCGCTTACACGACGGCGCACGGAAAACCGGCATCGTGGCCGGACCCCTGGTCCGCGCACTTCGAGACCAGCGCGGCGCCCGCACCGGCCGTCCGGCGCGTGCGGGTCGTGGAGATCGGCCTGCTCGACGGCTCCTGCGCCGTCCTCTTCGAGGGCACTCCCGAGGAGGCGGAGGGCCTCTACCGGACACATACGCACGACCGGATCCGGGCGGTCAGTTCCGGCCGTTCCGCGGACCCCGGAACCGTCTGCGGTGACTGCAAGCTGATCACCGCCTGCGACAGCCTGCCCAGGCTTCCGGGTCTCCTCGGCATTTCCGATCCGGCCGCGCCGCTGCGGAGGTGGTCGGTCACGAACGGGCGTCACTACGACCGCTGCCCAGCGCAGGATCATCTGCTGCGGCTCCACCTGCCGAAGGAGAACGAGTACGGTCCCGAGGCAGTACGCGGGCAGGCCGTCCACGAGTGGCTCGCCACCAACCACGGGGGCGGATTCAACGCGGTGTGCACGATCTGGGACATCCCTCCGGTGCCCGACGACTGGACGGGTGGACGGTGGCATGTCACCGGGGATCAGGCCCGTTACGGCGCACAGATGCTGGCTAGCCATGCGGACGTGTGCCCGTTCCACCGCTCCGGCCAGATCACGCAGGTCCGGGTGGAGCCGGAGCTGACGTTCCACGACGCAGCCGCGAACGTGGTCGTCACCGCCCGTCCTGACCTGATGTACACCGACGACGGTGCCTGGGTGTGGCGGGAAACCAAGACCAGGATGCAGCCGCTCCCGGCCGGGCTGGACCTGCTGAGGGAAGTCCCGCAGCTCGCGCTCGCGGTGCTCCTCATGTCCGCGAACGCTCTGGGCGGAAACCCGGACGGTGCCCGGATTGAGCTGGAGTGGCTGACGCCGCAATGTGGCGACGTCGTCCTCCTCGATCCGCACTACCCCGGGCTGATCAGAGCGGCCAGGGACGTCATCAACGGGCTGGCCGCGCCGTGGCATGCCGATGAGACAGCCAGGGCCCGGCCGGGACAACATTGCGCCCGATGCCCGGTACGCCGCTGGTGTCCTGACGCCGAAATTCCCGATGCCGAACGTCCTGATGCCGGGGCAGCGGCATGAATGACGCGCTGATCCATGCGATCGCGTCCGCGATCGTGCGGCTCTCCCGGCGCCGGGCGCCCGGCGATCCGGCCTATGAGGATGGCGTGCAGCAGGCGTACAACCAGCTGGTCCTGTACTGCCTGCAGCATGGTGAGGAACCGCCCGCGAGCGTGCCGGACCTGGTCCGCCGGGTAGCCGGGACACCGCTCGGCGAGGCCGGGTACCTCGTTGACGCGGCGACATGCACGCCGACGCAGACCTGCCTGGAGTGGGCGCGAGATGCCGCCAATGTGCAGGCCGAGCTGTTCGAGAACGCGGTGATAGAGGAGGCGCTGGCCGCGTGCCGGTCCGCTCGGGCGCCGGAATCCTACACGGCGTTCCGTCGGCTGCTGATCAGCAAACCCGTCCTGACCGCTGCCGAACTCGCCGCTCTTGCCGGAGACATCGACCTGGTGCCGGTACTGGAGACGGTCAGGAAATGTTACGAGCCGGCGCCTGCCGCGTACCGGCGGGACGGCGCGTACCAAGCGTGCGGCCGGTGCGGCTGCCTTCTCGTTCCGCTCAGCACGGGCGGCTACCGCTGTGAACTTGACCGATGCCGCGCCGATCGGGCCGCCGTCCCGGTCCAGGAGGTGCCCGCGAACCTGGGGGTTCAGCAGCTCAGGCGCCCGCTCAGGGTCTTCATCACAAGCCCGGGTATCGCCGAGATAGACCTGGAGGCCAGGCTGCGCAAGCTCGGCCTCGTTCCGCAGATGTGGCCCGGGTTCGATGCCTACGACCTGCGGGTGCTGTTTCCCGGCGGCCCGGTATGGGCCGTCGACGTGAAGGACTGGGCAAACCCGGCGCTGCTCGGCAAGAGCATAACGGCCGGGCTGCGCGCCGATCCTCCGTATGACAAGGCGTTCATCGTCATCCCCGAGTACCGGTTCAAGGTCAGGGAGGACTACGCGCGCGTTGTCCGTCATCACCTTGCGGATGACTTGTGCGACCGGATCGAGGTCTGCTCCGACACCGCGTTCATCCGCCAGGCGCGGCGAGAGGCCAGGAGGGAGGACGCGCATGCGTAGCACGTCGTGGTCCCGTAAGCTCAGTGACGAGCTCAGGCAGGTCTGGCCGGAAGAGCTGGGAAATTTCACGCCTGGTGACATGTTCCGGGTCGAACTCGGGCTGTTCCTCCTTGCCGCCATCATGCCGGACAGGGCCGCGCGGGACGCGTGGACATTGTTCGGCGGCTACCCGTACGCCGAAGCGCTCGGCTACGCACGGACCGGCGAGCAGCGTCGGCAGATCAGCCGTGCGCGGCACTATCTGTGGCTGATGCGGCGGCCGACCGTCTGGGTGACGGCGCTGGAAAACTATCTCCGCGTGCCGGCCCAGTACCGGGGCTATGTCATGGCCGATAGCGATGACCTGCCAGTGCCCAGGGAGCCTGCCCGCGCGGCGCGGCGCTTCGCGGCGTACGCGGATCTGCTGGCCGGGCCGCCCGCATTCGCGCGGCGGAACACGCCGCTGGCGACTGCCGGGGAGTACCTGTTCCCGGTCCGCGACCGCACCTGCTCGGTGGCCTTCTCCGCCGATCTTGCTAGCAGCCCGCCAGCCCCGGCATATGACCTGGCGGCGTTGCCGGCCGGTGCGGGGAAGCCGGTCGTCGTATCGTGGCCGGAGCTGGACAAGGCCGCCCATGAGATGGACGACCTGGAAGCGGCCAGACCGGAACGGGAACGCGGCGACTGGGCGAGCCGGCTCGGCCGGGTCAAGCTCTTCGTCCGGCGCGGCGACGAGTTCCAGGAAGGCGTACCGCTCAGCATCGCCGGTACGCTGCATCTGGTCGGCATGGTCGGCGCGGGTAAGAGCACTCTGCGCGACATCCTCACCTACTGGTGCGCCATCCACCTCGGGTTGCGGATCACGATCGTGGTCGGGGACGTGGCCGAGACGCTGGCGGTCACCGAGACCTTCCGGCGCCTGGGGGTACAGGCCGCGCCTGTACTCGGGCAGTCGACACGTGAACGGCACATCCAGCGGCTGCACCGCCGCCTCGCCACCGCCGGTGCCCCCGACATGCTCGCGCATGATCATCCCGGCTTCCGGTACCTGAGCAGTGCCTGCGCGGTTGACGCACTGCGCGGCCTGGAAGCCGACCGGCCGCTGCGCGTCGGCGAGGCACCATGCACCCGGCTGCGGCAGGGCGAAGATACCCGGGCGGCATCCGGCTGCCCGCTGTGGAGCCGGTGCCCCCGCCACCAGGGTGCACGCGACCTGGCCGGCGCACAGGTCTGGGTCGCCACCCCGGCCAGCCTGGTACACAGCGCGGTGCCGCCGCACCAGACAGACGCGCGCATCCGCTACCTGGAGCTAGCCTGCCGGATGAGCGACCTGATCATCGTCGATGAAGCCGACCGGGTCCAGTCGCAGCTCGACGAGGCGTTCGCCCCGTCCGCGACGCTAGTCGGGCGTGCACCCGACTCCTGGCTTGACGAAGTGCAGGCGCACAAGACGACCGAGCTAGCCCGTCAGGGCAGGCTCCAGCTGTCCGAGCAGGAGATCGATGACTGGGCGAACGCCGTTAACACCGTCTCGACGGCGGCGGACCGGCTGTACGCGCTGCTTACCCAGAACAAGGCGCTGCGCGACTGGATCGTCGCCGACTACTTCAGCGCCTACACGCTGCACCAGTGGCTGCTGAACGACTGGTTCCCCGAGCTTAAGGACGCTGACCCGGAGGATCCGCGGCTCGTCGGGCGGGAAGCCGAACGCGACCGGGTGAGCCGCATCCTCGACGTCTTCCGCGACGACCCGCTCCAAGCCGGCGACGGCCCTGAACCGGTTGCACGCGACCTGGTTCGGCTCACCCTCGAACTGCTCCACGCACATGCCGGAGCGTCGACCCGCTATCGGCTGCGAGAAACCCTGCTCACGCTGCTCGGGGATAACGAGCACATCGGCGCGGACCTGGCGATGCACCTGCTCCGCCTGGAGTTCACGCTCGTGCTCGCGGCGCTGCACCACCGGCTGGACTTCATGACCGGCATGTGGCCCAGGGTCGAGGCCGCGCTCAACCTCGATTCCACCTCCAATACGCTGTCCCGCCGGCCGCCGAAGGACTACGAGCCGTTCATACCGGAGTCGCCGATGGGTAACGTCCTCGGGTTCCAGTTCCGGCTCGACGACGACGGGCGCAGCGGTGCGCTGCGGTTCTTCCGGTGCAGCGGCGTGGGGCGCGAACTGCTGCTGCGCCTGCATGAGCTGCCCTCGGTCGATGACCGTCCGGGCCCGAACGTCCTGCTGATGTCCGCGACAAGCTGGGCCGGGACATCTACCCGCTACCACGTCCACGTCCCGGTGGGCGCGGTGCTCCGGCCGAACCAGCGGGAGGTAGACGCGATCATGCGCACCACCTTCCGCAGGGAGTTCCTGTACGGACCGGACGGCCAGGCCCTGCGCCTGTCGGGAGCCGGAACGCGATACCGGCCGGAGGCGCTACGGCAGATGCTTCGCCAGCTCGCCGAACCGGACCGGACGCTCGCCGGGGCAACCAGCAAGCTCGCCGTCGAACTGGATGACATCGAGGATCCTGACCGGCGCCGGGTGCTGCTGCTCACCGGCAGCTACGCGGAGGCAAGGGACGCCGCCGACTACCTCAACAGCCTGCCCGAGTGGAAGGGCCGGGTGACCGCGCTCATCTCCGACGACGCCGACTTCGACGACGCCTGGGTCACGCTTCCCGGTGATCCGTCAGCGACCCGGCTGCGCCGTGGTGACGTCGCCGCGTTCACGGGCGAGATCCTGGTGGCTCCGCTGCTCGCGGTCGAGCGGGGGCACAACATCGTCCTGGCCGGCGGCAAGGCCGCGATCGGCACCGTATACTTCCTCGCCCGCCCGCATCCGCGGCCCGACAACATGGCGCTCGCCGTCTACGCGCTCAACGACTGGGTGGTGCGCTACGTCCGGGACGGCGGTTTTGCTCAGCACGTACGGGCGACCGGAATACCTAACGAGGCTGGCCGGGAGTTCCGCAGGCTCGCTACGCGGCGATGGCAGCGCTACCTGACAAGGCGACTGGCCTGGAGCAGCCTGAAGCCCGAAGAGAAGGTCGCGTTCACCTGGGATCAGCTCGTCGTCATGTGGCAGGTCATCGGCCGCCTTGTCCGCGGCGGTGTCCCGGCCCGCGTGGTCTTCGTGGACGCGGCGTTCTTCCCCCGCGAGGCGGGCCTGATCGCCGCGGACACGCCGGACACCAGCCTGCTGCTGAGCATGCGAAATGTCCTTGACCCGTACTTCGCCGGAGCACCAGAGGAGACCCGACCTGCCGACCGGTCTCTCGTCCGGTTCCTCTACGGGCCGCTCTACCAGGCCCTTAGCGGCCTCAGCTAATACGCGGAAGGAAACTCCAGATGGCATTCAAAGCGATCAGGACAGCGGCCTATGTGCCAGTTCCGGGCGCCGAGCCGTACACCGAGTTCTATTACGCGCTAGCGTTCCCTGCCCACTGGCGCCAGTCCATCATCAGCCTGAGCCGGCAGGGCAAGAGGAATCCCGATTCCATCCGGCAGGTGCCTATCCGCAGCCTCAACGAGGCTATCCGGGCTGTGGCGCCTGATCTGGTGTCGGTTGCGGAGAACGCCGTCATAGATGACGCCAAGCCTTGGCTATACACCGCCAACGAATATCCGGCAAGCGTCATCAAGTCACTGGTCGTGAGCTGGCTGCATACGCTCCAGTCATCCCCGGAGGCGTTCTCGTCGGTCCGGGCCGCGGTACAGGAGCTGGACCTGGCTGCCCTCAACTGGGATCTTGTCTCCGTTGACCTGACTGAGCATGCGCTGACCGACGGCGGAACCGCGCTTCCCGCACCGCACCTCTACCGGCTGCTGCCGGAGGTGCTGGCGGCCCGGATCGAGCGGTCCGATCCCTACGAATACTGCGGCGCCCAGGTCAGTTTCCGGCGGGTGGCGTCGGACGAGGGGGCCGAACTGATCTCGTGGCCGCCGTCCGAGTACCTGCCCAGGGCGAAGAAAGGTGAGGCAGCGGAGCCCTGGCATTTCTCGGCTGTCATCGGGCTCACCCTCCGGACGGTGCCGTTCTCCCTGGTCCCCAGGATCCATGTCAGTACCGGAATCCGCCGGTATGTGCGCGGCCGGTTCCGTATCGATGACCGGGTAGGGGTGTATCTGCTGACGGATGGACCCTGGCTGGCCGATGCTCCCCGGAGCAGCCGGTTCGCTAAGGCGTACCTGGAATACGACCGCAGCCTGCACCAGGCGGCATGGAAGGGCCTCGGACCGGAAGGCATCATGTCCCGGCTCAGCCCGGCGCCGTTCCCGCCGCCAGCCAAGCTCGCCGAAGAACCGGGAGCCTGGCTCGACGGCCGCGACGGCGTGACGGCGGCGGTCACTTATCACACGGCGATGGGATACCACGGCGTTCATGCCGGGCTGATGCCCAGCGAGCGGCAGCGGCTCACCGAATGGGCGGGGCGAGCCCTAGAACCGCACTTCAGGCTGGCCGATGATCTCGTCCGCAGCGACCAGCGGCGGACCAGGCCGCGTCGTACGCTCCAGAAGCTGCCGGAGATATCGCAGGATCCCGAAAAGCAAGCACTCGCGATCGAGTGCAGGGAGAAGGCTGCCGCGGATAATGCCGTGCTCCGCCGCGCGAACCTGGCGCGAGCCATCCAAGACACCGGTGTGCTCACCTGCCACGTCCTTTACCAGAGTGACCAGGTCCGGGATGCGATCCTCGCCGCTGCTGAGCAGAGCCTGGGCCTGAGCGCCTTCGCCGTGGCGGCCACCGAGAACTCACGGTTGTGGCGCGCGCCGGAGGTAGCGGTGAAGATCGAGGCCGCGCCTCTTGGCCGGCTGGGCGGACCGCTCGGGGAGGGCGTGACACCCAGGCGGGGGAAGCAGGCGGAGGAAGCCATCAGGGAAAGGCGGCAACAGGTCCGCGAGTTCGTGGCCGCCCTCTCAGAGACGTCGCAGGTGGCATTCATCGAACTTGAGGGCAGGGATGCCTTCTGGCCGCGGACCACCGATCCCAAACTCGCGATCCGGCTTGGCTGCGCCGATGCGGGCCGGGTCAGCCAGTTCATTACCCCGGTCAGCAAGGACGCGGACAACCTCCGGCACCGCGCCGACGCTGCCTGGGCGGACGGCATTCGGCAGCTCGGCATCAGCTTCACCCCTGTGCACACGGTCGACGGCATTCCCGCGGAACTGGCCCAGCTCGCCTTCTGGATCGTGCGCAGGAACTCCGGCGAAACCACGAGCAATAAGCAGTTCACCCCGGTCGCGATTCTCATCCGCCCCGACCAGAACCGGGTCATGGGCCGCATTCCGGGAATGCAGGGCTGGGTAACGTACCCGGAGCTGCTCCTGCGGCTGACCGGCCTCGTCCGCGGCCATGAGCTGCGCGCACGTGAGCAGCAGCGGGCTGAAACCGCGCGCTTCATCCGCCAGGTCCTCTACAGCAGCAGCGGCGGGCCGACCGTGGTACTGGCGCGGGCGCAGAACATGCGGCCGAGCTGGACCTGGCTGGAGGACGGCAAGCTCGTCCCGGGCAAGATCCAGCTCGGCAACTTGCCGCCGCAGGATCTCGGCATGTACGGCAGGCACCTGCGGCTCATCCGTGTCCGGGACAGCGAACGGAACGAGACCCCTCAGTCATGGGCGCCCAAGGATGACCAGACAGCGGGGATCGCCACCGGCCTGTGGGTCCCGCCGGACTCAGGTGAAGATAACCGGGTCTTCTACGCCACGACCGAGAAGGCCAGCACCCACAGCGACGCGCTCAACGACGACACCAAGCTGACTGCGCATGTCAACGGCAGGTCGGGCATGATGGTCACCAACCGGGACCGGAACGCATGGAACCCCACGCTCCTTGAGATCGCTGTCATCGGCGGCCCGCCAGCGGATGACCCGGAGGACTGGGCGATGGTTGTGCAGCAGCAGCGCATCGCTCTCGATGACTACCGCGACATGCTCAAGCTCCCGCTCGCGCTCCACCTAGCCGAATTGGCCGGTGAATACGCCCTGCCCTACGGGGATGAGCGGGATGAGTCGTTAGTCGCGGACCGGCTTTTGGCGTCATGATCGGCGCTTGCCTCCGTCTGGATTAGTAGTTCGTCCGAACGAGGAGGCGCTCATGAGCGGCGGCGGGGGAGTGCAGGCTGGGAACCGTGGCCAGGCGGCGGTCAGCGGGCAACTGGCGGAGATGGGCCGGTGGCTGGAGGATCAGGGTCTGTCCGCTGATGCGTTGGTCCAGCTGCTGGACTACTTGCGCGGGCTGCGCGCCGCGCCGTGGACCGGGGCGCCGGTCGCGGCACCGGCTCGTTCCGGGCAGCGGGACCAGGCCCCGGTTTCGGGCGGGCCGGATGTGCGGCTGCTGGATGCTGACGACCTGTGTCGGCTGTGGAAGGTGCGCAAGAGCTGGCTGTATGACGCGGTAGAGCGCGGGGAGGTGCCGTGTCTGCGGCTGGGCAACCAGCTGCGGTTCCGCCCTGCTGACCTAGCCGCCTACCTTGACCAGCACCCACGCTAGGTGCCACCTGGCCAGGCCATCACCCTAGAACGGATCGAACTCGGGCCAAGGGCCTTCTCAGCCGATCTCTTGCTGCAGGTTCGATTGTCCCTGCGGGGAGTGTAAGGGCGCGCCGTCAGCGAGTTTTCCCGAGGGGGAATTCGATATTCGGCATGACTCCGGTTAGAACTGGAACGGGACCAGCATATTGCCGCGCTGCCAGCTGATCATGTGAGGCGGAGACGGGAATCGAACCCGTGTACAGGGCTTTGCAGGCCCTTGCCTAAGCCACTCGGCCACTCCGCCGCAAGGGCGTTCAATAACACCGAGCGGACGACGGGATTCGAACCCGCGACCCTCACCTTGGCAAGGTGATGCTCTACCAACTGAGCCACGTCCGCGTGCACCTCTTGCGGAGGTGACTTCAGAAGAGTAGCCGATCCTGGCGCGTACGCAAACTCGGGGTTACCCTAGACGGCCGATCTCTTCGGCGTAGCCGTCCACCCGGGCCACATGCGTGGCGATCTCCCGCAGGGTCCAGGCCTTTCCGCGTGGCGCGTCCCACGCGGCGGGGCCCGCCGCCGCGTACCTGAGCAGGTAGGTCCTGGCCAGCCGGCGCAGCCGGGACCGGGCCTCGTCGAGGTCGGCCTCGGTGACCGGCTGGTAGTCGCTGTCCAGGGTCACGAACCTGCCGTGCCACTTGTCCGGCATCGGCTTGGCTCGGGCGAGCAGGGCCTCTACCTCATGCAGGTGGTCGATGAGATGGTCGTTAATCCGCCGTAGCGCCTTCAGCGGGGTCCACTCGTTACCGACTCCGAGGTCGGGTTCGTCACCGTAAATCAGCATGCCATCCCAGGCGGGCCAGGTCGCCGCCAGGTCAAGGCATCTCTCGACGCCATCGACGACGAGCTGGGCGGGGTTCTCGGTGCTCATCCTTCGATGATCGTCAAAGGATGGTTCCATTAGCATCGAAATATGCCGGTACAGACACTGCCTCAGGTCTACGACAACGACTTCGCGCCTGCCGCGGCGCTGATGGCCGATCCGACCAGGGCTGCCATCCTGCGCGCCCTGCTGCCCGGACGGGCGCTGGCGGCAGGCGAGCTGGCCAGGCTCGCCGGGGTCGGCGCCGCGACGGCGAGTTTTCACCTGGCGAAGCTGCTCGACGGCGGCCTGGTGGCGGTCGCACAGCAGGGCCGGCACCGCTACTACCAGCTGGCCGGGCACGAGGTGGCGGCCGCGCTCGAGGCCATCGGGCTGATCAGCGTCGGGGTGCCCGTCCGCTCGCTGAGCCAGTCCCGTGAGGCCACGGCGCTGGCGCAGGCGCGAACCTGCTACGACCACCTGGCGGGCCGGGCCGGGGTGGAACTGCTTGAGGCGATGCTGCGCGAGGACCTGCTCAGGGAGCGGGAGTCCGGCACCTACGACGTGACAGCTGCTGGGGACGCGAAGCTTGAGTCGTTCTGCCTTGATGTTTCCGAAATACGGCGGGTCAGGCGCGCATTCGCCGGCAGCTGCATCGACTGGACGCAGCGGCGGCGGCACCTGAACGGGGCGCTGGCCGCCGCCATCACCGCGCGGTTGTTCGCGGTCGGATGGATCGAGCAGGGATCGCGGCGGCGCAGCGTGCGGGTCACGGAGGCGGGCGTGACGGGCCTGGCCGCCACGTTCGGTATGTCATACCTTGCGCAGGAATGAGCGCCGCTCGGCGCGGATGCAGCGAGTGTCCTGGGCGTGCCGGCGATTAGCACGCGCATCCGGGTCGGCCGCAAGGCATTCCCGGTACTTTTCGTATTCGGCTAGTGACTTAAAGTCAATAATGGCGAGCCCATAGTCGTTCGCGCCCTCTTTCGGCAGGTAATAGCCAACGAGCGTGCCCCCGCAGCGCTCGATGATAGGCGGCCAGGTGGTGGCGTATTTCTCGAAGTCATCGATCTGGTGTGGGTCAAGTGTGTACTGAATCACGCAGCTGATCACGTTCAGACGGTAACCCGCGGACGTTTTGACCGGCGTCGAAATATCCCGGGAAAAGCCAAAGCTCCGGTCCGCGACGGGGGAGCGGGCCGGAGCTCGGCTTGGGGGATTGGCGGGGGTTGGCGGCCGCGGCCCGT
>Ga0209530_1000481_pt1 | contig 28269 bp, 36 predicted proteins | sample BlaSpr_A8_Ref_O1_FD_187987 | JGI IMG/M metagenome (GOLD analysis project Ga0209530, IMG submission 187987) | Forest soil microbial communities from Thunder Bay, Ontario, Canada - Black Spruce, Ontario site 2_A8_Ref_O1 (SPAdes) (version 2) | ecosystem: Environmental > Terrestrial > Soil > Boreal...
ATCTTGAGTCCTCACAAACCATGAAGATCAACCGGTGGCCGTCCTGTATTCCCCCGCCTCCCACGCCCCAAGATCACGATCTACGGCTGGAGTACTAGTCGGCTTGCCTTCCCGGCCACGCTGAGGGTCGGGTGGAGCACGATTCCGTTGTCGGGTTTCCAGTGGCGACTTCTGGGTCTGGCCTGCGGACCGAGACTCCGAGAAGTCGCCGGACCAGCGCCGAGAGATAAGTGGGCGGCTGCCTCCTCAGTTCAATCGTGGCTGGCTCCTGCCGGATACTTACGACCACTGCGACCAAAGCGACGAACAGGGCGATTCCCAGCGCTGCGGCAAGGAGCATGGGGATCATCAGAGGTCGCCCCACTTGCCGCTAGCGTGGAACTTCGCCTCGGCGAGCGCCAGGCTCCGCGCTCGTTCGTGCGCTTGCCATCCGCGCCGTCGCCGTGTCGCGTGCCGGACCGGCTTGGCCTTACGGCGCCGCCAGACCATACCGGAGAAGCACTTGCGGCACAGTCCGTGCGACGGTTCGGGGACCGCGCCGCACGGGCATGATCGACGCTGAATCTCTGTGAGCTGGTTGATGAGGCTTGAATGCATGGCGTGGTTCCTTCCACTCGGCGCCTCCTCCGTCCGGTTCGGGCGGAGAAGCGATGACATGCATCGCAGAATGCGCCGGAGTGTCAGGACACAGTTACTACGCGGAAGGACCGGTACTGGACGTGACGGGACGTCCCCACTAGGGTGAAGGCGTCCTTGTACGTCCTGCGGGCTTGGGTGGAATGCCGAACGAGAGGCTGCGAGCGCTCCTGCTAGAGCGCGGGGAGACCCCCGTCAAGCTCGCCGAAGCTATCCAGGTCGACGCCAAGACCGTCGAACGCTGGATCACGAAGGGCCGCACCCCCTACCGGTCGCATAGGTACGCTGTCGCCGCGTTCCTCGGTGTTGACGAGGCATACCTGTGGCCCGACGCCCTGGGCCGTGACCAGGTCGCCGCGGTGTCCGAGAGCGAGATCGTCTCTGTCTACCCGCACCGCTGGGCCGTGCCCAGGGACACCCTGGGACGCTTCTTCGGCCAGGCCGAGCAGGAAATCGGCGTCCTGGTCTACTCCGGCATGTTCATCGCCGAAGACGCAGGACTGCACAAGGTCTTCGCTGAAGGCGCGCGCGCCGGAGCGCGTGTCCGGCTGCTGTTCGGCGACCCCGACAGTCCTAACGTCGCCGAGCGCGGCGCGACCGAAGGCATCGACGCGGGCCTGGCCGCGAAGGTCCGCAACGCCATTGTGCTGTTCCGCCCACTCCTGGCAGAACCCGGAGTAGAGATGCGGCTGCATGGCACGGTGCTGTACAACTCGATCTACCGGGCGGACGACCAGTTGCTCATCAACACGCACATCTACGGTGTGATGGCGAACAACGCGCCGGTGTTCCACTTGCGCAAGATCCCCGGTGGCGAGATGGCCAGCACCTACCTGGACAGCTTCGAGCGCGTCTGGGACCTCGCGGCTCCCTACGAAGGCCGGTAACCGTTGTCAGGCAGGATCGACTACTACTACAACGACCCCGGCGCACCCAAGGCCAACAGCCTCGTCCCGTCCGTGAATGTCGTGGTGACCAACGAGGGCGGGGATGTCCTGCTCATCCAGCGGTCGGACAACGGCAACTGGGCCATCCCAGGTGGTGCCATCGACCTCGGCGAATCCCTCACCCAAGCTGCGGTCCGCGAGACCCGGGAAGAATCTGGGATCACGTGCGAGGTAACTGGGATCGTCGGCATATATACCGACCCCCAGCACGTGATCCTGTACACCAGTAACGGTGAGGCCCGGCAGGAGTTCTCCATCGTCCTGACCGCCCGGGCGGTCGATGGCGACCCGACGCCGAGCGATGAGAGCAGTCAGGTCCGCTGGGTGGCTCGCGATGAGCTGGCGGATCATCAGATGGACCGCTCGATGCGGCTGCGCCTAGACCACTTCCTGGCTGGGCGCTCGCCGTATCTGGGCTAGGACGGTAACGCCGTCGCGAGGGCGCCCCGCATCCGTACCTGACTGACCGAGTCCAGGATCAAGGGAGTGGCACGCTGGATGGATCGGCTGACCAGATGTTCCGTCCCGTAGCGGTCGTGGATCTCGGCGAGCCGCCGGTCCACCCGGACGTGTTCCCCGTCCGGGCTGGTGGTCATGTCGCAGAACGTCAGCGCATCCGCGAGCGCCTTCGGCGCCGGTGCGAACTCGCGGCGCAGCACCGCGGCTAGGCCGCGCTCCTCGGCCTCGATATGCGCACACGAGTGGTGCGCCACCAGCCGGCACAGCAACTCGTCGGCCTGTTCGACATCCCGCAGGTAGAGGGCGCCGTCGAGCTGGTGCAGACCGGTATGGGCCAGTTCGGGCAGGTAGCCGACGTCATGCAGCCATGCGGCAGCTTCCAGCAGGTCGGCGTCCGGGCCGAGGGTTCTTGCGATGCTGCGAGCCCGGGCAGCGACGCCTTGAACGTGTGCCCAGCGGCGGGGGAGGGGAGCTTGCAGGAGTTCGCGGGCCAGGTCAGCGGCCCAGGCGGCGGTTGTCTGCATAGATCCCAGGCTAGGAGTGTTCTGTGGGACGTTCACGGACACCGGGTGCCGTCTGAGGACGTCCTTTGCTCGCCTGCCGTGGCGGATGCCACGTAGTAGCCGAGGCCGGCGTAGTTGACCACCAGTCCTTCTCCTTCGAGCAATCGCATCGCCTTGCCGATGGTTTGCCGAGAGCGCCCGGTCGTACGAACGAGCGAGCCGATGGATGGTACGGAATCGCCTGTCGCGAGGCTCCTATCGACGATCTGCGCACGGACATATGCCGCCACCTGCATGTATGCTCGTGGGTCGGCGATCCGGTTGCCGTTCAAGGCGTCGTCTCCTTTTCACCCGCGGATTCTCCGCGTTTCTCCGGAGGGCTGAGGAGCGCGTCGAGCTTGTCGAGAAGCTCTTCGAGCAAATAGCGGGTGACGATGGTCTCCCCGTTAGGTTGCGGGATAAGGGCCTGCCAGTACCCCAGTCCGGTGTAGATGCTCACGCCTGGATGCTCCTTGCGGAAGCCGCGCAGGCGGACCACCTGGTCCGGCTCATCAGGGACGGTTCGCAACCCCAGGCGGGCGAGGCGACTCACGATGCTCTTCGCAAGGGGAAGAACGCGTGATCGTCCGCGATCATCTGGTGTAGTTCAGCTGAGGAGGTAGCCGTGTGAGTATGCCCGATGCCGTCCTTGCGCCGATACCACCAGGTCTGGTCATCGCATCCGATGTCGTAGGCATCACCCCAGGCCTGTTCAAGCGCGTCCAGGGCACGCGGTCCATCCACGGGAAACGTTCCTCCTCTTAGTCGTATCTGCCGGAGATGCCTGGACAGTCGAGCGACGTCGTCTGGGTTCCGGGTAGGTGATCAGCCTTGCGCGGAGAGTGGAACTTCTGAACCTCTCCTAGGGACTTCTAGGGACGTCTTCTGATACGGTCGTGGCAGTCGCCGTGCTACAGGAGGCGGGAAATGAACGAGGCGCTACGTCAGGCCCTGCTGCGTGCGCGGCTGCGCGAAGACGACATCGCTGCCCACCTCGGCGTCGATCCCAAGACGGTGCGGCGCTGGCTCAACGGGCGAGTGCCCTACCCGCATAACCGCGCGGCCATCGCCGACCTGGTTGGCGTGGATGAAGCCGACCTCTGGCCGGGTGCCGGAGGGCCGCTCACCGGACGCTCGCGGCCCGGCGAACTGGGCTTGGTCTACCCGCACCGCTGGGCAATTCCGCGGGATGTTTGGACACGGTTCTTCAGCGCCGCCGAGCAGGAGATCGCCATCTTGGCCTACAGCGCCTTGTTCCTCGCCGAGGACGAGGGCATTCTCCAGATCCTGGCCGCTAGGGCCCGCGACGGAGTCAGCGTTCGCATAGCGCTTGGCGACCCAGATAGCCGTCACGTCGCCGAACGTGGTGAGGAGGAGGGCATCGGCGCGGCGATACCGGCGAAGATCCGCAACGCCTTGGCGCTCTACGCGCCACTACGCGAGATGGAGAACATTGAGATTCGGCTGCACGATGCCGTCTTGTACAACTCGATCTACCGGGCAGACGATCACGTGCTGATCAATCAGCACACCTATGGCACAGGGTGACCAGCAAAGTCGTTTACGCAGGTCATTGACTGTCTGACTGCCTGCTGGCCGTTCGCGGTGCCTGAGCGGGCAGTGGCGGCCCTGGTGCGGTGTGAGCCGAGCTTCACCCTGATTCTGCTTACGGGCCGTGAGGTGCCGGGCTTAGCTGCAGGCCCTGGCGCTGCCGGGCGCGGGTACGGAAAGTCACTACGGCGGGCCGGGGTTTATCCCGTATTGATCACGGTGCCGGGCTGGCGCGTGGCGGTGGCAGCCGGGCACCGGGACCCCGGCTAGGACAAGGGATTGTCTAGGTCACTCTCCCGGCCGGAGGTCCCGTTGCCCGTCAAGTCTGCCATGCCCGTGCCCGCCGCGGCGGGATACGCCCTGGGCGAGCTCGCTGCCCGGGCCGCTGGACTGCATGCCGCCAGCGGCGGGGACCTGCTGGGATGCTTCGCGGCGGTACCTGATCCGCGGGACCCGCGCGGGATACGGCACTGCCTGGCCTCGGTCCTGGCGATGTCCGCGGCGGCCGCGCTGTGCGGCTGCAGCACACTGGAGGACGTCACGGCCTGGATCTCTGCCGCCGGGCAGGACGTGCTGGCCGTGCTGGGCTGCCGGCGCGGCGCGCTGGGGACGTGCGTGCCGCCGCACCCGGGCACCGTGGTGCGGATCTTCACCGCGATCAGCGCGCAGGCCCTCGCTGATCACGCCGGGGAGTTCCTGGCCCGCCGCGCCGCGGCCGGGCCGGTCACCTTCCTGGTAGCGGGGCCGGGGCAGCTTCCGGCGCTGGCGGTCGACGGCAAGGCGGTCCGCGGCGCGGCCGGACCGGACGGCCTGATCCCGTACCTGCTGGCCGCAGCCACCCATCAGGACTGCGCGGTGATCGCCGAGGTCCTGGTGGGAGCGAAGACGAATGAGGTCCCGGAGTTCGCGCCGCTGCTGCGCGCCCTGAATGAGCGTGTCCCGCTGGCCGGGCACGTGATCACGATCGACGCCGGGCACACCGTCCGGGCGCACGCCTCTTTCATCTGCCAGGAACTGATGGCGCATTACGTTATGACAGTCAAGACGAATACCCCAGGCCTGCATGAGGCCCTCGACGCCCTGGACTGGGCATCGGTGCCCGTCCAGCATGAGGTAACCGAGACCGGGCACGGCCGGCAGGAGCGCCGCACCATCCAGGTCATGGACGCGCCCGGGCACATCCAGAAGCGGTTCCCGCATGCCCGGCAGGTCGCCTTGATCGAGCGGTACGTCACCCGCGCCACCCGCAAGCGCAAGAAGCACGGCCGCGGGTACACCAAGGTCACCGTCCGCAGCGCCGTCGCGGTGTTCGTGATTACCAGCCTGGATGCCCGCGAGGCCGCCCCGGAGCACCTGGCCGGGTACGTCCGCCGCCACTGGAGGATCGAGAACCAGGTCCACTATGTCCGTGATGTCACATACCGTGAGGACGCGTCCAGGGTCCGGACCGGGACAAGACCCCGCATAATGGCCACTCTGCGTAACCTCGCGATCGGGCTCATCCGCCAGGCCGGCCACACCAAGATCGCCGCAACCATCCGCAAGATCAAATACGACAACCGCCTGCTCCTGGCCATCCTCGGCCTGCAAAACCAATCATGACCAGCACAAAAGACTTTGCGGATCACCCTGCCTATGGCATCCCCGCCGCCCACTCACCCGTCTTCGAGTTGCGGAAAGCCGAGGCGGCCGACATGGCAGACGCATACCTCGGCAGTTTCGAGCGCACCTGGGTGCTGGCCCGCACTTGGCGCTTGCGAACAACTGGCTCGTAGCCATTAAGGGGCACTAAGGGATTTGTGTCCGAGGAATGACTGCACCAATAAGCTCAATGAGCCTTTTCAGCGGGTTCCGCCCGTCTGGACTACGTGGACGGCTTTGGCGAGTTGTCCGGCTCGCCAGGGCAGCAGCGGAGCCTGCGGAGGATGTGTGAGGTCTTGAGTTGGGTGTAGCCGCGCTCGCTGGGGCGCGGAGCCGAGCATGAGCACGGTTGGACTCTTTCTGCAGAGGCAGCTTTTCGCTGCCCGCGGTTTCGGTGCCCGCGCTGCCCCATTAGGGCGACGGTCTCGCTGACGTACCGCCAAGCGGTTGCAGTGCTCATGTCGAACCCCGCTGCCAAACTGGCGAAGGTTTCGCCCTTGCGCAGGTAGGCCAGGGTCATCAGGCCAGTGGGCCGGGGCTCAGCCTACGCCAGCACGACCCGAGCTTCACGCGGTGGCCGTGGATGACTCCGGTGACGTAGTCGAGGTCTGGCGGATAACGGCAGCGCAGCACGGTAGAAAGCATGGAAGCCCCTGGGCAGATGACGCGGATCTTGGCCGGTCGCTTCGTTTAACAGGGGCTTCATGACGCCGGAAGCCGACACGCCGTCCCTGATCAACACTTACTCCAGAACCGGACCAGCCCAGAATGAAAAAAGGGGCTTATTGATTTTGCGCGTAGCCCATCAATCGGAAACGTGCGTGGCTCTTCCTAGTAGGGCAGCCGCCAATGGCTAGCTGACCAGGGTGTAGTCACGGTTTAGCCGTGCACGTTTGTGGAACCAGCGGGATCGGGCCTGGTGGCGGCGTCGCCAGTGCAGCCAGCGGGCGGCGTGGCCGGGCGGGTGGGGGTGCTGGGTGGCGGTGGCGAGCAGGTACCTGATCTCGGGCACGGTGAGCGGGATCTTCCCTGGGTCCGGCGGCGGTGCCTGGTCAGGGGTGACCGGTGCGGGGGCCTGGGTATCGGTGCGGTCTTTGAGCTGGGCGGCGGTGACGGCGCAGATCGCCAGGGCGGCCATCACCAGCACGATGTGGCGCAGGACCGCGGTATACAGCCTGGCCTGGCACTCATCGAGGCCGAAGCAGTCCTTCCCGGCCCTGAAATCTTCTTCTACGGGCCACCTCAGCCCGGCGGCCCTGATCAGGCGGGTCTTGGTCAGGAGCTGGCCCTCAGGGATGTAGCAGTAGTGAAAGGCCAGCTCACCGGTTTTCAGGTGGCGGCGGACCAGCAGGTGATGACGCGGCGAGCAGGTCCCGATCCACGCCCAGGCATACCACCGCTCGCCCTTGGAACCCTTCCCCGCGGACCGGACCTCCCAGCGCCGCTTGTCCTTCACCAGGTGTTTCACCGCTTCCGCGGACGTGAGCTTGGTGCCCGGGACGACAGCGATCATGAAAGTGGAGGCGACGCGCAGCACGTAAGCCTGGCCCTGGGTCTCGAGGAACCCGCGGAGCTGGGTGCAGCTGCCGTAGACCTCGTCCCCGCAGATGAAATCGAAGGCCAGGCCGTCGGCGTAGCAGTCAGCGCAGATATCGATGGCGAGCTGCCCCTTGGTGCGGAACTCCAGGTCCAGCGGCAGCCCCATGACCAGCGACGCCACCGGATCCTCGATCTGCTCGCGCGGGACCCAGTGCCGCGCCCCGGCCAGCGCATGCCCGGTTTTCTCCCGGATGCAGGACAGGTGCACCGCGTTAGTCCCGTTCGCGACCCTGCCCGCGCACCCCATGTACTGGCGTTTAACCCCGGCGGTCCCCGCACCGGTCTTCTGCTGGCCGGTCTCGTCGATCGCACCGATCACCAGCCCGCCCCGCCGCCGGCCGCGCCCCGCCGCCTCCGCCAGGCCCGCTGCCGCGAACCGGCGGACCTCGCTCATCACCGCCAGCGTGTCCCACGACGCGCGGTTCAGCAGCCGCTGCGTCCGGTCCGGCGTGCGGTCACCGGCATACTGCGCGATCGTCCACCCGTTCCGCCGGGGTATCTCGCTGACCAGCGCCGACACGTACTTGCCGGCCTGCTGCCACGTCCCGGTCCGGGCAAAGCACGACCTCAGCCGGCCTATCAGCTCAGCCCGTTTCCGGACCGCCCGCCCGGCCCCTATCCTGGCAGCAGCAGCCGCCTGCGGTTCATTTGTTCTCACAAGCACATGATCGTCAGGCGGCTGCGCTCACGTCACACGAATCCCCCGAATCCCGCCAGGTCAAGCCGCCAATGGCGGCTGCCCTACTAGCATCCACCAGGCAACGAGCCTTAGCTAGGGGCATGCCTATGAACTATGGGTCAGGTTTCGGAAGCCTTTCGCTCGGCAGCATGCGCGCTCTCTTTATAGCCTGTGTTGCAGTAAGGATGTGAGAGCTGGCCGTGTAGATTAGGCTTTCCGGCCCTAGATCGGTTATTTTCATAGTGGTGCTAAGAATAGATGGCTGAGTTGCAACCTCCGTTGAAGACGCCTCAAAGTCTTCGCGGGGGATAAGTGCATCCATATTGACGAGGGGGGCCGCCATTGACTTCACCTTTCTTGCTGTCCGTTTCATGAATATCGAACGCAGGCGACAGTAAAACGCCTTCGCTAGACGGAGGCAATGATAGTAGCAATTGAGGCAAGGGGGGTGCTATCGCATTATATTGAAGGGTAGTGCTGTTGCTTGACCCGCACTTCCTCGCCAACGCCCGGGCGCTTGGGTGTTGTGCCGGGAGTGGCGAACGCGCTAATAATAGATGGTCGATATGGGATGATTTATTATAATTCATCCCATATGTGCTCATACTGCATCTACCGCATCAAGGATCATCGGGGTGGCGCAGCGGATGGCCCACTGACCAGATGACGCGGGCCGTAGCAATCGTGGATCTCAGCGAGGCGCCGGTCAACGTGCACGTGCTCACAGTCTGGGCTGGTGGTCATATCGCAGAAGGTAAGAGTGTTCGCCAGCGCCAGCGGCGCAGGTTTAAATTCACGGGACAAGACGGCGTGAAGCCCGCGCTCTTCAGCCTCGATATGGGCGCAGGAATGGTGGGCCATAAGTCGGCACGGCATCTGAGCAGAGCATCTGATTTGCTTGCTGGACATCGCGCAGGTGCCGGGCGCCGTCGAGCTGATGCAGGCCCGGTCCTTGCTAGCTCCGGCAGGTACCCGATGTCGTGGAGCCATTCGGCGGCTTCGAGGAGTTCGGCGTCTGGGCCGAGCGTGGCCGCTATGCTGCGAGCGCGTGCGGCGACGCCCTGGACGTGTGCCCAGCGACGGGGGAGTGGTCGTGCAGGAGTATGCGGGCGAGTTCGCTTAGCGGTGCGGCGGCCGTATGTTGGTTTCGCATGGGTCTATGCAGGCTACAAGGCCAAGCTGGACATAGCGAGAAAGAGCTAGCCTGTGAGCTCGATGTAGCTCACTTTTGATAACTTCTGCTTGTCGGCGGCCGTAACTCTTCTCCTGCTTGCTTGTTGCGTAATGGGTTCAAGAGCTTTAGGGCCGGACCCCAATACAATCTTCCATAGGGAACCAAATAGGCCAAGCGTATCTACGAGCAATGCGGTCGTAGCGACGGTGACAGTGGCTGTTGGGAAGTCATGATAGTGAAAGATGATCCAGCCACAAGTCGCGGCGATGGCGGGCACGAAAACGATTGCAACCCAGCTCATCACCTGTCTAATTACGAACCAGCGCGCGTCTTGCTGTTTTCGCTGATTGAATGTTTCGCGCTCCTGCCGCAGCTTTCCTCGGCGTTCGCGATGGCGATTGTGTCATTTATGGGGTCTGTCATCTCGCACCCCCCGCGAGGAACGTCCCGAAACGTATCCAAACGTTCCAGCGATGACAGATGTGACACCGACAGTTATTGCTATAAAGAAGGAGCTGGTCTTCCCGGAAACGGCGAGATAAATGGCTGTTGCCGCAAGAACCAGGGCCGATAGGATAGAAAAATAGAGCAGCAGACTGGCGAACCGCTTATCGCGCTTCGTGTTCATTGCCGTCCAGTGCCGGACTTCCTCGTCGAAAATGGTCTGGGCAAGCCCGATACCCCTCCACGCCTCTTCCCGCTCCAGAGCCTTGTCGGCTCTATGCGGCTCCTTGAGTGCTCTAATAATCATTGTGGCGACCTCGTGAGGATCGCCCGATGTGATAATCCATTGATATTGCGCGAGCACTCCGGAGGGGGATATGTCCTTTCCGAGCGCCACTGGGATTACTTGCTTACCTGACCCGCTTTCTGCTGATGCGATGCTTGCGGATATCTCATAAAGTACCCAAGGGCTTTCCAGCGTAGATTTGGAGATTAGGATGACTACAACATCTGCATATTCGAGAGATTGATTTATGCTGGAGATCCAGCGATCACCTGGAGTAATGCTCGTAGTGAAGGTCGCGGTGCGATATCCGGCGCGATTGAGGAATAGTTGGACATAGTCAGCTATATCTTCATCTTGCTTCGCGTAGCTGACGAAGACCGACAAGTTTCCGGTTTGAGCTACCAAGTCTTCCACAGTGTTCTCTTGGCCGACCGACGGCGGCGCACTCCTCTGCTAAGTACAAAAAAGAGCAACGGGCAGATAGTACTCCGATCTGCGTGTCGCGGGTGTGGTTTAAGTTAGGCAACTGCCGCGACTACCACTTTGGGACCATATGAATCAGGTGTATCCTTGGCACCAAGAGTCGCCTACTCGGCAATTCCCGCTCGGTACGCTGCCCTGGTCGCTCATAGGCGGGGGTAGGACGCGCGCATCGGCGGTCGGTACCACGGGCCCTGTTATGAAATACTTGACGACGAGTGGGGGTCATTGCTCGGATTGCAGATCACTCACTTTGTAGCGATGGGTCCGGAAGTCCAGATCCCGCAGCTTCACTCGAAATTCCGTTCTGGTCATGTTGGGGGTTGTTCGTGTCGGTCAATGTTGACCTGGATCGTGCCCGCAAGGTGTTCGTGGTCCACGGGCGCAACGGAGACGCTCGCTCGGTCATGTTCGCGTTCCTACGGTCGATCGGCCTGGACCCGATCGAATGGTCCGAAGCGGTAAAGATGACCGGCGAGGGGTCGCCGTATATCGGCCGAGTGCTCGATGCGGCATTTGATGCAGCGCAGGCCATCGTGGTGCTGCTGACGCCGGACGATGTCGCGTATCTGCGGACTGAATATGCAAGTGGGGAAGACGACCCGGAGTTGGAGCCGCTGGCCCAAGCCCGGCCGAACGTGCTGTTCGAAGCCGGGATGGCAATGGGACGGGACGCTAGGCGCACCGTGCTAGTGGAGTTTGGGAGGTTGCGCCCGTTCAGCGATGTCGCGGGCAGGCACGCGGTCCGCATCGACGGCAGCGCCTCCAAGCGCAAGGATCTGGCCCAGCGCCTTGAAAGCGCTGGCTGTGCCGTTAACCTGGCGGGCGAGGACTGGCTGACAGTGGGGGATTTCACCCCGCCCCCTGATCCCGGCAGCGGTTTGCCGCTGGGCAGGCGGCTTCCCCGGTCCGGAAGCTCGCGAGGAGTGCGCCTGGACGCCAAGTTCCATAAGCGATCGAACGACGGTCGGCTGGAGATAATCAATCAAGGGTCGGAAGCTATATACGACCTCGACATCGAGTTTCCGGATGGGCTTCGAGGGTTCCGGATCGTGGATCCTGGGTTTTCCGTTCCCAAGCTCCCGGGAGGAAAGAGCCTGACGCTCCTCTGTGCGCTCACGATGCCCAGGAACGTTAGTTACTTCGACCTGGTTATCACTGGTCGTACTGCGGCCGGTGACCCAGTGCGTGAAGAAGCCTTCGTAGATTTGGCGGGGTGAGCGTGGGCACTTATTCGATTCAGTTGCCTCTCGATGACGATGGCTTCTTGCGGCGCGAGTGCCCGCACTGCCTCGAAGAGTTCAAGTGGCATCATGGGCCTGTGGCGGACCGGCCCGAGGGCGAGGTAGATCCGTCTGTCTACTACTGCCCGCGGTGCGGCGCCTCTGCTGGGCCCGACCAGTGGTGGACGCAGGAGCAGTTGGCCTTTATGCAGGAGTCGGCCGTCGGACCTGCGCTCCGCGAGGTATCCGACGAACTTGAGAAGGTATTCCGGGGCGGCAAGGGCCTGACCTATAAGGGAGGAGAACTTGACGAGCCAGAGCAGCCGGCAGCACTCCACGAGCCGGACGACATGATCATCGTTGCTCCGCCATGCCATCCATGGGAACCGGTCAAAGTGCCGGAGACTGTCACTACGCATGTCCATTGCCTGGTATGCGGAGCGGCCTTCGCGGCGTAGCGGCAGCGTCTATTTCCCTGATCGGGATGTTTCGATACCTGCGCTCACACGGTGTCGCCGAGTGCCCGCTTGACCTTGCGGCGGTCGATGTTCAGGTCGCGTGCGATGGCGCGCTGGCTGGTGCCGGACTGGTGCAGTGACCGTACCGCCTCTTCAATCGTCGGCACAGAGTCCTGTTCCGGGCTAACTACGCGAATCGCTCGGCTAGCGTTCCTGACCAGCAGCATGAGCAGCTCGAACGAGCCGACCAGCGCCAACGCTGGCCATGCGCTGACCAGCGCGCCGATCGGCCCATGACCCAGACCATGCGCCAGGTTGGCGCCGACGGTCGCTACTATGCCAGCGCCGAGGCTCCACAGCGCCAGCCGTGGTACACGCTGGTTCCGTCGGCTCGCATCGAGCACCACCATCGACGCCGCCCAGATCAGTCCGTCCACGGTGAACGGCAGGAGCCGGGCCGTAAGGCCTGACTCCCCGTGCGTCCGGACGAGTTCGTAGGCGTGCTGATACGAGATGATCGCCGCCACACTGGCGACCGCCACCACCGCGAGGGCCGTAGTCAGCCGAATGAGCCGATCGGTCACCGCAGCTCCTCCTCGAACGCGAGGACCAGCGGATGATCGGCACTGTGGCCGATCTCCAGCAACTCGGTAACCGTAAGCGCCGTGATCGCTTGGTTCCGGCTGAACAGCCGACGCGGGCGGTCGGAGACGATCCACGCCCCCTGGCCGTCCGCGGCGGCGTGCTCTCTGAACCGCGCCGTGGCGACGACCCGATCGTCGATCTCCAGCGACATGGAGTTGTTTTCGATCCGAAGTGACATGGCAGCCGGTCTCCTCTCTCGAAGAGAGGTCCGGAAGTCCAGTGCCAAACCAAGTGCCAACGACGCCAGCCGTGGCCGGATGAGGCCCGACCTAAACGGATGCCACCAACAGCTTGACCTGCGGCAAAACGACCCCGCCGTACAAAGCCAGACGACCCCGCCAGGCATGGCATGCAAGAGGTCAGGGGTTCGAATCTTCTAAGTTCCCCCAGGTCAGAGACCTGCTGGAACCCGGTCATGATCGGGACCGGCCAGACGTACGCCGCGCGGTGGGCGGCTCTCAGTGAGGCCGAGCGGGGCGACTGGCTGCGGTCCAGTGACGTGCGCGTCTACCTGGGCAGTCCGGACGTGCCGGCCACAGTCTACATGGACCCGTTCACCATGATGTGGCCGGCGGCCGATGGCGTAGCCGCATGGATCGCCTACCAGGCGCTTAAGGCGGCCTGACAAGAGCTTTCGGAGGGTGCTGGGACGCAACCAAGGAAAGAAGGATAGAACGATGACCAAGAAACTGCGGTCGATCCTCGACCAGATATTGACCCTCGACCGGGCCGACATCCTGGTCTTGACCGGCTACGCGCTGGGGTACTACCAGATGCAGCTCAAGGCGACCAGCGCCGACCAGGCGTTACGGGCGGGCGGACATGATCGGCCTGCTTACCGACCAGCTCAACGAGCTCAAGAAGGGGATCTAACCATGGACCGAGACAGGATCAACGACCCTGCGGGCCACAATGGGTTCGTTCTGGAGACCAACCCCGGATACCGCCGACCGGCCCGCGCGGCCGAGACTCCATCGGAGAGCGGTACGCACGCCAGACCCGCAACGCGGCGGTGACCATAGCCGTACTCATTGCCGTAGGTGTCGTGCTGTCCCTGATTGTCGGGCTGATCATCGCGGCGCACACCGGCCAGCCGCAGCAATTGGGGACGGACCAGATAGTCAGTAGCTACCTGGTCCGCCGATCGGCAGACTACAACGCCCCGGCCTCCAGTGAAATGGAGGCTGGGGCGTCCGGCATGTCCGGGGCTGCTATGCTCGCGAGTATCCCTATCTGGGGCTTCCCGCAATGGGCGCGTGTCTCTTCTCGCCGCAACGGCACATCTCGAACGCAAACCTGGCCGCAACGGCACCCTAAACCCCAAGCCGGTAGGGGAGGTGATGAAGTTGCTCCGGACGATCAAAGCGCCGATCAAGATACAGCCCCCGATAAAGATCAAGACCTCACCACGTACCTAGGCGCGGCCGGCAACACGAAACGCCCCGGTCTCCAGTGAGTGGAGGCTGGGGCGTTTTGCTGTCCGGGGGGAATGATCTAGGTCGTGTTTTTTTGTTCGACATGCGGACGGACGGACCTGTTTGGTACAAGACTCCATCACCTGACGTGCTACGGGTATGCCTAGGCGCACTAGCGTTTGCACCACTTAAGTGCATGCCACCGTTAATTCGTCGGGGGTCGGTTCTGAGCTAGTCCGGTGGCTCGTGCCCGATGCCGGTGAGGTGGGTGAGGCCAGCGGTGTCGAGGGCTTCCTGGGGTGTGCCGACGGGCAGGCCGGTGCGCAGGAAGGCATCTTCGTAGCGGTCGCGGGCGGCGTCGTAGATCGCGAAGCCGAAGGAGTGCGCGGAGCCGCCGTACCGCAGCCGGAACAGGGGCAGCTGCTCGCTGCTGGGCAAGACGCCGGTGATGTAGGCGAACGGGCCATGGTACCTGGCCTGCACGGAGGCGAGCTGGGGCCAGTATTTTTCGGCGTGGTCGAGGAGCCGCACGATGATCGTGTCGCGGGTGGACTGCGGGATGGCCGGCACGTGACCATTGTGCCCTCTCGGGAATCGGGGCTGGTGATGAGGTGTTCGCGACAGTGAATTACAACGGTGTAATTCATTGGAGTGCGGTATGTGTTGACGATGAAGCCCTCAGGATGATCGGCCAGCCAGCGCGCATAGCCAGCGTCGTCATCAGCGAAAAGCCGCATGCGCCCATGATCCCGCGGCCAGCACTAACTGTCACCGGCCTTCACCACCAAACGCTCACTCCCCAGACCCAGCCGCCACTCCGCGCGCGGCCCGTCCGCCACTACCCGGTGCTGCCATTGGGGGCCAGATCGCGCGCCCGATCCGTTCTGGCGCTCGGATGGATGGTGTGTTGTGTGTTGATGGATACCCAAGATGTCCAGACTGGACATCTTGGGTATCATGGTTGTGGAGGTGGGGTCATGGCTATGGTGAAGACGCCAATCGAGATCGATGAGGCTGCGCTGGCGACGGCGGCTGAGGTGCTGGGGACGAAGACGAAGAAGGATACGGTCAATGCGGCGCTGCGTGAGGTTGGCCAGCGGCTGGAGCGGCTGCGGGCGCTGGCCCGGCTGGGGGAGATGGCCGACCAGGGCGATTTCGATGAGTTCGCCGGGAACAAAGCGGCTTACCGCAGGTGAGCCCCGCAGTGTATCTCATTGACACTTCCGGGCTGTTCCGGATCTTGCAGGGCAAGCTACGCGAGGCGTGGTCGGAGGAACTGGCCGCCGGTGTGATCGCGACATGCCCAATTGTTGAGCTGGAGTTCTTGTACTCTGCCCGGTCGCTGGCTGACCGGCTGGAGAAGCAGCGGCTGCTGCGTACCGTTTTCGGCTGGGTGCCGGTGAGCGACCGGGCCTTCGACCGCGCTGAGCAGGTGCAGCAGCTGCTGACCGAGGCCGGTAAGCACCGGTCCGCCGGGCCGGTGGACCTGCTGATCGCGGCCACAGCCGAGCAGGAGCACCTGACAATCCTGTGTGACGATCACGACTTCGAGACGGTCGCCACCGTCACCCGCCAGCCGGTCCGGCTGGTGACAGACGTCCAGGCCCGGTAGCCGGCAGCGCCCGGATTGAGTTCCTCGCCCGGAACGGGAGCCCGGGCTGGGGCGCGACAGCACAAGCATCACCCAATCGAACAAAGATGAGCCTGAGGATGGGCGTCGGGGGACAGGATGGGGGGACACTTCGGTGTCGCCGGGGAGTTGAACCAGGGCCATGGTTGCGGAGCAGAGAGTACGGTACGCCGATAGCCGTCCCTATGTCACTCCTGAGACTCTCGATGAGCTGACCGGGCCGGCGACCGGGGTTGTGGAGCTCCCGGTGACCCTGGAGTGGTCTGAGCGGCGGACTTACGATCTTTCCGTGGTGTCCGACCGGCGGCTGATGTATGAGCGGGTCGTCCGCGAGGCCATGACGGTCGATGCGCTGCGCGGGTACTTGAACCGGGCACTGCTGGTAGCTGCGTGGCCGAGTATGTATCTGCCGCGGCGGGTCCGATCGTCGTGGGAATCCCGGTTCCCCGTCCTCGTCCACGCTGGCTAGCCCGTGCGGCCACCGGACGAACTGGCCGCCAGGACAGGCCTGGATGCGACGGCATCGTCCGGGTTCGCGCTGGCCGGCGGATGCGCGATGTAGGTTCACGGCTTCCTCGGCGATGTGATGCGTCTTTGCTTCCTGCGGCTCTGGCGAGTCCGCCTAGAGTCTGCCACGGCTGGCGCGCAGGAGATCGTCGACATAGCCGTGGGCGTCGGCGGCCGCAGCGTTGAGCTCTTCACCAGCGAGACCTTCAAACGCCGCAGCGCGCTGCGGGCCCAGGCTGTCGGGTGTGGCGAAGTCGCGGGCGAGTTTTTGCAATGCCTCCTTTATGACTGCAGGGTGTCTGGTGGCGTGTTCGCTGATTCGTGTCGCAATTTCAGTGCGTCCCCCTGGCCAGCGGCGGAGCACGTAGGTCAGGTCGTAGGCATCCTTGGGCTCGCCGCGATCGGCGAAGGCGAGCGTCTTGAGCATGATGAATGCGCCCGGGCCGCAGACGGGGACTGTACGGCTTACTGCTTCGCCGGTCAGGGCATTGCCATTGATGTCGATCTGGTGGCGTTCGTCGAAGGCCAGCTCCAGCCCCGGTGCGATGAGCGCGCCGAAGTCGCCTTCCAAGTTGTGGACACGACCGCCGCGGTCTGCTCCCGGGATCGGAGGTAGCAGAAAATCTACGGTGACGTTGAGATTGCCCAGCTTCCACCGCTGGGGAGTCGGATTACCGCGCTCGTTACGGTCGGGGGCGAATCCTTCCTGCCGTAGCCGCCGGCTGATCTCGGTGTACTGGTGTTCGTTCAGGAGCCCGACCGCCAGCCCGATGTCCAGGTCATTAGTCCCTGAATGTGAGTCTGATATTCCAAGGGCAGCTTGAGCCTGGTGGTCGATGAGAAGAGTCGGGACCAGGCCTCCGACAATGCACAGTTCGTCCATCAGCGCGCCCAGCGTGACGGCGACGGTTAGGCAGGCAGCCTTAACCTGCTCGGTTTCGGTCGGCCGGTAACCGCTGCGGTCCCGCGGCTTATGCTCAGGCACGCTGCCACCTCAGGTAGCTGCCGCGCAGATGCTGGGCCGCTTCGTCCGCGCGCTCGGGGAGATGGAGTAGGTCGAGGTAGACCTGTACAGGAGCGACGCACGGCAGATCGTCGTAGGCCTGTTCACCGGAGAACACCCCGGCGTCGTTGGGACCGACCAGTTGGACGTTTGCGCCTTTGAGGCCCTGACGGATGTCCATCTGCTCAGCTGCGCTGCGCGGGTCGCCATCAATGTAGACAGTGGTGAGGCGGAACCTGGCGAACTGGTCCATAGCCCATGCTGCCGGAAGGCCGCTGAAGGCGTGGTGGATATGCAAGTCCTTCAGCTGTCTGGACAGGATGCGCGCGATCTCCATGCCGGTTCCGCTGAGATGACAAGGGAGGATGTCATGCCCGTCGAAGCGGTAGTCGTGTGCCCAGGCGTCTAGGAGTAGGCCGGGATCCTGCGGCCGCAACTGATGGCCGTTGCGCTCGATCAGTAGTTCCTCATCCAGCCGGCGCACAACGCGGGAGATGCTGCCGTCATCGAGTCCGGTTACGTCGGCTAGATCCTTCTGCCGCCACCAGCGTTCCGGATCCAGCAGCATCGTCCGCGTGACCCGGGCGCTCTTGGGTGCGAACGGTGATGATGGTCGGCCCCGGGGGCGCAGCTCGTCAGGGCGGCCCTGCACTATTAGGCGCAGGCCTTCAGCGCGGATGTGTGCATTGCCGGACAGGTCGAGCCAGTTCAGCTCAGCCTCGTCGGCAGTTTCCGCGCCTGCGCGCGACATGTACGGCACTATGAGCACCAAGATAACGTCCGGGTCGGTGCAGCGCTTCAGCTGCTCGGCCGCGTGTTTTAGCTGGCCAGGGCGGCTCGAGGTCTTGACCTGAAATGCCCACGTCCTGCCCTGCCCGTCGCTCGCGATGAGATCTGCCGCGCAGGCATGGCTCCGAGGCGGCCTAATATGCACCTCCCGGTCATCGAGCAGGTCGGTGAGGAGGCGTGGCAGGCGGTGGCGCGCCTCGCGGCCGATGACGCTACCCGTTTCCTGCATAAAAGCTACTTCCTGTCATAGTCTGCAGGTGGTCCATTATCTGCAGGATACCGTACACGCAGGTTTCCTGCGTAAATACCATGCCATGCAGGTCAGTGCAGGTTGACTGTTTTATGCAGGAGATTGGGGGTGCCCAGCCTGCCTGAAAGAGCGATCTGCCCAGCCGGGCGGGCTGGTGCGTCTCGGCATGAGCCCGAGCAGCCCTGCGGTCCTAGGCAACGCTGCTGTGCGGAGACGAACCTGGAATGTAGCGTAGAGTTCCGTCCGGCGGGGGCCAGGCAGTCGCCTCCTGGCGGGGAGAGATCCGGAAGCCAGTGCCAAAATCAAGTGCCAACGGCGCCAGTCGCGGCCGGATGAGGCCCGACTTAAACGGACGCCGCCACGCTCTTGACTTGCCGCAACACGACTCCGTCGTACCCGACGAGACAAATCCGCCAGGCATGGCATGCAAGAGGTCAGGGGTTCGAATCCCCTAAGCTCCACTGGATTTTCCGGATCTCTGTTCTATTATAAGTGACTAGCGGGCCGACGCCGGGCTCATGGGCATGGAACGCCTTATCCAGCGCTAACTACCCAGACTTAGGCGGCTGTCTCCGGTGCCTTGCGATGCCAGGCGATCCAGCAAAGCGATCACGCGTCGGTAGCGTTGATACCGGGTAGGTCGCCGAATCGGGCTTTGGCGTCGCGCGTTACTATCATGCGTCCCGTTTCGGCAGCGTGCGCGGCGATGATGAGGTCGTGGGCGCCGCGCGGAGTGCCTGATTTCCGTACGTGCGCGAGTAGCCGCCCGTGGTGGGCGGCGGTGGTCTCGGTGTAGTCCAGTACGTCGATGACCGACATGATGGCGGCAAGTGCCCGGGCTCGTTCGGCGGCGCGCTCGGGCGTATCCGCCAACTCGATCCCGACCCGGTATTCGGCGATCGATACGGATGCGACGGTGAGTTCATCCTCGTCTAGGGTCGTCCGGTCTATGCTGCCGCGTTCGTAGGCGATGAGGATGTTGGTGTCCAGGATCAGGCGTCGGCCCATGGGTCATGCACCTCCGAGCTGACCAGGGCGAGAGCGGCTGTGATGTTCCGCGCGAAGTTGTCATCTGGCGGTGTCGTCCCTGCAAGCGCAGCTCGCAGGTCGGCGCCTGTCCGTCGGTGGGCGGGGCCGATTTCGGCTACCGGGTGGCTGCCGCGCATGATGGTTACTGTTTCGCCGTGCTCTACTGCGTCCAGCAGGTCGGAGAAGTGCCGTGATGCCTCGGTGGCGGTCATGACTCTCATGGCGACAGTCTATCTGATAATCAGATTTTCGAGGTGCTGACAGGCCTCGACGGCATGCTGCAGTGAAGCTGGCACATGAATCACATCAGGCGGCCGCATCTATGAGCAACCCTCACGCCCGTGTTTCGGTATCCGAAATGCCGTAGCCCGCGGTTATGGTGCGGTTACGGTACAACAGACGAGATCTGCTGGAGGTGCGTCGTGTCGGGTGGCGGCCAAAGCGCGGCTTGGTGCCTGCGCTACCAGTACTTGCGCACGATCGAGGCTCTCATGAGCGCCGTGGAGGAGCCCAGCCATGGTGTGGTCGCAGTCCACGTGGAGGGCTTGCCTCGTGAGGGCGAATGGTCATCTGACGGCATCGACTACGAGCTGACCGACGCCGATCAGTGTGTGCTGCTGGCGGTTTAAGTCAAAGCACGAGCACCTGGGGCCGAGATGGGGGCCGGAGAGGTCTTCAAGACGCTAGTTGCCTTGGTACGGGGTCGAGATGCCGCACGCTATGAGTTGCTTGCTGGCGCGGAGGCTGGAGTCTCGGCGAAGTCCTGGAGTTTGATCCCCGAGACGATGAGGAGATCACCGAGCGATTGAGAGCACGGAGAGCAAGCCGCGAGCTACCTTGTTTTACGGGCAGTTCTGCATCTAGCTCCCGGCGTCGCGGGCGCAACGAAGGATCGATCTACAAGGACGAGGCCAAGGCGGCTGGTATGGCGCGGTCTCTCTCGACTATGGGCCGGACAGCCGGACCTGCCGGCGGCACAAGGTCTCGGGCGCACCAGGGCGGAGGCCGTCGGGAAGCTCAAGCAGCCCCAGGCCGAGCAGGATTCCGGTGTGCAGCCTGAGCATGCCTACACCGTCCAGCGCGCCGTGGATGACTGGATTGCCGGCGGACCGGACGGCCGGTCAGCTGGGACGGTGACGCGCTACCGCAACGTCCTTAAGCGGGTCACTGCGGTGGTCAGCAAGATCGAGGTCCGGTTGCTGACCGCGCAGGATGTGCGGCGGGTCCTGGTGAAGATCGCGGGGGCCAACTCCAGCGAGGTGCCGGCGGCGGCCTTCGGTTCACCAGGCAGGTGGACGGTATCCTGGTTTCGTGCAAGAGATGCCACGTACCCTTACCGCCGCGCTGCACCGGGAGGAGGAGTGGTATATCGCGCAGTGCCTGGAGGTTGACGTGGCCAGCCAGGGACTCACGATCGCCGAGGTCCTTGCCAACCTGGCCGAGGCCGTTGGGCTGTATCTGGAAGAGGTGGGTGATCCGGCCGGGCACGTCACAGCGACCCCGCTGGTGACTTCATTCCAGCTGCGCGCCGCGTGAGTCCCGCGCTTGCCGACCTTCCAGTCCGCAAGGTCACTCAGGCGCTGGAGTCCGTCGGTTTCTCTTATGTCCGGACTGAGGCGGTGCCTGTTTTCCGGGCGTGCGCGTAGTCGGCCGTGGTGGGCGCGGGCATGCTGCTCCTAGTCACGTTCGTCCAGAGGCAGGTCCTCCGGGGCGTCTTCGAGGCAGCGGATAGTGTCCACTGGTGCTGACTTCCACGACAACGTCGGCGAGTCTATCCGCACCAGGGCCGCCTCGCCTAGCGCACGCTGATGCACAGTGCCCGGGCCGAGCACCCGCTCTAGCTGGGCGGCCAGGTCGCGCAGCAAAATCCGGGATTCAGCCACGTAGGTGTCGGCCAGCAGGTTCGCCAGCGCAGCAATAAACCCGCCCGCAGGGATGGCACCGTCGCCGGGGACCGCGACTAGCAGCAGCCGGGCCGGGGCGTCCGGGCCGTGCAGCGCCGCCATGACCGCATCGGCGATCTGGACTGCGTGGCTGGTCTCCACGATGACCATGGCCCAGCCGCCGGCATCGTCTGCCTGCTCCTGCGCCCCGACAGCAGCCTGTCGCGCGCGGATCGCCTGCGCCAGTTGCTGCGGCTCCAGCCCCGACCCGCCGACCGCGGCCGGGCTCTGGGCATGAGCCAGCGCCGCGCGGACGCCATCTGACCAGCCATGCCCGGCCCAGTACAGCACCGAGCACCCGGTCGGCGGATCCGCCGCGGAGTCGTCCGGCTCACCGACGCCACCCACAGGAGGCTGCGGGGCAGGCCACTCCCGCAGCCGGCGCTGGACCGCGTCGGCGCCGCGGTCACGGGCAGGATGCCCCCACGGCCGGTGGCGGCCCCCGAAGGGGGCCAGCAAGTCGACAAGCCGTCCGATCGGTGCCTCGACGTCCAGGTCGGCCAGATCCGCATCGGCGTAGTAGCCGATCGCTACCGGGAACACATCCACTGCCGGGCGCATCCGCGCCTCCTCTTGCGCTGAGACCCGGCGGCCAGCGGCCGCGGCCGGCGCTGCGAAACGGCGCGGCGCCGCGGGCCGGCCGCCATCAGGCAACGCTGGCTCCGGCACCATAAGCGCCGGATCGCCGGCCAGGATCTGCCGGTGTACCTGGCTCAGCCCGGCGCCCGGTTCGGTGCCGAGTTCCTCGACCAGCACGGCGCGGGCCTGCTGGTACGCAGCCAGCGCCTCGCCCTGGCGGCCGTCCCGGTACAAGGCCAGCATGAGCAGGCTGTGAAACCGCTCGCGCAGCCTGTGAGCCGTGGCCAGCTGCCGCAGCTCGGTGATCACCTCCGCATGGCGGCCTAGGTGCATATCGGCTTCGATACGGGCTTCCAGCGCCTGCAGCCGCATTTCGGCCAGACGAGGGACCTCCCGCAACGTCAGCGCCTCCGATTCCACGTCAGCCAGCGGCTCGCCCCGCCACAACGCCAGCGCCGCGCTCGCCTGCGCCGCCGCGACCTCCCAGGCGTGGTCCCGGGCCGCTGCCCGCGCGGCGTCCACGTGCGCGCCGAACCGGATCACATCCACCTCGTCGGCCTCGACGCGGATCAGGTAGCCCGGCGGGTGCGTGCGGATCCGGGAACCAGCATCGGCCAGGGTGCGGCGCAGCCGCATCACATGGTTCTGGACAGCCACCCGCGCTGTCGGCGGTGACTGGGCTCCCCACACCGCCACCACGAGCTCGTCCAGTGACACTACCTGCCCCGCGCTCAGCAGCAGCGCCGCCAGCACCGCCCGCTGCTTTCCCCGCGGGACCGGTACCACGGCTGTCCCACTGCGCACCATTAAGGGGCCGAGCAGCCAGAATTCTGTCTCCATCTATTACGTCCCCATCTCCATAAGATTCCCAGACCCCTACAGTAAACCCACCGGCACCTTATGATGATCAAATGTTAACCGGCTATTAGCGCCGCGAGCAAGACTCAACCCATGACTACCCCGCAAGGTGCGAACACCCCGCAACGTGCTCCGCCGCTCAATTCAACCGCGAAAAAGATCCCGTGATAACTGCGTGAGCTGCTCGATGAACCGGAGCGGGGTTCACTAGGTCCAGCGCTGACCAAGCTCCGGGCCGGAGGAGGAGAGGCGTGAGGTATAGGGTCTTGGGACCGCTTGAGGCCTGTGCTGTCACCGGAGAAAGAATTTTAATTGCCAGGCCCAAGCACCGTCAGCTTCTTGCCACGTTGCTCCTTTCTCACAACGCAGTCGTGACCACAGATCATCTCATAGGCAGCTTGTGGGAAGACGGGCAACCGAAAACGGTTCGCGGTATGCTAAAGACCTATATATGGGGATTGCGCAGACTGCTCTCGCCACGCGACCCTAACAACGCTCCCATAGAAACACTTATCGGTGGATATCGGATGCTGGTAGATACGAACGACCTGGATCTACTAGTGTTCTCCGAACTCGCCAGAGAGGGCCGTGACCTGCTCAGGAGCGGTCACCTGGACGCAGCTGAGGATGCCTTGCGGCTTGCGCTGAGCTTGTGGCGAGGCCCCGTGCTCCAGGGCGTGCCAAAGTCCTGGTCGCTGAGTGACGCCGCCGCGAACCTTGACGAGGAACGACTGAACGCGGTCGAGGACTGGGCCGAGGTTCGGCTGACGCTCGGCGGTCATGTTGACGTGGCCGGTCAACTGCGGCCGTGGGTACGCGCGAACCCTCTCAGGGAACGGCTATGGGGCCAGCTCATGCTGGCCTTTTACCGCAGCGGCAGGCGGGGGGAGGCCCTGCAGGCGTTCCATGAGCTGCGGCGGGGGCTGGATGACGAACTCGGCATAGCGCCGAGCGCTCCGGTACGGAATTTGCACGAGCAGATATTGCGCGGTGACCCTGGTCTGCTCGTCCCCGGCTCCGCGAGCCTCTACTCGCGCGCGCCGAACTTATGATCGCGGAAATCTGAACCTGGCGGAATCTTGGTATCGTTTTGCTCCTTTCTTTCCGCCAGGTCCTGATCCTCCGCGGTAATACCGCAAGCGAAGGAGGCTTACGGGGCAAATGCCGGTTTTGAGCCGTATATAAAGCTCGACGCACTCGATTTCCTACGCGCGGCCGGGAATCCTCCACTCATGCGTTCGGTAGCGGGCTGAACGAATCGCTCACTCTCATGCCAGGTCACGCCCGGTCAGGACCGTGCCTCGGTGTCCATCCGCTCGCGCAAACTGCGCGGCCGCATGTCCGTCCATACCTCGTCGACGTACACCGAGCATTCGTCTTTGGTGCCCTGTTTGCCTACCTGGTACCAGCCGGCCGGGACGTCGTGGCCAGCTAGCCACAGTGAGTACTGGTCCTCGTCATTGCGCAGCACCTCGTACGTGACTTCGTCATCCATATCGCTGTTTCCTTCCGTGATGAGATGGGAGTTCGGATTGAGTCATGTTTTGGCCACGGCAATCGGGGCCGGGTTGTCATCTGCGCTTTCGAGCCGGGGAAAGTGGCGCAGCGTGGGATTTACTGTGACCACGAGCGTGATGGCGGCGATGCCGACCGCGCATACCAGCACCGCCTGGGTTCCGGGGAGGAGTTCCACCAGGATGCCGCCGAGCATCGGGCCTGCGGCGGCGGCGACCCCGACGATCAGCCCGATCACGCCGCTGAGCCTGCCACGCAGGTGGTCCGGCGTGGTCAGGAGCTGCCGGGTCAGGATCGTGGTGTTCGCTGTCGGCGGCAGCAGCGCGATGCCGAAGAACAGCGCACCCAACAGGTAGCCGCTGTGGATGAAGATGGCGGTGGGGACAAGCGCCGTGAAAACCCAGAACACCGAGGCGATCGAGGTGAACGGGCTCAACTTCTTGTGCAGGTAGGGCGCGAGCAGGGAACCCGCCACACCGCCCGCGCCCAGCATGGCTGCCATCACGCCGATTTCGCCGGATGGAATGCCCCTGCGCCGTGCCAGCACGATGATGACAAGGTAAAAAGCGGTGAAGAAGAAGCTCAGTACTAGCGCGCATATCGATAGGACCCGGATGAGGCGCTGCTGCCATACCCAGCGCAGGCCGTCGAGCATCTCGTGGCGGAGGCTGCCTGTCGGCTGAGGCCGGGCAGGCGGGGAGGGCATGCGCAGGAACATCAGCGTGCAACACGCCACGGCATGGCTGACCATGTCGGCGACGAACGGCAGCGCCCTGCCGATGGCGAACAGGAATCCCCCCGCCGCGGTACCGGAGACGCCGCCGAGCGAGCCCCTGGCGAAGTTCATCGCTAGCGCCGTCGACACCTGGCGGTCTTGCACCAGGTTCGGCAATGACGCGGATTCCGCCGGTCCGAACAACGCTCCGCATACCCCGATCACACCCGCTACGACGATAATGTGCGGGATGGTCAGGGCGTGCCGGATGAGCGCGACGACCAGGCTGGCGGACGCCACGGCCAGCATCGCTTCGCAGCCGATCATTATGTACTTGCGGTTCCAGCGGTCCGCGAGCACGCCGGCGGGGAGCCCGGCGGCGCACTGGGTTGCCGCGATCGTTCCGAGCACGACTCCGGATTCGGCCGCGGACCCGGTGGTGGTGAGTACCAGCAGCGGAAAGGCGATCCCCGCGCTGCTCAAGCCGAATCCGGACAGCATTCTGCTGCCCCACAGGAGCTGATAGTTACGGTTTCTCGACAGCGGGGGCTGCATCAGGTCTCCAGACATTCGCGGGCGATGTGCCGCAATGCATCGGCGAATTCCCCGGCGATACGTTCAACGGTGGATCTGTCGTGCACGTCTGGCCGGTAGGACCAGGTGAACTCAAGGTGGCCCGCCTGGGTCGCGCCGGTGACCTGGAGCAGGTACGGGTCGTGATCGGACGGGTCGTGGTCCTGGCCTAGCGGGCCGAGAGCGGCCCGGCCCAGACCGCCCCCCGCGTCTGCGGAACGCGCGTCGAACTGGCCGAGATAGTTGAACGCGATCTGGGGTCCGGGGGAGGCTGATAGCTGGTCGCGCGCGGCCGCGGAGCCGAGATAACGGAGCGCGCCGAAGCCGATGCCGTTTCCTGGCACGGCCCGGAGCTGCCGGCGCACCGACTTGATCAGCGCACGCCAGCCAGGCTGATCCTGCCCGGGAACCTCCAGCGTGACGGGAAAGACCGTGGTGAACCAGCCGACGGTCCGGGACAGGTCCACACCGTCCAGGAGATCTTCGCGACCATGACCTTCGAGATCGATGCATGCCCGGCCTGTGCCGGTCCACCGGCACAGTGCCAGTGCCAGCGCCGCGAGCAGGACGTCGTTGATCCGGGTGCGGTACGCCGTCGGAGCGGCACGCAGCAGCGCGTCCGTTTCCTCGGCGCTGAGCCAGGCGTGTACCGTCGCTTCCCGGCTGGCCAGTTCGGCGGGAGCGTGGTCTACGGGCAGCGGGACGCAGGAGCTCAGCACCTCGGACCAGTGCTCCAGCTCACCGTCCAGCTTGCCAGCCGCAACATGAGATCCCAGCCGCTGCGCCCAGTCGGGGAACGAGGTGGTCGCGGGCCCGAGATCGACAGGTGCCCGATCCACGACCTGCCGGTATGCGACGTCGAGATCGTCGAGCAGGATGCGCCAGGACACGACGTCAATGACAAGGTGGTGTGCCACGAGGAAGAGATATGGTCCCTGCTCCGGGCCTCGCGCGAACAGCACGGCCTTGAACAACGGGCCGGTCGCGAGGTTGAAACTCCTGTGGACGTCGTTGGCGACCTTCTCCATGACCGCCTCCTGCTCGCGAGGGTCGACCTCGGCGAGGTCACGTCGTTCGAGAGCGGCAGCCGCGACAGGCGCGACGCGGCTGCGCCATTCTCCGTCGGCCTCCTCGAACTGCGTCCGCAGGGCGTCGTGATGTGTGAGCAATGCGTCGAGGGCGTACCGCAAAGCCGCTTCATCCACGTCAGCTGGCAGCTCGATGAGCGCCGATTGGTTAAAGTGCCGCGGGTTTCCCCGACGTCCCTGGAAGAACCATTGCTGGATGGGGGTGAGGGGGGCGGGGCCGGTGACGGGCTGGTGCGCGGCCGGGCGGGTGGTGGCGGGGGTGGTGCGGGGCGCGAGTTCGGCGACTGTCTGGTGGAGGATCAGGTCCTTGACGGTGAACTGGTGGCCGGCCTGGCGGGCGCGGGAGACGATCTGGATGGACAGGATGGAGTCGCCGCCGAGCTCGAAGAAGTTGTCGTGGACGCCGACCTGGCTGATGCCGAGGACGTCGGCCCAGATGGCGGCGATGGCCTGCTCGGCGGGTGTGCGCGGCGGGACGTAGTCGGTGGCGGGGCCGAGGGCGCCTGGGTGGGGGAGGGCGCGGTGGTCGAGTTTGCCGTTGGGGGTCAGGGGGAGGGCGTCCAGGGTGGTGAAGGTCGCGGGGATCATGTAGTCGGGAAGGGTGCTGGTGAGCCAGTCGCGCAGGTCGCCGACGGCAGGGGCGGTGGTGCCGGCGGCGCGGGCCAGGTAGGCGGCCAGCTGCTTGCGGCCGGGGATGTCCTCGCGGGCGGTCACCGCGGCGCCGGCGATGGCAGGATGCCGGAGCAAGACAGCTTCGATCTCGCCGGGCTCGATGCGGAACCCGCGGATCTTGACCTGCTGGTCGGCGCGGCCCAGGTATTCCAGCTGGCAGTTCCCGGTCCAGCGGGCCAGGTCCCCGGTGGCGTACATCCGGCTGCCGGGCGGCCCGAACGGGCAGGCGGTGAACTTCTGCGCGGTCAGCCCGGGCCGGTTCAGGTAGCCGCGGGCCAGGCCGGCGCCGGCGATATGCAGCTGGCCGGGGATGCCGGGCGGGACCGGGCGCAGGTCCGGGTCGAGCACGTAGACCTGGGTGTTGTCCAGGGGGCGGCCGATGGCTGGCCGGGTCGCGGCGGTGACCTGGCAGGAGGTGGCCTCGACCGTGCACTCGGTGGGGCCGTACATGTTGCAGCTGGTGGTGCCGGGTGCGGTGGCGAGGGCCTGCCACAGGTGGCCGGGGACCGGTTCGCCGCCGATGAGGATGATCGAGGGCCGGTGCTGCTCGCCGGTGAGGAGGCCGGTGGCGAGGAGCTGCTCGAGGTAGGACGGAGTGGTGTTGATGAGGTCGATGCGGTGGGTGGCGATGTAGCCGGTCAGCGCATCGGGGTCGGTGCGGACTTGGTCATCGATCAGGTGCAGCTGGTGGCCGCTGGCCAGCAGCAAGAGCCCTTCCCATGACGGGTCGAAGGAGAACGATGCGGTCAGCGCGGCCCGCAATGGCCGGTGGCCTGCAGAGGCGAGGAAGCCTTGGCGCTGGGCGGTGTGGAGGCTGGCCAGCCCGGTGTGGGGGACGATGACGCCCTTGGGCTGCCCGGTGGAGCCGGAGGTGTAGATGACGTAGGCCGGGTGGGCGGGTGTCAGCGGGCTGGTGCGGTCGGTGTCGGTCAGGCCGGT
>Ga0209530_1000482_pt1 | contig 28247 bp, 23 predicted proteins | sample BlaSpr_A8_Ref_O1_FD_187987 | JGI IMG/M metagenome (GOLD analysis project Ga0209530, IMG submission 187987) | Forest soil microbial communities from Thunder Bay, Ontario, Canada - Black Spruce, Ontario site 2_A8_Ref_O1 (SPAdes) (version 2) | ecosystem: Environmental > Terrestrial > Soil > Boreal...
GAGATACTGAAAGAATGGCTCCTCAGGTAGGACTCGAACCTACAACCCTCCGGTTAACAGCCGGATGCTCTGCCATTGAGCTACTGAGGAGTATTTGGGGCGCGCCCGAAGGGCGCGGCCTCTGTCGTCGTTATTCATAATATCATTGGCGAGGGTTGCGGGGATTTCAAAGTTGCGCGCGACAGCGTGCAAGTTTGCGGCGACGCTTCTTTGCGGCGGCGGCTTTTTTGGCGGCGGCGGCTTTTTTGGCTGCGGCGGCTTTGATGTTACGAAATCTTTATACTGATGACGACGGTCGAGTGAGCGGGAGTTCCTGCATCATGTTCATGGCGGGGGGACGCGGGTTCATGTGGATCTTTTTTTTGTTTTGCGTTTTTTTATTTTTGGGCGCGGTCTGGGCGGAGGACGGTTCGGCTGTAAATTCGCCTACTTCTGCGGCGCCTCCAAAAGCGAAAGTTGAAATCGTCGAAGAGACATTCCACGGTCATACGATTTCCGATTCTTATCGGTGGTTGGAAGACTCGGATAGCGCGGAGACACAGGAGTTCGTTCGGGCGGAACTGGCTTACACTCGCGGCATTCTTGATCCTTTACCAGGGCGAAGTCAGATCAACCGGGAACTCACCGAACTGCTTTCCATCGGCAACATCGGGACGCCTCAAGTCTGTGGGAATTATTACTTTTACGTGCGACGCGACGGAAAGCAGAACCAGGCGGTGCTTCTGGTACGAGAGGGGGTTCACGAGAAGGACCGGACCCTGGTAGATGTAAATCAGATGTCGTCGGATGGCACAGTTGCGCTGGACTGGTGGGCGCCTACGGATGATGGAAAATACGTTGCCTACGGCACTTCATCCAGCGGATCGGAAGAGAGCACGCTGCGAATCGTTGAGACTTCGAGCGGGAAGTTGTTGTCCGATACCATCGATCGGGCACGCCACGCCAACGTGGGATGGAAGAAGGATGATTCGGGTTTCTATTATGGACGCACTCCGAAAAAGGGGGACGTGCCAGCGGGAGAAGAGGTTTATCACGTCAAGATTTTCTATCACGCGCTGGGCAGCGATCCGGAAAAAGACCTTTTGATTTATGGCGATCACCTCAAAGCGCAGGATGTGCCGGTGGCGCAGGTCGCGGACGATGAAGACCGCTGGTTGCTGATTAGTGTATTTGAAGGCTACACCAAGACTGAGATGTACCTGCAGGACTTGAAGGCGAAGACGCCGCCGGTCGAAGTGACTAGCAGGAAAGATTTCAACTATAGCGGGGAAATTCTCAAGGGTCAGCTTTACATTTTGACCAATGAGGATGCGCCCCACTATCGGGTGTTCCGGGTGGATGCTCAGAAGCCGGGGCGAGAAGATTGGCGCGAGATTATTCCGGAATCAGACGCGGTGCTGAAAAATGTTCTGATCATCCACGGAAATCTGTTTGCTCTGTATGAGAAAAACGCCACTTCCCTGCTGAGGATTTTTGCGACAGATGGACGACTGGTGGCGGATGTAAAGCTGCCAGGGCTGGGTTCGATCGCGGGAGTTGGGGGGCAGTGGAATAGCGACGAAGCCTTTTTCGGATTTCAGTCGTTCACGGTTCCGCCCAGCATTTATCGCATCGATTTCCGGAAGAACGCGCAGCTGGAGCTGTGGGCCCGAGTGGATGTGCCTTCCGTCGATCCCTCGGCTTACCAGGTCGACCAGGTTTGGTTTTCGTCGAAGGATGGAACCAAAGTTCCGATGTTTGTTTTTTACAAAAAGGGTCTGGTGCTGAACGGCAAGAATCCAACTTTGCTAACCGGCTACGGTGGATTCAATATCAGCATGACTCCGAGCTTTGCGGGCGATCGCTATCTTTGGCTGGAGCACGGCGGAGTTTTCGCGGTAGCCAATCTGCGCGGCGGATCGGAATTCGGGGAAGAGTGGCATCGGGCGGGGATGCTGGATAAAAAGCAAAATGTTTTTGACGATTTTATTGCAGCGGCTGAATATCTGATTGCGCAGAAATATACGGACAAAGAGCATCTGGCGATTCGGGGCGGATCGAATGGCGGGTTGTTGGTAGGAGTGGCACTTACGCAGCGCCCCGACCTTTTTCGGGCTGTGGTTTGCGCCGTGCCGCTGCTCGACATGCTGCGCTACCAGCATTTTCAGATTGCCAAGCTCTGGATTCCCGAGTATGGGTCGGCGGAGGATCCGCAGCAATTCAATTGGATCTCCGCTTATTCGCCTTATCAGCACGTGAAGGCGGGAGTGGAGTATCCGGCAATCCTTTTTATGACGGCGGAGAGCGATACGCGGGTCGATCCGATGCATGCCAAGAAAATGGCGGCATTGATGCAGGCCCAGGCGGCGAATGGGCAGAGCCGGGAGCGTCCGATATTGTTGCGGATCGAACCGAAGGCGGGACATGGCGTGGGCAAGCCAATTACGAAACAGATTGAAGAGTTGACGGATGTTTATTCGTTTTTGTTTTGGCAGTTGGGAATGGGGGAGTGAGAATTGCGGATTCGCGCGATTCGTGTTGCGACGTTAGGTGTTCCTCGTCGCAAGGAAACAGACGTCAATGAGCGTAATCGGGATTTTGCGACAGTTATCGGGGTGGCGGAATGTCCGGGCAGCATAATCTTTTTGGATCTTGACCTCCGACCTCGCCGAGGGGGAGAATTTCGGCGTTCGGTCATCTCCCCCGCAGTTGCCCAGCCAACGGTTGGGCCAAAATCGAAGTCGGGATCCTATTCCAAATTATTCGCGGCGGCGTGAGGGTTTTTCCTGCGCGTTTACGTAATGCGTAGTAGGCACGAAGCGAAACGTGCCACACACTAAACCTGATCACGCATACGAGTTAACGGAAAGGAGTTGCGTATGAAATTAAGATTTTTTGCTCACCGCGGATGCTTTACTGCGCTGTCCTTGTGCTCTGCGCAACAACAACGCTGTTTCGGCGTCAGTCAAATTCAAGAACCTTGTCAGCTTTGATAAAACCAACGGGCAAAACCCGGTCGAAACGACGCTGGTGCAAGGCATCGACGGAAACCTCTACGGGACCACGCAATTCGGAGGCGGAAATGGCGAGGGAACCGTCTTCAAGATCAGCCCCTCGGGGACATTAACTACGTTGTGGAGTTTTTGCGCAAAGACCAACTGCCCTGACGGCGACCAGCCCATGGCTGGCCTGACACTGGTGATCGGCGGTGATCTGTATGGGACAACCTATGGCGGCGGGGCCCACAACGCGGGCACGGTCTTTCGAATTACTCCCACAGGCGACCTGAAGACGATCTATAGCTTCTGCTCTCTCAGCGGATGCTCGGACGGCCTAAACCCGAATGCAGGCTTCGCGCTGATTCAAGGCACCAACGGCAGCTTTTACGGATCAACCTCCAATACTTTCTTCCGGCTTACCCCGGGGGTAAGCTCACCACGCTCTACACTTACCCGGAGTTTGTCGTCCAGTATCCGACCGGTGTAGTTCAGGCGAGCGATGGCAACTTCTACATGACGGTTTCCGGGGGAAATGAACAAAATGGATTCATTCTCAAAATCACGCCGGCGGGAAAAGCAACCACCCTCTACAGTTTCTGCAGCCTGACGAACTGCGCCGACGGCTCGAAGCCGGGCGGGCCGCTGGTCCAGGGCGCTAACGGCAACTTCTATGGAACCGCTGGGTTCGGCGGCGAATACGGGAACGGCACGTTCTTCGAACTGACTCTTGCTGGCAAGCTGACCACCCTGCACAGCTTTGACTATGAAACCGCTGGGAATCTGGGCTCCCAGCCGAGCTCTGGCGTGATTCTGGGCGCCAACGGCGACTTCTATGGCGTTGCCGAGTTAGGCGGCGAGGTTTGCGTGAATGGCTGCGGCACCGTGTTCAAGATGACGCCCGCTGGCAAGCTGACCACGTTGCACGAGTTCACAGGATCTCCCTCCCAAGGGTATATCCCGTGGGGAATAGCGGAGGCCACCACCGGAGTACTCTTCGGCGACACCAATCAAGGGGGGGCCGGGCAATATCGGAACCGTCTACAGCGTTAGCGACGGTCTTGCGGCCTTCGTAGAACTCGTAACCAATTACGGCCCGGAAGGCGAGACGATCGACGTCCTTGGCCAAGGGTTGACCGGCACGACCGCGGTCTCCCTTAACGGGACAACCGCCAGCTTCGAGGCCGGGTCAGATACCTATTTGACAGCAACAGTTCCAAATGGTGCGACGACGGGTTCCGTGTCCGTAACAACTCCCAGCGGGAAACTCACGAGCAACGTAGCCTTTCGGGTCACGCCTCAGATCGAGAGCTTCAGCCCAACCAGCGGGCCGGTTGGAACGGTCGTGACCATTACGGGTGCAGGCCTCACCCAAACAAGTAAAGTCACGTTTGGTGGCGTCAAGGCAACCGTGTTCACCGTAAACTCCGACACCCAGGTAACGGCAACCGTGCCCACGGTTGACGAAACCAGATGGGATGAGAAGGCCGGTCTCCGGCGGGATGCGATACGCTCCCAAGCGCAAGAGATAAAGACCGGCAATGAAGAAGATTAGCACTGCAGGGGCAGAGCAGACTAAGAATTGTCAAGAGCAGAAACTGACCATCGGTTTGGATCTGGGCGATCGATCGAGTTGGTATTGCGTGTTAGACGAAGCGGGGTGAAGTGCTATTGGAATAAAGGGTGAGCACGACTCCGAAAGCCATGAAAGATGTGTTCGGGGAATGCCGCGGGGCCGGATCGCGTCCCGGTACGAACCATGTATGAAGGCAAAGGTCTATTTAAGGACTATATCCCTGAGTACACCGAGCTGTAACAAGGCTTTTTCCCCCACGAACAAAGAGCGGGTGAAAGCATGGGCCACCCGGAGTCAAGCCCAAAGCCGAGTCTCTTGACGCAACCTCGCGATGTCCTTGGTAGGCGCGCTTCCGAAGAAGCGGCTGTATTCCCTGCTGAACTGCGAAGGGCTTAGATATCCCACGTGCTGACTCGCAGTACCTGCATCCATCACTGCCGACAACATGAGACGCCTCGCCTCCTGCAGGCGCAGCACCTTTTGATATTGCAGCGGGCTCATCGAAGCGACGGACTTGAAGTGTTCGTGGAAAGAAGAAACGCTCATGTGCACGAGTTCAGCCAAATCTTCGACCTTCATGGGCTGAGAGAAGTTCTCGCGTAGCCAGGAAATTGCCTTCGCTACCCGGTGCACGCTGGATTCTGTCAAGCCCATTTGAGCGACGCGAACCCCAATGGGGCTGCGCAACAGCCGAATCAGAATCTCTTCGATCACAAGCGGGGCGAGCAGTTCCGCATCTTCAGGCTGCCCAAAACACTCCATCAACCTTGTCGCGGCGTTAATCATGTTCGCGTCCACCGGAGTGACGTAAACCGCATTCCTCTCGTGAGCCGGAGGCAGACCGTGCGGAAAGACCTTTAAAACCAACTCGGCAATCTTGTGCGGATCGAGGTCCAGCTTGAGAGAAAGGTAGGGATTGGGAATGCTGGCTTGCGTGACTTGGGCGGCCACGGGCAAGGCAACGGAGAATACGATCATGCGGGATGGGTCGTATTGATAGACTTCCTGCCCCACGATAACGGCTTTCGCTCCCTGCGCGGCAATGCACAATGAGGGCAGCCGAAGCGCGTGCACGCATTCCTTGTTGGTTCGTGAAAAGCGATTCGCGTGCAAGCCCGGGATGCGCAGCTCGAAACTCCCGTCGTGCGGAGCATAGGCGGAGATCAAGCGCGAGAGCTTGGCCAGGTCTGGTGCGCTGGGGATCGGCTCTTCTGCGGGCCGCCGCAAAGGAACTACTTTGCCATTAGTCTTCATGGCTTCCAGAATATCTGTTTTTGCAATCGCGGTCATTTCACCTGGGCCACGACTGCGACGTCCAACTTTGAATAGTACTTCTTCACGTCGCTGGCTCCGTACTTGGCGCGGAATTTCTCGACTACGGACGACACCTGTTTAGCGTCGGTGGTAGGAACAACCTTGAATTCAGCCTGCTCGCTACCGGCCTTGACCTGAATTGACGGATTCTTCAGCACGTTCTTGTACCACTGCGTATCCGATCCCTGCACGGGCAGGAGGTAAAGATTTTCGTCGTCCAATACAAACCAGACTGGAATCGAGATTTTGCGTCCCGACTTTCTGCCGGTCACGCTGATATGAATTTCGCGAGACCGGGAAAGGCGGGATTTGAGAGTATCCTTGTGCGCTGGTTTATTGCTCATCGAAATCTCCTTTATTTCGTGCCGCGATATTGTTCGTCGCTGACGTGTTCCATCCAATCAACGACCTTGCCGTCCTTCTTTTCTTGAATGGCGATGTGCATCATCGCCGTGGTCGGCGCGGCCCCATGCCAATGCTTCTCGCCGGGCGAAAACCAGACTACATCGCCGGGCCGAATTTCTTCGATTGGACCGGCCCAGCGTTGGGCGCGTCCGCAGCCAGCCGTGACGATGAGAATCTGGCCGAGCGGATGCGTGTGCCAGGCAGTTCGCGCGCCCGGCTCGAAGGTGACGCTGGCGCCCTGCACGAGTGCCGGGTCGGGAGCATGAAAAAGCGGATCGATTCGCACCGTGCCAGTGAACCACTCCGCTGGTCCCTTCGCGGAAGGTTGCGTGCCAACTCTTTTGATTTCCATTTCGCTCGTTACCCGGCCCTCCAGCCGCGCGGGCCTTTCGGATATGCCACAACCCTGGCAATATCTTCCCCACACGACCGGTCACGCTGTTTGGTCAACCACCTTCATTTGTTCTTCATTCATCCGGCCACCGTGCACTCGGATTTTAGACACAGCGCTGTCAATCTCGCGGAGCTCTGCCGGCGTCAGCTCCACATTGATTGCTGCTACGTTCTCGTTTAGGTGGTCGAGGTTACGCGTGCCGGGAATCGGAACAATGAAAGGCTTTTGGGCCAGCAACCACGCCAGTGAAATTTGGGCCGGTGTTGCATTCTTCTTTTCAGCAAACTGTCTGATCCAATCAACAATCGGCATATTCGCTTCAATGTTTTCAGGAGAAAAACGCGGAAAGGCGGATCGCATGTCGGTTTTCGTGTCGAACTTTGTTCGAGCATCTATTTTCCGAGTAAGGTAACCCTGTCCAACCGGGCCCCACGGGACGAAGCCGATTCCAAGCTCCTCACAAGCAGCAAGAACGCCGTTCTTTTCGGGATCTCTTTGCATCAGCGAGTATTCGGTTTGAACCGCTGTCACCGGTTGAACCGCGTGCGCGCGGCGGATTGTTTTTGCGCTTGCCTCAGAGAGACCGAAGTGCAAAACTTTCCCCGCATTGATCAAATCTTTGATTGCGGCAGCTACGTCTTCGATTGGCACTTGCGGATCGACCCGGTGCTGGTAATAAAGATCGATGCGGTCGGTTCTGAGGCGCTTTAGTGATTCTTCAACCACTTTCCTGATGTGCTTCGGCTGACTATTAAGAGTGCCGCCATTCTCGTTGTCGAAGCCAAACTTGGTGGCGATATCGACCTTGTCGCGAATCGGTGCGAGTGCTTCGCCGACCAGGTCTTCGTTTGTATATGGGCCGTAGACTTCGGCTGTATCGAAGAAGGTTACGCCTTTGTCATGGGCTGCGCGAATAACCTCGATGCCCTGATTTCTGTCTGCGGCGGGCCCGTAATTGGCGCTAATACTCATGCACCCAAATCCCAATTCCGACACTTCTAATTTTCCCAGTTTTCGTTTTTTCATTTCGTTTCTCTTCGATTCCCGATCATTGATCTAAGATGCACAGCCGATATAGTGCTTTCCTTTTAGAGACCGGTCATTTTTTCCAGGCGCTCCGGGTACCGCTCCCCTTGCACTTTGATGTTTGACGAAGCGCTTTCGATCTCGCGGAGATCGGCAGCAGTCAATTCGATTGCGACCGCTCCGATATTTTCGTCGAGCCGGTGCAGCTTCGTCGTGCCTGGGATCGGAACTATCCACGGCTTTTGAGCAAGCAGCCAAGCCAGAGCGATCTGAGCCGGAGTCGCCTTCTTCCGCTTCGCAATGCTGCCGAGCAGGTCAGTCAAAGCCTGGTTCGCCTTGAGAGCCTCTGGCGCAAAGCGAGGGAGAGTGCTGCGGAAGTCGGTGCTGTCGAACTTCGCGTCCTCTTTGATCGCTCCGGTTAAAAAGCCCTTGCCCAGTGGGCTATACGGCACGAAGCCAATCCCGAGCTCCTCGAGGGTTGGTATCACTTCCTTCTCGGGAGTTCGTGTCCACAGCGAATATTCGCTCTGGAGAGCCGTGAGCGGCTGCACGGCGTGAGCGCGACGAATGGTCTTTGCGCCTGCTTCCGACATGCCGAAGTGTTTTACCTTACCTCGTTGAATCAGATCCTTCACCGCTCCCGCCACGTCTTCAATCGGCACGTTCGGGTCAACCCGGTGCTGATAGAGCAGGTCGATGGTCTCGACTTTGAGCCGCTTGAGCGAACCCTCGACTGCCTTTTTAATGTGCTCGGGCTGGCTGTTCACTGCTGCCGCTCCCGGCCGGTTATCGCTGCCATTGAGGTCGAACCCAAACTTCGTGGCGATCGCCACCTTACCGCGAAACGGAGCGAGAGCTTCGCCCACGAGTTCTTCGTTAGTGAAAGGGCCGTACACCTCGGCGGTGTCGAAGAAGGTGATACCGCGATCCACGGCAGCATGGAGAAGATCGGTCATTTCCTTTTTATCCTTCGCCGGACCGTATGAAAAGCTCATGCCCATGCAGCCGAGGCCGAGAGCCGAAAGTTCGAGATTGCTTTTTCCAAGTTTGCGTTTTTGCATCGTCTCTCCCGCGCTTCGAAATTCCGTCTTAGCGCACTCTAAGCATAGTTTCCTAAAGCTTAGGTGTCTTGCCTATTTCAATGAAGTTCTTGCCAGATTCTACGAAGTCGAGGACGCGGCTCGAAGATCTGATACATGATTCTCGCCAAGTCGGTAAGCGCGACGGCTCCGTCTAGGGTAACTTGGAGCATGACAGGTCAGCATAAATCTTTGGCGGTGAAACCCATGATGATCTTAATTGCTGGTCCTTATCGCTCGGGCACGAATGACGATCCGGCCTTGATCAAGAAAAATGTTCAGGAGATGGAGTCTTACGCGCTGCCTATTTTCCGCGCCGGGCATATTCCCATGCTTGGCGAGTGGCTCGCGCTCCCGCTTGTCGAATTGGCCGGGTCTAAGCAGATCGGCGACCAAGCGTTCAATGAAGTTTTTCATCCCATTGCGGTTCGGCTTCTGGAAAAGTGCGATGGAGTGCTTCGGGTCGGAGGCGCCTCGGCTGGCGCCGATGAGATGGTGCGCGTCGGCCGAAACCTGGGGCTGCATATCTACGGTGCTCTCGAGGAGATTCCGAAGGCCGAGTGACCGGCTTGCGCTCCTCCAGGCGAGATAAATTCTCCCATCTTTTTAACAACTTTTAACATTGGTTGGTCTAGACTCTTTGGCCGGAGGATGTTCCATGACTGACAAAGTGAAACCAGTACCTGACGGATTCCATACCATAACGCCACATCTAACCGTTCGCGATGCCAAGCGCGCCATCGAGTTTTACCAGAAGGCCTTTGGCGCCGAGGTCCTTGGTGTCGCCCCAGGTCCGGGGGACAAGGTGATGCACGCTTCGCTCAAAATCGGAGATTCGATTCTCATGTTGAACGATGAGTTTCCAGAGTTTGGCGGCCAACTCGGGCCCTCGGCCACGGGCTCGTCGGTCGCACTCCATGTTTATCTAGATGACGTCGATACTGCGGTTCAGCGCGCAGTTTCCGCCGGCGCTACGGTAAAGATGCCAGTGATGGATCAGTTCTGGGGCGACCGCTATGGCGTGGTGATCGATCCTTTCGGACACAGATGGTCGCTCGCTACCCACACCCGCGATATGTCTCCGGAGGAAATGCAACAGGAGCAAGAGAAGGCATTTGCCAAAATGCCAAAATCGGCTTAGTACGCCAGCAGAATTCTCAGGTCTCGCAGGTTGTTGCCAGTAGGCCCGGTCATGATCGTGTCGCCTAGCGCGTCGAAGAGTGGATAGGCGTTGAAGCTGCGAAGGCTGGCTGCCGGCTGCAACCCGCGAGACTTGGCTCGATCAAGAGTCGTTCCATCGACAATTGCGCCCGCTGCAGGGCTGTTGCCGTCGACTCCATCCGTACCCGCGCTGAGCACCGTAATGTTTTCACCGGCGATCTTCTCCGCGCAGGCCAGCGCAAAGTGTTGGTTGCGTCCGCCGATGCCTCCGTTCGTGACCTTCACTGTGACTTCCCCGCCGGAAATCAGGCATACTCGTTCCGATTTCTTTCTTAATTCTCTCAAGCGTTTCAACAGATAATCGGCCGCGCGCTCGTAATCCCAATCGTCGCATCCGCTGTCGGCCTCTACTGTGAAGCCATGGCGTTCGGCTTCCGCCTTGCTGGCCTCGATCAAAGTTGAATTCGAAAGTACCGTCCACCAACGGCTGCGATGGAAAGCCAGGTCATCGGATTTAGGAGTTTCTTCTAGCGCATGACGATGGAACAATTCCCGGACTGACGATGGGAATTGATCGAGGAGCCGGTGCTTCGCTGCGATGGCGTAACAATCTTCCACGCTGGTGGAGTCGGGCATGGTTGGACCTGAGGCCAACGCATCGGGCGTATTGTCGGGAACATCCGAAACCAGAATCGAAACCTGCTGTGACGCCGATGCTGCCTGCGCTAATCTTCCTCCTTTGATCGCCGAAAGATGTTTGCGAATGGCGTTGATTTCCGCAATGGGTGCGCCGGAGTGCACCAGCACGCGGTAGGTCGCGATCAGTTCGTCTAAAGAAATCTCGTCATCAATTGACTTTTCTGCAATCGAAGACCCGCCGCCGCTGAGCATAAAGATCACTAGCGACGACGCATTCTGCGCGCTCAGAGATTTCAGCATAGCTTCAGCGGCGCGAATCGACTCCTGATTTGGGGTGGGATGTCCGCCATGAAAGTACCGAAAGCCACGGACCTGAGAACTCGGCCGGACCGAACTGGCGACGATGCCTTCGAAATCATCCCCGGCCTGCATTTCCAAGGCGTTTACCATGGTGTGCGCGGCCTTGCCGATAGAAATCACCAGCACACGGTTGAAAGCATGCAGATCGTAAAGATCTTCACAGACACGCAACACCCCGCGCTCACAGGTGATCTGCCGCTCAAACGCCCGCTCAATACTTGATTCGTCGAGAGCGCGTTCGAAAAGATGCCGCGCCGTGACCCGCATCTCAATCGCGAGTCGCTCGCGGTTGGCCGCTGCCGAAGACATGGGGAAGATTATAGAAGGCGATTCGCTTTTCGCCGCGAGCTCTCCGGCTTTTCTCTGCGTGCCCGGCGATCAAAGCTTTCATCGCAGAGGTCGCTGAAAAGGGCCGCAGAGATCGCGGGGAAAACATGTTTATCGCAATGCTTTCGGGAGCCAAGCTTCAATCGCATCCCGCAATTCTCGCAGGCGCCCTTCGAAGAAATGATCGGCGCCCTCAACGATCACCAACTTCTTTGGCGCGGGAAATGCCTGGACGATGGCTTCAAGTTTCGCGCGCGGACCAAACTGATCGCAGTCGCCGCTTACGAACAACTTGGGCTTCACGCAGCTTTGGATAAATTCGAAATCATAGACTCGATCGTCGATTGCGCTGACCGGCAGACCAAGCCCGATGACAGCCTCCACACGCGGGTCGGGACAAGCCGTACGCAACCCCACCGCGGCACCAAAAGAAAATCCGGCCAAGATTAAAGGCAGGTGAAATTCGCGAACGAGCCAGTCGAGTGCGGCGCGAACGTCCTCGACTTCGCCGTTGCCGTGGTCGTGCTTGCCCAGGCTCAGTCCCGCGCCACGAAAATTAAACCGCAGTACCGGATAGCCAAAACTGTTCAGCGCCTTCATGGTGTGAAAAACGACCTTGTTGTGCAGAGTTCCGCCATAAAGAGGGTGAGGATGGCATACCAGCGCGGCATGAGTGGCATCTTCTGCGCCAATGTTGAGCAAGGCTTCGAGGCGGCCAGCAGGGCCGTCGAGGAACAAAGAGCGGATCGAACTATGCTGTGCGCTCATTTCCGTCATTCAGAATAGCAGCCCGTAGCTCTGCCTCGGCGAGACGTTGCAAGCAACGTCTCTACGTCTCGGTCGTGGCTGAATTTTGCTTCCGAAAGACTGGGCGTCGCCGCGTGCGTTATTCTCGTTGCCATGGATGTCGTCGCTCTCACCCGTCACCTCGTAGACATTGAATCGATCACCGGGAACGAAGCCCCGGTTGGCGATGTTCTTCATGCCGAACTCATCCGCCTCGGATACCAGGCGAATCAACTCGCTGTCGAAGGCAACCGCCGCAACGTGTACGCAACCTCGGCGCAGCAACCCAAGCCGGACATCGTTTTCTCGACCCACATGGATACGGTTCCGCCTTTTATTCCATCGTCGGAAGATGCCACTCGGATCTACGGGCGGGGATCGTGCGATGCCAAGGGAATTATCGCCGCGCAGATCGCAGCCGCAGAACGGTTGCGCGCGGAGGGCGTTTATGTTGGACTTCTTTTCCTCGTGGGAGAAGAACGAAACAGCCTTGGCGCTCAGGTGGCGAATAGGCAATCTCCCGGCTGCAAGTTTCTGATCAATGGTGAGCCCACCGAGAATCGAATGGCGACCGCATCCAAGGGCACATTGCGGGTAAACCTGATCGCCGAAGGAAGGATGGCCCACTCTGCTTATCCGGAATTGGGCGAATCCGCGATCGACAAACTTCTGGAGGCCTTGCGCCGGCTGCGAGCAATAAACTTACCATCTGAGGACGGCATCGGTCCGTGTACATTAAATATCGGAGTGATCGAAGGCGGCCGCGCTCCCAATGTAATCCCCGATAAAGCGCGAGCGCAGTTGCTTTATCGCCTGATTGGCCCCACGGACGAGCTAAGAAAGGAAATTGAGCGCGCCGTTGCGGGCCTGGCAAAAGTCGAATTCCTTTTGGAAATTCCGTTTCTCCGCCTGCGGACCCTGGATGGCCTGCCCACCATGGTCGCCGCCTTCACCACCGACATCCCCGCGCTCACCAACTGGGGCCAGCCGCTGCTGATCGGTCCGGGATCGATTCACGTCGCCCACACCGAAGGCGAATACATCGAGAAGAAGCAGCTTAGCGAGGCGGTGGATTTGTATTGTGCGATTGCGAAAAGACTGGCAGGCTGAACTGGACTTTCGTTCCCGCGTTCTCGGTAGCATCCTGGCCTCGCCGAACGTAAACTGGTGCTGTACACATTCGTCGGCAAAACATGAAAGTCAATATCACCCTCAGGCTGAACGCTGCTCTTCTCCGCGATATTCGGGCACTCGCAGAGAAAGAAGGCGCGTCGGTCAGCGCCTTCCTAACCGCTCACATGGAACAGATCGTAGGCCAGCGGAAGATGTATGAGCCTGCCCGAGAGCGCGCCCTAGCCCGGTTACGCGAGGGTTTTGATTTGCGATGGACGCCTCCACGCTCGCGCGATGAGCTGCATGAACGGTGACCTTGCCGGGTGACCATCGGGGTCTTGCCATCTTGGCAGGTCGTGTCTAAGCGAATTCCAGGCGCTTGAGCTTGATACGATCGGCACGGACACGGGAAAGCTCGTAGTGAGCTTGCTGCGTGAGCCGGGTTGCGGCGCTGCCTCCAAAAACTTTTGACAGGCGAACGGCCGTTTCAGGAGAAATTCCGCGCTTCTCGTTAACTAACTCTGACAGCGTCGTGCGGGTGACGCCGAGGGCGGTCGCAGCCTGCGTGATGGTCAGACCCAAAGGCTCGATGCATTGGCGCAGCACAAAGCCGCCCGGGTGCGGCGGTCTCTTCATGGCATTTCCCCTCTTCAGAAGGTCATCGTCCTGGTAACGGCGCTTTAGACCCTTATGTCGGATCGACTGAATCATGTCTTACTGTATTGCGTTACGTAACGCGCATCAACGGCGGGAATGGGCTCCTTCGCCACGAGTTCGGCTTCCTCCGTATACACTTGATTCATGACCACCCAGCCCCTGAACTCCCTTTCCAAGGCGTCTTCCGCCTATCTTCGTTCCGCTATGCACCAGCCCATCCGGTGGCATGAGTGGGGCGAGGAAGCCTTTGCCACCGCGCAAAGCGAGAACAAACCTATCCTGCTCGATATCGGCGCGGTCTGGTGTCACTGGTGCCATGTGATGGATCGCGAGTCCTACGACAACCCCGAAATTGCGCAAATCGTGAACCAGCATTTCATTGCGGTGAAGGTCGACCGCGACGAACGTCCCGACATCGACAGCCGCTACCAGGTCGCTGTCAGCTCGATCAGCGGACAAGGCGGCTGGCCGCTGACCGCATTTCTTACGCCCGACGGTAAACCTTTCTACGGTGGAACTTACTTTCCGCCGGACGATCATTACGGGCGTCCCAGCTTCAAGCGTGTGCTGCTTTCTATCTCGAATGCCTATCACGAAAAAAATGATGACGTGGTCGAGCAAGCCAAGCTGGTCGAGGGCGCGATCTCTCATGCGGAATCGTTTGCCGGAAAAAGCGCGGAGTTTTCGCCGGCTGTCATAGACGCCATCGTGAAATCCGCGCTGAAAATGTTTGATCCGCAAAATGGCGGGTTTGGCAGCGCTCCAAAGTTTCCGCATCCAGCGGCTCTTGATTTGTTGATCGATCAATACGTTCGTTCCGGCGATGAAAAACTACGGGATGTGTTCGTCAGCACTCTGGAAAAGATGGCCCGCGGCGGCGTCTACGATCAACTGGCGGGCGGATTTCATCGCTACTCGGTCGACGAACGGTGGATCGTGCCGCACTTTGAGAAAATGTGCTACGACAACTCAGAGCTGCTAAAGAATTACATTCACGCCTATCAGGCGACGCGGTCTGAGTTCTTCGCGGCTGTAGCACGCGACATCATTCGCTGGATGGATGAATGGCTGACCGACCGCGAGCACGGCGGATTCTACGCCTCGCAGGATGCCGATTACTCAATGGACGACGATGGCGATTACTTTACCTGGACTTTGCAAGAAACCCAATCAGTTCTGACCGAAGAAGAAGCGCGGGTGGCGTGCCTGCACTATGACATCAATGAGATCGGCGAGATGCATCATAATCCCGCCAAGAACGTGCTGTACCAGCGCGCCTCGGTTGAAGAAATTGCCAAACGCCTGGGCCTGCCACAGGAGGAGATCGTAACTCTGCTGCAGTCGGCGAAGGAAAAGATGTATGCGGCCCGTCTGAAGCGGCCTACTCCCTACGTGGACAAAACTGTTTACACGGGCTGGAACGCGCTTTGTGTTTCGGCATATCTGGAAGCCGCGAAAGTGTTGAAGCTCGCATCCGCTGAACACTTTGCCCTGCGCTCATTGGATCGCATCCTGGCCGAGGGATGGCATGACGACAAGTTATTGCACGTGCTCGCGTATTCTGATGCTGGCGCGGAACGCCGACAAATCCCGGGCGTGCTGGACGATTACGCTTTCACCATTGTTGCCTGCCTGGACGCCTACGAAGCCACTGCCGACTTCAGCTATTTCAAGTTCGCAAGAGGGATTGCCGAAGCCATGGTAGAGCGCTTCTTCGACCCGATTGCTGGCGGCTTTTTCGATACCGGAAAGATTTCATCGGACCACAAAGAGCTTGGGGTGTTGGGCACACGGCGCAAACCGTTTCAGGATTCTCCCACTCCCGCAGGGAATTCCGTGGCCGCGATTGCCTTGCTTCGGCTTCACGCTTACACCAACGATGCGAGTTTGCGCAAGAAGGCTGAGGGGACCCTCGAACTCATTGCGGGCTTAGCTGGGCAGTACGGATTGTTTGCCGCGACCTACGGAATTGCCGCTGTACACCTGTCGAATCCGCATATCCAGATCGTGATTATGGGGAATGATGAATCGGCCGGCCGTCTCTACGATGCCGCAGTAGCCCCTTATTGCGCGGGAAAGTCGGTGCTCAAACTGGCCGCCAGCAAAGCAGTTCCGCAGAACCTACCACCAGCATTGGCCGAAGCCATTCCGCAACTGCCGGCTATACAGCAGGCGAAAAGCGTCGCAGTTGTCTGTTCGGGATTCACCTGCCAACCGCCAATTGCCAATCCTGACGAACTGGCGCGAAGCCTGCGCCAACTTTCATCGATCCGCCAATAATTCGATTGCCACTTCCGCGCACAAAAAAAGAGGCTGGCGTTGCTTTTGCAATCGCCAGCCTACTGAATTCTAAAGCTGCGTAGAGGCAGTTCGTAACTGCCCCAGACGTCTTAACCGCAGTGTCCTGTGCACGCCGGAATCGGCGCGCCGTCTTCCGGCGCTGGAACTGTCGGAGCGGCAAGCGCAGTGTATGCGCATAACATACCTACCATCAGGAACAACATCCTGACCGCACGTTTCATTGGATTGTTCTCCTAGCGGGTCCCCTGGGAGCGGCGACCCTGACTTGGCAGGGATTATACAGGGTCGTGTCAAGCGCCATCACAGAAAATTTCTTTAACGGAAGTTTTTTAACGAAATTGTTATACCGGCGAGGAGCTGTGCGGAACGGTTTACGCCCAATTTTCAACTAGATAACGCGGCGGGATTAAAACGATTCAGGCCTATTATTCTTGTCCGCCGGGAGAACCATATTGTCCAATATTGAGACGATTTGTGTCAGCGCACCAGGGTTTTTGTGAGAGTGCGGGTAGAAATCGAAGATGAAGCTTTGACGGCCACAGACATTTTGTGCACCGCGCTCTTGGCCTTAGCTGCTTCAGGCTCCGGCTCGGCTGGAGTTCGAGAGAAAGCCCTGTCCACCATGCTTTCGAACATCGGAATCAAAGAATCGTCAGCAACCGGATGACGCGCCTCTTTGAGACCAAAGTCCCAGCGCTGCGACATCAGCAGACTCCCCGATTCCTCCCGCGAGGTCGCCTTCAGCAACGAGTATCCTATCCAAGTCAGGATGGAAAGACTGTAGGCTGTCGTATAGATCAGGTTTACTGTAGGCGTATGAATTTGCCCACCCGAGACCAGTGCTAAGCCGACCAATTCGATGCTTGCGAAACTCCCAAATCCCAAAGCGATACCGAAGCTGAACTGCTTACGCGAAACGCCGAGGTGACGGGAAAAAAACACGAGAAACAAGATCAGGCCGCATTGAATCACCCGGACACAACGTTGCACAATAATCACGGCTTGGCCCAACGGCGTCTCGGTTGTTCCTGGTCGACTCGCCGCCGTCACCACCATCGCCACCAGGAACATTACCAGCGCGGCCCACTTGAACAACAAGGTTCCCAGGTCCTTCAGGTTGGGGTAAGGGCGAAGCACATCCAGAAAGATTTCGTGAATGACCTTAAACCCAATCGCCAAGCTGATGGCCGCACTGATCCAATAAGCGTAAAAATACAAAAGCTGATGCTGGACTCCGTATTCGGTGGCGCTCAGCTTGTAAATCGGGAATAAAACCAAGAAGTTCACAACCTGAAAAACAATGTAGGCGAAAAACACTGGAAACTTGCGATGCAGCCCGCGCCAAAACATAATTCCCGCCAGGGACAACTCCAGGACCGGATGGGCGATCCATAACGCGAGCTGGATATTGGGCGAATTCATGGGGTTTAGCTCATTACCGCAGCTGCCGTGGGTTACCTTTCACCCACTTCCTTGATTCATGACCTTACCAGTTCTGGCGAAAGGGTCAATGGACGAAAGTAACCAAAGGTAACAGTTACCCTCCCCTTTTTTCTAAACTATTCATGCGGAGAGAGATCGATTGTCGATCCCAGAATGGAATTCGCAATTCGGAACTCCCGGGTGGTTACTATCAGAGACGCCCCTCGCGAAATCGACGGCTCCAGGCAAACTTCGCTAGCGAGGGCGACGGCCAATAATGGTGGGGCACACAAAAAAGGCGTTCCCTTTTTGCTTGCTCTCGCATCAAGAACTATCTTCAGGCCAACGGGAAGGGAGGCGCAATGGCACCATCAGGGGCCAACCAGGAGGCAAAAATCACGAACGGCAGAGAGTCGCTGAATAAAACCACACCTGTGGAAAAGCGCCCAGAGCCCCTGACCACGGGAAGCAGGTTCGCTCGACTGACGAGTATTGGCGTTCTGCTTCTGGGTGTTGTGGCAGGGTTTCTCTATCTGGGCGGTTGGTTCAGCCCGCAAAAACTGACGCCGGCGCGGTTCGCCGATGAGTTTGAGCGGGTGAACAGCATCCATTCTGGTTTCCGTCGTAACCACGCGAAGGGCGTATGCGTTCGAGGATTCTTCGATAGCAATGGGCAGGGGTCGCGCCTTTCTAAGGCTGTCGTATTCCAAAGCGGCCGCGTGCCGGTAATCGGTCGCTTTTCGCTGGGCAACGGCGATCCGCACTCCACCGACGCTCTGAGCACCGTCCGCGGCTTGGGGCTTCAGTTTTCTCTGCCCGACGGTGAACAGTGGCGAACAGCAATGGTCAATCTGCCGGTGTTTCCGTTCAAGGATCCGCGGGCTTTTTACGACAATATGGTGGCATCGCAACGCGACCCCAACACGCATCAACCCGATCCGGCGAAAGGGGCGGCGTTCCTCGGAAGCCACCCGGAAACCGCGCGGGCGATCGCAATCATTAAAAGCCATCCGCCGTCGTCCGGTTTCGACAACACGGCCTACTACGGTCTCAATGCGTTCCAATTCGTCAACGCCAGCGGCGCGTCCGCCTACGTGCGCTGGACGCTCGCCCCCGTGCGGCCGTATGAGGCTGGGACCGCGGCGAGCCCCGAGAACGACAAGAATTTCCTCTTTGATGGGCTGATCGCGAGCATCCATCAGCACCCCTTGCAATGGCACTTGGTCTTGACCGTCGCACAGTCCGGTGATCCAACCGACGACGCTACTATTCCCTGGCCGGAGGGGCGGGAGCAGGTGGACGTCGGAACGCTGACGCTCGATTCTGTGGAAAGCGAGGAGACCAGTCCTGCGCGCGATATCAATTTCGATCCGCTGGTTTTGCCAGCCGGCATTGCGCCGTCCGACGATCCCTTGCTGAGTGCGCGGTCGGCGGTTTACTCGCAATCGTTTACCAGGCGCGCAGGCGAAACCAAAGAGCCGAGCGAAATCACCCCTTCAGAGGTGCGAAAGTGAGCGCCGCGACCACGACCGACCGGCAGCGATTCCCTGGGTCGATGCGGTTCCTGCACTGGCTGATGGCCGTGCTGGTATTGACTATGCTCGGCATCGGCATTGCGATGGTCGCGTCGCTCGGCGACTATCACAGCCTGGTATCGATCCATCGCCCGTTGGGGATCGCCATTCTGATTTTGGTCGTGATTCGCTTCGTGAATCGCCAGTTCAGCACCCTGCCGCCATTTCCGCCAACCATGTCCTCGCAGGAGCGCTTCGTCGCGCACGCGTCCGAAGTATTGTTGTACACGTTGCTGTTTGTGCTGCCGCTGGTCGGCTGGGGGATGTTGTCGGCCGCGCGCTACCCGATTGTCCTGTTCGGGTCACTGCATCTTTTTCCCATTCTTCCGCACAGCGTGATGCTGTACGCGGTTTTGCGGAAGACGCACACGTTTCTTGCCTATCTCCTATTCCTTGCGTTCGTCGCCCATTTTGGAGCCATCCTGTTTCATACGCTGATTGTGCGAGATGGGCTGCTCAGCCGCATGTTGCCGCGGCGGGCCCGCGCGGGCTGACCTCCTCTTGGCGAAGAAGGCTCAAATCTCTTCTGTGTTTTTGTGGACTCTTGAAGGGGAGCTCAACGGCTTATTTTGGCCCGAGGAAAACGAAGTATGAGCACGCCCACAAAGCCGTTGGAATGCCACCGCGCGGGCGCGTGGTAAGAATGATATTGTAATCGTCGGACGGCTGAAGTCTTTCGACGACGGACGACTGAGGCTGCGGCTGGACCACGGCCAGATGGGAAAGAAATCGGTAAACGTCGGGATCGCCGCTGTAATCCTGGGAGACGAAGGAGATGTCCGTGTTCTTACCGGCGAAGTGCCAACTCAGCGACGCAGCCAGTGAAACTGCGTCTTCGTAGGCCTTTTCCGAAATCACTCCCTGGCTCGGATTGTCGAAAACGATGCGCAGCTTGCGTTCGTCCTCACGACTGAATTCCCGCACTTTAAGTGAGCCCGACTTGGCGGTCGCTTTCCAGTCCACGTGGCGGGCCGAATCTTCCGGCATGTACTCCCGAATCAGATACAAATCATCGCCCCTGCCTCGTGCAAAGGTTTCGAACTCACCGGTGATCATGGGAAGAACTTCGAAAAACTCATCCGTCGGTTCTATTCGTGGATACACGACGATTTCGCGCCCCAGCGGCACATGGCGGGTCTTGTTCAGAAATGCGAAAGGAAAGCGTGTCGCCAAGCCAAAGGTTTTCTGCCGGTAACATCCGCGACGATCGAAGCGCAGCTCAAGGTCCGCTTTCAGTGCACTGCCGGCCGGAACATAGGGAAAATACGCCGCGCCTTCAAAAATGCTGGGCGGGGCTTTGATTTTAGGAACACGCCGCAGTTTGTAATCACGAAACTTCATCCACTGCTTCTCCGCGGGACGTCCCGGCGGAACCGCAAAGGTTGTCGGCATCCACTGCCAATGTTTATTGCCGCTATCTTTTTTTACCGACACTACATTGACCGAGAAAGATGGAAGCCATCGCCGAGGGTTACGCACAACGATTCCGCCCATCATGGGGCGGCCCGCGAACACGTGCTCCGGCAGACGAACGTCAAGTTCAAGATCACGCAATACCAATGCGGACGCGAATCCCGAAACCATAATTGCGGCCAGCATCGCGGCCACAATTATGTAAAGCAAGTTATTTCCCGTATTCAGCGCGGCGATTCCAATAAGTAGAACGATGCCAACGTACACGATTCCAACCCGGGTAACGTCGTAATCGAAAGCGTCGCGGATGCCGGCGCCGGCTACGCGGCGGGCAAGATAGGGCACGGTGGTCAATCCCACGATCACCGCCAGCAGCAAGGCTGCGGATGCAAGCACGAGCGTTGCCCAAAGATTTCCCGACTCTCGCGACACGGTGGAAAAAAGCGCGGCGGCGAAGGCCAGGACCAAGCCGACGATCGCCAGCAGGAAGCGCAGCCAGACTTCGGGAATATCGAGGTGCAGAAAACGCGAGAACCGCTGGAGAAGTGAAAGCTGCGGAGTGTCGGGCGGCTTCATCTTTGAGCTTTTTGAGAGTCCCAGCTTGGAGGTTAGCACCGAGTCGACGCAGCATCAATCAGAACCGCGACTCGCTTAACGCGGACGTTCATCGCGGATTTTCATACAAGAATTTCGTCACCGTACGATTGAATTCTTCTGGCACTTCTTCGTAGGGAAGATGTCCTACTCCGTCAAACATCACGAGTTGGCAATCGCTGAACCGGCGCTTCAAAGGCTCGGCTGAGGCGGGATCCACCGCAGTATCCGCCGACCCCCAAATCAATAACGTGCGGATGTTCTTGATGAGCGGCGAGACCGATTCCAATTCTTCCAGATCGCGGTTCCACGAGCTCACTACAGCGATTGCGTAGCCGTAGGAACCCGGAATGCGCATGGGTTCGAGATAGCCTTCGAGACTGTCTGGCGGAATGCGCCGCCGGTCGCCGAACATCCGGTGATGGTAGAACTTGTGCAGCACGGGCAAGCGAGGCGCGAGAGCTATAAACAGGCGCGAGATCAGAGGATTGCTGAGAAAAACCGTCAACCGTTTTCCATGCGCGGACCACGGATTGACGGGATCGACTAGGATCAAACGCCGAATGCGATCCGGCGCCATGGCAGCAGCCATCATGGACACAGCTCCGCCGTGCGACGTGCCCAGAAGATCGCTCGAGGACACACCGATTGCGTCAATAAAACGCAGAAGACGCTCAGAGCTTGCTTTGAAAGAGCAGTCGAGGCCGGGCGGCCGATCAGAAAAACCGGTGCCAAGCAGATCGACGGCATAGACCGTCGCATGCTGAGCGAGCGTTGAAATGGCGAAACGCCAGGAGAATGAATATCCCAGCAACCCGTGGACCAGCAGCAGGGGCGGTCCAGAACCGGCGCGCAGGTAGCGCATCCGCGCACCATCCAACGTGACCCAGCATTCCTCGGCGAAGAATTCTGGTAGCACGTTGATTCCCCCGTCCGACGGGCGTTCCAAGGCGATTTTCTGGCCGCGATGAGACAACTTTCCCTCGAATATCGGCTTCTATATAAGAGTATCGCCTCTGTCGCTTCTGTGTAGGGAGAGCTGCGGCTCTCCCTTATTTTTGGGTTGGCGGATCAGGCGTGGCAGGTTCGTGATTAAGCTTCGGTGTGAGCTTCCGGATAACAAATTCCTGCAACAAATTGCTTACCGCGGTTCCGCCAATTCCGATGGCTGCATTTTCAAAAGTTAACGCCGCGCCATCCCGATCCTGGGCGGGATAGTAGAGGTTGGAAATCCCACCCGAGGCAAGATTGCCCAGAATGTTGGAGTAATTCGGTTGCCAACGCCGATTGTCGCCCTTGCAAATTACCGAGTTCGCAATCGCATACAAAGCCCGTGAGGTCATCTTGCCGGTTCCCTTATAGAAATAGCGGGGATCCTGTTTCAGAAGCGAAGGCAGTATGGCGGATCCAATGAACGTGCCGGTGAGCGTATCACCATAACCGGCGGCGAAACGCTTCCCGTAACCTTGCGCGCCTTGTCCATATTGCCTGAAGTGATTTTGCGCCTGCTCCACTCCCGCCGCGCCCCCGACAAATACAAAAGTGAAGGGATCGGCCACCGTCTTCCAGGCCAGCTTGAACTTTTGTTTGGAGTTCAGAGGAACTGCATTGGGGATATAAGTGACGTAGAAATTGGGGATGGCCCCAAGCACCCGCTGCTTCTCTTCGAGTTTGAGCTGCTCTTCCGCTATCTCAGTCGGCGTGACGCTCACCTGCACCTCTGTGACATTCCTGGCAACTGCCAGCACAATTGGTGCGACTGCATCGACCTCTCCGGAATACACAACTCCCGAAAATGTTTGGTTCTCGAAGCCCGCTGACGTAATTGCGAGTTGAAAGGGCCCGGGAACAACGCTTGAAAAGAAGAACTGCCCATCTACGCCGGACGATGCCTGCTGGTGGACCGAGTGATTTTCGCCAGTGAGCGTTATTCGCGCACCGGCGACGACGGCGCCACTCTGATCCACAATCGTTCCGTTGATGCTTCCCGGCGTGATGCTTCCGGACGATTGCAGAGCCGGCGATTGCCCGCCGTTTGAGACCGATACCTTTTGTGTGGGGTCAACCGCCGGGGTCTGTCCAAAACAAAACGACGTCCAACCTGGTACGACGAACGCAAGCACTATGAGTCCGCACTTGAGTTGGGAGGTCATGAGTAGCTTCGACTTTATCCTCTCACCGTAGTTCCCGTCCAAATCACCAAAGACGATCCACTTCTGCGGCTTTGGCGGCAATAGAGGCCGTAGAAAGACACACCCTCGCCCCCACGCGCGGCTGGCGTCCTATCGCTTTCATAGCAAATACTCAAAAACTTTCGTTTGGGTGGCACGGCGCTTTCACACACTGCTTTGTAAACACTCTAGAATCTGCGATGGCTTGGTCAGCTGCAAATTGCTAGTCCCGAACAATGAAGTTGGATGCTCACTTTAGTCTGGTTACTGCCTTCAAGAATACCGATAGTTTTATCGCAAAGAAAGCAAACTCTGCGTTCTCTGCGGCCTCCGCGATTTAAGATTTTTGTTCCCCGCTGGATCCGCTCGAACGTCAAGCGCAGATTCCTACAACTTTCTCAGCAGCTTCTTGAGGACACGCATACCTTTGTCGATGTGCTTTTCCTGCAGCAGGAATGGCGGGAGAAAGCGCAGGACGGTGTCTTGAGTGCCATTGAAGAGAACGCCTTCGGCGAGCGCTTGTTCCACGATGGGTCGGGCCGGAACATCGAGCTGTAGACCCTGAATCAGCCCGCGCCCGCGGACTTCGCGAGCTACGGAAAAGCGCTCGGTCAGAGCTTTCAGTTCTTGCTCCAAGTAGGCGCCGACTTGGCTCACGTGCAGCAGCAGGTTCTCTTCTTCCAGGATAGCCAGGTACTCGAGTGCGACCCGGCAGGACAGAGGTCCTCCACCGAAGGTGCTTCCGTGTTGGCCCGCAGAAATAGCCGAGGCAAAGTCCTCCGTCGCCAAAAAAGCTCCGAGCGGGATTCCGGCAGCAATTGGCTTGGCGATAGCCACAATGTCAGGCGTAACACCAAAAGTTTGGAAGGCGAAGGTGGTTCCGGTGCGGCCTAGGCCGCATTGGATTTCATCGAAAATCAATGCGGCGCGATGGCGGTCTGCAAGGGTGCGGCACTCTTTCAGGAACTCAACCGAACACTCATAAATTCCACCCTCGCCGAAGATGGGTTCGAGGACAATGGCGCAAGTGCTGTCGTTCACCACGGCGCGCAACGCTTCGACGTCGTTGCGGGGGACAAACTTTACATCTTCGAGAAGAGGCTCAAAGCCTTTGCGGTACTTGTCCTGGCCAGTCACGGACATCGATCCGAAACTGCGACCGTGATACGAGCCTTCGAGGGCGATGAGCTGGCTCTTGGCTTCGCCCCCGGAGCGGTGTCCAGCGAGGCGAGCGAGCTTTATGGATCCTTCAATGGCTTCGGTGCCGCTGTTCGAAAAGAAAGCCCGCTGCAAGCCGGAGAGCGCGCAGAGCTTTTCCGCCAGCCGCCCTTGATATTCGTTGTAGTAAAGATTCGATAGGTGAATGGCACGTGCCGCCTGTTCGCGGATGGTCTTGACGATTCGCGGATGGGCGTGGCCGAGCGCGTTCACACCCAGGCCGGCGACGAAATCCAGGTATTTTTTGCCATCGAAATCGAAGAGGAAAACTCCCTTGCCACGCTCGATGACAAGCGGGTAGCGGTTGTAGGTCTGCAACAGGAATTGCTTTTCGCGCTGGATTACTTCCTCGGCGGCTATCATGGGAATCACGATTCTACTCGAGACGGAATGGCACGGTCGAAGCGTCTATAACCTGACCAGGTTTGATTTTGACGCTCGGAGGCGTGTCGTCCCTGTCGCACCATGTCCTGTTGGAGAAATGGTTCGGCGCAAAATAGCAGATCCCCGTTCGCGACGGGGACCTGCCGGCCATTCTCAGCCCAGTTTTATGGTGTGATTTTGTAAATCACCCCGTTGCTTCCGCTTCCGCCGTCCATGGCGGCACCGTAGACGTTGCCAGCGCTATCTTCAGCCAAACCTCCGCTGGGGTCCCATCCGTCATTCCCGCCGGTAAAACGATGCAGGACAGAATACTTGCCGGCAGAGGAGATTTCGTAAAAGACTCCGCAGCCAAGGCTACAGGTAGAGTTGTCGGTTCCACCATAGAATGTTGTGCCAAAGAAATTGCCATTCGCATCCAACACGGGGCCCGATGGCTCTTCTCCGTTGGCTGCCTTAATTCCGAAAGTGTACAAAACTTTTTCTTTCTTCGCGGCGTTCACCGAAAAGGCAATTCCACAGCCGGCACTCCCCAGTGCGCAAGAAGTGGTATCGCCACCAAACTGAGTGACCCCGTAAAACACGCCGCTTGAGGTAAGGCTAAGACCCCACCTGGGAGATGTACCCTCGGCGCCTTCGGGGAACGTGTAAAGCGTCGAAAACTTGCCGGCTGGAGTAATTTTGAAGATCGTTCCCCCGTTTCCTGCTTCGTAGCTACCACCGGTCTCGCCGTAAACGTTACCCGCTTGATCGGCGATCAAGTCCTGGGGGAATCCTCCGTCGGCTTTCGCGGTGAACCTGTGCAGAATTGTCTCCTTGCCGGCCAGTGTGACTTTGAAGATCACGCCGCAGCCCAGGTTGCCGTCGCAACCGGCGACCCCGCCGAAGCTGGCAGAGCCGTAGAGATATCCGTTCGCCAGTACCAGCCCAAGCTGGGCCTGCCCCTGGTTCTGAGAGCCGTCTGTACCGCCCTTGAAAGCATGCAACACCTTCAACTTTCCATTTTTCTCCAACTCGAACACCGTTCCGCAACTGCAGGTGGCATTGCCACCACTCGACGTAATTCCATACAGGTTACCCGAGCTGTCGCTAATCAGGCGGCCGATGGGAATTCCACCATCGTCTTTACCGGTGAAACTATAAAGCACGGTTTCCTCACCCTTGATGCTCAGTTTGAACACGACGCCCCGGTTGTATGTTGGGCCTCCGAATTGGGTCGTACCGTAAAAGTTGCCCTCGGAGTCGCTGATCAGACCCCCGTTAGGAGCGCTTCCATTCTTGAAGTCGAAGGAGAACACCACCTTAAAAGTGCTGGCGAAAGAGCTGGCTGCGGTGAGCATTGCAATGATCAAGAGCGAGAGTCGAAGTTTCATGAATATCCTTAGTGTCCTTTCTGAACCCGCGACAGTATATACCCTTTGCTGGGCTTGGCTTTCGGCGGCTTTTGTAAAAGTTTCTTGTTGTGCTTACGTCCTAGCCATTGGCGAGAAAATATTGCAGATTGAGTAGTTCAGGTTTGTAAGTGTGTCTGTGCCAAAACAACCCGGCAGCAAGAACGCGGAAACAGAATCATGTCACGCATCGCGCCAGTGGCAATCTTTTGCGGATGAAACTTCGGCAAATCCTAGTCTCCAGCTCGGTGATCAAACGAACGCCGAGGGGGAAGGTGCAAAGGTCATCGCACTTAAGGAGATGCGAAGACTATCCCTTAAATCCCGTACTGGGACGCTAAAGCGCGACCAGCTATAGGGTTACAAAATCCCACATGGACTATTCCAAAAAACATACCTTTGCTATGGCTGCGCCTCTATAATATTGGAAGCTGTTGGATCGACTCGTCTTATAGGCGGCTGCATGGCTCCCCTGATGGCAGTGAAAGTGCAGAAGCGGGCGCAGGATGTTTCGTCCCTGCGGGCGGCGGAGCCTGTGCGGCGCATGAACAGGGATTTTCAAATCCGATTTACGGCCATTCTGCTGGCCTTGCTGACCACTGCTGCTGTGGTTTACGCCGGTTACAATTTTCAGGCTGAAAATCAATTCCAGGTTCCAGACGACGGCGTATGGTGGGTCGAGCATCAGGGGCGGCTCACTGCCGATCGAGTTGAACTTGAGGGACCCGGCACTCGAGCTGGGATCAAGGTTGGCGACCAACTCACCGCCATCGACCAGCGAGACACAAATACCGCAGCTGCTCGAACCCGCGAACTGTATCGCGTAGGCGCATGGTCGAAGGCAACGTACTCTTTGGTGCGTAAATCGGTCCCCGTCGACGTGGTGCTGATTCCCGTTCCAGCGGACCGCTCTCAAAACAATTGGCTGCGCCTGATCGGTCTTATTTATCTCGGCATTGGTCTGTATGTGTTGCTGCGGCGCTGGACTGCGCCCGGCTCGACTCATTTCTACATCTTCTGCTTGGTTTCGTTCATTTCCTACTCATTCCATTACACGGGGAAACTGAACGGATTCGATTCCACCATCTATTGGGGCAACGTCGCGGCTGGACTGCTCCAGGCAGCTCTGTTCCTGCATTTCGCGCTGACCTTTCCCGAGCGGCATTGGTTTGTTCGCAAGCATCGCTGGGTGATTCTCGCGATTTATCTCCCGGGTCTGCTGCTGTTGAGTGTGCATGTTCTGGCCGTCAAGTTCTTCAAAGCAACCGAACTACTACGCTGGAATTTGGACCGTTTAGAAATGGGTTGTCAGGCGCTCTTCTTTGTCGCCGCCGCGGGAGTGCTCTTGTACAACTACCGCCGGGCAGGTAGCCCGATTCTTCGGCAACAGTTGAAGTGGGTGACTCGGGGCACGATCCTGGCGATCGCACCGTTCACTCTCCTGTATGTAACTCCTTACCTCTTCCCTGCGCTGCATATGACGGCGATGAAGGTTTCCGTGTTGTCGCTGGGAATTCTGCCGTTGACGTTCGGTTATGCCATCTTCCGCTACCGGCTGATGGATGTGGATCTGATCTTCAAGCGTGGCATGGTCTACACGCTGGCTGCAGGTGCGATTGCGGGCGCGTATTTTGCCGTGGTAGCGGGTGTGGCCGAACTGGTCCATCTGCAGATACCTAGCTCCGGGCCGCTCGGTCTTGTGCTCGCCATCGTGGTGACCGCGCTCTTGTTCGATCCGGTGCGAAAATGGATTCAGGGGCGCATCGACCAGGTCTTCTACCGCACCGGTTACGACTACCGAAAAACGCTGATCGAGTTTGCACGGGAACTGAGTTCGGAAACTGATCTGGACAAAATGCTAAGCGCAGTGGTCGACCGCTTGTCGCGCACCCTACTGGTTGATCGCATGGCCGTCTTCGTGTCCGACGGGGAAACCTCTCAGCAATTCGTCGTCGCCAAGTCGTTCGGCA
>Ga0209530_1000483_pt1 | contig 28196 bp, 24 predicted proteins | sample BlaSpr_A8_Ref_O1_FD_187987 | JGI IMG/M metagenome (GOLD analysis project Ga0209530, IMG submission 187987) | Forest soil microbial communities from Thunder Bay, Ontario, Canada - Black Spruce, Ontario site 2_A8_Ref_O1 (SPAdes) (version 2) | ecosystem: Environmental > Terrestrial > Soil > Boreal...
AAGGCGAAATGTGCGTCTGCGATATCGTCAGCATCACGCGCGTGCCGCAACCCAGAGCTTCCCGCCATTTGGCTTACCTGCTTCGGGCCGGTTTAATCGTGAAAAGAAAGCAGGGTCTGTGGGCCTATTACCGGCTTACTTCCGCAGCTTCGCCGTTTCATCGAAGTCTCATCAAGTGCCTCAAGCAATGTTTTCGCGACGTGCCTGAGCTCGCTGCCGATGACAAACGAGCGTCGCGGACTTGCTGCCAGCCGGGAAAATGCAGGTGACGGCGATGCCGCATCACTACAATGTGCTGTTTCTATGCACCGGCAATTCCGCCAGGTCCATCATGGCCGAAGCCATTCTCAACCGTAAAGGCAAGCCCACCTTCACCGCTTACAGCGCCGGAAGCCATCCGTCGGGAGCGGTGCGTCCCGAAGCTCTGAAGCAATTGGAGCTCGCGCATACGCCAACCGACGGCGCGCGCAGCAAAAGTTGGGAAGAATTCGCCAAGCCGGATGCCCCGCGCATGGACTTTGTATTTACCGTCTGCGACAACGCCGCAAAGGAAGCTTGCCCCATCTGGCCGGGCCAGCCCATGACCGCGCATTGGGGCGTCGCAGACCCTGCTGCCGTAAACGGACCACGCGAGGCGATCGAGCGCGCCTTCCGTGATGCGTTCATGACCCTGGACCGTAGAATCAGTTTATTTCTCTGCCTGCCGCTGGCGAGTCTCGATGCCCTCGCTATCAAAAAAGAAGTTGACCGCATCGGCCGCCAATGACGTCCACACTCTTGCGCCGAACCGTCTGCGAGTTTCTTGGCACGGGGTTTCTCGTGGCCGCCGTCGTCGGCTCCGGCATCATGGCCGAAAAGCTGGCCGCCGGAAACGTTGCGATCGCTCTTCTTGCGAACACGATTGTTACCGGCGCCGCGCTCGTTGCTTTGATCCTCACGTTTGGGCCCATCTCCGGAGCTCATTTCAATCCCGCTGTAACTTTCGTCGATGCCATGGAGAAGGGAGTGTCTTGGATCGATGCCGCTTGTTACCTACCCGCGCAATGTCTCGGCGGAATTGCCGGTGCAATCGCGGCCCACTTGATGTTTCAACTGCCTCTTATTTCTATTTCGCATCACGCGCGAGCCGGTTCCGCTCAGCTTTTCAGTGAGTTTATCGCCACCTTCGGCTTGCTCTCCGTCATCTGGGGATGTTCGCGAGTGCGCTCCGAAATGGTCGCCTTCGCCGTCGGGGCCTACATCACCGCCGCGTATTGGTTCACCGCATCCACTTCGTTTGCAAATCCCGCCGTCACAATCGCACGCTGCGTAAGCGATACCTTCGCCGGCATCCGCCCCGGCGACGTTCCGTGGTTCATCGTCGCCCAGTTCCTGGGCGCCATCGCCGCCACAATTCTCTTCCGCTGGCTCGTCCCCACCTTGAATCTTCGAGCCAAGCAAGTCCTACTCGCTCACGGCTCAGAACCGAATCCCTAGCCAAGCAGTTCGCCGGCCGACGAATGTTAGGTTTTCGTAGTGCTGGTTTCTCCTGAGTGCAGCCGAAGAGCGTCCCGGCGGCTCTTTTGACCTACGCTTCCTTCACGGCTTCAGCCACGCACGTCCAGAGCGCAGGCTCTTTTTGCCGCGCACAAACGCCGTAGGCGTGCCACAACTTAGCCCAGCGCGTAAGCGCTGGGAACCTTTGCCCTAATTCGTTCCTCTACCTTTTGCGCAGCTTCACCCGCGCAAGCCTTCGCTTTAGCGTTCGCCGCTCTCCCGCCGCGAGAAACTCAGTAGTGAACTAGTGGTCTGGTACTATCCGCCCGGGAAACCCGGACAAGCGAACTTCAGAGATGCTGCTCAGTGGGGTGCCGGATGAGGCCTCGCTTCACGAAAACGCCAGAAAGGCCAGAGCACAAACGCTCGCGCAACCCACACAGTGACAAGAATGTAGAGTACTGCTCCGCCGGATGTGTTCAAACTGGCTGTACTCGACGACGGAACATTGGCGTCGAGCATCGGAAATCTAAAACCAAAGAGAATCGCAACGCCCACCGCAATGAAGGAGTCGAACAGGAAGATTCGGACAAGTTGACGTCCGCGCGCCAGAGCTCGAGGGGACAAACTGGTTACTTGGCCAAAGTCCGGACTGCCGAGAATGTTCTTCTTCTCGTGAGTCTTGGCATTTCCACCGGAAAGCAGCGAGCCAGTAGGCAATGGAATAGCGCGATGCCAGTTCTCAAGTTCGCTGGCTAGCTGGCGGGTCAGGCGCGCCATTTCCAACATCGAGCGCCCTCCCGAAGGACGCAGATTAAAGACACGCTCATTGCCATCGCCGTCCCGCCAAGTGACGTAGAGGGATTGACTATTGAAACAGCCCAAAGGACCGGGACCGCGTGAAATGCGCGTAATTTGTTCCCGTCGCAGCGTGAAGCGAGTCTCCTCGCCACAGTAGGAGAGTCCATCGTTCGAAGCCGCCAGAAACCCAATGTCCCACGCCCAATTTCCCTCGTATATCCGAGGGCCGGGATCTGGCGCAAGGCTGACAAAAGTGCCACTGCGAATCTCTTGCGAAGCGTTTTCTCTTTCGAGCTTTCCTCGAAGGCGAGCCTCTAATTTTCGCATTCCCCGCATTGGTAGAAAATTCAGCAAAATCATGTAAATTGCGACAGTAAGAAGAGCTCCGACAATATATGCGAGCGTGCGCAGCCATCCGGTTAGATGAGCCTGTTGAATCGCCAATGCTGTCGCGGCTGGCACGATGGCGGCGGTGAGCATCATCGTCCAAGCGCTGCCCCAGGACTGCCGAGTTTTGTATTGCGTCGAAAAGATTTTTCCGGCGGGCAGCGCGGTTGCGGGAATGGGATAAACGTCAGTGGGCGGAACGACGGATTGGCGTAGAAGCTCGGGAATCCGCGCTTCGGAGATGCCGCCTACGCGGGCGAGATGTGCCATGCGCCGCAGTGTCGAAGGGTGAGTAAGCATTTTCTCGTCGAGCTTACCCCAGTGGATCGGCATGGTGTTAAGGCGCGAGACTCTAGCGAGTCCCGTAATCATTGCCTCGGCATCCCCCGTTAGCTTGACGGCTCCTGTATCTGCGGCGAATTCATTGCGACGAGAAATGAAAAACCAGGCAAGCAGAAAACAACCGTAGAGCATTGGCCCGAGCGGCAAGTTCGGAGGCATCCAGCGTTCGGTCCAAACCGTGGCGAAAATGATACCCAGTACTGCCGCAATCAAGATGAGTATCCGATTGCGAATGTGTTTCTTCTGGAGATGCGCTATCTCATGGCCGACGATCGCGTCCACTTCTCGCTTGCTCAGATTCTTCAGCAAGTAATCCGTCAGAAAGATGTTGTTGCCTGAGTGGGCAAAAGCGTTGGCCATGCGCATACGCTCCGCCGGAAGAACGTACATTTGGTTCAGCTTCGCGCCCGCTTTCTGAGCTATGGCAAACGCGCGGTCGCGTAGCTCACCCGAAGTGAGCGCCTGAAGTTCCATCCCGAATGACTTCGCCGCCTTTTGATTGACGAACCTTCCCATGAACATCGCAGCCAAAAGAAGTAGCACTCCAATGCGAGGATTGTTGAACAATTCGGCCACTCCCAGCATCACCAGCGGAAGCGGAATGGCGAATCGAGCGATAGCCCAGAATGACTGGCTGACGGCCTGCGTCTGTGTGCGACTCATACCTCGCAGCGCGTGAATCGGTGACGAAAGAGCGAGGCAGAGGAAATACACAATGGCCGGCGGTATCCACACCAAAATCCAAGGGAGCATCGTCGCCATCACCTCATCCTTCAAGTGCGTCCCTGCAAGTAGAAATGTGGCGAAGTCGTCGCCGTGAAGCAGGTCAGTAGAGGTCCACCAAATTAGTATTCCTCCCAACATGGTCCACGTGATGAATCGGCGATAGGCGAAAACTATTCCGGGTTTTGACTCTTCGGAAGCGTTCATGGCGCGGCGGCGAAACCAGAGCGCGATCGCGATGGGGGTTAGGAGCAGAACTCCCAGTATTGAAACTAGACGCGCTAGAAGGGCGCCGTCGTAGCCGAACGAAAAGCGGACTATGGTTGGCTCATCCGGAATCCCACCTAGAACGTACGTGCATTCCCTGCCGTTCGGGAAGGAAGACTCTTGCCCCTCAGGATTGCAACTAGCTGCGCCGTAAAGCGGCACCCAGAGATTCAAGGTTAGGCCGGTTACTCCGGAATCTTTGAGCACCTCCTGAATGGGAGCCAGGTCGATTTGACCGTTGTACTGAAGTCCTTTTCGCGGCAACGGGATTTCACACTCTACTTCGAGGCCATCTATTTTGTCGTGCTTGTATAGCCAGAACTCGCTCTGGTTGGGCGGGCAGCCGAGAGCTATTGGGAGTTTCTGGCTGAACTCCCCTTCACGTCTGGCGTCGAAGCAAACCTGTGCAGAGACTTCGGTGAATCCGCGTTCATCCGCGTCGATGGTGAGCTGCCCTATTTGCGGGTCGTCACAATCGGGTTCTTCCGCAGGATGTGCGCGCGAACTCCCCGCCTGCGCGAAAGTCGGCGCAGCACTGGCGGAGAGCAAGACCGACGCCAGTGCCAATCCCAAGATTCGAATCCAGGCAGGTATCAAACAGTTATTACGGCAGTTCGTTCTCAACCTGTCAACTCAATCTGAGGCAATCGGTCGTCCAAGAATCACCACGCATCCGAAATGCAACGTTAGGTACAATATGTCCACAGCGTTCAATCCCTTGAAACTCGCCGAACGAAGTGCTAGCGTAAATTCGTGATTATTTTTGACAAATTTGGCGACGGGCAGTCGGAGCGAAATCGTTCCGTCCGCGTGTGCCCCGACAATTCGATGAGGGCTGTCACCCTGCCAGCCCGGCTTGCCCTGACGAAAGAACGGACGAGAGAGGGAGTGCCATCGCAGAAAGGCGAACGGCTCTCTCGCCCCAGCTTAGCCGCTCCGCCTATAAGGTTAGTGCGCGACCGGATCGCGGTCTTGCTTCGCGGTCCACGGGTCGCGGGCCGCAGGCCACGAACGCTATTTTCTAATCGAGAACTCGATTTATTAGAACGAGGACTAAGTCATTGTAAACAAAGGAAAGCGACACTCTCTAATCGAGAACTTTGGACCGTTGAGAATTCAGCGAAGATTGTCAATTCGAGCTCACTTCGGATGAGCGAAGAACTTTCTCTTCCAGTCATTTCTGATACGAATTTCCGCCACCTAACGTCATTTCTAATCGGCACAGCCTCACATTCAGAATTCGTCGCAACTCACTCAAAACAAACCACCGGCGAATTTCTAACCGGGGCCAGAATCGCATGCTTCCGATCAGCCGCGCTGCAGCTCAAACCACAAGAATGTTGCTCGCGGGTCGCGCCCGAACAGGGTAAAATCCCGCTGCACAAAGAACCGGAACAGGAGCCACTATGAGCGCCACTACCTCTGCCGGACCATCCGCTGCCACCATCGCCGCCGTCACGGAACATGCTCGGCTGCTGAGCATCTATTCGATGATGTCCACCACTGCCGCCGGCTCGGGCCATCCCACTTCCTGCATGTCAGCCGCGGAGCTTGTCGCCGGAGTTTATTTCTACGCCATGAAGTTCGATCCCAAGAACGCGAACTCCAACGATGACGATCGTTTCGTGCTCTCCAAGGGTCACGCCGCCCCGCTTTTGTATTCGGCGCTGGCCGAAGCCGGAGTTTTTCCGGTATCCCGCGTAATGACTCTGCGCCAGTTTTCCAGCGAACTCGAAGGCCACCCCACTCCGCGCATTCATGGCGTGGACGCGGCCACCGGATCGCTAGGCCAAGGACTCTCAGTAGGCGCCGGCCTGGCGATCGGCGCGCGCATGGATAAAAGTCCCACGCGCGTGTATGTGCTCACAGGCGACGGCGAATTGGCCGAAGGCGAAATCTGGGAAGCGGCGGCTTTTGCCGCGCATTACAAACTCGATAACCTCACCGTGATTACAGACATCAATGCGCTGGGCCAGAGCGACTACACCATGTACAGGCACGATATGGAAGTTTACCGCCGCAAATTCGAGTCGGAAGGTTTCGCTACTGAAGTAATTGACGGCCACGACGTTGCCGCCATCCTCGCTGCACTCGACCGCGCGAAAGCCACCAAGGGCCGTCCGCAAGCCATTATCGCTCGCACGATCAAGGGCCACGGCTTTAGTTTGGTTGCCGGAAAAGAAGGCTGGCACGGCAAACCGTTCTCGAAAGAGCAACTCGCCGAGGCGATCAAAGAGCGTGGTGGAGCTCCGGTGGTTCCTCCGGATCCGGGGAAATCCTACGCGCGAACCACCTTGCCCACGCCTCCGGATTTTCCAGCGCCCCCCGCTCCCGAGTACGCCGCGGATGCGCAGGTTGCTACGCGCGAGGCCTATGGTTTCGCGCTAAAACGCCTGGGAAAAGTGAATCCGCACATCGTTGCCATGTCGGGTGACGTGATGAATTCCACCTTCTCGGAAATGTTCGACAAAGCCTATCCCGACCATTTCTTTCAGGGTTATATCGCCGAGCAAAATCTGGTCAGCACCGGAGTCGGACTCGCTGCCCGCGGCAAGGTCCCCTTTCTCGACACCTTTGCCTGTTTCTTGTCACGCGCCTATGACAACGTGCGCATGGCCGCCGTCAGCCGCGCAAACATCAATTTGTGCGGATCGCATTGCGGAGTTTCCATCGGAGAAGACGGTCCGTCGCAGATGGCGCTTGAAGATATCGCGATGTTTCGCGCGGTTTCCGGCTCGGAAGTTTTTTATCCCAGCGATGCCGTATCCACCGAGCGCTTGACCGAGCACATGGCCAAGCGCGCGGGCATAAATTATTTGCGGACTTCGCGGCCGAAGATGCCCATTCTTTATTCCAAGGATGAGAAATTTGCAGTCCCCGGATTTAAAGTCTTGCGGCAGAGCGCCCAGGACAAAGCTACCGTAATTGGCGCAGGCGTGACGCTCCACGAAGCGCTAAAGGCGTTCGAACAGTTGAAATCGCAAGGGATTGCGATCCGCGTGATTGACCTCTATTGTGTGAAACCGCTCGACGGCAAAGCCATTGCCGAGCAGATCAAGGCTACCGCGGGCTGTCTGGTGACTGTGGAAGATCACTGGCCGGAAGGCGGCCTTGGCGAAGGCGTTCTGGCGGCTCTGGCGCAGGTTGGTGTGTCGCCAACAAAGTTCAAGCTCTTGGCCGTGACTGGCATGCCGCATTCAGGAAAACCCGAGGAGTTGGTGGATGCATTCGGAATCTCCGCGCGGCACATTATCGAAGCCGTTCGCGCCATGGCCTAAGCAGCTAAAACACGAATTTTTGTGGAGAGGTAACTGAGTGGCCGAAAAGCTAGTGATGGTAGGAGTGCTGCCCGAAGTAGTGGTGCTGGACCCGGGAGAACAGGTTGAATGGTTTTCGAACGCCGGGAACATCAAAATTGAATTCGATCCGCAGCGTTGTCCCTTCTCCTCGAATGTATTTCAAGCGCCCCCGGGGATGCGCCTGCTAAGTGGAACCGCTCGCTCGGGCCTAAATCCGGGATCCTACCGGTACAAACTCTCGCTTAACGACGCGGTCGTGGCTAACGGCGAAGTCCTGGTGCGCGAGAAGTAGTTCTTCGCGGTTAGTCGCCGGCTGCAGCCAGCGAGGGTCGTTCCTGCGACACCGATTCGGCCAGTATGCGACGCACCGGCGCCAACAACGAAGCCGGCACGGGGCGCTCGCGCTGGATGCCCAATTCCGCGATCTTTCGGGGGAATTCCTTCCGCCGATCGAGCCACAACCCGAATTCCCGAAGCAGGTCCCCGGCAACGTTGGGATCGTCCGAGCGCTCCACTCCCCAGAACCTCAGGCGCTCCTCATTCTTCTGCAGCAGTTGCAGCGCTTCTTCCAGCTTCTTCATGGCCGCATTGAATGACGAGGCCAGAAAATAGACCGGCAACGACCACCCGTCGCTCCCAAAAACCGCGCGCACACGCACGTTGTACTTCCCATTCTGATTCTTCTCTATCGCGCAAAGATATTCATTTCCCGATGATGTATGTTTGGTGGACACCGCACTCCTCAATTTTTCTGCCGTAACCCCGAACTCGACCGTCCGCGACCCTTGCCCCCGCTTTTTGTTTGCCATCGGAAGCCCCGCCGGCCTGCTTGCCTTCGATCTCTTTTCCCGCATAGCATGCTCCTTTGGTGAGTTGCTCTTGAATTCTTTACCAGGCACGGAGGGTTGGGACGGCAAGCCCTCAAGTGATCCCCGCTGGCGACGGGGAGGCTATGCGGATGTGAGTATTTTATCGAACCCGGACCAACGGGGCAAGGGGCGACTTAAACTAACAAGTCCTTTGTTTATAATTAGTTGAAAGAAATCTAGATAACTCGATGTGAGGACCGGAGTGGGTGTTAGCGCGGTTAGCTGGAGCGGGTCAAGCGCTTCATAGCGTCCGCATTGATGACCAGCTTACCCTCTTGCTTCAAACGATCTTCGAGTGCGACTCGAAATGCCTCGAAGGCGGCGCCCTGTTTAGCTTGCAGGAGCTGCTGTTTAATCTGGTCAGACTGAGTGGCCAGGTCCTCGGGTTTTGGCGCCTCTAGGGCTGTCACTCGGTAGACGAGCCAGTTGCCGCTAATCTGCGTAGGCGGGCTAACCTGCCCAATTTTCATCCCGAATGAAGCTGCCAGCAGCTTCGCAGCGCCAAGATCCTGAACCGAACCGGTTCTGGCGAAGGGCTGGGAAGTAACCAGCGAAAGACCCAAAGCTTTGGCAGCTTGGTCAAAAGGTGCGCCACCTTGCACGCGCTTGGCGAAATCCTCGGCTTTAGTCCGCGCCAGCTCGATTGACTTCTCCTGCTGGTAATCGGCGATGACGCGGTCGCGGACCTCCGGCAGGGTCCCCTGATGCGCCGGTTGGACGTCTTTGGGCGTCAAAATCACGAAGCCCTGAGGAACCTGGAGGGGCTGGCTAAGCTCACCCGGGCGGAGTTGGAAAAGGGCCTGATGCAGTTCCGGAGTGTTTCCGAGATCGCCGAGAGGTTCGGAGGCCGAGACTAGCGGCGTTTCGCCGAGCTGAAGATTGAATTTTTTCGCGAGATCGTCCAGCGATTGACGGTTGGATTGGCGCACGGCGCCGGCCATCTGAGCGGAAATATTGTTCGCTTCTTCGGTGGCCTTTTCATCCGCGACGACTGGCACAATTGCGCTGCGGACTTCCTCAAAACTCTTAGTGTGGGCCGTTTCGCGATCCAGCACTTTGATAATATGGAACCCGTACTGCGTTTTTACCAAATCCGAAATCGAACCCTTAGGGGCGCTGAAAGCAGCCTGCTCGAATTCCGGCACCGTTTGCTTTTCAACTATCCAGCCGAGATCGCCGCCCTTGGGTTTCGTAGAATCATCTTCCGAGTACTTTTTCGCCAGGTCTTCGAAATTCGCTCCACTCTTGGCTTTTTTGAGGACTTCTTCGGCCTTCTGGCGGATTTCGGCTATTTCAGCATCGGTCTTTCCGATCGTTTTGAAAAGTATGTGCTCGACGTGGGCGCGGTTTTCCACTTTGTACTGATCGATGTGGGCGTTGTAGTAAGCACGCAGGGCCTCGTCGTTTAGAGGAGTGTTTTCGCGCAATTTCGCTAAGTCTAGCAGGGCGTAACGCGCGGACCGCTTCTCGGCAACTTGATAACGCGCTGCATTTTTGGCGTAGTAGGCGGAGAGCTCTGAATCCGTTGGCCGAATCGAAGGAGCCAGCTCCGCGGGCTTCACGAGGGCGTATTCAATCGTCACTTTTTCATTTCGCCGCCGAAATTCATCCTGAATTTCTGCGGGAGTGACGCTGATAGAATCCGTGACGAGCTGGCGGAATTTTTCCCTCAGCATGTCGTCACGAAGGAAACTTTCGAAATCCGGAACCGACATCCCAGTGCGAGTCTGTACTTCAGCGACGTAGCGGTCTTTCGTCCACGTCCCGCCCTCCCACGCCGATGGCAACAATTGCTTGATCCTATCCGATTCTTCCTGGGGAGTTACGCTCATTCCCAGCCTTCGCGCTTCCAGTTCGAGCGCATGAGTAAGAATCATCTGATCGAGAACCTGCTTGGCATAAAGTCCTTTTAACATTTCAGGAACAACCTGTCCGTGCAGAACCGTGTTCAGTTGGCGCTGCACATCGAGGACGGAGATGTCCTGTCCACCCACAGAAGCCACGGTATCAGGGCTGGTGGTCATCGATCCGCCGACCAGACCGGGAACCAGTGTGATCACCATACTGATGCTTATGAGTACAAGTAGGACTATCATCGTGACCTTGACCCACCTATTACGGTCCAGGTCTCGTTGCTGAATGCTTTTCAACATGTGTCTTGCTGCTCCTGTGCCAACGCTGAATCAGACAATTATAATGGAGTTTGCCGCGAAGGCATACTCATTCGTCCAGTCGGTACTGCGCCAGTCGCTGATTCGCCGTCACCCAACCGGGCAGACAGCATGGCGAGGTTCAACTCTTTCAATAGGCGCCTTTTGGGTCTTGGAAAGAGCAGACTTGTTTCCGCGAGCTTTGCGTTCACAAAAGCCGTTCCATAGATACATCGTCGCGTAAGCTCGCCAGGGTCGCCATCCTTCGGAGCGTCGTTCAAGTTCACGAGAACTTGCCAGATTCAAGGCGCGCAGAAGGCCAAGGTCCCCGGCCGGGAATGCATCCGGCTCCCCGAGCGCTCGCATAGCCACGTACTGCGCTGTCCACGGGCCGATGCCCTGAATTTCACCTAGCCGTGCCAGGAAAGCGTCCGTTTCCACGATGCCTTCAAAGCGGATTCGGCCTTCACAAACAGCGCGGGCCAGAGCTCGAATCGTTTCGGCTCGGGCTCTAGTCAGACCCGCCTTGGTGAGATCGGCCTCGGCAAGAACCTCAGGTGTGGGGAAAAGATGAGTTAATTTGCTTGCCGCTGAGAACGGCCGGCCAAAACTTCTTGCGATGCGGCCCGCAAGGGCCGTGGCGTTACTGACGCTAATCTGTTGGCCGACAATCGCGCGAATCGCTAGTTCAAATCCATTCCAGCAACCTGGTACCCGCAGCCCCGGCGCAGCTCGAACTCTCTCTGCCAATGCCGGGTCGCTTCTTAAAGTTCGCGCAATATCGGTCCAGTCTGCACTTAAGTCAAACATCGCGCGTATCCGCTCGATAATAAAAAAGAGCGAGCATGGATCGCGAAATTGAATGCGCACCGCAAGCGCGTCCATACCCGCCTGAAGCGAGACTTCAAAGTAGCCGTGCTGGCCATTTAACAAGATCGACCGGCGATAAGCGCCGAGGTCAACCGCTTCGACGCCCGGAATGGCGCGCTTGGCCAAAAACGCTAACATGCCGTCCCAGTGATACGGTGCTCGGAATCGAAGGAGAAAAAGATACTGATTTTCGGGCTGATTGGCTGCCGGCCGAACGAGCCGGCGAATTCGCGTCGGCGTTCGACTGTACGTCTTCCGGATGGCTGCATTAAATCTTCGTACGCAACCGAAACCCGAAGCCAGAGCAATTTGACTCATGGGCAAATTCGTCTCGTCGATGAGCTTTTTCGCAAAATGCAGGCGGCGCGTGTGGGCCACCGCAGTGGGAGTCGCCCCCAGGTGTTTCAGAAACAGGCGCCGAAGGTGCCGCGATCCAATTCCTAGACGTTCTGCAAGAGCCTCCACTCCACCGTCTTCCAAACCAGTCTCACCGATCAGCCTCAACGCCCGAGAAACTGTGTTGGAGGTTCCGGACCAAGCCGGAGTGCCGGGCGAGGCTTCCGGCCGGCAACGCAGACAGGGGCGAAAACCCGCCTCCGCTGCCGCCGCGGCACTGGAGAAGTAATGCACATTTTTCTCTTTCGCAGTAGGTGCCGGGCAAATCGGACGGCAGTACACTCCGCTGCCGTCCACGCCGATAAAGAATTTGCCGTCAAACCGCGCATCGCGTGACAGCCTGGCTCGCGAGCAGACTTGCCAATCTAGAGTCATTTGTCTCCCAGGTTGATGATAGTCGAACCTGCCGGGAAAATTGGACGTTTTCGGACCACGTTCGCGCGTACCATTCCGCCCCAAAAATCCGTGCACGGTCTAAAGCTTAGAAGCGGCCCGCGAGTCAATGCCAGACGGAGTTTTCCTCTTGGGTGCTGAGAACTAGGCGGAAAGTCGGCGGGGTATCAACGCCCGAAAACGTCCAGTGGAGGCCGGAGCAACGTCCGCAAACGTCCAACCTTCCTCCACCAAAAAATCTACCTTGTTTGAGACGGTAGACCGGCTCCCCACCGAATCAGTTGGGCCGGTCAAGAAAAGGTCAGATAGATGCGGAAAGAGCGCGGCGGCGGTTCGATCAGGCTTCGATAATAAATAAAAAGGAGATCACATGAAATCCAGGATACGCACGTGCCTTATTGCGATGATTGTTTTATTTGCCGCGCTGGTGCTCCCGCTTCGGTTGGCGGCGCAAGAGCAGCCGAACCATTACCGCCTCTTTAATCTCGGCAACCTCAGCGGAACGGCTAGCGAGGGCAATACCATTAACAACATAGGTTGGGCGATTGGCGCTGCCGATCAGTCCGGAGATATCACCGAGCACGCCACCGTGTGGATCTACGGATTGAGATTCGACCTCGGCACGCTCGGAGGTCCAAACAGCGACGTCCAGTGGCCAAACAAAAACGATCACGGTCAGATTGCAGGTTTTTCCGAAACTGCAGCGATGGATCCGTTCGGGGAGTCGTGGAGTTGTACCGCCTTTACTCCGACTGGCATACCTACCGGACATGTATGCACCGGCTTCGTGTGGCAGTTTGGCGTGATGACAGGGCTGCCCACGCTGGGTGGCAACAACGGATTTGCCTCCGGCGAAAACAACCTGGGCCAGATAGTAGGCTGGGCGGAAACTACAGTTCATGATTCAAGCTGCGTACTGCCACAGGTTTTCCAGTTCCTGCCCGTCGTCTATGGACCGGGAGTGGCACAGATCACACAACTTCCGACTTTCGTCCAAAGCGGCATCGCGGATCCGGATGGCGCCGCCACAGCCATCAATGACAATGGCCAGATCGTCGGCATTTCCGGGACTTGCGACAATTCTGTCGGAGCGTTCAGCGCGATGCACGCCCTGCTCTGGGAAAATGGCAACGTGATTAACCTGGGCAACCTGGGCGGCAAAGGCTGGAATACTCCCATGGCCATCAACCACCGCGGCGACATCATCGTCGGATTTTCGGATTTAGCGGGCGACGTAAGCGGCGGAGTGCTCTCTCCAAATTTCCACGCGTTCATTTGGACCAAAGAGAGCGGGAAAATGACGGACATCGGGGTGCTTCCCGGAGATGCTCTCAGCGAAGCCTTGGACGTCAACGACCAAGGACAAGTGGTGGGCGTGTCGTTCCCCTCCTTCCACGCGTTTATCTACGAAAACGGAAAGATGACGGACCTCAACACGCTGATGCCGAAAAATTCGCCGTTGCTTCTGATCGAAGCTACTGGCATCAATGAAAGTGGGGAGATCACTGGTGAGGCATGCATCATCGTCGATGGAGGCTGCCCGCTTGGCAACAATATCCCAGCGTACCTCGCCGTCCCGACGTACTTCGGAGGCGGCGGTGCGGATACCTTCGCGGAAGCCACGAACGGCGAAGCCGCGAGCATCACCGTTTCTGAAGGCGTCCGCCAGCAGATGATGCGCAAGCTGGCCTTCGGCCACTTCAAACCAGAGCAAGTGAAGCCGTAACCAAGACGAATCGAGATCGCCCGAGGGTAGGAGATCCCCTACCCTCAGCCTTCCGCCTGAATGGCGAAAACAACATGAATCGTTTAGCTCTATGCCTGAAAGCCGGCTTTATTTTCATAGCAATTCTCTTCGCAAGGACGGAACGCCTGCCCGCTCTTCGCGTCTCTTCGTCTCAATCCCTGCAATCATCCTCACCGGCTTGTTCGGGGCCCGAATATCGACAGTTTGATTTCTGGCTTGGTGATTGGGATGCCTTTGACGCCGACAAACCAGCCACCGCGGTCGCGCGGGTTCGAGTCGATCGCATTCTCGATGGCTGCGTCGTGCATGAGAATTATCAAGCCACGAACGGATCGAAAGGTCAGAGCTTCAGTATTTACGACGCCTCCAGAAAAACGTGGCATCAGAGTTGGGTCACAAACCGAGGCCGACTGCTCGTGATCGAAGGCACGTTCCAAAAAGGAGGAATGATTATGAGCGGTGTAGATCGCGTCAACGGCGAGGAGAGACATGTGCGCGGCACATGGAAAGCAATACCCGGCGGCGTTAGCGAAATCGCAGAAACATCCGTCGATGGCGGCGAGACATGGACTCCGTGGTTCGATCTTTTATTCCGCTCGCATCAGCCCTAGCCATAACTGGAACTGCCCCAGGGCAATCCGGCGTCTGGAAGGAGAAGAATTTCTTGATCTTGTTACTAGCCCCCATATTTCCAGGGTGAATCATTGACAACGAGCGGTACTACCGTTCCCCGGCTCTCGGCTTCGACGACTTCTAGAATCACGATGGCGTGGTCGCCGTAATCTTCGCAGATATCAACCAGTTTGCACTCCAGATAGGCGCTCAGGTCTTTCAAGACCGGCGCGGAAGTCTTCCCCCCGGTGAATGGCTCACCATTTAGAAGCCCGTTGGCCTCTTTTGTCGTGGAGAAAAACTTCTGCGCGAGTTCTTTTTGGTCGCTTCCGACAACATGCAAAACCGCGAAGCCGCTTGCCCTTAAACAACGAAAGACGTTTCCATCTTTTCGCAACGCAGCCATCACGAGCGGAGGTTGAAAGGAGACTTGTGAGACCCACGTGATTGTCGCAACTCCGTAGTCGTCACCGTTCCGGGATGTCAGCACATACACGCCGTTGGTCAGCAAGCGCAAAGTCTCTTTTTTGGCTTTCAGATCCATGTTTCTGGTGCATCTTACTCCAGGGCACAAACCGCGGCGCGGGATATTTCCTGTTTTCCGAGGCTGCGCCGAGCCAACTTTTGGATAACACGACTAGGGTCCGAGTGCGAGCATGCAAGAATTTTGGCCGAAACCTCGCAAAATGAGTTTGTTCTCCGCTCGTAAACCGTTCACGTTACGAACACACCGGAAAAGCTTCTGTTTCATACCTGAGGTTGGTGGGCTAAAAACAGGGTGTCGGATTATCCATATGTTTTGGGCACTCTGAATAACCTGAGATCAGGTTGAGGGAGGATTTATGGGACTGAAGAATACTGAAAAGAAGCCGCGTGGAAATCCAGGAATCGCGAGGGCCGGCATCGCGACCCGCTTCAAGGCTGGATGCAGCGCGAACCCAGGCGGGAGACCTCGCCGGACACCTTACACCGACGCACATCGACTTGTCGCAGAACTTTCGGTGGCTGATTTGGGGAATTCCTCGGACGATTTGGTACCGATCGGAATTGCAAAGGCAATGGCGCGCGAGGCCGTGAAGGGGAAATTGCCGCGGCGGTGGAAATTGCAAATAGGACTGACGGCAGACCGCGCGAAGTTTCGACGAGCCTGATGAGCAAAGTCCATCTGAAAAACTGGATGTGCGCACCACCATCCGTCGGATACGGGATATTTGCGGTCTAGTCCAACCGAAGGACGCCGAGACCGAGGATGAGATTCCAAAAACTCCAAGTGCGCCGAAAGAAGAGAGGAAATAAGTTTTTGTGAGGCGCATTTTGGGCGGCGAGCGAATTCTCAAAGAGTCAGATATCCCCCGAACGGAGATTCTTTGAAGGAGTGCGTTATCGAAAGTTACCAGTACAAATGCGTCGCGGGTTAGAGAGACCAGGATCTTAAATGGTGGGTGCTCTTACGGGTCTTTCATTGAAGAGTATCGACAAAATCTGACTTTTCACAAGAATAACCAGAACGATTCAAGAATGTTCGAACGAATCTTCCGCTGTTTTTGTCTTCTTCGGCAATACAGTTCGCGACTCGCGTTCCTTCCATAGTTTCTCTAGTGTTATCTCCAGGTAGTTCGTAAGCGACCTTTTTTCCTTTTTCGCTTCTTTCGACAGCTTTCGCTTGAACATCGCTGACACACGAAGATTTAGTGTATCCGTTTTTCGCATTATCCCTCGGTCGAAAACCCGACTGCGATGCTACCCAAGCTGGAAAGAACGGTCAAGAACCACGCCTACACGACCATTGACCATGTAACGCTTATTGCGTTACATTAGCGTTAGTCGAAGCTAGTGTCGGGCAGATCGAATCGGGCGAATTTCCTGCTCACAGCGGCATACGATTCCCGCAGAACGGATGCCTTAGTTGCCCACACCTAGGGCTTTGCCTGAACAAACCAGAACTAATTGATATCAAATTAACGCGGAGGCTAGGAGCCGCCGACCTTGATTGGCTTAACGAGCTTGTGGATTAACAGACAGATGACTGCCCCAGAGCTGAGTCGCCGACGTGCACTGCTCGTACTAGACAAGATCGACGAAATCCTGCACTGGGAACAGACGAAGGATCGGGAGCGTGATGAACGATTCGTCGAGTTAGGCCAATACTTGTGCGAAGTGCGAGCGGGTCAGTTCTGGAGACTCGAGGATCTGAAATCGTTTGACGAGTATCTGCAGAAGCGCTTTCCCGAGTCGCGTCGAAAGGCATATTACTTGATGGCGATTCACGAGAATCTGACGCGGATTCCAAAGCGACGTCTTCGAGAGATCGGTTGGACTAAGGCCACGGAGATGGCCAAAGTAGCGCGCCGAGACGGACGTGACTTCGATTGTGCAACCTGGTTGCACAAAGCCCAGGAGCTACCGAAAGATAGATTCAGAAGAGAGGTGGAACGTCACCTCACGGGCCAAGAAACCGAGCCTTGGGAAATCATTTACTTCAAGCTGTACAAGAGTCAATTGCCCGTGGTCGAACAAGCTCTCGAGACAGCGGCCCTTATGCTGGGGAGCGATAAATCCCGTGGCTACTGCCTGGAAATGATCTGCGTGGACTTCTTGGCGGGCGCTGCATTGGAGACGGGAAGGCCTGAAGAAAATATCGGACCGCTTTCCGGCGATGGGCCGTCTGCAACCCTCGAGCGATAAGGTCCCATGGAAAGGAACACAGAATGAATGATGCCGTTTCGCAGAAAAGGCCCCGAATTCGGGAATCGCCGAAGCTTTATGCGAGGCTGCGTAGGGAAATATTGGAACGCGACGGTTGGCGTTGTCAGAAGTGTGGACACTCAGGAAATCTGGACGTTCATCATGTAAACCGGCGCAATGCCGTCGGTGACGACGCCGAGACCAATTTGATCACGGTTTGCGGAGAATGCCACAAAATGCTACACCGATCCGTCGACGGATTGCCCAGTGGCGGGTGATTGGGTTTCTTTCCATTTGGAGACTCGGAACCAAGTTCAGGTCCACATCTTCCAAGTCTCGAAATCCCATGCACGGTGACACCGTCTGTTTGGGGCATGTTTGAAGTCGAACGTCCAAACGCTGTATTCTTTATAGCGTCACGAAGGCCTGGCGCGACCGCTAAAGCGAAATGAGCAAAGCTTAGCCCAACCATGGGAGAAACGCGGATGAGGAGAGATTGGGCGCTGTGGACTGGCTTTATGAAGTCCGCAGAAACGTTTCCTGACCGCCCCGCGCTAGTCGCGGAGGCGAAGACTCTCACATACAGAGAGTTGCGTGAGAGGGCTTGTCGCATAGCGGCGACCATTCAAACACATCCTTCGATCACGCCTCTCACGGCAGTTTTCGGATACCGCAGCCCGACTGCGTTTGCAGGAGTTTTGGGATCCCTGTTAGCCGGAAACGGCTACGTTCCCTTGAACCGCACGTTCCCCGTGGATCGAACGCAGGTGATGTTTACTCGATCGGAGTGCAGCTCTGTCGTAGTGGATTCCGGATCGCTGCCACAGTTGGACAAACTTCTTAAGGAATCTCACAAGCCGTTGCTGATTTTATTGCCTGATACCGAGAATGTCGAATCGCTCCGGAGTCAATGGCCCAAGCATTCGTTTGCCGGTTCTAATGACTTGGATTCCGCGGAAAGCTGGCGAGAACCTGAGGTGCGCTCGAGCGAAATAGCCTACCTGCTCTTTACCTCCGGCAGCACCGGCATTCCCAAAGGTGTGATGGTTGCCCACCGGAATGTGGCCGCTTTTCTTGACTATATGGTGGACCGGTACGAGATAACAGAAAAGGACCGGCTATCGCAGATGTTCGATATGACTTTTGACCTTTCAGTATTCGACATGTTCGTAGCTTGGGAGCGCGGTGCCTGTGTCTGCTGCCCTTCTCAAAAAGCTTTGATCAAGCCCGGGAATTTTATTCAGGATATGGAGCTGACAATTTGGTTCTCCGTACCGTCCACTGCGATTTTTATGAAGCAATTGGGAATGTTGAAGGCGGGCCGATACCCTTCGTTGAGATTTAGTTTGTTCTGCGGTGAGCCGCTGCCCCTAGGGTCGGCTTCCGCTTGGTTGGAGGCTGCGCCGAACTCCATTCTTGAGAATTTGTACGGTCCCACCGAACTGACGATTGCTTGCACTTTGTACCGCTGGGATCCGGTTGCGTCTCCCGACGAATCGGAGCTGGGAATCGTGCCGATTGGATATCCGTACCCGGGAATGGGTGTTTTGGTGGCCGACGAGGATTTGAAAGAAGTAGGTCGCGGAGAGGAGGGAGAGTTATTGATGAATGGGCCGCAGATGTCCCTCGGATACTGGAAGGACTCCGAAAAAACAGCGGCAGCCTTTGTTGTTCCCCCAGGAAAGAAGGACGTCTATTACCGAACGGGAGATAGGGTTCGTCGTCCTCTTGGAAACGGTCCACTAACCCATCTTGGACGGATTGATTTTCAGGTTAAAATATTGGGTCACCGAGTGGAGTTGGGAGAGATTGAGGCGGCGGTTCGCAAAGCTTGCGGCTTGGATGGCGTACTAGCGATAGGTTGGCCGGCGACACCGAGCGGTTACGGAGGTATCGAGGTGTTCATCGAGGGCGAATCAAAGGACTTGGACGGGCTTCGCAGCATCGTCGCTTCCGGACTCCCGAATTATATGGTTCCCAAGAGATTTCATTTCATGGGCAAATTGCCCCGTAACGTAAATAATAAGTTCGACCGCAAGGCCGTGATTAAGTTGTTGGAAGAGAGTCTATGAGCGCGGTAAGTCCGGGCGATGTCCGAATTTTTCTTATAGGTTTCATACGGAAGCGGCTGGCAGCGCAAGGACAAGACCCGCCTAACGATCTGTCTGACGACTGCGACCTGCTGCTATCGGGAGTGATCGATTCGCTTGGTCTGCTGGAGTTGGTGACCGCAGTGAACGAACACTACAGCCGGGAAATCGATTTTGAGGATTTGGATCCCGATCAGATGACTATAGTTGGCCCGTTTTGCGATTTTGTGGCAGACCGGATGGGCAAGGCATAGGTGAGTAATTGAGCGTCCCCGAACCGGAAGCACCCGCATGGCCTCCCCGATTCAGCATCGTTGTCACGTTTTACAATCAGCGGGACTTCATAAAGGATGCGCTTGACTCTGCGCTAGCGCTGCGAAATGCAGGATTAGAAATAATAGCGGTCGACGACGCTTCCACGGACGGTAGCCCGGGAATTCTAAAGCAATACCAGGACTCGATTCAGGTCGTATGTCTGGAAAACAACCAAGGCGCGTGTGCGGCTCGCAACCGTGGCGCCTCTCTGGCAACCGGTGATTACCTGGTGTTTCTAGATGGCGACGACGCATTTCTGCCTTGGGCTCTGGATGTTTACGCGCGGATCGTTCAGGCTAAGAAGCCCAAGATGATTCTTAGCACCATGTACTGGTTCGAAGGAGCGCTCTCTGCCGTTCCACCCGGAGCTACGCCGCTGGAAATCACTATGGTGGACTATAGCGATTACCTGCGAAGAGATCGGCCGTTCGGAAACAGCGCCAGCGCGCTCGTGATCGCGCGCGAATCATTCGAGGATGTACATGGATGGCAGACGGATTTCTTTCCACTGGAGGATCAGGATCTGGCGCTTAGGTTAGGCGTCGCCGGACGCACGATCCAGATTCTCGGACCTCCGACCGTTTTGCATCGAGCGCATGGCAGCTATACGGTGAAGAATGCATTGGCTTGCATTAGTGCTGTGGACGACCTGCACCGAAAAGAACGGCAGGGCGTTTATCCTGGAGGTGCGGGGCGCAGGCTTGAACGGCGCGCGCTGATCGGAGGTGTCGCGATCCATTGGACCCGGAGAGCTGCGAAGAGCGGGATGTATGGCAATGCCTTTACGCTGCTGGCCCGCGGCTGGCCAATGATTTTAGCGTCAGTGAGCCGAAGGGTTGCCGTGGTTCTAAAAGGCCGTCAACCAAGCGAAAATATCGCGATGAAGACCTGATTGGGGGAGCGCGAGAAGTGTCCACGCGATTCAGCATCATCATCACGTTTTACAACCAGGCCTGGTTCATAAAGGATGCGCTGGACTCCGCGCTATCGCAGCAAAATGCAATTCGATAGTGGTGCCGCGTGCTCCGCTGAAACTTGGCAACGACTGATCGTTAGCTAGGGCTTTTTCTGTTCGAGGAATTCCAACAATAGCTTCTGCCTGGTGACCACCCATGCGATGCGGCGATTCTCGAATGCGACGGCAGGGAGTGGAGGTTTTACGATGATTCCACCCCTGGCCTGCATCTTTTCGAGGTGAGCATCGAGCTCGGCGACTTCGTAACAGAGGTGGTGCAACCCGCCGCCCCTTATCAGAAATTGCCCCACGGGTGAATCATCCGCCGCAGGCTCGACAAGTTCGACCATCGCGTCAGTGGGATTAGGTGTTTGCAGGAATGTCACTCTGACTTTTTGTAGAGGATCGTGGAATATCTTTCCGTCCCAGCTTGCCAGAATTGAGCTTCCGAATGCTGCAATTTCCTTTTCAATGCTATGGATAGCAAAGCCAACGTGATGCAAACGCGGTTCCAAATGCGAGCTTTCAGTCACTCACGACTCCCTATGAAGAGACATGGCATCGATTATTCCGAGTTGATTCTAGTACCACCGTTCCTTAGCGGCAACCCAGGTCAAACCAGGCCAGATTCTGCGTACGTATTTGACCGCACCATTGCCGCCGCAAAGCGCCGTTTTTCCATTTGGACACCCGCCGCGTCATAGCTACAATTATCTATCATTAAGGTTCAGGGGTTCCAATTGGCGGATGCCACCAGATTAGGAAGTCCACAAGGTCTCTCGATCGAGGATTTTCGGGGGGATTTTGATGAGGTTGCGGCTCTAGTCCAGCGGTCGTGGATGGAGAACAGCAATCAGTCGTTAATGTACACCCCGGATTTTGTGGCCTCTTATTTCGAATATCCCGGATCCAGCTTTGCGTTGGCACCCACACTGTACGGTGGTAATAAGCCCCTCGCTTTCATAGCGGGCTTTCCCCGTCGGTTGAAGGTCAAGGGACGCGAGTTGAATGTCATCCTCAGCAGCTTCCTCTCGGTCTCCGGCGAGTACAAGAAGAAAGGGTACGGAGTGGTCCTCTGGAGCGAGCTAGTCAAGAGGGCTCAAGCGGCAGGATTTGACGGCATGGTGAATTACTGTGTCGACGGGGAGCCTATGAACCGAATGATCCTCGGGTGCTGCCGTGCAATGAAGCTTCCCACCGAACGCATTTTCTCCGTTGGCTATCAAATGCGAATACTCCAATCGAAGCCGATCTCTCAGTTGGAATTGAAAATGGAATCCGATGATGTGGAAGCGCTGTTGCGAACGGCTGCGTTGATCGAAGAGCATGCGCCCCTTGCCCGCATCTGGAATGAGAAAGAAGCCGAATGGCAATGCCGTCGCCATGGGGGCATTGTTGCGCGTCACGTCTCTGGGGACAGGCAAGGCGTTCTCACGGGCCACGTGGTGGCGATTGCTAACTCTCAGCAGACGAAGTGCTTGATCATCGAAGATGTGCTATGGGGAACGCTTGAACAGCCGGAACGGCTGGCGCTCGTTCGACAGATGCTCGACCAGGCTATCTTGGCAGGAGCACAGATGGCAATCGTCCCTTCTTTGGGATACGCCGACATGGAGCCCTTTAATGCGGCGCGATTCCGCCGATCGCCTCGCGTATTGCAGGCGTATCTTACGGTATTTAAAGGGGACCCGCCTCCCGAGGCGGTTTCCGCCATGTATCTGGATGTTTTCTAGGTAGTTTCCTTCCACGAGGGCCAGGCTTTTTGCCAAACGCCGCTATGTTAGACTTTTGAGGGTCGAGTCAGTCGGCTTTCTATGCTGTTCTCGCTAGCTCGGAGGCAGTGCGCTGGATGCTGACAATTTATTGGTGTGGATCCCGTGAACCTAGTCGAAGCACTAGAGATTTTCAAACAAGCCCTTCCGGAGGACGCGCATCCGCTTCGGACGTTTTTGGCCTGTGGTTTTACTCCGTTGCACCTCCAGACCTTCCTGGCGGCTCATTTGCGAAAGCGTTTACCTAAGCAACGCGTCGAAGTGAAAACCGGTCTGTTTGGGGATCTTGCGGGAAGCATCGAGCGCCTTCAGACGTCAGAATGCGACATTCTGGCCGTTGTAATCGAATGGCAAGACCTTGACCCTCGCTTGGGCATCCGGAGCTTAGGCGGTTGGCGCACAACGGACTTACCGGACATCTTGAAGTCTGCGAACCAAGCCGCGGCTCGCCTGGATCAGGCGCTGAGGCGAACGTCGGAATTCATGCCGGTGTGTATTTGCTTGCCAACTCTTCCGCTGCCGCCTCTGTTTACAACGCCGACTCGACAGGCTGGTGATTACGAACTTCAACTGCGGCAACTGGTCGCCTCGTTTGCCGCGTCAATTTCCAGCGGCTCGTCCATCCGCGTCCTTAATGCCCAGCGGCTCGACGAACTCTCCCCTGCGCAGGCGCGGCTCGATGTGCAGTCGGATTTGATGGCCGGCTTCCCTTATAAACTGCCTCATGCCTCCGCCATTGCCGAGCTACTGGCTGCCTTGATACAGAATCCCACTCCCAAGAAAGGTTTGATTACAGATTTGGACAACACGCTTTGGGCGGGAATTCTGGGTGAGGTCGGCACGGATGGGATTTCTTGGGACCTCGATCAGCACGCGCATATGCATGGCCTCTATCAGCAATTTCTGGGCTCTCTCGCGAGTGCGGGAGTTTTGATCGCCATCGCCAGCAAAAACGATCCTGCGCTGGTAGAAAAGGCCTTCGAACGAAAAGATTTAATTCTCCCCAAAGAGAGTGTGTATCCGTTTGAAGTCCATTGGTCTCGAAAATCGGAGTCAGTTCAGCGCATTTTGAAGACGTGGAACATCGGCCCTGAAGCTGTCGTTTTCATTGACGATAGTCCGATGGAAGTTGCAGAAGTGAAAGCTGCATTCCCCGAGACGGAATGCATCGTTTTTCCGACCAATGATTACCAGGGAATTTGGAATTTGTTGAAACGCATGCGGGATCTTTTTGGGAAAAGTGTAATTTCCGAAGAGGATTCGATTCGGCTGAAAAGCATACGTGGTGCAGGTGTCTTGCGCGAGTCCTTGGATGCTACCGGGGGTTCGTTTGATGATTTCCTCCAGAGTGCGGACGCCTCGATTCGATTCACTTTCGGGAAACAAGCTGCAGATAATCGGGCTTTCGAGTTGATTAATAAAACCAACCAATTTAACCTGAACGGCAAGCGATTGACCGACGCAGCCTGGAAGACTTATCTGAACGATCCGGCAACTTTTGTGATGGCTGCAAGCTACGAGGATAAGTTTGGGCCACTGGGAAAGATTGCCGTTCTACTGGGCAGGATTCAGGGAAAGTCGCTCCGAATCGATTCCTGGGTGATGAGTTGCCGAGCCTTTTCGCGGCGCATCGAACACCAATCCCTAAAGCAACTCTTCGAGAAGTTTGATGCAGAAGAAATTGGTTTCGATTATCAGCCGACACCCCGGAATGGACCGCTGCAGGAGTTCTTTACCGAATTGCTGGGCTCCCCTTTGACCGCTGACATGCGGCTTTCAAGAGCCGCCTTTTCGGAGAAGTCTCCGTCGTTATTCCACCGCGTGGAGGAGGCAGTGAATGGATGAGATGGAGACTCGTCTGGCCCGCTGTTTTTCGTCCGTATTTCCGGAACTGACTGCGGAACAGATTCCTAGCGCCAGCATGGATTCGGTGCCGGCGTGGGATTCTTTGGCCGCTGTCACTCTCGTAGCTGTCCTGCAGGAAGAATTTGGGTTGCAGATCGATCTCATAGACTTGCCGGAGTTGGTGTCTTTTGTTGCAGTACAAAATTATGTTCGCAAGCACAAAGCCGTTAGCTAATTGAGTGCCGCGACTTGAAACACAAACGAGAAAACACGTGAAAGAGAGCGCAGTCCGAGGCCTCATAAACCGCCTCTTTCAGAACCTTGCAAGAATTGTGCCCGGCGCTACGACACTTAGAGTTAAGTTGCACCGAGCTCGCGGAGTTCATATTGGAAAAGACGTGTGGATCGGTTACGACGTGATACTCGACACTTCCCGTCCTCATCTTATTACGATTGGCGATCGCGCGTCGGTCGGCATACGTGCGACGGTGATCGCCCATTTCAAGGAAACTCAGGGTGTGACTATCGAAGAAGATGCGTTCGTGGGACCCGGAGTGATAATTCTGCCGAACGTGGTGATCGGCCGTGGCGCCGTGGTCACGGCTGGGAGTGTGGTCACGAAGTCCGTGCCGCCAATGACCGTGGTGCAGGGCAATCCTGCGGTGGCCATAGCAAAGTGTGGAGTTCCCCTCACGCCTGACATATCGCTGAAAGCGTTCTCGCGACGGCTGACATTGCTAACTTCCGGGAAGCCTGGCGGTAAGACCTAGACCACATATGCTCACGTTGTTAGGAGTAGAGGGAGGGGTAGGTGAAACTAGTTGTTCCCTATTCAGGTGAATTGAATGTAGCTGACGCCTGCCTCGTTCGCCTTACGGAATTCCTGGGCGGCCAGTGCGAGTTGCTGCGGTTGGAGAAAGGCGTCACTCTCTCGCGGGAGTTTATAGAGAAGCACGTCGGGGACAAGAATTCCTGCTTTGTGATAAATCCAGCCGCGATTCGAGAGTCCTTGCCGAGTGGATCTGTTCCCCCGGACTTGCCTGTCTATCTGACTTCTCAGTTTTCATTCGTGCTCATTCACAATCTGTCGCTCGATCCTTTCGCCGCGGGCATCATCAACACATTTTCGAAAGGATCTCTCGGCTCATTGCAACCTGTGGAAGGCTCGGGGCCGAGTTACGGGATTAGCGCAGCGCACAAGCAAGTCTGCGGACCTTTTTCTGGTTTGACCTTTGGTCCCGTCAATCAGGCCAATGACAGGGTTTTTGCTGGAGATCCGGCGGCCGGGACTGTCCAAGCACATATAACGATCTGCGGCCAGCCTTTCTTTGCGAGTGTTCAGCGCGAGCGGGCACAAGTTTTTTTTCTGGCCGGCGCGAACGTGGCAGATCTAAGTGCGAATGTGGTCGGCCAGCCTTTAACGGAATATTTTTCACAATTGATTCCTCCCGCCATGTTTATTCGATATGCATTTCGCCAAGAGTGCTGGCACCCGAATCTGCATCATGCAACTCTCATTATCGACGACCCGCTGCTTAGGAAAGACTACGGCTTTCTGAATTACGAAGGTCTGCTTGCGCTCATGGACAAATACGACTTTCATACCAGCATCGCGTTCATACCCTTCAATTACCGGCGAAATTCGCCTGGGATTACTCGCATGTTCCGGGAGCGGCCTGACCGTCTCTCGATTTGTTTCCACGGAAACGACCACACCGCTGCCGAGTTTGCGTCGAGAAATGCCGGACTGCTGAACGGCATGTTAACGGTGGCGGAAGAACGTATGGACGTGCACGAGAAGAAGACGAGGATCCACTGTGATCATGTAATGGTATTCCCTCAAGGAAATTTTTCGCGGGATGCCATGGCTGCGCTCAAAGCGCACAATTTCTCCGCAGCGGTGAACTCAGACCCTTGCCCGCGCGGGGAAAATTCCGGTTTCAGCCTTTTGGAGTTTATAGAACCTGCGGTACTTAAATATGGCGAGTTCCCTCTGTTCCTCAGAAAATACCCGCGGGAAATTGAGTTGCAGGATATTGCATTCAATCTTTTCTTTGGGAAACCTGTCTTAATTGTTGAGCATCACGAAATCTTCAAGGATCCGGAGTCTCTCATCCAGTTGGTATCGCGGATTAACGCTTTTGCGCCGGAAATACGATGGTCCAATGTGCAAACCGCCGTTGAGAATTCCTACCTTAGGCGATGGACGCCGAACGGAGACCTCCAAATCCGCGCCTATGCGAATGCGGGCAAGGTCGCAAACGCTTCGGAAAATCTCCTGCGCTGCTATGTCGAATGGCCCGGGTGCCGGGAGGTCCCAGTGGAAAGAGTTCTTCTCGATGGAGTGCCATGGCCTGACGCCCGGACAGATGACAAAGGCATTCGATTTTGCTTTGATTTGCGTCCTGGGGAATCGCGGAGATTCTCAGTAGTTTATCAGAATAATTTCGGCCTATCCGACGCGAATTGCCGAGTTCAATGGAAGGTGAAAGCCTTTCTTCGCCGCAGGCTTTCTGAGGTAAGGGACAATTATCTTAGTAAGAATCCGCATGTATTGTCAGGTGCTAAAGCTTTGCAAAGGCGTTTGTTCAAGAGAAGCAATTGGTAGCAGATTCTTGCGGTTAGGCTTTTCTCATGCCTTCGCAGTTGGAATAGTGATCTCAGGTACTGGGGCCTGAAGCTATCGGAGCGCGGAGGAAGGAATGCCAAGGAACGAGCCGTGGTCGCGGTAGCTCGGAAGTTCGCCGTACTACTTCACAAGTTGTGGGTCAGTAAAAAGATTTACGAACCGCTGCGGAACAGTCGACAAGCAATGACCCGAGTCGCATAGAGAGTCGTCGAACGTTGATTTGAACAACCGAGTTCAACCGCCGAGATCAGGTGACTGCGCCTAATTCCTGGCCCAGCTTAGTCGATGAGACTGAGCCAATGTCGATTATCAGGTCGCAGCACCTACTGTATCGAGGAGACGCCCAACTTGCAGCGAGCGAAAATCGCTCTTCAAGGACTGCGGATGGAAGGATGGCTACAGCGGCGGCTCGGTGAAAGCGTCAGGATCCTCAGAGAGAAACACTAAAACCGTCTTGACTCCGACCGGGCTCATGGAAGGAGTTAGGGATAGATTAGACGTTCATATGTCGTATCATGCGCTAAGGGCTTTGAGGGTTAGATCAGGTCGGCTTATTCGGGCCGTACGGCACTACTTTGTCCGACGATCTCTTAAAAGTTGAATTCAGAACATGGCTATAAGTCGGCGAGGCCTTCTGAAGTTGGGTGTGAGCGGGGTGGCGGCTAGTTATGCGCCTCCGCCGACGTTCACTTCAACCACGCAAACGCCGATTGGACAGCAAGTTGGAGCTGGGACCAGGAAACCCATTCGTTTGGACAGAAATGAAAATGCCTACGGGCCCTCTCCCAACCCCGTGGCAGAGGTTCTAAAAAACGCGCATTCTGTCAACCGATTCCCTGGTTCTAGCGATGTCCTCAGATCTTCTCTCGCTAGCGCCCACGGCGTTAGACGAGAACAGATACTCCTCGGGGCAGGATCGACCGCGATCATGAAGACGGCCATGAATGTTTTTCTCCGCGGCGGTCGTGGGTTGGTCCTGGCCACTCCAACTTTCGAATTGATCGATCGCTACGCCGTGGCCAATAGCGCACGAATGAGCGCCGTGCCCCTGCGGCGTGACCATGGGCACGATTTGGAAGCCATGCTCGCTGCGGTCAATTCCCAGACCGGACTCATTTATATCTGCAACCCGAATAATCCCACTGGGACTCTGACGGACAGGCAGGGCATTGATCGGTTTTTGGAGAAACTCCCAGCACGGGTTCCCGTCATGATCGACGAGGCTTATCACGACTACGCGGGAGGCTCGGGAGCTTATGTCTCGTTTCTTGATCGCCTCTCGCATCATCCCGGCGTAATCGTCACACGTACTTTTTCTGAAGTCTACGGACTGGCGGGTTTGCGGCTCGGCTATGCGGTCGCTCAGCCGAAAATCTTGAACGCTCTGGCCAGAGAAAAACCGGAAATGGAAATAGGGTCGTTGACTCTAGCAGCGGGACTCGCTGCTTTGGCCGACACGGAATTCACGGCAAGTTGTGTTCAGCGAAACCAAAACGACCGGCAAGAATTTGTGAACCAAGTGAATGCCAGGATGCTTCGGGTACTCGATTCGCACACTAATTTCGCTTGCTTG
>Ga0209530_1000485_pt1 | contig 28099 bp, 27 predicted proteins | sample BlaSpr_A8_Ref_O1_FD_187987 | JGI IMG/M metagenome (GOLD analysis project Ga0209530, IMG submission 187987) | Forest soil microbial communities from Thunder Bay, Ontario, Canada - Black Spruce, Ontario site 2_A8_Ref_O1 (SPAdes) (version 2) | ecosystem: Environmental > Terrestrial > Soil > Boreal...
GAACACGCCGCACGCAACATCCTCAGGGCTGGACTGGCCCTACACGCCGCACATGCAGCGTAAAAGAAGCCGACGGCTTCCAGCCGTCGGAGAAGTCACGACCAAGTCACCGACCTACTCATCACCGGCGCCGGCGGGTAACGTCGACATCGTGTAGCGAGTGCTGGATATCGGCCTCGACTTCTCCGCGACGCCCCTGATCCAGTGGCCGCAGCACGCACGCTGACCGCAGCGATCGATGACGTGAAGACGATGACTGCGGCCGATGAGTCCGAGAGGCTGGGAAATGATGGACACAGGCCTGGCGGAACTTGACTTGCTCTGCCCGCGGGGCCATGTTGCGGCCACGCTGATTAAGCAAGTAGCGCATCAGCCAACCGAAATCTCACGGCCCAACGCGGCACGGGAACGCTGGCCCAGGGAGCGCGACGACGACTACACGCGAATGCACTGCCAGCAGTGCGACCCTCCCGAGTGGCTCTCCGGACCAACCGGAGCCATCCGGGAGAAGGTTAGCGAGCTGATCAGCGACGAGTCGGAGTTCAAGGGGAGCTACACGCTGTCGTTCTCCTGAGCCCAGCAACAGCACAGCGGCCACCGGGGCGATCCTCGGTGGCCGTTAAGGCTGCACCGTTCCGCAGCGGGGACAAGTGACGCATAATTGCGACAAGCAGTCCCGCGCAGATGATCAACTCGTCGTGGCCCTAAAGAAGATGGGATCGTTTCGTGATAGCTCTGGGCCCCTCCCTCCGACGGGCGGTTCACGCGGCCGGCGTCGTCACCAAGACCGCACTCGTCGGGCTCGTGGCCGCTGCGATCACCGCCGTCTGCACCGCAACACCGGCCCGAGCCGCAACCGGCACGCTCGACGTGACCTTCCAAGGCTCCGACGGGTCCAATCCCTACGTCACCACCGATGTCGGTAGCCAAACACTCGCGTGGAACGGTGACACCACCTGTTTGACCATCACGCTGCCTGCCGACGCCAACATCGGCTTCAGCGCGGCCAACCACAGCGATCAGCCAATCGCCGTTTACCGCGGGAGCGATTGTCAGGGGACTTTGCTCAACTACATCGGACTCGGGGCGACAAGCATGGGCAGTCGCAAAGGCACCTTCAGCTTCCGGCCGAACGGCTGACCTGGACGGTCACTTTTTCGCCCAGCTCAGCCACGATCCACAGAAGCGCCAAATCCCGAGTTCCTCGCCGGCGTGGACCGTCATCCGCGTGCTGCGCCGACAGCGGCGCAGCTGATCAGCTTCTCGAGTTGACTGGTTCCACACCTGTTGAATTGGGGTGAAATGCACGCCGATCAGGGAAAAGACATCGGCGACATTCCCGTTGACGGACTGAGCCGAACTGGCCAAATACCTGAAAAGGATTGACGGCGTCAAGACGAGACGGGATGGTGACATGACCATCCGGATGCAGATTTGAATCGGATGCATCGATGAGTGCTATGGAACGGGGCTCGGCCGTGGACCCTCAAGAGACAGTCGCCAAGATCCTCCGTGCGCACTTCAAACCGGGCTGGTGGTTCGCCCACGATCTAAACGCCATCGCCGAGCGCATCGTGGATGGGCTCGGACTGCACGAGGAATCAGACGCCGACTCCGCTGGTGGCGAAAGGGTTCGCTACGTCACCGATTGGAGGCGCGACCCATGAGCAACGACGTCGTAGACTTCCCCGAGAATCAGTGCGGGCGGAGGGACTCGAACCCTCAAGCTCTCTCGAGCACCGGCACCTAAAGCCGGCGCGTTTTCCATTTCGCCACGCCCGCGCGCACCGCGATCCTACCGGCTCGTCAGGCGACGAAATGTCGGTGATGCCCCCTAACTTGGCGTCATAGCGTGACGAGATGGAAGCCCTCGCGCATGGACTTCGCACCGGCAACCGCGCGGTACCGTCATGGGGTGACGACTACACGTCGTAGAAGGCCTGCGCTGATCGCATTGGTGATCGTCGCGACCTGCGGCTGCCTGGCACTGGGCTGGTGGCAGTGGACGAGATTCCAGTCGCCCTCAGGTACCTTCCAGAACCTCGGCTACGCGCTGCAGTGGCCGCTGTTCGCCTGGTTCTGCGTCTACGCGTACCGCAACTTCGTTCGCTATGAAGAGACACCTCCAGAGCCACGGTCGAATGGCGCGATGACCGAGATACCGGCCGGATTGCTGCCCGAACGACCCAAGCCGACACATCAAACGCCCGACGATCCCGCGCTGCGGGAGTACAACGCTTACCTGGCCGGGCTCGCGAAGCACGATGCCGAAAAGCAGAACAGGACCACCGCATGACTGCCCCCGACACACCTGATGCACAAGCCTCGGTGTTCCCCGTCGACAAGATCCGGACCGCGCTACTCGGCTACCGAATCATGGCGTGGACAACGGGTATCTGGCTTATCGCACTGTGCTACGAGATCGTCTCGCACCTGGTGTTTCACCACGAAATCCGGTGGATCGAAGTGGTGCACGGCTGGGTGTATTTCGTCTACGTGTTAGCCGCCTTCAATCTGGCGATCAAGGTCAGATGGCCGATCGGCAAGACCATCGGCGTGCTGCTGGCCGGCACCATCCCGCTGCTGGGCATCATCGTCGAGCACTTCCAGACCAAGGACGTCAAGGCCCGCTTCGGGCTTTAGGTCAGCGCCCAACGTGACGCTGCAGTCACGCTCGGCGGCGAGCGTGACTGCAGCGTCACGCTCGGCTTAGGCGAGGCGCTTGAGCGCCGGCACCAGCAACGTCAGCGCGCGACCCCGATGCGATACCGCGTCCTTTTCCGCCGGACTGAGCTGCGCCGCGGTGCGCTCGCTTCCCTCAGGTAAGAAGACCGGGTCGTAGCCGAACCCGCCATCACCGCGCGGCTCCCGGGAAATCGTGCCCGGCCATTCGCCGCGGACGACGACCTCGTCGGACGCAGTGACGAGCGCGCATGCCGACACGAACGCCGCACCGCGTCGTCCGTCGGGCACATCACGCAACTGCGCCAACAGCAGCGCGGTGTTGCCGGCGTCGTCGCCATGGTTGCCCGACCATCGAGCCGACAGCACGCCCGGCATGCCGTTGAGCGCGGCGACCTCCAAACCGGAGTCGTCGGCCACACTCGCCAGACCTGTCGCGGCGAACGCGTCTCGCGCCTTGGCCAACGCGTTGTCCTCGAAGGTCGCACTGGTCTCCGGGGCTTCGTCGAATGGCGCCACATCGTTCAGCGACACCAACGTCAACCCGGACAGTCCGGCGCCGTCCAGCACGCGGCGCAGTTCGGCCAGCTTCTTCTTGTTGCGGCTGGCGACCAGCAGCCGGGTCAGCTTCCGAACGCCTTCGATTGTGGACGACCCTCGGGCAGCACACCCGGATACGGCAGCGCCAACGCCTCGCGCTGCGCGGCGAACAACTCGTCGCAAGCGCTCATTGCCAAGTCGACCAGCTTGTCCAGCGTCGAACGCGGGAACGTCGCACCCTCGCCGGTGCCTTGAATCTCCACCAGGGTCCCGGTGTCGGTGGCGACGACGTTCATGTCGACCTCGGCGCGCGAGTCTTCCTCGTAGGGCAGGTCGACCCGAATCCTGCCGTCGACAACCCCGACGCTGACCGCCGCGATGGCACACGACAACGGCCTGGGATCTGAGAGCTTGCCCGCCGCCGACAGGTAAGTCACCGCGTCGGCCAAGGCCACGTAGGCACCGGTGATGGCCGCGGTGCGAGTACCACCGTCGGCCTGCAACACGTCGCAGTCGACGGCGATGGTGTTCTCCCCCAGCGCGCCCAGGTCGATGCACGCGCGCAGCGACCGGCCGACCAGCCGGCTGATCTCCTGGGTGCGACCGCTGACCCGGCCCTTCACCGATTCACGCTCGGAGCGGGTGTGTGTCGCGGACGGCAGCATCGCGTACTCCGCAGTCAGCCACCCCAGGCCCGATCCCTTACGCCAGCGCGGCACCCCCTCGGTGACGCTGGCGGTGCACATGACCTTGGTGTGACCGAATTCGATCAGTACCGAGCCCGCCGGGTGGTCGGTGAATCCGCGCGTGATGACCACGGGGCGAAGCTCTTCGTCGAGGCGACCGTCTTCTCGTTTGGACACGACGCCAACCCTAACCGTTGTGGCTCAGACCCGTTCGGAGCGCCGGATTTCGAACGTCTCACCGCACACCACCGCGTGCACAGGACCTTCGAACTCGGCTTTAGCCTCGCTGATCACGTCTTCACGCGACGTCCACGGCGGGATATGCGTCAACAGCAGCTCGCGAACGCCGGCCTGCGCCGCAGCCCTGCCGGCTTCGGTACCCGACAAATGCAACGCACGCGGATGGTCCGGCGAATCCGTCCAGGAGGCCTCGCAGAGGAACACATCGGCGTCGCGGGCCAACTCGATGAGCTGGTCGCAGAAGCCGGTGTCACCGCTGTACACAAACGAGGCACCGGTGGGATCGGTGATCCTCAATCCGTACGACTCGGTCGGGTGCGCCACCACCCGCGGCACCACGGTGAGCGCGCCAAGAGTCACCGATTCACCGTCGACCCAGTGGTGAACATCGAAGATGTCCGAGCAGTCGTCGATCTCGCCGCCGTAGGGCGAGGATGCCGCGCCCAATCGCGACCAGGTATCGCTGGGTCCGTACAACAACGCTTTGCCCAGCGGGCGCGACGGGTGGTAGCGACGCCACACGAACAGTCCGGGCATGTCCAGACAATGGTCCGCGTGCAGATGGGTCAACAACACGTTTACCGATCCGGGATCTGCGTAACGCTGCAGCGCGCCGAGCACACCGCCGCCGAAGTCGAGGACCAGCGGCGGAGAGTCTGACGCCCGGAGCAGATAACCGGACGCAGGCGAATCCGGACCCACGACGCTGCCCGAGCAGCCGAGCACGGTTATTCGCACGGACACTACTGTGCCATGCCCGTTAGCACGATGAGAAAAACATCGCCGCATTGGGTGATCGGAATCATCTTCATACCTACTAAACGTGCGTGCGACGAACGGGTTCAACGCCGCTCACCGCGGGACCCAGGAATCGCGCGGCCAATTTGGTGAACGCCTCGGGGTCGCCAGTGGCTTCGAACACCCGGCTGGCCGCCGGCGCGTCATGCGGGCGCAACAGGTCACGCTCGGTGAGTACCCGAAGCACTTCCTTAGCGGTTTCCTCGGCGCTGGATACCAGCGTGACGTTCTCGCCCATTGCCAGTTGGATCAGTCCGGACAGCAGCGGATAGTGCGTGCACCCAAGTACCAGCGTGTCGACCTCGGCGCGCTGCAGCGGCTCCAGATAGCCCTCAGCCAGTCCGAGCACCTGACGGCCGCTGGTCACGCCACGCTCGACGAAATCGACGAACCGAGGGCAGGCCACCGCAGTGATCTCGGTATCGCGAGCCGCGGCGAACGCGTCCTGGTAGGCGTGCGAGGTGATGGTCGCGCGCGTGCCGATGACCCCGATGCGGCCGTTGCGTGTGGTGCTGACCGCACGACGCACCGCCGGCAGGATCACCTCGATCACGGGCACGTCGTAGCGCTCACGCGCATCGCGCAGGCACGCCGCTGATGCGGAGTTGCACGCGATCACCAGCGCCTTGACGCCGCGGTCGACCAGGTCGTCGCCGATCGCCAGCGCGTGCGCGCGAATCTCGGGGATGGTGAGCGGACCGTAGGGGCCGTTTCCGGTATCGCCGACGTAGATCATGTCCTCGTCGGGAAGTTGGTCGATGATCGCGCGGGCGACCGTCAGTCCCCCGACGCCGGAGTCGAAGACCCCGACGGGCGCCAGTGGCGAGCTCATGTCTTCAGGTGCGGCGAACCGGTGCCGGCTTTTTTCAGTGCACGGGCCTTGCGTTCGGGAGCCGACAACAGATAGGCGGCTATGACGCCGGCAATCGCACCACACAAGTGGCCCTGCCACGAAACGCCGCCGCACCGGCCGAGCACCGGCATGGCGCCCAGCAACACGCCGCCGTAGACGAACAACACCACCAGCCCGATGATGACGTCCCAAAACCTGCGCACGAATACCCCGAACACCAGCAGGAAGGCCAGCCAGCCGAAGATCAGGCCGGAGGCCCCGATGTGGTCGGTCGGCCCGCAGTCGCTGCCCCAGTTGCCGATCAGCCAGGTGCCGAAGCCGCCCAGGATCCACACGATCGCGGTGGCCCAGACGAACCGGGACAATCCTGCCAGCGTCATCAGAAATCCCAGCACCAGCAGCGGGATGGTGTTGGCGCCCAGGTGCTGCCAATTGGCGTGCAGAACCGGCGCGAAGATGATTCCCCACAGGCCGTCGGTTTCCAGCGGCCTGATGCCGTTGGCGTCCAGACTGTGCCCCGTCAGCTGGTCGATCAGCTCGATGAGGTACAGCAGCGCCGCGAAGGTGAGGATCGTCGCCCCGCCCACCATCCACCGGGGGCGCTTTTGCGCCCCAGTAGCGCGGGTGCTCGGATTTCCGGCCGGCTGGGTCATGAGCGCCGCTCTCCCCCGCAAGCGAGAGGTGCTCCCACCATCATCGCTTCGCTCTGCATCGTTCCGACGCGGTCATGCCCATAGCTGCCCTTCCAGAGCGTCCTCGGCATCATCCAGGGTACCGGCGTAGGCACCGGGGTGGTCGCGGCGCGCATGAGCGACCATCGCCTCCACCAGAGCGGCACTGATCACCAGCATGTCGTCGCTTCCCCTCCGACTGCCTATGGTGCGAATGCTCCGGGCAACATGCCGCGGTAGGTGGGTATTTCGGCTACTGACTCAGCGGCCAGGACACCGACCAGCACCGCACGCGCCAGACAATCGGCCGCGGCCGCGCCGACGTCGGTGGTCAGTGCCGTCTCCGGTGACAGTGCGGCTGGCGCGTCCACCGGCGGTGCCACCTCAATGGCCCCGGTGGCCAGAGCGAACACTGTGTCGCCGTCCAGCGGCGTGTGCGCCGGCCGGATGGTGCGGGCCAGCCCGTCGTGCGCGGCGATCGCGACGCGCCGGCACGCCGCCGGGCTCAGCGCGGCATCGGTCGCTACCACCGCAATGGTGGTGTTCAGCAGTTCCAGGCCGGACGGCAACTGCGCGAGTGCGTCGATCTGGTCGGCCGGTGGCGGGGTGAGCGCGAACTCTTTGATCAAGTCCGCCATCCATGGCAGGCCGGTGGCCCGGTCGACGACGTCGCCCGCGCAGTTGACCGCGACGAGCGCTCCCACGGTCACGCCGGACGGCAATGTCGTCGACGCCGTTCCGATGCCACCCTTGAGTACACCGGCCCGCGCCCCCACCCCGGCGCCGACCGTCCCGACCCGCATCGCCGCGCCTTCACCCGCGGCGGCGGCGCTCGCGGCGGCGTAACCGAATTCAGCCGTAGGGCGGCAGTCCCAACCACCGACCGGCAAATCGAAAATCACCGCACCCGGCACGATAGGCACCAAACCGCCAGTCATCGCCACGCCGCGTTCGTGTTCCTCCAGCCAGCGCATGATGCCGTCGGCGGCTGCCAGACCATAGGCGCTGCCGCCGGCCAACAACACCGCATCGACATAGCGCACGCTGTTGGCCGGGTCCAGCAGATCGGTCTCGCGGGTGCCGGGAGCGCCGCCCCGGCAGTCGACCGCGCCGACGGTCCCGGGCGGTGTCAGCACGACAGTGACCCCGCAGGCCCAACCCGCGCCGAGGGACGCGTCGGGGTCCAGTCTCTGGTAGTGCCCGACGCGGATGCCCCCGACGTCGGTGATGGAGTTCATCCGGCCTCCATCAAGATCGTCCGGGCCCCATCAGCACCAGCACCAGGTATTCCTGCAAGACGGTCAGCCACTGGTAGACGTCGTAGTGCACGGCCAGCGGATGGTCAGCCGGCAAGCGCTCGGGGCCCTGTGGCCCGATCTCGAGCATGACTCCCAAGGTGAGCCGAATGTCGTTGACGGCCGTGATCCACGCGTTGGCGCCTTCCTCGGTCAGCTCGAACCGGCCTCCGTTTTCTGGAACTGTGTCCAACAACTGTTGTGCAGCAACACGTTTAGCGTTGATGATCTCCGGCTCGTGCAGACTGCGCAGTGCGGCGTTGAGGCTATCGGGAGTACCGGCGCCCGAGTAGTCGTCCTGCCTGAAGAAGTCCGGCAGCAGCCGACGAAGCGTCGGGTCCGCCGGGGGCTGGGAATTCCCGGGCTTAATGCCGGTGATCTCCTCGAGTTCATCTGGCGGCGACGAAGACTCACGTTCGTCGAGCAAGCCCATCATCGCGCTGACGAGGTTTGTGAGCAGGGCCGCCTCATGCACGGCCAAGGAGGACCGGAACCGGGGACCGTTGGCGGTCTCGACGCGCTTCCACTTGCGCACAGGAATCCTGGATGCCTCGAATTTCACCGGTCCTGCTGCAGCGTTGCCCACAAACCGGCGGCATGCAGCTTGGACACGTCGACTTCCATGGTCTCCCGGCTGCCCGCCGACACCACGGCCTTACCCTCGTTGTGGACTTGCATCATCAACTTGGTGGCGTGTGGCTCGCTGTAGCCGAACAACTTCTGGAACACATACGTCACATAGGTCATCAGGTTGACGGGGTCATCCCACACGATGGTGACCCATGGACTGGCCGTGACCTCTACCGGAGCGGACTCTCGTTGCCCGGTAGTGCCCGGCTTAGTGGGCGCTGCGGCAACAACCATGACCCCTACGATACCGAGACTGAGCGCGCCCGACGCCGGCCGTTACCGTTGCGGGATGAACGACCCGGTTCTGGCTGGGCTGCTGACTGACAAGTACGAGTTGACCATGCTGGCAGCCGCGCTGCGCGACGGCACCGCCGATCGCCGGACCACGTTCGAACTGTTCGCGCGCCGACTCCCCGAAGGTCGCCGTTACGGGGTGGTCGCCGGAACCGGACGGCTACTGGAAACCTTGCCGCAGTTCAGGTTCGACGACCAGGCAGGCCAGTTGCTGGCGCAATTCCTTGACCCGGACACGTTGGGCTACCTGCGCGATTTCCGATTCGGCGGCGATATCGACGGTTACGCCGAAGGTGAGCTGTACTTTCCCGGGTCACCTGTGCTGTCGGTGAGCGGCAGTTTCGCCGAATGCGTGGTGCTCGAAACGCTGGTGCTGTCGATCTTCAACCACGACACCGCGATCGCGTCAGCGGCGGCCCGCATGGTCAGGGCCGCCGGGGAGCGCCCGCTGATCGAGATGGGATCACGACGAACCCACGAGCGCGCTGCGGTCGCGGCGGCGAGGGCGGCCTATATCGCCGGCTTCGCCGCATCATCCAACCTGGAGGCCCAGCGACGATACGGAATACCCACCGAGGGCACCGCTGCACACGCTTTCACCATGCTGCACACTCGCGAGGACAGACCCCCTGAAGCGGCTGAACTGGCCGCGTTTCGCGCCCAGGTCGATGCGCTGGGCGTCGAAACCACGCTGCTGGTGGATACCTACGACGTGACGACCGGCGTGGCCAATGCCGTGGCCGCGGCCGGTGCCACGCTCGGCGCGGTTCGCATCGACTCCGGCGAGCTGGGGGTGCTGACCCGCCAGGTGCGCGAGCAGCTCGATCAGTTAGGTGCCACTGGGACCCGCATCGTGGTCTCCGGAGATCTTGACGAGTTCTCGATCGCCGGCTTGCGGTCCGAGCCGGTGGACAGTTACGGCGTCGGCACGTCCCTGGTGACCGGCTCGGGTGCCCCGACCGCGAACATGGTCTACAAGTTGGTCGAAGTGGAGGGCATGCCGGTGCAGAAGCGCAGCAGCCATAAGGAATCGCACGGCGGCCATAAAGAGGCGCTGCGGCTGTCCCGCCCGACCGGCACGATCACCGAGGAGATGGTGTATCCGGCGGGCCAACCGCCCGCCACCACCGAACCGTTCCGAGCGCTGACCACCCCGTTAGTCCGCGGTGGGCAGATCGTGGCTGACACAGGTGTGCGCGCCCTGGCCGCAGCGCGGGCGCTGGTCGCGTCCGGGCTGCACAGCCTGCCGTGGGAGGGACTGAAATTGGCGCACGGCGACCCGGCGATCCCGACGGTATATATCCGCGTCTGAACAATTAGCTCCGATACCGTCGACATACCAATCAATCAAGGAGTAGCCACGTCAGACGTGTCCGTATCCGTCCCCGAGCTGCTGGCCATCGCGGTGGCCGCGCTCGGCGGCGGCGAACGCCGTGGCCAGCAGGGGATGGCCGACGCGGTCGCGCAGGCCTTCGAAACCGGTGAGCACCTCGTCGTGCAGGCCGGCACCGGCACCGGCAAGTCGTTGGCATATCTGATCCCCGCGATCGTCCGTGCGGTCAGCGACGACGCACCGGTCGTGGTGTCGACGGCAACGATCGCCTTGCAGCGTCAACTCGTCGAGCGTGATCTGCCCCGGCTGGCCGACTCGCTCGCCGATGCGCTACCCCGCCGCCCGCAGTTCGCATTGCTCAAGGGGCGGCGGAACTACTTGTGCCTGAACAAGATCCACGGCGACCCTCAAGGAACGGCGGGTTCGCCCGACGCCGACGACGAACGGGCCCAAGAAGAACTCTTCAACCCGATGGCGGCCAGCGCACTGGGCCGTGACGTGCAACGGCTCACCGCCTGGGCATCGACGACCGATTCCGGTGACCGCGACGACCTCAAGCCCGGTGTGCCGGAGCGATCTTGGTCCCAGGTCAGCGTCTCCGCGCGGGAATGCCTCGGCGTGGCCCGCTGTCCGTTTGGCTCCGAGTGCTTTTCCGAACGGGCGCGTGGCCTTGCCGGGGCTGCCGATGTCGTCGTCACCAACCACGCCCTGCTGGCCATCGATGCCGTTGCCGAATCGGCTGTGTTGCCAGAACACGCGCTACTGGTTGTCGACGAAGCACACGAGTTGGCAGACCGGGTGACGTCGGTGGCCACCGGGGAGCTGACGTCGGCTGCTCTGGGAGTCGCCGCACGACGGATCTCCCGATTGGTGGACGACGAACTGACCGAGCGACTGGAGGCCACATCGGCCACTTTCGCCGCAGCGATCCATGACGCGACCGCGGGCCGCGTCGATCATCTCAGCGAAGAGATGGCAACATACCTGACCGCACTGCGCGATGCGGCCAGCGCGGCGCGCTCGGCAATCGAGTCGACCAGCGACGCGAAGGCGGCATCTGCGCGGGCCGAAGCGGCTGCGGCGCTGACCGAGATATCCGACACGGCGTCGCGAATCCTGACGTCGTTCGTCCCCGCGATTCCAGATCGCACTGACGTGGTTTGGCTGGATCACGAAGACAACCGGGGTTCGGCGCGCGCCGTGCTGCGGGTGGCCCCGCTGTCGGTAGCGGGCCTGCTGCGCAACCAAGTCTTCACCCGTTCGACGACCGTGTTGACATCCGCAACGCTGACGGTCGGCGGGTCTTTCGACGCGATGGCCACCGCGTGGGGCCTGACCGGATCGGAGACCGGAGACGATCTGAGGTGGCGTGGCCTGGACGTCGGATCGCCTTTCGAGCACGCCAAGGCAGGAATCCTCTACGTCGCCGCCCATCTGCCGCCACCGGGCCGCGATGGCACCGGCTCGGCGGAGCAGCTGTGCGAAATCGCCGAGCTCATCACCGCTGCAGGTGGACGCACCCTGGGGTTGTTCTCGTCGATGCGGGCCGCCCGGGCCGCCGCCGATGCCATGCAGGAGCGGTTGTCCACGCCGGTGTTGTGTCAGGGCGACGACAGCACCTCCGCGCTGGTGGAGCAGTTCACCGAGGACCCGGAGACCTCGCTGTTCGGCACGCTGTCGCTGTGGCAGGGCGTCGACGTGCCGGGACCGTCGCTGTCGTTGGTGCTGATCGATCGCATCCCATTTCCCCGCCCGGACGATCCACTGCTGGGCGCCCGCCAGCGCGCGGTGGCCGCTCGCGGAGGGAATGGTTTCATGGCCGTCGCCGCCAGCCACGCGGCGCTGTTGCTGGCGCAGGGGTCGGGCCGGCTGCTGCGCCGCGTCAGCGATCGTGGGGTGGTTGCGGTGCTCGACTCCCGGATGGTCACCGCCGGCTACGGGCGCTATCTGCGCGCCTCGCTGCCGCCGTTCTGGCAGACCACCAACGCCGCGCAGGTCCGGGGAGCGCTGGAGCGGCTGCGCAGCGCGCCGGACGGCATTTCAGCCTGACGCGGCATGCCTGCTTATCCGGCGAGGGTGACCAGACCGAGTTCGTTGGCGGCAGCCAACAGCGGATTGTGGGGCAAAACTCGCACCGTGTATCCAAGCGCTCCCGCCATCGGCAGCGGCGCTGTCGTCGAGAAGATCTCCCTGCCGCCATCGGCAGTGCCGGTGTGCGACATCTCGACGGTGACGGGATCCAGCAGCACGTCGCCGGTGTCGACCCTGCCCAGCACCGCCTGCACTGTCACCTCGTCGGGCGCCAGCCCGGCCAGGTACACGGTCGCGGTCAGGGTCAGTTTCGACCCGAGCAGCGGAGTATCCGGCAGGCCGGTGCTGTCGACGTCGGTGATGTTGATCTTCCACCACGCTTCCTCGGCGCGCAGACGGTAGGCGGTCAGCTCGCGGGCAGCGCCGAACTCGCCGCCACTTGCGCCGGCCGTGCCACCCTCAGTGGCCGCGATGGTCCTGCGCAGCGATTGCGCCGCCGGCGTGTAGTACTGCTCGACGTAGTCTCGCACCATCCGGGAAGCCAGCACCTTCGGCCCGAGGGTCTGCAAAGTGTGGCGGACCATTTCGATCCACCGTGGCGGCACCCCGTGTTCGTCGCGCTCGTAGAACTTCGGTGCCACCGTTTGTTCCAGCAGGGTGTAGAGCCCGCTGGCCTCCAGGTCGTCGCGACGGGCCTCGTCGGCCACGCCGTCGGCAGACGGTATTTCCCAACCGTTTTCGCCGTCGTACCATTCGTCCCACCAGCCGTCGCGGATGGACAAATTCAATCCGCCGTTGAGCGCGCTCTTCATTCCCGAAGTGCCGCAGGCCTCCAGCGGTCGCAGCGGGTTATTCAGCCAGACGTCGCAGCCCCAATACAACAGCCGGGCCATCGACATGTCGTAGTTGGGCAGGAATGCGATGCGGTGGCGTACCTTTGGCCGGTCGGCGAAGCGCACCACCTGTTGGATCAGCGCCTTGCCGCCGTCGTCAGCCGGGTGGGATTTCCCGGCGACGATCAGTTGGATCGGCTTTTCGTCGTCGAGCAGCAGCCGTTCCAGCCGATCTGGATCATTCAACATCAGTGTCAGCCGCTTGTACGTCGGCACCCGCCGAGCGAACCCGATGGTTAGCACATTCGGATCGAATGCCGAACCGATCCAGCTCAGCTCGGCGTCCGACGCACCGCGTTCCAGCCACGATTGGCGCAGCCGCACCCGGACGTCCTGGACCAGCAGCGCTCGCAACTGCGCGCGGATCCACCACAGATGACCGGGATCGACGTCCTGCAGTCGCAGCCAGACGCCCGGGTCACCGAACGAATCCGAGCCGGACAGCTCGCGTCCCAGCTGCAACCATTGTGGCGCCGCCCAGGTGCGAGCATGGACTCCATTGGTGATCGACCCGATCGGCACCTCGGCGGCGTCGAACCCTGGCCACATCTCGTTGAACATGGACCGACTCACCCGGCCGTGCAGCAACGAGACGCCGTTGGCTCGTTGGGCCAGCCGCAGACCCATGTGCGCCATGTTGAACTTGCCCGGATCATCCTCGGCGCCGAGGGCGATGATTCGGGCAGTCGGTACGCCCGGCAACAACACCGGCGCCCGATCGTCGGGATCTTCGTCCAGATGGTCGTCGAAGTAGAGCCGCACCATGTCGACCGGAAACCGGTCGATACCGGCGGGCACCGGGGTGTGCGTGGTGAACACAGTGCTGGACCGCACGACGGTCAACGCGGTGTCGAAGTCCAACCCCGAACCGGTGATCAGCTCGCGGATGCGCTCGGTTCCCAGGAAACCCGCGTGGCCCTCGTTCATGTGAAACACCTCGGGTGCGGGCAGTCCTGCGATGGCGGTGAATGCACGGATCGCGCGCACCCCGCCAATGCCCGCCAGGATCTCCTGCCTCATGCGATGTTCCTGGTCGCCCCCGTAGAGGCGGTCGGTGACGCTTCGCAGCTCGTGCTCGTTCTCGGGGACGTCAGAATCCAGCAGGAGCAGCGGGACACGACCCACCTGCGCGACCCAGATCCGGGCCCGCAGCTGCCCGGAGTCGGGCAGCGTCAGTTCCACTAGCGCGGGATCACCAGTGGCATCGGTGAGTAGTCGCAACGGGAGCCCTTGCGGGTCGAGCGACGGGTAGGTCTCGTTTTGCCAACCGTCCGCGGTCAAGGATTGCCGAAAGTATCCGGAGCGGTAGTACAGGCCGACCGCGATCAGCGGCACCCCCAGATCGGACGCGGACTTCAGGTGATCACCGGCGAGGATCCCCAGGCCGCCCGAGTAGTTGGGCAGCACCTCGGCGACGCCGAACTCCATCGAGAAATACGCGATCGCGGTCGGCATCGCTTGGCCCGTTTCCAAGCCGGCGTCCTGCTGCTGCTGATACCAGAGCGGACGGCTCAGATAGTCGTTCAGGTCAGCCGCCAGTTCATCGAGGCGGCCTAGGAACACTTCGTCGAGCGCTAATTCGTCGAGCCGTGCAGGGTTGACAGCCCCCAACAGTGCTACCGGATCACTGCCGCATCGTGTCCACAGCGTCGGGTCGATGGTCGCGAACAGATCTTGCGTCGGCTTGTCCCACGACCACCGCAGGTTGGTCGACAACTGGTCTAGCGCGGCGAGACGCTCGGGAAGGTGGGCACGGACGGTAAAGCGGCGGAGGGCTTTCACACGTCACTAGCTTACTGAGGATTCCCACGCGCGCAGTGCCGGCGACCGCTCGTTTACCTCCGGGTGTGTGACCGGACACTAGGGTGGGTATCGGGTAGTTATTGGGGCCGCAAAGCTGCTTCCCCACAAGACGAAGCTTTCCCCATGGACGAAGTTCCCACGAGAGCAAGTTTCCGGACGAGAGAGGCATTCCGCGACTGAGCAGGCCCGCGGTTTGGCCCCACACAATCGGAACGGAGTGGTGGTGCCCGGTCGGGTCGAGATCGATGACGTCCAGCCCGTCGTCTCCTGCGGCGCGTACCCCGCCAAAGCAGCGCTCGGTGAGGTGGTCCCGGTCAGCGCCGCAGTATGGCGGGAAGGCCACGACGCTGTTGCGGCCACTCTGGTGGTGCGCTACCTCGGGCCGCGCTATCCGCAGGTAACGGAGATGCGTCGGATCAAGGCGGTCGAGGCTCCCGAAAGGCCGGTAGCTGCGCCCGCGGCCAGGGTCGCCGAGAGGGTCAAGCCGTTGCTGCTGCCCATGACCATGGGCCAGGAGCCCTACGTTTTCCACGGCCAGTTCACCCCCGATCGGGTCGGACTGTGGACCTTTCGGGTCGACGGCTGGAGTGACCCGATTCACACCTGGCGACATGGTCTGGTTGCCAAGCTGGACGCCGGCCAGGGCGAAACGGAGCTGTCCAACGATCTGCTGGCCGGGGCTGCGCTGTTCGAGCGTGCCGCGACCGGTGTCCCGCGCGCACTGCGCGGCCCGCTGTTGGCGGCCGCCGCGGCGTTGCGCACGCCAGGGGATCCGATGACCCGCGCCGCGTTGGCGCTCACACCTGAAATCGACGAACTTCTCACCGGTTATCCGCTGCGGGAGCTGGTCACCCGGGGCGAGCAGTACGGGGTTTGGGTGGATAGGCCGTTGGCCCGCTTCGGGTCGTGGTACGAGATGTTTCCGCGCTCGACCGGCGGCCGCGACGTCGACGGCAATCCGGTGCACGGCACCTTCACCACGGCGGCGGCGGATCTTCCGCGCATCGCCGCGATGGGGTTCGACGTCGTGTACCTGCCGCCGATTCATCCGATCGGCAAGGTACATCGCAAGGGCCGCAACAACTCCCCCACCGCCGCCCCGGGAGATGTGGGATCTCCGTGGGCGATCGGAAGCGACGAGGGCGGCCACGATGCTGTTCATCCCAACCTGGGCACCATCAACGACTTCGACGACTTCGTCGCCGCCGCGCGCGACCTGGGTATGGAGGTTGCCCTGGACCTGGCACTGCAGTGCGCACCCGATCATCCGTGGGCCCGCGAACACCGGCAGTGGTTCACTGAATTGCCGGACGGCACCATTGCTTACGCGGAGAATCCACCGAAGAAGTACCAGGACATCTATCCGCTCAATTTCGATAACGATCCCGCCGGTCTGTATGACGAAGTGCTACGCGTGGTCTGGCACTGGATTGACCACGGCATCAAGGTCTTTCGGGTTGACAATCCGCATACCAAGCCGCCGGACTTCTGGGCCTGGCTGATCGGCCAGGTCAAGGCCGCCGACCCCGACGTGCTCTTTCTCTCCGAGGCCTTCACGCCACCGGCCCGCCAGTACGGGCTGGCCAAGCTCGGTTTCACGCAGTCCTACACTTACTTCACCTGGCGCACCGCCAAATGGGAACTCACCGAATTCGGCAACGACATCGCCGCACTCGCCGACTACCGTCGACCGAACCTGTTCGTCAATACCCCCGATATCCTGCACGCCGTACTACAGCACAACGGTCCCGGCATGTTCGCCATCCGCGCGGTGCTGGCGGCGACGATGAGTCCGGCCTGGGGTGTCTACTCCGGCTACGAACTGTTCGAGCATCGCGCGGTGCGGGAGGGCAGCGAAGAATACCTGAACTCGGAGAAGTACGAGTTGCGTCCCCGTGACTATGCGGGCGCGCTCGCAGAAGGCAGATCGCTTGAGCCGTTCATTCGACAGCTCAACACAATTCGCCGGCTCCACCCCGCACTGCAGCAGTTGCGCACTATTCATTTCCATAGTGTGGACAACGACGCCCTGCTGGCATACAGCAAGTTCGACCCGGCCACCGGTGACTGCGTTTTGGTGGTGGTGACGCTCAACGCATTCGGGCCCGAGGAGGCCACGCTGTGGTTGGACATGGCGGCGCTGGGCATGGAGTCATACGAACGGTTCTGGGTACGCGATGAGATAACCAGCGAGGAATACCAGTGGGGGCAAGCTAATTACATACGAATCGACCCAGGGCGGGCAGTCGCCCACATCATCAACATGCCACTCATACCGTCCGAATCTCGAATCACGTTACTGCGCAGGAGGTGAACAAGCCCGAAGGGGGAACGAACATGAGTCGAACCGAGAGTCGAACCGAACAAATCACCGAGACACACCTGGCGCCCGACCCGGCGAACGTGGCTCGCCTGGTGGCCGGCGCACACCACAACCCGCACGGTGTCCTGGGCGCCCACGAGCACGGCGGCCATACCATCATCCGGGCTTTCCGGCCGCACGCGCTCGAAGTCGTCGCGATCGTCGGTGACGACCGATTCCCGCTGCAGCACATCGAATCAGGCTTGTTCGCCGTGGCGCTGCCGTTCGTCAACCTGATCGACTACCGGCTGGAAGTGAGCTATCAGGGCCCGGGAGATGCACCCGTCGTGCACAGCGTCGCGGACGCCTACCGCTTCCTACCGACCCTTGGTGAGATGGATCTGCATCTGTTCGGCGAAGGTCGCCATGAACGACTCTGGGACGTGCTGGGCGCCCATCCTCGCTCATTCACCACGGCCGACGGCGTAGTCGATGGAGTGTCGTTCGCGGTGTGGGCGCCCAACGCCCAGGGCGTCAGTTTGATCGGGGAGTTCAACGGCTGGAACGGTAACGAGGCCCCGATGCGGGTGCTGGGCTCCTCCGGGGTCTGGGAGTTGTTCTGGCCCGGATTCGCGAACGACGGTCTGTACAAGTTCCGGGTGCGCGGCGCCGACGGCGTCGTCACCGACCGGGCCGACCCGTTCGCCTTCGCTGCCGAGGTGCCGCCGCACACGGCGTCGCGGGTGACGTCGAGCAAGTACACCTGGAATGACGAAAGCTGGATTGCGCGGCGCGCGCAGCGAAACCCGGTCTTCGAGCCGATGAGCACTTACGAGGTCCATCTGGGCTCGTGGCGCCCCGGGCTCAGCTACCGCCAGCTTGCCCACGAGCTAACAGATTATGTTGTGGAGCAACGGTTTACCCATGTCGAGTTGCTGCCAGTCGCCGAGCACCCGTTCGCCGGATCGTGGGGCTACCAGGTCACGTCCTACTATGCGCCGACATCGCGATTCGGCACACCCGACGACTTTCGGGCGCTTGTTGACGCCCTGCACCAGGCCGGCATCGGTGTCATCGTGGACTGGGTACCGGCGCACTTTCCGAAGGACGCCTGGGCGCTGGGCCGGTTTGACGGCACCCCGCTCTACGAGCATTCCGACCCGACGCGCGGAGAGCAACTCGACTGGGGGACTTACGTCTTCGATTTCGGCCGCCCGGAAGTCCGTAATTTTCTGGTGGCTAACGCCATGTACTGGGTCGAAGAGTTCCACATTGACGGCTTACGAGTGGACGCCGTCGCGTCAATGCTCTACCTGGACTACTCGCGCCCCGAGGGCGGCTGGACGCCCAACATTTACGGCGGGCGGGAGAACCTGGAAGCGGTGCAGTTCCTGCAGGAGATGAATGCCACGACGCACAAAGCCGCGCCCGGCATCGTCACGATCGCCGAAGAGTCGACTTCGTGGCCGGGCGTGACGCGACCGACCAATATTGGCGGCCTGGGCTTTTCGATGAAATGGAACATGGGCTGGATGCACGACACGCTCGACTACCTCAGTCGTGACCCGATATACCGCAGCTATCACCACCATGAGATGACGTTCTCCATGCTGTACGCGTACAGCGAGAATTACGTGCTGCCGCTCAGCCACGACGAGGTGGTGCACGGCAAGGGCACACTGTGGGGGCGGATGCCCGGCAACAATCACACCAAGGCCGCAGGGCTACGCAGTCTGCTCGCCTACCAGTGGGCGCACCCGGGCAAGCAGCTGCTTTTCATGGGCCAGGAATTCGGCCAACGCGCCGAGTGGTCAGAGCAGAATGGTTTGGATTGGTTCCAACTCGACGAGAATGGCTTCTCCAGCGGGATTCTCCGCCTGGTCCGCGATATCAACGACATCTACCGCAGCCATCCGGCGCTGTGGAGTCAGGACACCACTCCCGAGGGCTACTCCTGGATCGACGCCAACGATTCCGCCAACAACGTCTTGAGCTTCCTGCGTTACGGCCGTGACGGCTCGGTAATGGCCTGCGTGTTCAATTTCGCAGGGTCAGAACATAGCGGCTACCGGCTGGGCCTGCCCTCCGCCGGGCGCTGGCGCGAGGTGCTCAATACCGACGCGACGTCCTACAACGGCTCCGGAGTGGGCAACCTGGGCGGCGTCGATGCCACCGAAGACCCGTGGCACGGGCGCCCGGCGTCGGCGGTGCTGGCGCTGCCACCTACGTCCGCGTTGTGGCTGGAGCCCGAATAGCGCGAGCAGACGCAAAATCGCCCCGAAACCGCGGGTTTAGGGCGATTTTGCGTCTGCTCGCCAGCGGTCAGTAGAGGGCGTTGGCGAGGTTGCGCCGACCGACGATCACCTCAGGATCGGCAGGATCGAAGAGTTCGAACAGCTCGATCAGCCGAGTGCGCACCGAAGTGCGCTCATCCCCGGATGTACTGCGCACCAACGCGGTCAGGCGCTCGAACGCCGCACTCACATCGTGGTTGAGGATTTGTACGTCGGCGGCCGCGAACGCAGTCTCGATATCGCCCGGCGCGGCATCGGCGATCGCGACGGCGTCGGGGCGCTGCGCGGTTGCCCGCGCGAGAAAGTCGATCTGCCGGATCGCGGCCTTGGCTTCGACGCTGTCGGGATTGGCATCCAGTATCACCTGATAGGACTCTTTGGCGGCGGCGAAGTCGCCGGCCTCAAGCTGCTGGCGAGCGTGAGCGAGTTCCGGATCGACTTCTGGCGGGTCATCGGAACCTGTTGGACCCCTTAGCTTGCCGGCTGTCGCCGAAAGCACGGAGTCCAGCCAGCGCCGCAATTGATCGGGAGGCTGGATGCCTTGGAAACTCGCCAGTGGCTGCCCGGCTGCCAGGGCCACCACGGTCGGGACAGCCTCGACACCAAATATCTGCGCGACCCTTGGCGTCACGTCGACGTTGACCGTCGCCAGCGACCATTTGCCGGTGTCCTCGGCGGCCAGGCCGGACAGTGTTTCAACCAGCTCAACGCAGGCGTCGCTGCGCGGTGACCACAACACGACCACGACCGGTACTTCGTCGGACCGGACCAGTACTTCGTCTTCGAAGTTCGCCTCGGTGACCTCTACCTGCCCAGCGGCACCCGACGTTGCGCGGCCTGCAGGGCCGCTTGCCGAGGTGTTCTGTTGAGCTCGTTGCTTAAGACCGGATAAATCGACCGCACCAGCCAAGGCAGGCCCGATTTGGGATCGCGGACGCGTCACACACTCAAGTCTGTCACGTCGTCTCGGCCACCGGTCCACCCGGTGGCGCCGACGCTCGTGCCGGTGCAGAACCACCCTGAAATCAACGCTCAAAGGGCCGTGATCGGCTGATATGACGAAAATCACAGGAAACGCGGCGCGGCACACACCAGCAACGCACAGCCACGTTGATGAGATCGTCGAAGCTGGCTAACCTGCGCGCAGAATCAGCGCGTCGCCCTGGCCGCCGGCGCCGCACAAGGCAGCAACGCCGTAACCGGAGCCGCGACGGGCCAACTCCAGAGCCACATGCAGCGCGATCCTGGCGCCCGACATGCCGATCGGATGCCCGACCGCGATCGCGCCGCCGTTGACGTTGACGATCTCGGGGTTCAGGCCCAGTTCGCGCGTGGAGGCCAGCGCCACCGCCGCGAACGCCTCATTGATCTCCACGACTTCGAGTTGGTCGACCGTGATGCCCTCGCGGTCGAGTGCTTTCTTGATGGCGTTGGCCGGCTGTGACTGCAGTGTGGAATCCGGTCCGGCCACGACGCCGTGCGCACCGATCTCGACCAGCCAACTCAGCCCCAGCTGCTGCGCTTTTTCTTTGTTCATCACCACAACTGCGGCCGCGCCATCGGAGATCTGCGACGCCGAACCGGCGGTGATGGTTCCATCGCGTCGAAATGCCGGTTTGAGGCCGCCCAAGGACTCCGCAGTGGTGTTTGCCCGAATGCCCTCATCCTCGCTGAACTGCAGCGGATCGCCCTTGCGTTGCGGGATGCTCACCGACACAACCTCGTCGGTGAAGACGCCGTCCTTCCACGCCGCGGCCGCCTTCTGGTGTGAACGCGCAGCGAACTCGTCCTGTTCTAGGCGGGTGAACTTGTCCACGTCGTTACGTTGCTCGGTGAGCGCGCCCATCGGCTGGTCAGTGAACACGTCATGCAAGCCGTCGTAAGCCATGTGGTCCAAAACCGTGACGTCGCCGTACTTGTAGCCGGACCGGCTGTCCATCAGCAGGTGGGGCGCCTTCGTCATGGACTCCTGCCCACCGGCCACCACAACATCGAATTCTCCGGCGCGAATGAGCTGGTCAGCCAGTGCAATGGCGTCAATACCGGACAGGCACATTTTGTTGATGGTCAGTGCCGGAACATCCCAGCCGATGCCGGCAGCCACTGCTGCCTGCCGCGCGGGCATCTGACCGGCTCCAGCCGTCAACACCTGGCCCATGATCACGTAATCCACCGCCGAGGCCGGTACGTTGGCTTTCTCCAGCGCCCCGGCGATCGCGATGGCACCCAGTTCGCTGGCCGAAAAATCCTTCAGCGAACCCATCAACTTGCCAATGGGAGTCCGCGCTCCAGCAACGATCACCGACGTCGTCATGCCTACCTCCTAGGCGCGGGGGAAAGGCCGATTCGGCCTACCCGAGAAGCGCAATCTTTGCCGCCAGGTTACCTTTATGTGATGACGACCGATCAAGTTGACGCCCGTCAGTTGCTGGCGACAACGCTTGTCACAGCGATCGATCACGTCGGCATCGCAGTCGCCGACCTGGACGCTGCCATCGCCTGGTACCACGACCACCTCGGGATGATCCTGGTGCACGAGGAACTCAACGATGACCAGGGAATCCGCGAAGCGATGATCGCGGCGCCCGGCGCGCCGGCCGGCACGGCACAGATCCAGTTGATGGCCCCGATCGACGACTCGTCGGCGATAGCGAAGTTCCTGGACAAGCGCGGGCCGGGCATCCAGCAGATGGCCGTTCGCGTCAGCGATCTCGACAGCCTCAGTGAGGGGCTCCGCGCACAAGGCGTCCGGTTGGTCTACGACGCACCCAGGCGCGGTACGGCGAACTCGCGGATCAACTTCATCCACCCCAAGGATGCCGGCGGAGTTCTGATCGAGTTGGTCGACTCGGCTCCCCAAGCCTTTTAGGCCATTACCTTTTCAGGACCACTTCCGGGTAGGGCCCCGGTTGGCCCGGTTGGCCCAGCACGGGGTGTGCCAATGCCGCCGGTCCTCTACTGCCGCTTCGGTTGAGTCAGCTAGCCATACCACCACATGCGCGGTGCCGGAACGGATTTCGTGGTCGCAACCGGGACAGCGATAAGTCTTGAGGGCGCGGGCCGCGGCGATTGGACGCACTTCGTACCCGTACCCGTCCGGCCCTGTTTCCACCCGGCGCAGCAGTGGCGATGGCAATGCCGACCGCTGCCCACGTGGGGGTGTCCGGCGCCGAGCCATGGCCCATAGTCTAATCGGTTAACTCAGAACAGCCGGTAATCGTCGCTGTCCATCCCGCGCATCCTATCGTAATCCAGTGTGACGCAACGGATACCGCGGTCGGTGGCCAGAGTGCGCGCCTGCGGTTTGATCTGCTGCGCGGCGAACACCCCCCTTACCGGCGCCAGGACGCTGTCGCGATTGAGTAACTCGAGGTAGCGGGTGAGTTGCTCCACGCCGTCAATCTCGCCACGCCGCTTGATCTCCACCGCGACCGAGCCACCCCGTTCGTCACGACACAGCAAGTCCACGGGCCCGATCGCGGTCATATACTCGCGGCGTACCAACGTGTATCCCTCGCCCAGCAGTTGGACATGCTCAGCGAGCAACGCCTGTAAGTGGGCCTCGACGCCGTCTTTGACCAATCCGGGGTCAACGCCCAGATCATGGCTGGAGTCGTGCTCGATCTCCTCGACGGTGATGCGCAGTTGTTCGCCGGCTTTGTTCTCAACCACCCACACCGGCACCTGGCCGCCGAGGTCTTCAGTCAACCAGCACGGTGGACTCATCCAGTTCAACGGCTTGTAGGCGCGGTCGTCGGCGTGCACACTGACCGACCCGTCGGCCTTGAACAGCAGCAGCCTGCGCGCGGACGGCAAATGAGCGGTGAGCCGGCCAACGTAGTCGACGGTGCACTGGGCGATCACTAGACGCACCCGACTCACCTTAGAGCGCGACCGACAAATTAGGCTGGCGCCACCATGTCGGCGAAGAAGGCCCCCAAGAAAAGCATTGCGCAACGCTTGGGCCGGGTGCTCGAGACGATGACGCGTCAGAGCGGCCGGCTGCCAGAGGCTCCCGCGTACGGCTCCTGGCTGCTTGGGCGGGTGTCGGAAAGCCAACGACGTCGGCGGGTACGCATCCAGGTCATCGTGACCGTCGTCGTCCTGGCGGCGAATTTGACCGGAATCGGCGTCGCCATGCTGTTGGTGACGGTCGCCATGCCCGAACCGAGCGTGTTCGACGACGCACCATCGTGGATCACATTCGCAGTCGTGCCTGGCTATATCGCGGTCGCGTTGGCGCTGGGCGCGTATTCGATCACCCGGCGGACGGTGCTCGCGTTGCGCTGGGCTATCGAGGAGCACAAACCCAGTCGCCAGGACGAGCGCAACACCTTCCTGGCCCCGTGGCGGGTCGCGGTCGTCGACCTCATCTTGTGGGGAGTCGCGGCGGTGCTGTTGGCGACTCTCTACGGCCTGGCGAACACCATGTTCATCCCGCGGTTTTTGTTCGCGGTGAGCTTTTGCGGCGTTCTGGTCGCCACCTGCAGCTATCTGATCACCGAGTTCGCGCTGCGCCCAGTGGCCGCTCAGGCGCTCGAGGCGGGACGACCGCCGCGGCGGTTGACGGCGGGCATCATGGGCCGAACGATGATGGTCTGGTTCCTCGGTTCGGCCGTGCCCGTCATCGGTATCGCCCTGATCGCGATCTTCCAGATGTTGATGCGGAATCTGACCGACACCCAGTTCGCGGTGAGCGTCGTGATGGTGTCGATCGCAACATTGATCTTCGGCTCCCTCCTGATGTGGATCGTGTCGTGGCTGACGGCGACACCGGTCCGAATGGTGCGTGCGGCGCTCAAGCGTGTCGAGCAGGGTGATTTGCGGGGCGACTTGGTGGTATTCGACGGGACCGAACTCGGCGAGCTGCAGCGTGGTTTCAACGCGATGGTCGACGGCCTGCGCGAGCGCGAACGCGTGCGCGACCTTTTCGGCCGGCACGTCGGGCGCGAGGTCGCCCTAGCCGCGGAACGTGAACGCCCGAAACTGGGCGGGGAAGAACGCCACGTCGCCGTGGTATTCATCGACATCGTCGGCTCCACCCAGTTGGTGACCAGTCGTCCGCCGGCCGAAGTGGTTCAGCTGCTCAACCGGTTCTTCTCGATTGTCGTCGAGGAAGTGGACCGACACCACGGACTGGTCAACAAGTTCGAGGGTGACGCGTCGCTGGTGATCTTCGGGGCCCCGAATCACCTCGACCGGCCCGAGGATGAGGCGCTCGCCGCCGCGCGAGCCATCGCCGGCCGGCTGGCAGCCGAAATACCTGAACTCGAGGCCGGCATCGGCGTGGCGGCGGGCCAGGTCGTCGCCGGCAATGTCGGCGCCAAAGAGCGGTTCGAATACACCGTCATCGGCGAGCCTGTCAACGAGGCGGCCCGACTGTGCGAGCTTGCCAAATCACATCCCGGCCGATTGTTGGCGACCGCCGACGCAATCGAGGGGGCGAGCGAAAACGAGTGTGCTCGTTGGACTTTAGGTGAGACCGTGACCCTTCGCGGGCACGAGCAGCCCACCCGGCTGGCCGCTCCGATCGAACCGGCCGAGCCAGAGCGCTAGTCCCGGGTTTTCCGACCGCCGTGTGAGCTCAGTACTCATCGGAGAAATCAGCGGTGAGCCAGCGGTCGGGGTGGACGGTGAACAACACGCTCTCCGAACCTTCGAGGCTGCGGACGAACGCGCGTCCACCTTCCTCGCCGAGGTAACGGATAGCGATCGCTTCGCGCACCTCTAGCGGGGTGGGCGTGGTGGTCTCCACAACAGTGCCCTCGACAACCACGTACTGATATGGCGGCTCTTCGCGTTGGACGACCAGCGTCACCGCACCGGCCAGCTCAATGAGTCTGGACTTGCGCGCCGACGCGCCGGTGTTGAACCGGATGTTCCCGCCGGGGACGTAGTCATACCAGATCGGGACGCTGGCCGGCGGACGGCCGTTGGTGGCAGCCACAGACAACACGGCAACATGCTTATCCGCGAGGAACTGCTGACGTTCGGGCTCGGTGAAGGGATTCATGCGCACCGAAACGCCCCGGCCAGGGCCCCTATTCCTGCCGCTGCCCAGAAGCACCACCATGTCGTTTTTCCGCCAGTTTTGTCGGTGGGCAGGTGTAACTGTAGAGGCGTGCACGACGATTTCGAACGCTGCTACCGGGCGGTCCAATCCAAGGACGCCCGGTTCGACGGCTGGTTCGTCACCGCGGTGCTGACGACCCGGATCTACTGCCGGCCCAGCTGCCCCGTGCGGCCGCCCTTCGCTCGTAACGTGCGGTTCCTGCCGACCGCCGCGGCCGCTCAACGGGCAGGGTTCCGGGCATGTAAGCGGTGCCGTCCTGACGCATCTCCGGGCTCTCCAGAATGGAATGTGCGCGGCGACGTCGTGGCGCGGACAATGCGGCTGATCGCCGACGGCACGGTGGACCGTGAGGGCGTCGGTGGCCTAGCCGCCCACCTCGGTTACACCACCCGACAGCTGGAGCGGCTTCTGCAGGCCGAGGTCGGCGCCGGGCCGCTCGCGCTGGCCCGCGCGCAACGAGCGCAGACGGCCCGGGTGCTGATCGAGACCACAGACCTGCCGTTCGGCGACGTCGCGTTCGCCGCCGGTTTCTCCAGCATCCGTCAGTTCAACGACACCGTGCGCCTGGTGTTCGAAAACACGCCGACGGCCTTGCGCAAGCGCGCAGCGGTCCGGTTCGGGTCCTTCAAATCCGGAGCAACTTCGCCGGGGACAGTGTGCCTTCGGCTGCCGGTACGCACACCCTTCGCCTATGAGGGTGTGTTCGGGCATCTGGCCGCCGGCACGGTACCCGGTTGCGAGGAAGTCCGCGACGGTGCGTACCGACGCAGCCTGCGGCTTCCCTCTGGCAGCGGTGTGGTCAGCCTGACACCGGCTGCCGACCACGTCCGCTGCGTGCTCGCGCTCGACGACTTCCGTGACCTCACGACCGCGATCGCCCGCTGCCGGCGGCTGCTGGACCTTGATGCCGACCCCGAGGCGGTGGTCGACGCGCTCGCCTGCGACCCTGACCTGGCGCCTGTGGTGGCCAAAGCACCCGGACAACGCATTCCCCGCACCGTCGACGAGACCGAACTCGCCGTGCGTGCGGTCCTTGGCCAACAGGTATCGACCAAGGCCGCGCGAACGCACGCGGGCAGGCTGGTCGCGGCCTACGGGCAACCGGTCCAGGATCCCCGGGGCGCACTGACCCATACCTTCCCGTCAGTCGGACAGCTTGCCGCGATCGATCCCGTCCATCTGGCCGTGCCCAGGGCCCGACAACGGACGCTGAGCGCCCTGGTTGCCGGCCTGGCCGATGGAAGCGTCGTCCTGGACGCCGGGAGCGACTGGGAAAGCGCGCGCCGACAGTTGCTGGCCCTGCCGGGGGTCGGTCCCTGGACCGCAGAAGTGATCGCGATGCGCGGCCTTGGAGATCCGGACGCCTTTCCCACCAGCGACCTCGGCCTTCGGGTTGCCGCCACGCAGCTGGGCTTGCCCACGCAACAACGGGCACTCATCGAGCACAGCGCCCGGTGGCGGCCTTGGCGCTCCTACGCCACCCAACATCTGTGGACCACCCTCGAGCATCCGGTAAACCGTTGGCCACCACAGGAGGTTGCATGATCCAGTACCGCACCATCGACAGCCCAATCGGACCGTTGACCCTGGCCGGGCGCGGCTCGGCGTTGACGAATCTTTGGATGGTCGATCAGACGTACGAGCCGAGCCACACCGGCTGGTCGCTCGATCCCGGGGCATTTACTGACGTCGTCGAACAACTTGACGCGTATTTCGCCGGCGACCTCAGCGACTTCGATATCGAGCTTGATCTGCGGGGGACGGGATTTCAGCAACGAGTATGGAAGGCATTGCTGACAATCCCATATGGCGAAACCCGGTCTTACGGAGAGATCGCCGAACAAATCGGTGCCCCGGGTGCGGCCCGCGCCGTGGGGTTGGCCAACGGCCACAATCCCATTGCGATCATCGTTCCGTGCCACCGCGTGATTGGCGCCAGCGGAAGTCTCACCGGCTATGGCGGCGGACTCGACCGAAAGCGAACCCTGCTCGCATTGGAGAAGCGCCGGACATCGGTGAATTTGACATTATTTGACTAAGTTGACTAGGCGGCGAAATGCAAAAACACCCCCTTTGACAGGGGGTGTTTTTGTGTATGTTCGGCGGTGTCCTACTTTTCCACCCGGATTGGGCAGTATCATCGGCGCTGACAGGCTTAGCTTCCGGGTTCGGGATGGGACCGGGCGTTTCCCTGTCGCTGTGACCGCCGTAACTCTATTACGGTAACACTATTTTTTTTGGTTTGTTCTGGTGGGGGGTGCGGCATTCCACGACGACAAATTTGTCGTGGGTACGGATATGTGGTTGCGATACGTGTTGGTAAGTTTTCGGCCGGTTAGTGCCAGTTCCCTGCACTCATTACTGAGCTTCTAGGTCTGGCCTATCGATCCCGTGGTCTGCGGGGGGCCTTATCCCACCAAGTGGGTGAGAAACCTGATCTTGGAGAAGGTTTCCCGCTTAGATGCTTTCAGCGGTTATCCTGTCCGAACGTAGCTATCCAGCGGTGCCCCTGGTGGGACAACTGGTGCACTAGAGGTTCGTCCGTCCCGGTCCTCTCGTACTAGGGACAGGTTTCCTCAAGTTTCTGACGCGCGCGGCGGATAGAGACCGAACTGTCTCACGACGTTCTAAACCCAGCTCGCGTGCCGCTTTAATGGGCGAACAGCCCAACCCTTGGGACC
>Ga0209530_1000486_pt1 | contig 28073 bp, 27 predicted proteins | sample BlaSpr_A8_Ref_O1_FD_187987 | JGI IMG/M metagenome (GOLD analysis project Ga0209530, IMG submission 187987) | Forest soil microbial communities from Thunder Bay, Ontario, Canada - Black Spruce, Ontario site 2_A8_Ref_O1 (SPAdes) (version 2) | ecosystem: Environmental > Terrestrial > Soil > Boreal...
GAAGTCACACTCGTAACCACAGCCCCTATGCGCGCTCCGGCCGCCTGGCCGGCTCCGGCGACAACGCACAACCCTGGATCACGCCAATCCGCGCGACCTTTTGGTTTCCGCCTAGATGCGCCGGCAACCGGGCGCGGGGCAGGCTGACGCTGGACGGGAACGGCGAGCCCGTTTTGATATTTGGGGGTTAGCGTGAGCATGCGCGCGGTGCTGTATGGGTATGAGGTACCAGCAACTGGCCATATTTACGTATATGTGTGAAGCTTCATGGGCTTGACGTAGCGGCTAGTTTTGATAGCTTCGCTGCGTTGCCTTCCCGTCCGCGACCGGAGGTCACATGGACGATCGCGATGTTCCCGTGCACGCGAGCAAGGACGGAGCCGGTCATAACGGCGCGCACCCAGCTAATCACGGACTGTCCGGACGCGAGGCGGAGGTCATGGCACGCATCGCTTCTGGACAGACCAATGGGGAAATCGCGGCGGCGCTGTTTCTCGCCGAGAAGACCGTCAAGAATCACGTCCGGCGCATCTACGCCAAGATGGGCGTCGGTGCCCGGCCTGCCGCGATAGCCCTGTGGCTCGGCGGCGGAAGGCCAGCGGACGCAGGCCACAGCAACGGCAGCCAGCCGGGCGGCGATATCCTCCCCGGTAGCACGTAGGGCATCTCCAGCGGGCGTTCAGGTTATTCTCAGTGACACGGGTGAGAATACTGAATATGGACACGCTGACCGATGTGCGGCAGCGGCCGGATGCAAGGCTGCTCGTTGTTGAGGACGAGCCGAACATCCTCGAGCTGCTGTCCGCGAGCCTGCGCTACGCAGGCTTCGAGGTCGTTACCGCCGCCGCAGGGACCGAAGCGGTCCAGGCGGCCCAGCGCCACCGCCCTGACCTGATCGTGCTCGATGTGATGCTGCCCGACATGGATGGCTTCGATGTCATCCGGCGGCTCCGGGGCGGAGGCGCGCGGATACCGGTTGTCTTCCTGACCGCGCGTGACGCCACCGAGGACAAGATCCGCGGCCTGACACTCGGTGGCGACGACTACGTCACCAAGCCATTCAGCCTGGAGGAGGTCATCGCCCGGATCCGGGCCGTGCTCCGCCGCACCCGCGGTGACGGCACCGAGCCGACGCCGCGGCTCACCTTCGCCGACCTCGAGCTCGACGAGGAAAGCCACGAGGTCTGGCGGGCCGGCGATCCGATCCAGCTCTCCCCCACCGAGTTCAAGCTGCTGCGCTACTTCATGAGCAACTCAGGGCGCGTGCTGTCAAAGATGCAGATCCTGGATCATGTATGGGATTACGACTTCCGCGGGGACACGGGGATCGTCGAGTCTTACGTGTCAGTCCTGCGTCGCAAGGTAGACACCAAGGAACCGCGGCTCATCCATACGCTGCGCGGCGTGGGGTATGTACTGCGGCTGCCGTCTTAAGCGTGTTCTGTCGTGACTGACGTGCTTGAGGAGATACCGGCCCCCCCGGGGGGCCGGATTTCCAGGGCGCGGGGGCGGTTGCGTGCGGTATCCGGCCGTACCTCGCTGCGGACCAAGCTGGTCGCGGCGGTACTCGCGCTGGTGCTCTTCGCTCTGGCCGCTGCCGGGCTGGTCGGCGTCTCGCTGCTTCGCGGCTATGTGCTGAACCCTTATGACAGCACCCTGGAGCAGTACGCGAATTTCGGGGGAACCCAGGGCTGCATTGTCAGTTACCTGCGCGGCATCACCCAGGGCTGTGGCGTATCGGGAGTCAATATCTACTTGCTGACCTCGAGCGGCCAGCTGGACACGGTCTCGACGCTCGCCTCCAGCGGTGACGGCGGGGAAGCACAGCCAGCCTCACCACCTGACGTGGCCGGCGCCGTCTCCTGGCTTAGCGCCAACACGTGGCACAAGATGACGGTGCCGGCCCAGTCCGGGAGCACACGGTGGCGCGTGATGGCTTACCCTGGCCCCGAATTCTCCATCACGACCAGCCCGGCGCTCCAGAGCAGCACTGTCATCCTGGCCGTCAACGCGAGCGACGCATACGACACGATCGCGAGATTCACCCGGGTAGAGCTGCTGATAGGCGTGGTGGTCCTGGTCGGGATGGCAGTCATCGGGTTCGCGGTGGTGCAGGCTAACCTGCGGCCGCTGGTCGAGATCGAGGAGACCGCCGAGGAGATCGCCGAAGGCCACCTGAACCGCCGGGTACCCGAACGCGACCCCCGCACCGAAATAGGCAGCCTCGGCCGGTCGCTCAACACCATGCTCACCCAGATCGAGTCCGCGTTCCATGACCGGGAGAAGTCCGAGGCGGCGGCGCATCAGTCCGAGGAACGGATGCGGCGGTTCATCGCCGACGCCAGCCACGAGCTGCGCACGCCGCTGACCGCGATCCGCGGGTTCGCCGAGTACTACCGCCAGCGCGGCGGGCTCAACCCGAGGACGGATGCCGAGCAGAGCCTGACCGCCGCGGACCTGGACCGGATCATGCACCGGGTGGAAGCGGAAGCGGCCCGGATGGGGCTGCTGGTCGAGGACCTGCTGATGCTGGCCCGGGTGGACCAGCAGCGTCCGCTGGCCCGGAACCCGGTCGACCTGCTGTCGCTGGCCGCGGACGCGGTGCACGACACGCGGATGCTCGCGCCGGACCGGAAGATCTCGCTGACCGTGCAGCCGGGGGCCGCGTTCCTGGTGATCGGGGATGAGCCGCGGCTGCGGCAGGTCATCGGGAACCTGATGAGCAACGCGCTCACCCACACCCCCGACGGCACAGAGGTCGAGCTATCCGTCGGTTCCGGGATGCTCCCCGATGACGGCGGGCAGGCAGTGACGCTGGCGGTACGGGACTACGGGCCTGGCATGGAGCCGGAGCAGGCAAGCCGGGTCTTCGAGCGTTTCTACCGCGCAGACCAGGCCAGGACGCGGGCCACCGGCGGCAGCGGGCTCGGGCTGGCGATCGTCGCCGGGCTCGTCGCGTCGCATGGCGGTGTCACGTCGGTGGACACCGCGCCCGGTGAGGGTGCGACGTTCTGGGTCACGCTGCCCCTCGCACCGGAAGCGCAGGGCTGGGACCCCGACGACGACGTCGACTGACCGTCAAGATACTGACCGTGAAGATCGTGAGGCAGGACGGCTCAGCAGGTCGTTCTGCTAGTGGAGGAGGGCGCGGGCGGCGGCGGTGACAGCGCGCTGGTAGGAGGCGCCGAACAGGCGGGCGTGCACGAGCAGCGGGTGCAGCTGGTGCAGCGGGATCCGTAGCTGCCAGCCGGGCGCCAGCGGCGCGACGTCCTGATAACCGGCCAGGATCGCGTCCAGGTGCGGGGCGCCGAACAGGGCGAGCATGGCCAGGTCCGTCTCGCGATGGCCGCCGTGCGCGGCCGGGTCGATGAGCCAGCCGCGGCCGCCGGACCACAGCACGTTCCCGCTCCAGCAGTCGCCGTGGATCCTGGCCGGCGGCTCGGCAGGCCCGGCCAGGTCCTCGATCCTGTCGATGACCGCGCGCACCGCGGGAGCGTCGGCCTGGTCCACGAACGGGAGCAGCCGCCGTTCGGCGTACCAGCGCGGCCAGGAATCCCCCTGCGTATTGTCCAGCGGCAGGCTGGCGATGTATCCGGGCCACGGCGCGCCGAAGCTCTCGGCGCCGGCCAGGTGCAGCCTGGCCAGGTCCGAGCCGAACCGGAACGCCTCCGCCCGGCTCGGCGGACCTCCCGCTGGCACCATCGAGATGACCAGCGCCGTCGCGTCGGCGCCTAGTACCTCCGGCACAGGTACCGCGTCCGCCGACGGTGCCGGACCCCGTGCTGTCCCCCGGACTCCCGCACCGACGCGACCGCCCGCCCGGTCAGCGCGGCAAGCGAGCCAGCATCAGTCACGAACGGCCACGAGCTGCGCGGCGATCACCGGCGCCGCCGTTTCCAGTAGCGTCAGCACGTGGTCGAAGTCCGCCGCGTCGCCACCGTACGGATCCGGGATATCGGTCACCCCGGTCAGCGAGCCGGCCGATGTGAACAGCCGCACCCGTGACTTCTGGGCCGGATCGCAGGCACGCCGCAGGTCGGCGAGGTTGCTGGAGTCCATAGCGAGGATCAGGTCGCGCGACTCGAACCAGGAAGGCGAGAACTGCCGCGCCCGGTGCGCCGATCCGTCGTAGCCGCGCCGGGCGAGAGCGGCCAGCGCGCCACGGTTCATCGACTGCCCGATGTGCCAGTCTCCGGTGCCGGCGCTGTCCACCTCGACATCGTCCGACGCCCCGGCAGCATCAAGAGCCGCCCGCAGCACCACTTCCGCCATCGGCGACCGGCAGATGTTCCCCAGGCACACGAGGCATACGCGATACACGCCCTCCAGCATCCCCCATCGTCCGCAAGGGCGGGTAATCGGGTCCGTACCGAGCGTCGAGCCGGCGGGCGACCCGCCGCCCCACGCCCTGCATCGGCTTCTCCACGAGGAGATACGTCACCGAAGACACCGCCACCAGCACGATCCCGAACACCGCCGCCATGACGACCTGCATGAGGTCCGAGTAGTGATGTCCGTGCCAGATTTTATTATAGAACACCTCAATGAGCAACGGGTGTATAAGATAGATTGAATAGCTAATCAGTCCTAGCCAGGACAGCACCCGCGGCATCGCCCGGTGCCGGACCAGCAGCCCACCGCCGAAGGTCAGCCCGGCCAGCACCAGCGAGAGGAACCAGCGCCGCTCCCAGAACAGCTGAGCCGGCCCGGTAATCCCCCACTCGTGGCTGTGCCAGAGCCCCGCCACGATGCCGAGCACGATCGTCGTCACCGCCGCCCCGATCGCCCGGGACCAGGGATACTGCCCCTGCTCGGCCCGGTACAGCGCGGTCCCGGTGAACATGAGCCCCAGGATCGTCAGCGCTTCCCACGGGTAGATCCAGCCGCCGTTGAAGGCGAGCAGCGCGAGACCCACCAGCCCCGCGAGCGCCGCACCCAGGAACCGCGGCCTGCCGCGCAGCAGCACGGCCGCCAGCAGGCCGATCAGCAGCACTAGGTCCGCCACCGCGGCCACCAGCCGCGGCGTGGACAGGTGATGTGAGAAATACTGCACGGGCAGCAGCCCGCCGAAGGCAACCGCCGCCACGCCGAACCCGATCGCGTACCAGCTGCTGCGCTTGTGGACCCCGCCGATGAACAACGCCGTGATCAGCAGGTAGAAGATCATCTCGTAGGACAGCGACCAGACCACATTCGGCACATTCGGCCCGGCGAGCACATTGCTCATCATCAGCAGCTGTTCCAGCGTTGATGACAAGGGATCGTGCTCAGCACCGCGCAGCGACACCATATTCGGCAGCCACAGCGCGATCGCAAGCACGATCACCAGCAGGTACAGCGGATACAGCCGGAACACCCGGCTGACCCAGAACGTCCTGACCGAACCCTTCCGCTCCAGTGAGGCGGGGACGATGTAGCCGCTGATCAGGAAGAACACGAACACGCCATACTCGCCGACATCCAGCCAGTGATAGACGTGAGTCCGGGTGTTCTTCAGCAGGTACTCGCTCAGGTGGTCGTATACCACCGCCAGCGCCGCGATCCCGCGCAGGGCGTCCAACCACGCGAGCCGCTGCTTTGGTGGATTGTCGGCCATGCTGGTCGACTTTACCCGGTCATGGCCTGTAAAACCCGCGATAGCATAACGGCCTGTGGTTCCCGTCCAGCAGGACGTGACACGCCGGCGTTCCGCGATTCGCCTTGCCCCGGAGGTTCCTGCTAGTATCACAGCGTTCTCAAGCGCCGTTAGCTCAATTGGCAGAGCAGCGGACTCTTAATCCGCGGGTTCGGGGTTCAAGTCCCTGACGGCGCACCCGTCCTGACCTGGGGTTTTAGCCCCGGGCCTCTTTTTTGTGGTGTCCGGTTTGCCGGGCTGCGGGTAGCTGTTCGGCAAGCGTCAGCGGCGTAATCCGGATCAGTGCAGGTCTGTCGGGGATGGCGTCCCCGGATGGGTGGGGCACTCACCCGGCCATATGCGGATGGGTGGCGCATTCATCCGGTCCATCTCCCGCACGATCTTGATGTCCACGTTCGCGGCCAGGGCCAGCGTGGCAGCGAGGTGACGCAGGTCGTGCAGCCGGATAGGCGGCAGCCCAGCCAGGTAGGCCAGCATCTCGAAGATGCCGGTCGCATCGGCGGGGCGCCGTCTTCATCGGTGAACTCGAACCCGGAATCGGTCCAGGCATCTCCGGCTAGCTCCTTTTCCTTGTCGCCGATGGCGGCGGTGCACGCACATCACGTGGACGCTCTGGCGATCCAGGGCGTGTGGGTGCCGGAAACCCTGTCACCTCATGCGACCTGGGAGTATTCGTGGATCAGGCCGCCGAGCCGGTCCCGTCTCAGAACCCGGACATTGGCGCCTACGACGGGCGGATGCCCGCGCCCGGCGGGCGGGCTCTGACACAACGCCCGGTGCGGGCGATGGACGTTGACATACTCGCTCAGGATCAGCCGCAGGTTCCGTCCGCCGGTGATCAGGATCCGGTCCTGGCACTCGCGCCTGCCGCTGGCGATCCAGCGCTCCGCGATCGCGTTCGCCCGAAGCGCCCGGATCGGAGTCCTAATGATCCGCACGCCGATCGCGGTGAACACCGCGTCCAATGCCGCAGTGAACTTCGTATCCCGGTCCCGGATCAGGAACTCGAAGCCGTCAGCGCGGCCTTCGAGGCTCATCAGGAGGTTACGGGCCTGCTGGGTTACCCACTCCCCGCCGGATGCGTGGTGATCCCGGCCAGGTGCACGCGCCGGATACCGTGCTGGATGAAGAAGAGCACATACGGCGGAAGAACACGGTGTCGACGTGGAAGAAATCGACCGCGAGGACCGTCGCGGCCTGGGCCTGCAGCAGCGCGCGGCACCGACCGGGTACGGATCTTCGATGCACGGCACCTGCGGACGATCCTGTCTAGTGGTGAATGACGATGATGAATATAACAAATGTCAGCAGCACGAGCGCGATACCCAGCCATCGATAAGCCTGAGAGCCGCTGCTAACCTCATGTCCGAGAGAGGCTGAAGCGAATTTCTTCAGCAAGAGAGTGAACTCATGAAAGAAATCATGAAGCACCAGGGACCACCTGCCCTGCTTTCTTAGCTCTTACGCCTACTGCACCTGCTGCCGCAGCAACTACCCAGAATGGCAGGTAGACTGCAAAGTAGGAAGCCACCAGCGCGAGAAAAATTTGCGTGACATACCAAAACTTCTGATCTCTAAACCTGGGTTTGCCTGCACGGAAGTGCAGACCAACAAAGCCGCCAACGACAGCCAGCCCAGCGACCGCTGCCGGGTGACGCAAGATGTCAGCTGCATGATTCATCCATGCTGAGTGTCCGCTCGCTGCAAGGATCTCATTCATCCTACAGCCCCCTCCCAGACTGCTTGCGTCAAACACTATGGTATCCCACAATCATGGACAACTATCGGGCAGGTCACCGTGGCGCATCCCGTGGATGCCGATTGTTAATCCACGCCGGTCAGCACCGTGGGTGAGATTAGCGGTGAGTAGAGCACTGCGGGCCGAGCTGCTCAGCGCGGATGACGCAGACATCTGCGCTCCGGGCAACCGGGTACTGCGAGTGCCGAGAATACCTGGCCGCTCCTCACCCAGAAGGCCGCCGGCCAGTCATCCATCACTTACGCATACGTTGCGCAAACACCTCGGCATCCGTCCCAGGAGGATCCACCACGTCCTGGGAATCGTCCAGGATTACTGTCTGCGCGAGAAGCTGCCGCCGCTTCAGTATGACGTGATCTCGCTGACGCCCATCAGCGTTCTTGTAATAGCGGCCGGTGACTCCTGCGGTGGAATATCTGCCCTGGGCCAGTTGATGAGCGAGATATGCCCGCTGCAAGCTCCCTAGACGACGAGAGGCAGTCGCCGAGCGCATGACGCCTAGCGCACTCCGCAGGTGCACTGTATGCTGAGAGCGCCTTACCTCATCAGTTGGGCAGGCCGGGCTGTTGGGACCCCTCGGCAGAATTGGGGGCCGACGGATCTCCGGCGGCCCGGCCCAAATCAAGATGAGGTGAGGTGGGCAGATGGTGGAAAAAGAACGAGCACCCTCGGAGAGGGTGCGAGTTCGTGAGCTGGCTGAGCGGTTGGGAATTGCCTTGGGTGCACGAGCGCTCTTGGCTCTGATCGAAGAGCTTCTCACCCACCGAGGGATTGACATCTGATCCCTCAACATAGAACGGCGGGGATTCCCCAATTCTCCCCAGTCCGTACAGCGGCCCCCAGGGATTCCCCAATGTCCCCGGGGGCCGCCCCTCTTTCAGATCCGGCTGCCATCCCTCCCCGCGCGCGGGGAGACAAACATGCCGATCTGGTGCCGATCCCGCGCGAGGTGGGGTAAGACCGACCTGCCGACACAGAGTGGTTGTTCTGTGGTGGTCCCGGCCAATGTCAAGGTCGGGGCCGTGATCGCTGCGGTCGGCGAGGACGCCTGGACACCGATCCGGTGCCGCGGGCGATGGGACGACCAGTTGCACGCCGCCGCTCGCACTGGTGATCTCTGATGAGACCTTCCATCGGATAGCCCCCCAATGGGGCGCACCCAGGCGAGGGACCAAATCCGCAGTTCCGTGTCAGGATCGGACTGCGCAGACATCGCGGCTGGCTGTGCATCCCGGCTCCGGGCAGTACGCTGGCCGCGGCCAGCCGGCCGCAGGGCCAGCAACCGCACACACTGCCCGGTCTCCCGGGAGTATCCGGCCCCGCCCGCGCCTTGCCCGCTGCCTCTCTCAGCCAGCCCTGTGCGTGCCGAAAATCTCATCCGCCCAGGTTGGAGTGGCAATCGGGTTCCGGCTGAGCCCCGGAAGAGCCGGTTAGGCTCCCGGAGCCCCGCTCGCTGCTGAATGATGGTTGGCTGTGCTCAGTGCTGCGCTGGCACCGGGACCTCCTGGCACGCCGCCACGCAGCCAGATCACGCCCCAGGCGCCGGGGTCGGCCGCGCACCGTCCGCTCCATCCGCCAGCTGGTCCTGCGCCTGGCACGAGAGAACCCGAACTGGGGCTACCGGCGCATCCACGGCGAGCTCCTCGTCCTTGGTATCAAGACAGCCGCGTCCACCGTGTGGGAGATCCTTCACGACGCCGGGATCGACCCGGCACCCGAACGCACCGCTACTACATGGGCCAGCTTCCTCCGCTCCCAGGCCGGCGCCCTGCTCGCCTGCGATTTCTTCGAGACCGTCACCGTGACCGGCGTGCACCTGTACGTGCTGGCGGTCATCGAGCACGCCACCCGGCGCATCCGGGTCCTCGGCGCAACCCCGCACCCGACCGCGGGCTGGGTCACCCAGGCCGCCAGGAACCTGGCCATGGACCTCGACGACGCCCGACGCGGGGCACGGTTCCTGATCCGGGACCGCGACGGCAAGTTCCCTCCCATGTTCGATACCGTTCTCACAGACGCCGGGATAAAAGTCGTGCTCAGCGGGGTCCGGACGCCCAGGATGAACGCGATCATGGAACGCTGGGTACTCACCTGCCGCCGTGAGCTCCTCGACCTGACCCTGATCTGGAACCAGGCGCCCCTGCTCCACGCCCTCCGCGAGTTCGAGCAGTTCTATAACGCCCACCGACCGCACCAGGGGATCGCCAACGCCCGGCCGCTAAGCACACTGCCCCCGCCGATCCCCCGGCCGGACGCCACCACCCGTCTTGACGTCCGCAGACGCGACCGCCTCGGCGGCACCCTCCACGAATACCAGCATGCGGCTTGACCTGCCCGGATGATATTTGGGCAACGACAGGGCCAGCCCGCGTGGGCCGCCCTCATGGGCAAGAATGCGGCGCAAGACCCTCATCGTCTGCGCGCCATGCCATGCCTGGATCCACGCGCACCCCGTCGCGCACGCGGCATAAGTCACGGGAGAGCCCGGTGCGGTGAAAGCCGCACGCCGGGTTCGGAGGGAGGCCGTCTCCCGGCTGGACAGTCAGGCCGGCCGCATCGGCCGGGGCGGCGGTGGCGTAGCCGTCCGCGTCGGCGGGGATGAACGGGTCTGTGCTGGTTCCTTGCAGGAGGTACGGTTCGAGCACGTCCTTCCAGGCGGCGCCGGGGGACGCCTGGGCGAACACCAGATAGCCGGTGACGATGTCGTGCTGGGGCTGGCTGGCCTCGATGTAGGTGACCCGGGCGGCGAACCAGCGCGGGTAGCTGCCGGATGCGAGCCGGGGGATCCAGTAGACGGTGCTGGCGCTGGCCGCCGTGATAGCGGTGTAGCGGGAGTCCGCCGGGTCGTCGGCTCGGCTGGCCTGGTAGGCGCCGGCGTCGATCGCGTAGCTGGTGCCGGCCTCGATACCGGACAGCAGCGTGGCGGACCGTTCCTTGTCGGCCTGGTCATTCTGGACCCAGAAGCCGGCCAGGACCGTCCCGGCCGCGGCCCGGCTGATCGCGGGCGGGTCACTGGCCGGCACCGGGGACGGGCTCGCCGTGGCCGGCGGGCTCGCCGGGCCAGGCGGCGGGCTGACGGGGCTGGACGGCTGGCTGGCCGGGCCGGCCGATGGCGTGTACTGGCTGGTGGCTGCCGGGTTGTCAGCTGGCGTGAACCGGATCGTCTGCCCGGAGGAGAGGGCGGCTATCCCGGTGCCGATGCCGGCCCCGAGCAGGGCCACCGCGGCCAGCATGGCGGCAGGGCGCCGCCGGGGCCTGTGCGGCCGGGCGGGCAGCGCGGGCCAGGTCAGGGTCTGGCTGGTGACCGGGCCGGCAGCCGGCACTCCGCCGGCATGGTCAGCGTGAGGGACGGGCTCGTCCGCGTCCTGCGGCGCGGTCCGCCAGGCGGGACCTGGCCAGTCGCCGTACGGGTCGTCAAGGTCAGGGTCTGCTGCCTGGTTCATCCAGGTACGTAGGGCGGGTCCCGGTGGCTGGGGGTGCTGGCCGCCGGTTCCGTCCATGGTGTGGTGCTGGTCCACTGGCATTCCTTTCACGAGCTGTCGGTCTGAGGGTGTTCATACCGGCCGCGCCGGCGTGCCCGGCGCTGCGCCCGGCGATCCTGCCGGGTGGGGCCGGGGGTAGCCGGGCGGGCTGTTCGCGGCGGTGCGCGCCGCACGCGGGCGCACGGGGCGGTTCATGTGCTGGCGCGGGGCGTGCTGGATGCCGGGCGGCGGGGACGGGCATGCGGTGACGCGGATCGGGAACTGGAGCGCGTTGGCGCCCTGCCGGGGGACGGCGCCGTTGCCGAGGATCCGCAGCGCGCGGGTGCGGGAGATGCCAGGCCGGCCGGTCACCCGTCCGGCTGGCAGCCCTATCACCGTTCGGTGAAGGTGGCGGCCGGCAAGGGCTGTGCGCCCGGTCCGGGTCCGGCTGGCGGAGCGGGCCGGCCGAGGATGCCTTCCTGACGGCGGATCGCCGGCTCGTCCTGGCCCCGCCGGACCTGCCGCCCCTGGACTCCAGGAAGGCCCGTGTGGATGCGACCTCTGCCTGACATGCGCTAAGTTCGTCACCACTCCCCGGTACGCGCCCGCCCCGGCTCCGCGAACGCCTCTGTCCTGAGCGCCAGCTCACCGATGACGCCGCAGACCACGGCTGGGCCCCGTGAAGGGGAACGTCACCAGCGGGTCAGCACGCAGCTCCGGCCGCTTCCCGGCGGACTGGGCGAGCCACGCGGCCACGACGAGTGACATCGGCGACCTGCCCGCACCGCACCAGACGGCAAGGAGCAACCTGTGACACCCCACCCGACTATGCAGCAGCTGTTCGCCGGCGCCCCGCTGAGTCAGGTACTTGCCGAGCACGCCTACAGAGCCACACTCAGACTCGCTGACTGGCCAGCAGCTGAGCTTCTGAGCACTCCCCCGGCCGATGCCGTGGAGCAGCTCATCAAGCTGGCCAGGGTCACGGCGCCTTGCCTGGAGCGTGGTAACGCATGGCTCGAGCCACCCGCCGAAGTAGCCCCGGAAACGGTGAGCTCGGACAAATGGGCCCCCGCAGTCATCGTCACCATATTCACGCTCGTGATCCCGGTAACAGGAGACCGCCATCTGCTCACTTGCAGTCCCAGCCGTCTCTCTGGCGGTCCGGTTGAAGTGGAAGCGCTCACCGCGCCGGCTGACACCGTGCGGCTGGTCTGCGACGATCCCGGCAGCGCCGAGCAGGCCAGGGCATACTTCGAGGAGATGCTCGACCAGATCGAGCTTCAGCTTGAAGGGATACGCGCAGACATTCAAGCCCATAACCAGCAGATGGCCAAGGAGATCCCGGCTGCAGTCGCCCGGCGGGGAGCGAAACTCCTCCGCGACCGGAACCTGGCAGCCGGCATCGGCTACCCGATCCTCAAGTAGCCAGGAACGCCGGCAGCAGCCAGCAGTACTGCCCGGAGAAGGACTGCACCCCAGGCGACGCTCCGGGCACCAGACCCGCCGCGCCCCAGAGCCTTGCCAGGCGGCACGCACGAGACCAGATCTGCCGCCAGCTGACTGACAGCCCAGAATGACCCGAAATCGGACACCCGAGACCAGGAGCTGTCCAGATAAAGGATGAACAGGCCCGCACGCACGTGCGGGGCACCAGCGGCGCAAGCGCGTACGTTCGCCCACTGCGCGTCATACCCCAGGCCGGTTGTGTCGGCACCCGGCGTGTCCGGTGTGCCCGGTGTCGCGTTCTGCTGGTCCGGGCTGGGATTGCGGTCCGACACGGTGTGGGTGGCTGGTGTCGCGGTTGCGGGTGTGCTGGTGTGACGGGAATCACCTCGTGGCGTGGCTGGTTGCGGTGGGTGATGAGGATGGTCATCGGCTCGGCAGGTGGCGGATGTTGCCGGGCTGGGCGGCGTCGGCACGGAGCTGCTGGAGTTCGTCGTGCTGCGCCGCAAGGCGCGACAGAGCCTGGGCCTTGAACTCGGCGAGGTCCGCGATGCTGGCCTCGCGGCTGGCCAGGCGTTGCCGGAGCGTCTGGATGTCGTCTTTGAGGCGAGTGATCTGGGCGTCGCGCGGGTCGGTGACCTGGCCCGCGGTACGTGCCTGGGTGAGGCGCCGTTCGAAGTCTTCCTTCAGGTGGGGGTAGGTCCGGTAGAGCGCCGCGCGGGAGATGCCGGCGGCGTGGGCGAGAGTCTTGATGTCGCACCGGCCGCCGGGGGGAAGGTCTCCGTGCAGGAGCTTGTCTGCGGCGGCGCGGATGCGGGCCTCGGTCTGCTGCTGCTGGCTGGTCAGAGGCATGTCAGTCCTTCGTGGGTGGCGGAATCGGCTGCTGGAGCGCGTGCAGGCTGCGGGCAGGCTCTTGCTGCAGGCGGGTCTTCCTGGCAGGCGGGCGGGGCAGGCCCGGTCATGCCCGGGCCGGGATGGCGTGCCGCACCTGTTGGCGCGGCTGGATCGCGGTGATATCTTGATAGCACCATGCCGATGAAACCGGGAAGCACCAAGAACCTGCTGCTGCGCCTCGACCCTGAGCTGGCCGGGCGGCTGCAGACCGTCGCCGACGTCGAGGGGCGCCCGGTCTCCGACGTCGTGCGCGAGGCCATCGCAGCGCTGGTCGAGCAGCGCCGCGGCGACGAGCAGTTCCTGCGGCTGCTGGAGGCGAACCTCGCCCGCCACCGGCAGGCACTCGATCTGCTCCGGGACGACCAGCCGTGATCGCGCTGGAGGTCGCCGACCTGGTCCTGATCGCCAGCCGCACGCTGGGCCTGGACAGCGGCCAGGTACTCGACCTGGTGGATGTCGCCGCCGCCGAAAACGCCCTGGCCGAGGCGCAGCCGGACAGCGGATCCGCCGACCCGGCCCTCCGCGCCGCCGTCCTGCTGCACGCGCTTGCACGCCAGCGGCCGTTGCAGCGCGGCAACCAGCAGGTCGCGCTGGCGGCCACGCTGCAATTCCTGGCCATCAACGGCTGGGACATGGACCCGGACCCGCCCGGACCCGTCGCCGCGATGGTCGCCGGGCTCACGGCCGGCACCGCGGGCACCAGCGACGCCGCGGCCTTGCTGGCGCCGCGGCTGCGACCCAGTGACCAGCACAACAGGCGCGGCCACGACGACCACCCGAAGGAAGCACCGATGCGACCAAGACCAGCGCTGCCGCTCGCCGAAAGAATCAAGTCCGCACTGCGGGATCCCCGCAGGACGCGGGTGTACCCCCGCGGATTCACCGACCGGCACAAACAGGCAGTCGACCTGTCCCTGGAAGAGGCCCGGCAACGGGGCCACGACCACCTCGGTACCGAGCATCTGCTCCTCGGCCTGCTCGGCGCGGGAGACGGCGTTGCCATCCAGGTGCTGGCATCGATGGGCATCCCCCTGGACGAGGTGCGGAGCCGGGTCGAGGGCATCATCGGCCCCAGCTCCGGCCGCGGTCCCGGCACTCGCGCGGGCCCCATCCTGCCCACCCCGCAAGCCAGGAGGGTGCTGGGCCTGACGATGCGGGAGGCGCTGGCTCTCGGTCACAACGACGTCGGCACCGGGCATCTCCTGCTGGCCCTGCTCCGCGAGGGCCACGGCATCGCCGCCCAGGTGCTGACTGCACTGGGCGCGGACCATGCCCGCGTCCGGGAACAGGTGCTGGGCCTGATAGCCAGCGTGGACGAGCAGGCCGGGCCGCAGACCAGGCTCGTCCGCATGGCCATTCCCGCCGACCTCGCCGACGCCGTGCAGCAGCTCGCCCAGGTGCAGCGGCAAAGGAAAGCCGCGCTTGACGCCGAAGACCTGGAGGCCGCCGCGGCCCTGCGGGACAGGGAAGATCAGCTGCGCGCCGACAAGCTGCGCCTGGAGCAGCAGTGGGCGGCAGGAGTCGACGTCCAGGCCGTCGTCGCCGAGAACCAACGCGTGCACCGCGAGCTCGACCGGATGCGCGGCCTGCTCCGCGAGCACGGCATCGAGCCGGACGACGGCACCGCCCAGACCGCCTGAGACCCCGTCCAGCCGAAGCGGCCACGCGTCCCGCAAACAGCGATCCCTGCCGCAACAAGAGCATGCGGCCCTCAGATAGCCGACGATCCGCCCGGTTAGCCCGGAGAGGGCAGTCCCCGCGGCACGGGTGCGGGCTTCGGCCTGCTGGCTAGGCAGCGGCATGTCAGTCCTTCGCGGGAGCGGCGGAATCGATCTGCTGGAGCACGCGCAAGCTGCGGGCGTGCTCATGCTGCAGGCGGGTTTTCTCGGCGAGGCGGGCAGGGCCGAGCGCGCCGAGGAACTCCGCGGTGCCGGCGGAGTGATCGGCCCAGACCTCGCGGTGGCAGGGGTGGTGGGTGGCCTGCGGGCAGCGGGCGGAGTCACACAGCCCGGCCAGCGGCTTATCCGCGTCCGGGGTCCCGGCCAGCCGCAGGCACAGCGCCTTGGCCGGGTCGGCGAACCAGCAGTAGTTCGACGCCGCCAGGTGCAGGGTGCCAGCGCGTTTGGACAGCAGGTTGATCACCTCGCGGTCGCTGCCCATGATCACCGGGCTGCCGCTGGCCAGCCCGGTGAGGCGGTCATCGACGCTGCCGAAGAAGTCCAGCAGTTCCCGGGCGCCGGGGCCGGACGGATGAATACCCTGCTGGTAGTCACGGAATGCTTGCAGCGTCAGCTCGAGGTTGCGCTGCTGTTCGTGTTCGCTGACTTCGGCGAGCAGCCGGGCCTGGGCGCCCCCGGGCCGGTTTAATGGCGGAGTCGGGTATTCCAACTGTCTGAATGCCCCGCTTGGGGGACGGAGCCCAGCCTGCGCAAGCCCTTACCCTCCTCGTTGCGCTGTTATGAGAACCCGTCGACAACCTCGCCCTTCTGACGGGCGAATCCAGCTCGCAGCGGGATGGCGGCGCATAACCGCAGGTCATTCAGGCCATGCGCGTCGCGTCACCGGGTCATCCGGACGGCTTGCATAGCCGCGAAACCGGACAAGCTTCGCGCATCTGATGCAATACCCGAGGGTTTGCGCAGGTACTTTTCCGTGGTCAGCACGGAAGAGTGCCCAAGAAGATCACGGAGGACGAGCAGCGGGTCGGCCTTGGTCAGGTAGAGCATCAGGGCCGCGTCCGGCCCTGCTCCCTGATCGGTGTCCTTCGCGAGCTCGGCGGCCTGCCGGTAGTGGGCGCTGACCAGGTACTCAAGGGTGCGCATGGAGAAGCTATGGCGCAGCCGGTGCGGGTAAACGTGCGGGAACCGGGGCTCCCAGCGGGCCCGGATCCGGTCCGCGGTGCGCTCGAACACCGATGCCCAGGCGGTGAACGGGCCTCCGCCGGCCTTCGCTGCGAGCACGCACGTCCCGCCGTCCGGGGCGGCCAGCCGGCGGCGCTCGCCCGGGGTGAGGGTCTCCCACCGGCGGCGGACCCCGTCGACCCGCCCGCCCCGCTCGTCCGGGTCGGTCACCAGCAGCGGCTCGCCCAGGCGTGCCGGCGGCCGCCAGCTCGTGCCGTCGGTGGTCGCCAGCCGGTCCAGCTCCACGTAGTGATGCACGGCCGCCAGCGCGTCGTAGGAGATCCAGGTGGTGCGGAACTTCCGGCCCTTGGCAACCCCGGCCGGGACCGGGAACGGGACCGGCGCCTTCACCGGGTGGCACGGCAGCGGCGGGACCTCGTAGACCAGCAGCGAGCTGAACTCCTGCAGCCGCATCCCGGTCGCCAGCGCCAGTTCCCCGATCGCGGCGTTGCGGGCCAGCTCACGGCCCCGGTAATGCGGGTCCGGGCCGCCGTCCGGCGCCAGGCCCCGCAGCCCGTTCAGGAACAGGCCGGTGAAGTCGGGCTCCAGGTACCTGATCGTCACATGGGGCTTCGGGGTCCGCCGCACCGCCAGGTTCACCCGGGCCGTCCGGCCCGTCCCGGCGAACAGCGCCCGCGCCATCCGGTAAGTGAACGGCTCCGCCTGCGCGTGGCCCTCTTCCAGCGCCCACCGGTAGAACAGCGACAAGACGCTCATGTGCCGGCCCCAGGTCGTCGCGGCGAACTGCTTCTCCGCTGGCCCGGCCGCCCGGTACCCGGCGTACTTACCGAGGGCGAGCTTCAGCCGCTCGCGCGAGTCGAACAGGCCGACCCCGTGCTCGTCCAGGAACTCGGCCCATTCCCGCACTACCCGGGCATAGCTCTCCCATGAGCTAGGTGCCGGGCAGCCGCTGGCGGGCAGCTCCCGCAGCCACCGGTTCACCGCCACCGACGGACGAGGAGCGCCGGGACCGTCCTCGAACAGCAAGTCGTCATCGACCAGCACCGGCATCCGCTCCGGGATGAGCGGCCGGTGCCCGAGGTCCCAGGACTCCCAGCCCAGGGACGAGAAAAAGCGCAAGATCACAAACCGGAACAATAGAAACACGACACGGCCAGCTGCAGCCGAAAATCACAGCCCGGACAGGACTCCGGAGCTAATCGCAACACGATAACTAAGCGGAGAGAAAGTGGCGGAAGGCGTGGGGCTTCACGACCCCGAGCCCGGCCCGCTTCCCGGCCCGCGCGAGCATCCGGCGGGCCGCGACCGGCGCCCACGGCTGCCCGGCGGCCGTGCCGTGGAGCTGGACCAGCAGCATCCCGTGCCCAGCGCCGGGAGGGTACTCGCTGGTCATGTACTCGAAGTAGGCGTGCACCATCGCGGGGCTGACCCGCTTGACCAGCCCGCCGGTGACCGTGCCGCCCTCGGTCCGCCAGGGGCGCTTGGTCTTGGCCTCGGCCCGGTTCGGGTTCCCGGGCCGGTGACACACATGCAGGTGCGGCGACCGGCACTCCCCGCAGGCCGCGTCCTCGCGCAGGTGCAGGTCGACCAGGTGCAGCCCGCACAGCTCGCCGATCCGCAGGCCCCCGTCAGCAAGCCACGTCACCACCAGCCGGTCCCGCGCCGAGTTCACCACACCCAGCAGATCATCACGAGCGCTGTCCGGAAGCATCTTCGGATGCCGGCGATACGGCCCCCTCGGCGCGAGCGGGTTCGCCGGCATCACCGTCTTCACATGCCCGAGGAACGCCCGCCGCCGGTCCGCCCGCGTCGGCAGCCGCGTACGGTCGAGCTTCCCGCCAAGCTCAGCGTTGACCCCCAGGGATGCCTGATGCAAGTAGAACCCCTTCAGGCAGGCCGCCGCAGCCGACAGCGCGGCCCGTCCGTAGGGACGCTTGCCCGCCCGCCACGGCTCGCCCAGCGGCATGCGCACCTCGGCCCCGACGATCCCCATGTAACGCTCAAGGTCCCGCAGCCGGACCTTGCCCAGGGCCAGGCACTCCCGCTCCAGCCACCGCAGGTGATCTACCAGGTAGTAGGCATACGTCCGCTGCGTGCCCGACCCGTCATGCACCCGCAGGAACCGGTCCGCCTCCTCGTGTACCGTGCCCCCGGGCCATACGATCGTCCATGACCGGCGCCCGTCCTTCCAGTCGATCTGCTGGACCCGCAAGTCCCCGACAACCACCCGCCGCGTCATCTATCCCCCCGTGCCGACCCAGAACATGGACGACGCCCCGGACCAGGTCGGTAAAGGAGTCTAGGACGCCAGCTCACAGGCCCAGGGGAACGACACGGACACTCCCGTTCGCGGTCGGTAAAGTAGTGCTCCACGTACTCGGCCAGGACCCTGTGCAGGTGCCGCGGCCCTGCGATCAGCATCCTGTCGGTGACCTCAGCACGGGCGGTGCGCACCCAGCGCTCGGCATAGGCGTTGGACCACATCGTCAACGACACCTTGTCCAGATGATCGGTACCGGCGTGTGCGGGTGACGCACCGGTTCCATCCGCTGTTCGGCCAGGACTTCGAGTTCGTCGCGCACCGCCAGAACTGGGGTGAGGACCGGGTCCATCTCCACGATGAGAACGGCGAGCTGTTCTCCCTGCCAGCAGGGTGGACCGATGTCGTGCCCGGTGATCTGTTCGCGGTGATCGCGGATGGCCGTTGCCCGTTCACCGTCGATGGCCTGCTGGCGCTGGCGGACCTGATCGGCCGGCTGCGGTCCTTGCCTGCGGGTGATGCGGCTGTCAAGAGAATTACGCCGTGATCGTCAAGGGGATTACGCCGGGTGTTCCCGTCAGTGCTGTTCCCCCGGGTCGAGGAATCAGCGGATATCTAGTCATCTTCCTGGTATTTACACACTTTCTGCGGCGTGTCTTGCCGGAAGCGGCTCTCAGGTCAGGCAAAATTATCCTGACAACTGTATGGACTGGGAGGCGGCATGGCCCCGCGAGGATCACCGGAGGACCCGAAGGTGACGGCGCTGCGCGAGTCGCGGTGCCTGAACCCGCACCCCGGGCAGGTCACCGACGAAGCGTTCCTTTCCGCGGACTTCTTCGACGCCCGCGACGCGGTGCAGGTCAAGTACGAGATGGTGCGCCGCGTCCGCGTGGACGGCGCACCGGTCACCGCGACCGCGGCGGCATTCGGGTACTCCCGGCCCTCGTACTATCAGGCCGCTGCCGCCCTGGCCGAGGACGGGCTAGCGGGGCTGGTGCCGGCCAGGCCCGGGCCCCGCGGCGGCCACAAGCTCACCGGGCAGATCCTCGCCTGGGCAGAGGAGCGGCTGGCCGCCGATCCTGCCCTGAAGCCGGCCGGGCTGGCCGGCCCCATCGCCGCGGAGTTCGGGGTGCGCGTGCACCCCCGCTCCATCGAGCGAGCGCTGGCCCGCCGGCGGGAGCACTCCAAAAGCCGCTGACCCATCCGCCCGCGAGCGCGGAGAGGAGCAGAACCCGTCCCTGTCCCTGCTACTTCCACCTGGCCACGCGGCTGCTGAACCGGACCGGTCACCACCGGCCCTGGATGCCGGCCAGGCTCATGTTCCCGGCGGCGGGCTGGACGCCCGCTACGAGCAGCTTCGTCATGCTGCCCTGCACACACGCGCGAGCGCGTTCCCGCTCGGCCTCGGCATGCTCACCGGCAAGGGCGTCACCGCCTGGCGGCGCGCCCTTGCTCGCCTGACCAGCGCGCCCGCCTCCACCACCACACCAGTGTCATCACCGGCGGCCCAGCCGCCCGGACCGGTGACTACCGAGCTCGTCCACGCTCTAGCCGGGCTCGCCGTCGCCCTGGCCGGCACCTGACCACCCTCATCCCCCAGGAAGGGAGTACCCGTGCTCACCGATACCGCCTCCTCGAAGGTGACCGCCGCGCACCTGTCCAGGACCGCGCTGCTCTATGTCCGCCAGTCCACCCTCAAGCAGGTCATCAATAACACCGAGTCCGCGATCCGCCAGTATGACCTGCGCGGCAAGGCGATCGCGCTGGGCTGGCCCGCCGCCCAGATCACCGTCACCGGCATCGACCAGGGCCAGTCCGGGGCGCCGGCAGCGGACCGGGAAGGATTCCAGCAGCTGGTCGCCGAGGTATCCCTGGGCCGGGCCGGGATCGTGCTGGGCCTGGAATGCTCCCGGCTGGCCCGCAACTCCGCCGGCTGGCACCAGCTCCTGGAATTGTGCGGGATGACCGGCACGCTGATCTGCGACGAGGATGGCCTCTACGATCCGAGGAACTTCAACGACCGGCTGCTGCTCGGCATGAAAGGCCAGATGTCCGAAGCAGAACTGCATTTCATCAGGGCCCGGCTCCGCGGCGGGATCGTGTCCAAGGCCCGCCGCGGGGAGCTGATCACCCCGCTGCCTGTCGGGCTGGTCTACGACGCCGCAGGCCACGTCATCCCCGACCCTGACACCGCCGTCCGGGGCGCCCTCGCGCACCTGTTCGCCACCTTCGCCGTGACCGGGTCCGCGACCGCGTGCGTGAAGGCGTTCAGCACCGCGGGCCTGTCGTTCCCCTGGCGGCACCGGATGGGTCCCCGTAAGGGCGAGACCGGCTGGAAGCCGCTGGTCCACCACGTCGTGCTGCGTATCCTGCACAACCCCCGCTACGCCGGCGCGTTCACCTTCGGCCGGCACCGCGACATCAGGCTCCCCGGCGGGAAACTATCGCGGACCGTGCTGCCCCGCGAGGAATGGATCTCCTTCATCCCCGGTGCCCACCCCGGATACATCACCCTGGAGCAGTATGACGCCAACCGCGCGCAGCTGGCCGCTAACGCCGCCGCGCACGGCACGGACCGGGCCGCAGGGCCGCCCCGCGAAGGACCAGCGCTGCTGCAGGGCATCATCATCTGCGGGACCTGCGGACAGCGGATGACCGTCCGCTACCACCAGCGCCGCGACCGGCTGATACCCACCTACATGTGCCAGCGGGACGGCATCGAGCATGCCCGCCGGATCTGCCAGGCCATCCCCGGCGCCGGGCTGGATGACCAGATCGGGCAGCTGCTCATCGCCACCCTGACCCCGCTGGCCGCCGAAGCCGCCCTCACCGTCCAGGCCGAGCTCCAGCACCGTGCCGACGAAACCAGCGCGCTGCGCGCCGCGCACGTCGAACGCGCCAGCTACCACGCCGACCTGGCCCGCCGCCGCTACCTCGCCGTCGATCCCGCCAGCCGGCTCGTCGCCGGCACCCTCGAAGCGGACTGGAACACCGCCCTGCGCGCCCTCAGCCAGGCCCAGGACACCTGCGAGCAGGCCCGCAAGCACGACACCGCCCAGCTCACCGATGCCCAGCAGGCCAGGATCCGCCAGCTGGTCACCGACCTGCCCGCGATCTGGGACGACCCCGCTACCCCCGCCCGCGAACGCAAGCGCATCGCCCGGCTCCTGCTCACCGACGTCACCGTCACCCGCACCACTGCCACCATCACCGCGCACATCCGCCTGCCCGCAGGCCAGCACCACACCCTCACCCTGCCCATCCCGCCCACCGCCGCCCAGCTCCGCAAGACCCCCGCCCCTGTCGTCACCGCCATCGATGAGCTCCTCGATCGCCACACCCACGACCAGATCGCCGCCATCCTCAACGACCGCGGCCTGACCAGCGGCGAAGGTCGCCCGTTCCACCGGCTCATCATCCGCAACATCCGCGACGAGTACGGGCTGCGCAGCCGTGAGCAGCGGCTCCGCGACGCCGGCATGCTCACCCTGACCCAGATGGCCAGCTGCCTCGGCATACCCGCCAAGACCGTCAAGATCTGGTACCATGCCGGGCTCATCACCGGGCACCCCTTCAACGACAAAGGCCAGTGCCTCTACCCGCCACCCGGCCCCAACCCGCCGACCCGGGCACAAGGACGCAAACTCAGCGAACGGCGTCTCACCAGCCACCCCGCCGCAGGCCACCCATGAACCCCCCGGAAATGTCAGACCCCGCCGCTACTGTCCCAACCAAGACACCAGACAACCGAACACCCCGCATCAACCCGAAGAGGTGCAGTATGCAACCCGAGGTTTCGCTCGCGGGCTGCGTGGCGGGATCTTCACCACCTTGATCCCGGCAGCCGACAGCACCGCGTCGAACGCCTCGGTGAACTGGCCGCCCCGATCCCGGACCAGGAACCGGAACCGGTTCGCGTGCTCTCCTAGGTCCATCAGCAGGTTCCGTGCCTGCTGAACCGTCCATGCCCCGTCCGGGTGAGCGGTCACTCCCAGGACATGCACATGGCGGGTGCCCACCTCCAGCACGAAGAACACATAAACGCGGCGCAAAGTAACCGCGCAGTCAACGTGGAAGAAATCGCACGCCAGCATCGTGGCGGCCTGAGTGCGCAGGAACTGCTGCCATGTCGTGCGATCGCGCTGCGGCGCAGGCGGGATCCGCAGCCGCTTCAGCACCCGCCGCACCGTAGACGCCCCCGACCCGGACGCCAAGGCCCAGCAGCTCACCCTGTATCCGCTTGTACCCCCAGCCGGGATTCTCCCGCGCCAGCCGCTCGATCAGCAGCACCGCCTTGGGACCGGCCGGCGGACGGCCGGCCCGGTGGGGATAGGTCCACCGCCAGCGGACCAGCCGCCGGTGCCAGCCCAGCAGCGTGTCCGGCGTCACCAGCCGACACAGCCGCTGCGGCCTGGATAGCTGCCGGGACAGAGCGGCGAGCACCGCCCGGTCGGCCCAGTCCAGCCTCGGCCTGGGATTCTGCCGCCGGAGCACTGCGACCTCCTGGCGCAGCACCAGCAGCTCAGCGTCCTTCGACGCCGACGATCGGGCCAGCAGCGCCAGCCATCCGGCCAGCCGGACGAACATCAGGTACAGCAGCCTTGTCCTCACAAGCCCGCGATCATGCCAGCACCGCAACCACCACGACAGGCATACTCGCAGGCCAGCCACCTATGCCCGGTTTTGGAACCCTACAGGTACCGCGCGTGCCGGTCATCACCTGCGCTGGTCAGCGCCATGGACATGATCCTCGGCCCGGCCGCAGCCTGGCCATGGCCGTCTTCCCGCTACCCCGCCTCAGGTTACGAGGATTACCGTGACTCCAAGAGCGTCATAGGTCCCGCGAGCGCGTGCGTCCCTGGTCGCGAGAGCCGCGCCGTGTTCTTTCGCAGCAAGTGCTACCAGCCCGTCATACACCGCTCCCCCGGCGATACCTAGGCCGCTCAAGGTGACGTGCACGTTCTTGGCGGCCGGGCCGCTCAGAGTCAGCGGGGCAGCAAACCGCGCGTCGAGCAGGCGGGCGGCATCCTCCGCGGAGAGCCGGGCGTCGCCGGGCAGCCTGGTGAGCACGGAATACGTCTCGGCAAGGGCATGCCCGCTCAGCGCGAGATCCTGCCCGCCCCACCAGCGGACCACGTCCGCGTGATGCTGATGCGAGCGAACCAGGAGGGGAACCGCGACGCTCGTATCGACCGCGATGGTCACTTGCGGCCAGCGTCGATGAGGCCGAAGAGAATGTCGTCATCAACGGGCGTGTCGCCAGCAGAAACAAGTACGCCGTCTTCCTCGACCAGGCGCGCCGTCCGGCCAGCAGGCACAACCTGTACGCCAGCACCGTACGGCGAGATGTCTACCTTGGTACCGGGGAGCAGACCCAGTGCGTCGCGAATGAACTTGGGCAGGACGATCCGCCCCGCCTGGTCTACGACTGCTTCCATGGGAATATCATACCAGCCAGATCCCATCACGTTCCTGCATCCATGACAGCTCTGGTGAAATGTGCGTCGCACGGTCCCCCGCTGCGCCGCCGGCCCGGTCGGGCACATCCCTCGGCCCGGCGCGCGCTGCCAGCGCCTGCGGGCTCCGTGCGGGCTCGCATGTCCCGGAACATCCCGGCACCAGCCGACACGGCCCGGCACAAATCTGACGCCGAGCCGCAGGCCAGGCGGCATCTGCCGGCAGATACCAGCACCAGGCAGCACGTACCGGCACGCTGACCAGCGCACTCTTAATCCGCGGGTTCGGGGTTCAAGTCCCTGACGGCGCACCCACTCTGACCTGGGGTTTCGCTGGAATGACCTCGGGCGATGAGCCGGAACACTTCGTTACAGCCCCCCGCGAAGAGCCTGGTTCTGTGGTTCACGCTGAGCTGATGCAGGCTTGGCCGGTCGTGGAGGTTGGCGGCGCCTACGCGTTCGGAAGCGGCTCCGCAACCCGGCCATGGCGCCCGAACACCGCCACTTCCGGTCCCTGGCAGACGAGGTCCTCGATATAGCGCAGCATCGATTCGGCGATCCGTCCCCAGCCGGTGTCCTCTCGCCAGTACAACGTCATCACCACGCGCTCGCTCGTCTGGCCGACCTTCAGCATGTAGACGGGCCCCTGTCTCCTGAGCTCACCGAAGTGGACCGTCTCGTCGCGTAGCGCCTTGACTGGCTCGCTATCGAAGGGCCCGAGCGTTTCGGGGCTCAGGTAGTTGAACTGCGCGGACGCTACACCGGACCGCCACAGATCGCCCATGACGCCGATCCACATCTTCTCAGTCGCTACCGGATCAGCGTTAGCGAAGCGGTAGGCGCGGACCTGCTGACGAGCCGCCGACGCCACGTTCTCCGTGAACCCGGCGCGATGATCGCCGAGCAGCACGACCGGCGCCTGCAGAGCGGCGTTGCGGACCGAACCGCGGGACCGCCCGCTGAGCCGGTTCGCCGACAAAACGAACACTCCGGCTGCGGGAGCCTGCTCGGCCGCGCAAATGGCAGCGGCGTACGCGGCGAGGAAGACCGCCGATACCGGCACGTTCAGCCGGCTCGCGACGTCCGCCGCCGAACGCAGGACCCGGCGTGAACGCAGCCGGCAGGAGCCGAACATGGGCGCGGCATCGGCCGGTCCCGGCACGGCAAGGGCCGAACGGAACCCGTTCAGTTCCTTGTGCATGAGTTCCAGCTGATCGCGCCAGAATCTCAGCGCCCCATCCAGTTGCACGCCGCCACCGGACGGGGATGCCTCCCATTCCGCGACGTCGACGGGTTGCTCTGCCGTGCCGCCCGGAGACCACGGGGAGCCACCGGCCCGTGCGGCGAGCGCCTCGGACAGGTCACGCCTGAGCACGGCGAGGCTCCAGGCGTCGACGGCCCAGTGATCCATCACCAGGAGCAGCGCGGACGCCGTCCCCGCGTCGGCGAGCACCAGCACCTTGATGGGCCATTGCTCATGGACCCGGAAGCTGATCCGCATCGCGTTCCGTAGCATCTCGTCCCCGGCGGAGGCCGGCACAATCTCGATCACGTCGCTGAGCCGGGCGTCATCGGCCGCGTCGACGATCTGCAGCGGACGGCCGGCCTCGCTCCGGTCCAGCCTGCTCCGCAGGTTCTCGTGGTGCCTCACCACGTCCGCGACGGCTGCACGCGCCGCTTCGAGCGACACGCGGCCGGCGGGTACTGCCGTGTGCAGGTTGTCCTCGTGGGAAGACTCGCCCGACTGGGGCATGCCACTGACCCACCACATCTGGGACCACGTCAGGGGACCGCTGCGGACAATCGCCATCTCAGTGTTCCCCCTGGTCAGCCGTTACTTATGACTTCGGCAATGTGCGCTTCGGCGAGAACCACCGAAAGGCCGTTGGTGGTCATGGCCAGGGCAAACTCCTGGACGTCGCCGACCGTGGCAATGCCCTGGGCCTTCTCGTACAGGGTCGAGATCTTCGCATCCTGCCGTGCGTAATCCCAGGTAAACCACGGCGCAATCGAGGAGTTCGGCGCCATTGAACCAAGCAGAAGTTTCCCCACCCCTGCTCCTTCCGATCCCTGTACCTCGTATCGGGAGGTTGCTGATTCTGATCGTAGGTGAGCTGATACATATGGGCAATATGCGGAGGAATTTTCGCAAAAAACATTTCCAGCACTGCAAAATATTGACAGCTTGGCCCGTCGATAGTACGGCCAGTTCCCGGAGGCCCGTGCCCACCCACGACGCTGACCAGCCCGCAGTCAATCCGGACATGCCGGTGCGCGAGATGCTGGCCAGAACGGAAGAGACTGCCCTGCGAGCGAGGAGCCGACCGACCGACCGGCAAAGTCACGCCCGCCCGCACCGCTGGCACCAGGAGCCACACCGGCATTCACGTCGGCCGCGGTGACGCACAACGTGAAGAGAAGGAGTCATATCTGCCCTTTCTCTTCACGTAACGGGATGAGCCGGCCTGCGGCACGCCGCGCAGTTTGGCCGTGAGGGTGGCTTGCTTCCGGCATGATCTCGCTTATCCCTAGTAGAGCTTGTGGTGAAGGCTTGCGGCAAGGGGGGCCTTGCAGGCCTTTGCGGCAAGCTTGCGCAAGCTTGCCGCAAGGACCGATCGAAACAGCGACTGCATTTATGCGTAGATTGACGTGACAACTCCATTCGTGCGCTACCGCGACTACGCGCACCAGGACCTGGTGCCAGCCCTCGGCCGGGTGCGGTTGAACAAGCTGTCCTACGCGCACATCTCCGCGTTCATCCGCGACCAGGTCGCCGCAGGACACGGCCGCACCACCGTGTATCGATGTTTGGTGACGCTGCCGAGCGCGTTGGGCGAGGCGATGCGTCGGCACCGGTTGGCGTACGACGTGGCTCGCCCGACTCCGACCCCCGGGCGCCGGCTGCGGAGCGGCAGGTGTGGACCTGTGCGGAGGTGGCGCGGTTGAACCGCCCCCGCCTCGCCCGACACTGCGGCTCCATAATGACACTGTGCTTGCCGAAAGTCTCATCCGCCCCGGTGGGAGTGCTATCCGGTTTCGCGGGACTGGATGCGCTGGTTGCTCTCCGGCGGTCCGCTTGCTGCGGCATGATGGTTCGCTGTGCTGCTCCGACTGACTTACCTGAGCGTGATGAACGTGTTCGCGTTACTGCGCCTACTTCCCATGAGCGACCGGGACAAGGACGCCGAGCTCCTGGCACTACGCCACCAGATCACCGTCCTGGAACGGCAGCTGGGCACGACCCGGCCGCGGTTCTCCGCCGCCGACCGCGCGTTCCTGGCCGCCCTGCTGCACCGCCTCCCACGCCACGTGCTCAGCCGGTTCCGGCTGCTAGTCCGTCCGGGTCTGTCTCCGTGGCGGCCAGCATTTCGGTGGCGGCCTTGGAGCTGAGAAAGCCCAGCACGAGGCCGATGACCGGGAAGCCGATCAGGATGAGCCCGTATCCTCCGGCGGTCGAGCTGGCACCGAGCTCGCGGCTGTGGGTGGCGGCCGCGAGCAGGTGCTGGCCGGGGAACAGCCAGTGCCGCAGCCATGCCGCCCTGGGCATCAGCGCGATCGTGGCGGTGCCCAGGACCGTGACGATCAGGGCGCCGGCTCCGGTCGCCAGGAGTCCCGCCACGATGCCTTGCCAGAGCCTGGCCTCGGCGAGCTCCTGCGGGCTGCCCGGTCCGCGGTAGCGCCGCACTGCCATGACGCCCGCCGCGACCGGGCCGCCGAGCAGCAGAATCCATGCCAGCGCCACGACCGGGTCGATGGCGGATCCCGCCAGCCACGGCTCGGTGGCGTCCTTCGACAGTCCCAGCGGCGCCACCGCGTACATGACCGCGCCGAGCGCGGTGCCCGCGCCGGCGCCGATGGCCAGGGTGGCCGGGGCCACCTGGGGCCGCCGTCCCGTCACGGCCAGGATGATAGCCACGTACGCGGCCATGATGACCAGGAAGAGGATCTCCAGGAACCAGGCGAACTGGAGCGCCGGCCCAGTGAAGCTGTCGTCCCCGGCCCGCGGGGCGCCGGCCTTGGCCACCATCAGTGCCAGGACCGCCGCGTACCCGCCGCCGCGCAGGAACCGGGCCAGCCGGCCATCCCCGGCCGGCCCCAGGAGCCAGCGCGCCAGCAACGGCAGCCCGGCCAGCAGCGCCACGATGGTGACCACGTCCATCCTGGCGACCACGGAGTCGAACCCGCCCGGCCGACCCGGCCAGGCCGCCCAGGCCGCGGCCGTGGCCGCCGCGGAGAACAGCAGCCAGCGGCCGGTCGCGCGCGCCGTCAGCACCTGGCTGGCCATGACCTGCACCCCGCCGGCC